>Ga0187879_10000875_pt1 | contig 20397 bp, 19 predicted proteins | sample June2016WEW_19_1_FD_132423 | JGI IMG/M metagenome (GOLD analysis project Ga0187879, IMG submission 132423) | Peatland microbial communities from SPRUCE experiment site at the Marcell Experimental Forest, Minnesota, USA - June2016WEW_19_10 | ecosystem: Environmental > Terrestrial > Soil >... | reverse complement strand
GTGCGCATAGCGGCAACGCGACCGAGAACGTCACCATCTCCGCCTACTCCAGCGGCGACAGCAAGCTCGTCACCGCGCAGGGCACCAGCGCCTGCTCCCCCCGGGTCACCCCGGGCAGCACCTACACCCTCGGCGCCTGGTACCAGTCCAGCCAGCCGACCCGCGTCGCCGTCTACTACCAGAACGCCAGCGGCACCTGGACCTACTGGACCCAGAGCCCCGCGTTCGCCGCGTCCAGCTCCTGGGCCCAGGCCACCTGGACCACCCCGGCCGTCCCGGCTGGCGCCACCGCCCTGTCCTTCGGCGCCAACCTCGCCGCCGCCGGCTCCCTCACCACCGACGACTACACCATGACCGCCGGGGCACCGGCGCCGCCGACGGTGTCGCTGACCGGGCCGGCCGCGGGCGCGACGCTGACCGGGCCGGTCACCTTCACCGCGAACGCCTCCTCCCAGGTCGGCATCGCCAAGGTCGACTTCCTGGTCGACGGCGTGGTCGTGGCCACCGCCACCGCCGCCCCCTACACCGCCAACTGGGACTCCAGCACCGTCGGCGACGGCCCGGTCACCCTCACCGCGCGGGCCACCGATACCGCAGGCAACCAGACCACCACGGCCGCGCAGGCGGCCACCGTCTCCAACGCGGCCGGCCGCGGCGGCAACCTGCTCGCCAACGCGACCCTCAACACCAACACCGGCGGCGGCACCACCCCCGACTGCTGGCAGCAAGCCAGCTCCGGCACCAACACCGCAGCCTGGACCTACACCCCCGACGCCGATAACGGCAACGCGACCGAGAACGTGTCCATCTCCGCCTTCACCAGCGGCGACCGCAAGCTCGTCACCGCCCAGGGCACCAGCGCCTGCTCCCCCCGCGTCACCCCGGGCAGCACCTACACCCTCGGCGGCTCCTACGAGTCCAGCCAGCCCACCCGCGTCGTCGTCTACTACCAGAACGCCAGCGGCACCTGGACCTACTGGACCCAGAGCCCCGCGTTCGCCGCGTCCAGTTCCTGGGCCCAGGCCACCTGGACCACCCCCGCCGTCCCGGCCGGCGCCACCGCCCTGTCGTTCGGCCTCAACATCGCCGCCGCCGGCTCCCTCACCACCGCCAGCTACAGCATGACCGCCGGCTAGCGGTGGCGCCGCTGGTCGCAGATCTCCAGCGACGGCCCTCGGAGATGAGCACGACGTGCCCGGCGGGCCTGTTCAGGGCCAACCGGGCAGCCGGTGGCCGGCGCCGGGCTACTGGTGGGAGCGGCGCGGGCGGAACTTGATCCAGGCCAGGATCCCGATGGCCACCAGCAGCCAGGGGGAGAACAGGAAGTGCACGGTGAAGCTGACGACTGTCAGGGCCACGATGGCGATGAGGGCAAGGACGATGATACCGGGCATAGTGATCGGTCTCCGTTCATGTCGGGCTACACCGCCGGCCACGCCGGCCAGCATCCCGTTGCTGGCGGACCGGCGCAGCTGGCGGGCTGCGGGCTGGTCAGTAAGGGTGGCGCGCCCGGTGTCTGCCGTGCTTTTGGTCATGTTTCAAGACTGCCGCCCGGCGAGGACCCTCGTCGATCGGGATCAGCCCCGGATTGCACCCTGGTCTCTATCCCGGAAGGCATCAGGGTCAACCCTGACCGCGGCTAGGGTTGCCGGCCCGAAGCGGCCGGTGTGTCCGCACGCCCGGTAGGCGAAGATCTGCTCGCTCACCGAGGAAAATCCGGATGCGGTGCCGGGGATGGCCGCCAGCCAGGGCCGCCGGGTTGTCGCTGTCCTGATCTCAATGCAATCTCGACGCCATCGCGCGAGCGGTCTCTCCAACCGCGCACGCGAGCTCGTTCTCTGACAGCTTGGTGCTGACGTAGACCACTGCGACCGCGCACACCTGAACCGGATGGCCGGGCACGGTCAGCGGGACAGCCACCGAGCGCAGGCCAGGTATCACCTCGTCGTGGCTGGTGGCGTAGCCGGCGCGGCGCACCTCGTCCAGCGAGTCGCGTGGCTGGACGTCGGCGACCGCGCGCCACTGCTCGGCGTTCATCGCGGCCTGGATGGCGATTCCCGGCGCGCCGACGGCCAGCGAGTGGCGCGCGCCGGGCCGGTAAACCACGGCCGCGGCGGTGCGGCTGGGTGCGACGGACACCAGGGTGACGCACTCGGAGCCGCTCAGCACGACGAGGAAGGCGGTCATCGCCAGCTGGTCGGCGAGGGCGGCGAGCTCGCCCTGGGCGACCGCCTGCAGGTCGGCCTCGATCCCGCGGGCCAGCGCGGCGAGGCCAAGGCTCAGCCGGACCAGTCCGGCTTCGTCGCGCCGGACGAGTGAGTGCTGCTCGAGCGTGCGCAGGAAGCGATAGGTGATCGAACGGTGCAAGCCGACAGACTCTGATAGCGCCGCAATCGACATCGGCTGACCGCGCTCGGCCAGCACCTCGAGCACGCGCAGACCGCGGGACAGGGTCTGCGACTGGGCAGCCGTCTTGTCGATCACCGATTCTCCTCGCCGCACTTGCATTCAGCGTTCAGCCGGTGCATCCTTGTTCAAAGAAAGAACGTTGCATTCTATATTAGAACACATGCGTTGGTGAGGTCAATTGCGTGGGGCTGGAATGAACCGCGGGGACCCTGGATGGCTGGCGGCTGGCCCGGGCTCACCGCTCTACCGTCCGCCGGAGCAGCTCTTCCGCGGCAGTCTCGGGAGATTCGCCACCGGAGTGGCGGTGGTGGCTTTCGACCACCCCGACGGGCGGTTCGGCCTGACGATCAACTCGTTCACGTCGGTGTCGATGGAGCCGCCGCTCGTCCTCGTCGCGATCGGGCAGTCGGCCAGTTCACACGTACGGCTGGAGGGCACGGCGTTCACGGTCAACATCCTGGGCGCCGAGCAGCAGGACCTGGCCCTGACGTTCTCGGGCAAGCCGGGGCGGCAGCCGACCTGGATCGAGGGCCGGCATGCGCCCCGGCTGGGCGGCGTGCTGTGCTGGTTCGAGTGCAAGCCGTACGCCCGGTATCCGGGCGGGGACCACACCCTGTTCCTTGGCGAGGTCAGCGACTACGGGTCACGCGCCGGGGACGCGCTGGGGTTCTTCAACGGCTCGTTCACCACGTTCGGAGAACGCAGGCTCGGTCACGAAGACCTGCTCTGAATTCCCTTCCCTCCCACCCGGACCCGCGACCGCGTCATCCAAGGAGAAAGTAAATGGGCATCCGCACCGGCCAGCAGTACCTCGACAAGCTGAACTCCATGCACCCGCACGTCGTCATCGACGGCGTGACCGTCACGAAGGACATCGCGGAGTATCCTGCGTTCCGCAACGTCGCGCGGACCTACGCCCAGCTGTACGACATGCAGTTCAGCCCGGAACACCAGCAAGACCTGACCTACACCTCGCCGACCACCGGTGATCTGGTGAACGCCTCCTTCCTGGTGCCCCGCAACCTGGAGGACCTCGAGCACCGCGGGGCGGCGATCCGGACCTGGGCCGATTTCTCCAACGGATTCCTCGGGCGCAGCGGCGACTACATGAACTCAGCGCTGACCGCGCTGTCCGCAGCGCAGCCGTGGTTCGCCCAGGCCGGCCCGGAGTACGGCGAGCGCATCCGGGCGTACTACGAGTACGCCCGGGAGAACGACCTGCTGGCCACGCATACGCTGATCCCGCCGCAGGTCAACCGCTCGGTGTCCGGCGGCGAGCAGGGTGGCGGCCAGCTGACGGCGCGCGTCATCGAGGAGCGCACGGACGGCGTCATCATCCGCGGCGCGCGCATGCTGGCCACGGTGGCGCCCATCGCCGACGAACTGCTGGTCTTCCCGTCGACGGTGCTGCGCGGCACGCCGGACGACGCGCCCTACAGCTTTGCCATCGCCCTCGCGAACGACACGCCCGGGCTTCGGTACCTGTGCCGCGGGTCGCTGTACAACGGCGGCAGTGAGCTCGACGAGCCGCTGGCTTCCCGTTACGAGGAGATGGACGCCATCGTTGTCTTCGACGACGTGTTCGTCCCGAACGAGCGGGTGTTCATGCTCGGCCACCCCCAGCTGTGCAACATGTTCTACAGCGCCACCGGAGCGGCCGCGCTGATGACCCACCAGGTCGTCACGCGCACCGTGGCCAAGTCCGAGTTCTTCCTCGGGCTGGCGTGGGAGATCGCCGACTCCATCGGGATCGACGGCTTCCAGCACATCCAGGAGGACCTCGCCGAGCTGATCGTGGACGTGGAGATCGGCAAGGCATTGCTGCGCACCGGCGAGGTCGAGGGCGGCACCAACGATTGGGGCGTCTACCTGCCCCGCTGGGATACCGTGAACGCCGCGCGCAACTGGTATCCCAAGGCGGCGCAGCGCTTCCCGCAGATCATCCGGAAGTTCTGCGCGTCCGGGCTGATGGCGCTGCCGGGCGAGGCCGACATCGCGTCGGATGCGGTCGGGGACATCGAGCGCTACATGCAGGGCAAGTCGCTGACCGGGCCGGAGCGGATCCGGCTCTTCAAGCTCGCCTACGACGCGTCGGTTTCCGGCTTCTCCGGCCGGCAGGCGCTGTACGAGTACTTCTTCTTCGGTGACCCGGTACGGATGGCGGGAGCGATGGTCGCGGGCTACAACTCCGGGCCCGCACGGGCCCGGGTGCGCGAACTGCTGGCCCGCGGGGAGCAGCCGGCCACCCTGGTCTAAGGATCAGATACGATTTCACATACGATCTACGATCGGATCCTGGTCCACCTGTAGGGGCGCGGAGGTGTTCGATGCCGGACGGCCAGTCGTTCGGGGCACTGACGATGCGGCCGGGCAAGCTGATCGCGGTCCACCTCAACTACGAGAGCCGGATCGCGCAGCGCGGCCGCCGGCCGGAGCACCCGTCGTACTTCCTGAAGCCTGCCAGCTCCGTCTCCGCCAGCGGAGACACCATCGAGCGGCCGGCCGGCACCGAACTGCTCGGCTTCGAGGGCGAAATCGCCTTGATCATCGGCGCGCCGGTGCGCCGGGTCGCGCCCGAGCAGGCCTGGAGCCACGTTTCGGGCGTCACGGCGGCCAACGACTTCGGTGTCTACGACCTGAGGTGGGCCGACCGGGGATCGAACCTGCGCGCCAAGGGCGGCGACGGGTTCACCCCGCTCGGGCCCGGCGTCCTCGACGCCGCCGGGCTCGACCCGGCCGGCCTGCGCGTCCGGACCTGGGTCAACGGGAAGCTGGCGCAACAGGGGACGAGCGCGGAACTCGCCTTTCCCTTCGCCCGCCTGATCGCCGACCTCTCGCAGCTGATGACCCTCGAACCGGGGGACGTGATCCTTACCGGTACCCCGGCCGGAGCGTCGGTCGTCGTGCCCGGCGACATCATCGAGGTCGAGGTAGATGCTCCGGAGGCACCGCAGGCACCCAGCACCGGCCGGCTGGTCACCCGGGTGACCGACGGTAGCGCGCCGCTGGCCGGGTACGGCGCGCTACCGAAGATCGACGACCTGCAGCGTGAGGAGGCCTGGGGCAGCCGGGCCGCAGCCGGCCTGCCGGCCGCCTTCGAGCTCACCCCGCGGCTGCGGGACAAGCTGGCCAGCGTCTCGACCGCGACCCTGTCCGCACAGCTGCGCAAGAGGGGCTTCGACGAGATGTCGATCGACGGGCTGAGGTCGACCAGGCCGGGCACGAAAGTGGTCGGCCTGGCCCGCACGCTGCGCTTCATCGCGTTCCGAGACGACCTTTTCGCCGCCCGCGGCGGCGGATACAACGCGCAGAAGCGCGCGTTCGACTCACTGCGTCCCGGTGACGTGCTGGTCATCGAAGCCCGCGGCGAGCGGGGCACCGGCACGGTGGGTGACATCCTGGCCCTGCGCGCGCAGACGCTCGGCGCGGTGGCAATCGTCACTGACGGCGGGGTGCGTGACTACGCCACGGTCGCCGACCTTGGCATACCGACCTATTCCCAGGGCCCGCATCCCGCCGTCCTCGGCCGCCGGCACGTGCCCTGGGACGTCGACGTCACCATCAGCTGCGGGGGAGCAGCCGTCCAGCCCGGTGACGTGATCGTCGGAGATGCCGACGGCCTGGTCGTCATACCGCCCGTGCTGGCCGCGGAACTCGCCGACGCCGCGGCCGAGCAGGAACGCGAGGAGGCATTCATCGCCGAGCAGGTGGCCGCCGGCCAGCCCGTCGACGGGCTGTATCCGCTGAACGCGACGTGGCGCGAGAAGTATGAGCAATGGCCGCCCGGAACATGAGCGACCTGGCGCCCAGCAAGTCGAAGCTCGCCCACACCTACCTGCGCGAGCGCATCATCGACGGCCAGTTCGGCCCGGGCTACCGGCTCGTGCTGGCCGCGATAGCCAAGCAGCTGGACATCAGCCCGGTGCCCGTGCGCGAGGCGATCCGCATGCTCGAGGCGGAAGGCCTGGTCAGCTACGAACGCAACGTCGGTGCCATGGTCGCCATGACAGACGAGGCCGAGTACGTCACTACCATGCAGACCCTGGCCATCGTGGAGGGCGCGGCGACCGGCCTGGCCCGCGGCCTGCTGGACCCGGCCGACCTGGACCGGGCCCGCGAAGTGAACCGCCGGATGGCGGGGTCCCTGGCGGAATTCGACCCGCGCGAGTTCACGTTCCTCAACAGGGAATTCCACGCCCTGCTGTTCGGTAAATGCCCCAACACGCACCTGCTTGATCTGGTGCACCGGGGCTGGGCGCGCCTGGACGTGCTGCGTGACCCGACGTTCGGCTTCGTCCCGGGCCGGGCCCGCGAGTCGGTGGCCGACCACGAGCGGCTGCTGGCCCTCATTTCGGGCGGGGCGAGCGCCTGGGACGTCGAGTTCGTCGCCCGCACGCACCGCACGGCGACGCTCGATGCCTTTCTTGCCCACCACTCCGATCAGTTCATCCGCTGAACCTCAGCCCGTCAGACGAGAGCAGGCTGTTATGGCTTACCGAACGGATCCCGCCGAGTTGCGCGGATCGATCACCCCGCTGGTCACGCCGTTCACCGCCGACGGCGCGGTCGACCACGCCAGCCTGGCCAACCTGGTGCGCTGGCAGCTGGCCCACGGCACGCACGGGATCTCCATCGGCGGGTCCACCAGCGAGCCCAGCTCGCAGACCACCGAAGAGCGGCTGGCCGCGATCAGCACCGTCGTCGACACCGTCGGCGGCCAGGTACCGGTCATTCCCGGAACCGGATCGGCCCGCCTGGACGAGACGCTGGAACTGACTGCGGCCGCGCGGGACCTGGGCGTCGACGCTGCCCTGATCATCTCGCCGTACTATGCGCGGCCGACGCAGGAAGCCCTGTACGTCTGGTACAAGACGGTGGCGGAGAACTTCCCGGACCTGCCGATCGTGGCCTACAACGTGCCGTCCCGCACCGCGGTCGACATCGCGCCGGCCACCATCGCCCGGCTCTATCACGACGTCGGGAACTTCGTGGGCGTCAAGGAGACGACGCGGGACTTCGAGCACTTCTCCCGGGTGCTGCAGTTGTGCGGCCCGGACGTCGTGGTGTGGTCCGGCATCGAGCTGCTCTGCCTGCCCCTGCTGGCGCTGGGCGGAGCAGGCTTCCTCAGCGCGACGTCGAATATCGCACCGGCCGCGCATGCCCAGCTGTACGAGGCGTGGAGCAAGGGCCACTACGACACGGCCCGGCAGCTCCACTACGGCCTGCATCCCCTGGTCGACCTGCTGTTCGTGGAGACCAACCCGGCGCCGGCCAAATGGGTGCTCGCACAGCGCGGGCTGATCGCCTCCGATCACGTCCGCCCGCCGTTGATCACGCCCACCCCGGCCGGCCTGGACAAGATCCGCGACTACCTCGCCGCGGGCGCGGAGCACCTGACCGCGGCCGACGGCTACACGGTGGCGGGAGGGGAGCCCAGATGACCATTTCGCAAGCTGGGTCCGTCGCGCGCCGCCTGCCAGCGGGCCTGCCCGACCGCATCCGTCACTTCATCGACGGGGAGTTCGCCGACAGCACCGACGGGACTACGTTCGACGTTCTCGACCCGGTGTCCAACCAGACCTACATCACCGCGGCCGCGGGCGGCCCGGCAGATATCGACCGGGCCGTGGCCGCGGCCCGGCGGGCCTTCGCCGAAGGGCCCTGGCCCCGGCTGGTGGCCCGGGAGCGGGCCAGGGTGCTCAACCGGATCGCGGATGCCGTGGCCGCGCAGAACGAGACGCTCGCGGAGATCGAGACGTTCGACACCGGCCTGCCGATCACCCAGGCGCTCGGGCAGGCGCAACGGGCGGCGGAGAATTTCCGGTTCTTCGCGGACCTGGTCGTGGCCCAGGCCGACGACCTGTACCAGGTGCCGGGGCGGCAAGTGAACTACGTCCACCGAAAGCCGGCCGGGGTGGCCGGGCTGATCACGCCGTGGAATACCCCGTTCATGCTGGAGAGCTGGAAGCTCGCGCCGGCGCTGGCGGCCGGATGCACGGTGGTGCTCAAGCCCGCCGAGTTCACCCCGCTGTCGGCGGGCCTGTGGGCCGGGATCTTCCGCGAGGCGGGCCTGCCCGACGGCGTGTTCAACCTGGTCAACGGCCTGGGTGAGACGGCCGGTGATGCGCTGGTCAAGCATCCCGATGTGCCGCTGATCTCGTTCACCGGGGAGACCACGACCGGGCAGACGATCTTTCGAAACGCCGCGACGCACCTCAAGGCGCTGTCGATGGAACTGGGCGGTAAGTCCCCGGCCGTCATCTTCGCCGATGCCGACCTGGACGCAGCGATCGACTCGACGCTGTTCGGGGTCTTCTCCTTGAACGGGGAACGTTGCACGGCCGGCAGCCGGATTCTCGTGCAGCGCCCGGTCTACGGCGAATTCGTCGAGCGGTACGCGGCCCGCGCCCGCAACATCGTGGTCGGTGATCCTTATGACCGGCGCACCGAGGTCGGGGCCCTGGTCCATCCGCAGCACTACGCGAAGGTGATGGGCTACGTCGAGCGCGGCAAGCGGGAGGGGCGGCTGGTCGCCGGAGGCGGCCGCCCGGAGGGACTCGGCACCGGCAACTACGTCAGCCCGACGGTGTTCGCCGACGTGCCGCCTGGCGCCTCGATATTCCAGGAAGAAATCTTCGGCCCGGTCGTCGCCATCACGCCGTTCGACACCGACGACGAGGCGCTGGAACTGGCCAACGGCGTGAAGTACGGGCTGGCCGCCTATCTGTGGACCACGGACCTCGAGCGCGCGCACAACTTCGCGCATCGGGTAGAGGCCGGCATGGTCTGGCTGAACTCGCATAACGTCCGTGACCTGCGGACCCCGTTCGGTGGCGTCAAGGCCTCCGGCCTGGGTCACGAAGGCGGCTACCGATCGCTGGATTTCTACTCCCAGCAGCAGGCCGTGCACATCACGCTCGGCCCGGTGCACACGCCCAGGTTCGGCGTGCGCCCGGAATGACCATCGCAAAGAGGAGCCTTAGATGACCGATACACACGCCACCGCATTGCCCGCCCCAGACATCATCCGCGCCGCTTACGCCGAGCTGATCGTGACCGACCTTGAGGCGTCGCGCCGGTTCTACCGCGACGTGCTGGGTCTGGTGGTCACCGAGGAGGACGAGAACTCCGTCTACCTGCGGGGGTTCGAGGAGTATCTGCACCACTCCCTGGTGCTGCGCCGGGGCGACGTGCCCGCGCTGGCCATGTTCGGCTACCGGGTCCGCTCGCCCCGTGAGCTGGATGTCGCCGAGGCATACCACCGTGATCTCGGCTGCCGGGTCGAGCGCCGGCCGGCCGGGACCCGGCGCGGCCTCGGGGAGACGGTGGCGGTGCAGGATCCGCTGGGATTCCCCGTGGAGTACTTCTTCGCCAGCGATCACGTCGAACGCCTGACCCAGCGTTTCGACCTGCATGGCGGCGCCCCGATCACCCGGCTGGATCATTTCAACGTGATGACCCCGGACATCCCGGCCGCCCGGACGGTCCTGGAGCGCCTCGGTTTCCGCACGTCGGAGGACATCCGGGACAGTGATGGGATGGTCTATGCGGCGTGGATGTTCCGTAAGCCGACCGTCCACGACATCGCACTCACCGGCGGGGACGGCCCGCGCATGCATCACATCGCGTTCCACACCCATGAGCGCTCGCAGATCCTGCACGTCTGCGACAAGCTCGGGGCCCTGCGGGAAACTGACCGGATCGAGCGCGGTCCGGGACGGCACGGCGTCTCCAACGCGTGCTACCTCTACCTGCGCGACCCGGACGGTCACCGCATCGAGATCTACGCGCAGGACTACTGGACCGGCGACCCGGACAACCCGGTGATCACCTGGGACGTGCACGACAACCAGCGCCGGGACTGGTGGGGTAATCCGGTCGTGCCGAGCTGGTACTCCGAAGCGTCGCCGGTGCTGGATCTCGACGGGAAGCCGCACCCGCTCGTGCAGCCCGCCGGCCCGCGGGAGGCCGATGTGACCATCGGGGCCGATGGCTTCTCCTACACCCGGAGCAGCGAGCCGACGCAGCAGCACCAGGAGTACAAGCTGGGCGAACAAGTCTGAGCGGCACTGCGGAGACGATGACCGGACGCATCATGGGTGTTTTCTCCTGAAGGCTCAGCGTAGAGTGCCCGCATAGGGACCCGGAGGGCGGGATGAAGCAGACACAGCTGCTCGTCATCGGCGCGGGGCCGTACGCGCTGTCGGCCGCGGCGCTGGCACGTGAGCGTGGTATCCGCACGGTGGTGCTGGGCCAGCCGATGGGTTTCTGGCGGCAGAACATGCCAGCGGGCATGTTCTTGCGATCGGGCCCGGACTGGCACCTCGATAGCGCCGGGGTTCACACGCTTGAAGCATTCCTGGAGGAGCAGGGGATCCAGCCCGGTGCGGTCGATCCCATTCCGATCGGCGTCTTCCTGGACTATGTCGGCTGGTTCCAGAAGGCAAAGAAAATCGAGGTCCGCGAAGAGTTCGCCGATACCCTGGCGAAGGCAAACGGCCGTTTCGAGGCGACGCTTCACAGCGGCGAACGCATCGGCGCGGACGCGGTGGTAGCCGCGCCCGGGATCCGCCACTACGCCAGCGTTCCCGGCTGGGCGTCATCGCTGCCGCCGGGATACGCTGCGCACACCTGCGACTTGGTGCGCTTTGACGACATGGCCGGAGCGCGCGTCCTGATTGTCGGCGGGAGGCAAAGCGCCTACGAGTGGGCCGCGCTGATCCGGGAGCACGGCGCCGCGCGCATCGACATCGTCCACCGCCACGACATCCCGCGCTTCGAGCGGGTCAGCTGGAAATTCGTCGACCCCCACGTCGAGCAGACACTCCGGGTGCGCGGGTACTGGCGTAACCTTCCCCGAAGCGAGCAAGAAGCGATCACCAGGCGCTTTTGGGAAGTAGGCAGGCTTACGCTAGAACACTGGCTCACTCCCCGGCTGGACTGGGAGGGGATCTACCGATGGCCCGGAACCGAAGTCGCCGAGGCTGCCCCGCGCGGCGACGGCGAGCTGAGGGTGCTGCTATCAAACGCCACGCAGCTGACTGTCGACCGCGTGGTGTTCGCTTCGGGTTACCGGGCCGATCTCACCAAAGTCCCCTACCTGGCGGGCGTCCGGGGGGAAGTCAAATTGTCCAATGGCTTCCCCGTGCTGGATGAGTCTTTTCAGACCAGCCTTGACGGCCTGTACATCACGGGCTTCTCCGCAACGCAAGACTTCGGGCCGTTCTTCGGATTCGTCAAAGGATCACCCGCTGCCGCCACACTGATCGTCCGCGACCTGCTGTCGCGAAACTGACACGCCGGGGCACTATGTGGTTGCTGTCATGTCGGCCAGCCCGGCGCTGGCCTGCCACAGCCGGCCGGCGGCTGCGGTGTCATAGGAGACCTTGCTGGAGCTCCTGGGTTTGCGGTTGGCGAAGTACCGGCCGGTGACGCCCTCGACCTCGGGTGAGGAGGCGAGGTAGACCGGGGTGACTGCGCCCTGCGCCGGGGCCTTCATGAAGGGGCGTGCCACGCGGATCATGACGGCGAAGTACGCTGGCTGGTCTTCGGCGGCGAAGCCGGTGCGCACCACGCCGGGGTGCAGGACCGTGGCGGTTACGCCGGTGCCTTCCAGGCGGCGGGCCAGCTCGTAGGTGAACATCACGTTGGCCAGCTTCGATTGGCTGTAAGCGCGCTGCCCGGAGTAGTTCCGCTCGCCCTGCAGGTCGTCGAAATCAATTCGGCCCCTGGTGTGGGCGCCGGAAGAGACGGTGACGATCCGGGCGGGTGCGCTCGCGGTGAGGCGCTCCAGCAGCAGGTTGGTCAGCAAGAATGGCGCGAGGTAATTGAGCGCGAAGGTGCGTTCCAGGCCGTCGGCGGTGACGTGCCGGTGAGCCCAGAACCCGCCGACGTTGTTGACCAGCACGTCCAGGCGCGGGTAGGTGTCAAGCACTTGAGCGGCCAGACGGCGCACCCCGGCCTGAACTGACATGTCCGCGGCAAAGGCATCCACGGCCCTGCCCGGTGCGGTGCGGATGCCTGCTGCGGCCGCCTCGGTACGGGCCTGATCACGGCCGGTGATGCCGACCCGGGCGCCCAGAGCGGCGAGCCCGATGGCGGTGGCCTTGCCGATGCCGCCGGTGCCTCCGGTGACCAGAACGGACTTCCCGGCCATGAGGGGGACGTCAGCCATGGTTCAGCGGATGGTTAGCAGACACCAGCGGGCAGCGGCAGGCGGTCCGGGCTGACCCAGCGCATCCGGCTGTCGTCGCTGGCGAGCAGGCCTGGAGAATAGTGAGCCTCGAGCAGCCGGCCATCCAGCAGCCGGGGAAACCGCTTCAGGAAGGCGTCAAAGTTCACGCCCGGAGCCTCCCGGAGATGGTGCGCGACCAGGGCTACCCACACCGCCGTCCTAGTCGCGGAGTAGCGCTCCGGGTGCCCATGCAGCGCGGCGAGATTGCGCAGCCCGGCCGCGGCGCGGCTAGCTGCCTGATCCAGGCCGTACCTGCTGATGTACAACCACGCCATGCGGAGATGATCGCGGTGACGGAATCCGTGACTCTGCAGCGCTCCGCGCTCGAAGGCGTCCAGGAACGCGTCGTCATCCAGGTCCATGCAGTCGCCCATTCTCATACAGTAGAGGGCCGCACAAATCGATCGCAGCTGCCGCGTCGCACCGCACTGTCATGCGAGTCCGATGCCCAGAGCCAGGCACCGCTGGCCTCTCGACTTCCCGGTCCGGCCAACGGTAGCGTCGGCATTACACAGGAGGTCGGGAACTGGACATCGTCGCTGGTTTCATCCGCAGTGCCGAGGGTCGGGCAGCGCTCGACCGCGGCGCCGAGGAGGCGCGCCTGCGCGGTGCGCGGCTCATCATCGTCCACTCGAGCAAGGGCGGGGGCCACGAGAACGCTGAGCTGATCATCGCCATCCGCGAGGAGCTTGAGCGGATCAGCCAGGAGCTAACTGCTGCAGGTGTCGAGCACGAGATCCGGGAGCTGGTGCGCGGGCGTACGCCGGCCGAAGACGTGGTCACCGTGGCGAAGGAGGCGGGCGCGGAGCTCATCGTCATCGGGCTGCGGCGACGTTCACCGGTCGGCAAGCTTGTCCTGGGCTCGAATGCCCAGGACATCCTGCTGCAGGCTGACTGTGCGGTCTTGGCGGTGAAGCCCTAGCCTGTACCGACCCAGAACGCTCGCAGCGCGGTGACCTGGGTGAACCAGGTTGTGTCGGTAGGCAGCATCATGATCACCACGCGCGCGTCGCGGACCGCCTCGGCTGGCCGCGCATCCTCTGTGAGCTTGCTGAGAGCTTGTGCTCAGCCGCTGCTAGGGCCTGGCCTGAATCGTTGTCACCAGTGCGCGGGAGGAGCCGAAGATGCAGGCGCAGGCGAGAGGCAGCCTCGTGGGTGAGAGAACAGGGTTCACGTTGGAAACGGCGCCGCTCGCAGCCTGGGCGGGAACAACCAGCGATGGGCGGGCCGGGATTCCACGGGATATGCCGGAACCGTCCCAGCTGGCCAGGGCGCTGGTTCAGCGGGTATATGCGCTGGTGCTCTGCCTTGCCATCACTGCGGTGGCGGTTGCTCAGTACCGCACGGGCGGCGGTCTCATCCCGGTCCCGTGGCTAGCTGTCGGTCCGCTGCTGGCGTCCTTGGTGCTGCCCCCGCGGATCACCGCCGTGCTGGCGGGCTGGGCGATGCTGCTGGGTTTCGGGCTCATCGTGGACCAGCCGGGCGGGCCAGGCAGGCTCGCGTCGCACCTGGGCGAGCTCGTGCTGCTGGCCGCGTTCGCTGTCGCCAACTGCGCGCTGCGCACCGCGGCGCAGCGGCGGCTCAGCCAGGTCCGCGCCGTGGCCCGGGTAGCGCAGAGCGCACTGCTGCGCGAGGTCCCCGCTACCGTCGCCGCGGGGCGGCTGGCCTCGCGCTACGTCTCGGCCGCGGCGGAGGCACGGGTAGGCGGGGACGTGCTCGAAGTCGTCTCCGGGGGAGGCCACCCGCGCTGGCTCATCGGAGACACGCGCGGAAAGGGACTGCCGGCGGTGCGCCTGGCCAATGTCGCGATGGCCAGCTTCCGGGACGCCTGTGCCCGGCCAGGCCTGTCGCTGCCAGAGATCGCCCGGGTAGTGGACCGGTCAGTCGCGCGGGCAGCAGGAGACGAGGACTTCGTGACTGCCTTGTTCGCCGAGTTCGACCCGCGCGGCTGGCTTGAGCTCGTCACCTGCGGGCACCCGCCGCCGCTGCGGCTGACGGCGGACGGCGGCCTGCAGGCACTGAATCCCTCCACGTACGCGACACCGCTGGGCCTGCACCCCGACATCCAGCCATCCACCTTTGCGGTAGGAGTGGGCGACCGGCTGGTTTTCTACACCGACGGCCTGCTCGAGGCACGCGACCGGGCGGGCCGGTACTTCAGGCTGGAAGACTGCCTCGACGCGCTGCGCAGCACCGATCTGGAGGCAGCGGCCGACGAGCTGCTCGACCGGCTCCTGGCCCATACCAGGCGCAAGCTCGACGACGACGTGGCGGTGCTGCTGTTTGAGGCAACCTCCCCGCCGGCCCGGCCATAGGACGAGCCCCTGGCGGCTCCGGCACCGGCCGGTGACACGCTGCCCGACGGTGATCCACACGCGCGACGCACCCAGAGCCGCCTGAGTGGCGGCGGACTGGGCCTGGCGTCAAATGCAGGCGGCTGAATGAAAGTGATCCATGCCGCCGGTCCCGCAGTCCTTGCTAGGTTGTGATGATTCGTGAATCCGCCCGGCCGTGCTGAATTTCATACGGGCATCGCACGGCATTCTGCTTAACTGCGACCAGTATGACGTACAACTCAGTGATAACGGGGGATGACAGCAAATGGGTCTTAAGCTAGCGCGAAGTGCGGTCGCCGGCTTAGCAGCGGGCATCGTCATCGGCCCGGCCGCGCCGGCGCTGGCCGCGCCTGCCGTGACCGTCAGGGTGCCGTGCAGTTCCGTCACCCTCGCCGCCGCCATCACGGCCGCGACTAGCAACGAGACGCTGCGGCTCGCGGTGTCATGCCGGTATGTCCTGACCAGCGCGATGCCGGCCATCGGCGAGAACCTCACCATCGCGGGCAACGGGGCCACCCTGGAGCGCAGTACGGCGGCCGGCACCCCTCCCTTCGCCATTCTCACGGCGGCCGCGGGTAATCTCGCGGTCAGCCGGCTGAGCTTCCGCAACGGTTCCGGGGGAGCAATCAGCTATCAAAGCGGTTCCTCGGCGGGTGGCAGCATCATGGTCACCGGCGGCACTTTTACCGGCAACTCCGGCGGCGCTATCAACGACGACGGTTCTCCCGACGGAGCGCTGACCGTGACCGGCGCCAGGTTCACCCGCAATGCCGGCGGCGCCATCAACGATGGCGACGAGGATAACGACGCCGGGCCGCTGACCGTGACCCGGGCTAGCTTCACGGGAAACACCGGCGGCGCCATTACGGACTTCGGTAACTACAATTCCGGCAGCGACACGGTTACCGGCAGCACCTTCACCGGCAACGCCGGCGGCGCCATCAACTACCAGAGCTTTCCCGAGGGCAGCCCGAGTACCCTGGTGGTGACGAGGTCTGCCTTTACCCGCAATACCGGCAGTGGCATCACCTGCTCCTTCTACGCGTACTGCGACCTGTCGGTCACCAGATCCACCTTCACTGGCAACGCCGGCGGCGGCATCAGTTCCGGTTCACAGGACATCCAGATGACGGTATCCCGCAGTATGTTCACCCGCAACAACGCCGAGCTGGGTGGCGCCATCGACATCGACAGCTCGCAAAGCGGGACCCTGACCGCGACCAGCGACACTTTCACCAGGAACACCGCCACCGCCGGCGGCGGCGCTATCTACAACTTTGACTACGTGGCGGCGACCGACTCCACCTTCACCGGGAACTCCGCTCCCGTTGGCGGCGGCATGGAAAACGAATGGTATTCCGACGTGGCCGGTTCCACGTTCCGCAACAACAGGGCAGCGTCGGCCGGCGGCGGCTTGTACAACGACGACCAGATCTCGGTGACCGGCTCCACTTTCCGCAAGAACACGGCAGCCTCGGGTGGCGGCATTTACCAGATACCGGCCGGCGCGGATAATTTCGGGCAATCAACTCCGACGATCACGCTCACCGGCAGCAAGATCATCGGCAACAAGGCGGCCGTCAACGGCGGCGGCATCGACAACACCATTGACACCAGGTACTCGGGGCCCGGGCCGGGCCCGGGGACGGTGGCCGTCACGAGCAGCCGGGTCGTTAGCAACTCCGCCGACGGAGATGGCGGCGGCATCTACAACTTCGGCGGTGGATCCGTTCCGCTGACCAGTTCCGTCGTGACGGGCAACCGGCCCGATAACTGCGGGCCAGCAGGCGCCGTCCCTGAGTGCCTTGACGGCTCCGCCACCGCGGCGCCTGCCCATGAGCTAAGTCCCGGCCGACGGTTCAGTCCCCGGCTGGGAGTCCACTGCGTGGTCGAACGTCTCGGCCGGCCGAGCCAGCCGCGCGGTCTGCGGCCGTGGCCATGCGGCGTCCATGCCCTCGCGGCGGGCGAGGGCGGCCGGGTACCGGCCAGCGTCGCGGACGGGATTCCCGGTACCCGCCCGCCGAGATTGCGGCCCTGCAAGCCCGCGGTCAACGGCGAAGAGCCCATCGTGGCACGGCTGGTCATGCGGACGGGTTGCGGAAGTAGTGGCCTTCGTCGAGGTCATCGATGAGCCCGGGATGGGTCGGGTGCCAAGCCAGGCGCTCCCGGGTCAGCGTGCTCGAGGCCGGGCTGTCGGCCGCGAGGAAGCCAGCCAGCCAGGCGAAGTGCCCGCCCGCGTCCTCGGCAGGGATGGCGACCACGGGGAGTTCGAGATGCCGTCCGATCACTTCGGCGATGGCGCGGATCGGCACGCCCTGGTCGGCGACCGCGTGCAGCACCGATCCTGCCCGGGCCTTCTCCAGCGCCAGGCGGAAGAGGCGCGCGGCATCGAGCCGGTGCACGGCGGGCCAGCGGTTGGACCCGTCGCCGATGTAGCCCGAGACGCCCTTGTCGCGGGCGATGCCGACCACGGTCGCCAGGAAGCCGTTATCCCCGTCGCCGTGCACCGTCGGAGGGAGTCGCACAACGGACGCGCGGACGCGGCGGGAAGCGAGCGAGAGCGTCAGATGCGCATTGGTCAGCCGAGAATGCGCGCCGCCGACCGGAGCCGCCGCATCAGAGTCGGGACCAAGCCCGTCTTGTTCGGTCGCCACCCGCCCCGGTGCGAGACCGAGTGTCCCGGAGGCGATGACGAACGGCCGGTCAGAATCGGCTAGCGCCTCGCCGAATGTCTCGATGGCGCGGCGATCCGCATCGGCAGCGCCCTGGAAGTCCCCCGAGAAAGCGATGTCGTGCTTGAACGCGAGGTGGATCACGCCATCCGACGCGGCAGCTGCACTGCGCAGGCTGTCGAGGTCGTCAAGAGTGCCGCGATGCACTTGCGCTCCGGCCGCGGTGAGACCGGCGGCCGAGGCATCCGAGCGGGCGAGCCCGGTGACCTGGTGACCCGCGTCGATGAGCTCGGGTACCACGGCGGAGCCGATCCAGCCGGACGCGCCGGTGACGAAAACGCGCATCAGAAATCTCCAGGTTGTCGAATGTCCTTCGCACCGGGCGTGCGCCGGGACTGATTGATGTCAGTTGCTGTCATCAGCATAGCAAGGATGTCAGCCACTGTCATCAATTATGATCGGGGCATGGGTCGATGGGAGCCAGGCGCGCGCGGCCGGCTAGAGCAGGCTGCCCTCGCTCTCTACGGCGAGCGCGGGTTCGAGCAGACCACGGTGGCGGAGATCGCCAAGCGGGCGGGGCTCACGGAGCGAACGTTCTTCCGGCACTTCGCCGACAAGCGCGAGGTTCTGTTCGCGGGCGCGGGCTCGCTGCAGGACCTCCTCGTGAGCACCCTCGCCAGCACTCCTGATTCCGCGGCGCCGATCGCCGCGGTCGCCGCGGCCCTGGAGGCCGCCGGCGCCCTGCTCCAGGAGCGCCGTGAATACTCCCGACAGCGCCAGGCCGTCATTGCTGCGAACGCAGAGCTGCAAGAACGCGAGCTGGTCAAGTTCGCATCATTGTCCGCGGCGCTCGCCGACACGTTGCGCCGGCGCGGAGTCAAAGACCCGGCCGCGAGCCTGACTGCCGAGGCAGGGATCGCTGTCTTCAGGATCGCGTTCGAATGCTGGATCAGCGAGACCAGCAAGCGAGACTTGCCCCAGCTCATCCGAGAGTCGCTCGACGAGCTCAGAGCCGTGACCGCGGGCAGATGATCACCGGCGTCAGGCCGGGCGCAAAGTCCTGCTGGCCGCCGGCGATGCTGCGCTGGCCGAGTGGCTGCCGCGCTCGGTCAGTCCTGCTGGTTTTCCCCGGCTGTCTGGTCGCCGGGCGGGGTGTCGATGACGGGCACCGGGTCCAGGCCGATCTTCTCGGCGATCCGGGTCAGCAGCTCGTCCTGCGCGGCGAGGTGGCCCTGGACATGCGCCACTTCGTGCAGGGTGGCGCTCGCGTCGTTGAATGTCGCCTCCGCGCGCTTGTCGGCCGCGGCGGCCTGTACGTTCTGCCCGACCATGATGATCGACAACAGCACCAGCTGCAGGAAGGTCTGCGCCACCCAGGAGACGATTGTCGGCGCGCCGCCCCGGATCGCCTCCGGGAGGCTGATCAGGGTCGAACAGCGCGAACGCGTAGGCGCACCACATGCTGCCGACCACCGCCGTGACTAGCAGCGCGACCCTGGTGTTGAACCGGTTGACCGCCGTCCCGCGCGGGAGCAGATCAGCCACCTTCACCGGGCGCTCGGCGAGCCGGGAGGCGATACGCGGATGGCGTATGTGCTGGTAGATCGCCATGACGTGGCCTTTCATCGATGGCTAGGGACGCTTCTGCTGGCTAGGCGAACCAGGCCAAGGGTAGCGGCATGCTCCGCGGGGAACGCCCAGGTCAGCCGGCGTCGAGCGGCCATAGCGGCCACCGGCGTTGAACCGCTGATCTGACGCTGATCCGCCTCATCACCGGGCGGTGACAGCCGCACCCGGAGTAGGAGGTCCCTCGCCCGCGGCGCGGACTGCGCCTTTCCTGGAATGGCCTGGGCAATGTCCAGCTAATGCCTTGCCGGAATGGCACCAAGGTGACAACCGCGGCCGGACTATCTGCATCGACCGCCTTCGGGCAGAACTCCGGCAAGTAGTTCGGCAACCGGTGTCTCCGCGGCTGCGGCCGCCGGGCGGGTGAGGAAACAGTCGGCGTGGTACCAGCCCTCCGCCTCCTTCCCGGTCGGGTCCAGGCCGCGCAGGACGACGTCGTGGTTCGCTGCCTCGAACTCCTCGGGGTCGGCGAAGCGCCGCTGCCGGAAGGTCAGTCCGGGCATCCGCTCGGTGACCAGGCCGTAACGGGCGAACGTGTCGGCGATCTCGTCGTAGGCGAAGACGCGCAACACGAAGATCGCCAGCCAGAGCGCGTGCGGACCGCTGATGGCCCGCAAGAGCCGGTCGAAGGTGCGGGGCCCGACGTACCCCACGCCTCCGGTGCAGATGATCACGCCGACGTCACGGACGCCGGCGGCCAGCGCCGGGGACGGATCGGACGTCTCGAGGTCCTCGGCCCAGCCCTGTGCCAGCAGGCCCGCTCGGAGGGCGTAGTCGATCGCGGGCGCCGAGACGTCCAGGCCGAGCACCGCGAGGCCGGGGCGGCGCAGCCGGCGGGCGTAGAACTCCGCGTCGGCCTCGATCACCTCGTCGGGCGGGAGCGCGGCCCGTTCGGGATCGGCGCAGCGGGCGCCGATCTCGCCCAGATCGACGTCACAGCGCAGCAACGCGGCGTTGATCCCGTAGGAGCAGCAGACGTCGAGGACCGTGGGAGGGCGCCCCCCGCGCGCCGCGGCGGCGAGCACGGCCTCGAAGATGGGCAGCGCCTGCTGTGGGACCTGGTACTCCAGGTCGTTCAGGGTGCGGAAGTACGCCCTCGGATCCGGCTGGTTGTAGATCC
>Ga0187879_10000873_pt1 | contig 20418 bp, 20 predicted proteins | sample June2016WEW_19_1_FD_132423 | JGI IMG/M metagenome (GOLD analysis project Ga0187879, IMG submission 132423) | Peatland microbial communities from SPRUCE experiment site at the Marcell Experimental Forest, Minnesota, USA - June2016WEW_19_10 | ecosystem: Environmental > Terrestrial > Soil >... | reverse complement strand
GGGCATTCCAGAACAGCGGGAATGGCGACTTGACGATGCCCTCGATCGTCGTGCGGTGCGCGATCGGCTGCAGCCATTGGCCGAGCGGGTAATACGGCGCCTCAGTCCACACATCCAACTGGATCTGTTCGGCCACCTGCTTCTGGGTCGCGAGGTCGGGTGCATCGAACCACGCTGTGCGCAACGCCTCCATTTTGGCACTGCTGAACCAACCGAACCAGCCCTTCTCGCCGGTGCCGGCGATCGGATAGTGCGCGCCCGGATCGACCAGATTGAGCCCCTCCCACCCGGTGCAGAAGGCGTTCCAGCCGCCCTTGTCGTTGGTGTCCTTGATGGCGCGGCGCTGGATCATGGTGCCCCAGTCCATCGTTTGCACGTCGACCTTAATACCGAGTTTGCTCAGCAGATCGGCACCAACCAGGCTTTCGGCGTTCAGTACCGGGTAGTCGGTCGGCACGAGGAACACCACCGTTTCACCGCTATATCCGCTCTCTGCCACGAGTTTCTTTGCCAGCGCCAGATCGCGTGGACCGGTCAGCGTTTCCAGCCCCGCGGTATTGGCCAGCGGCGAGCCGGGCGTGAACACGCCGACGCCGATGCGCGTCAGGTCGGGATCGCCACCCATCGCCGCGTTCATGAAATCCGCCTGATTGAGTGCGGGAAAAATTGCCAGCCGTAGTTTCAGGTTGTCGAACGGCGGGTGCAGCATGTTGAAGCGCATCACACCGACGACGCCGTAATCGTCGAGCCGTTCCACCACCACGTTGTTGGCTTTTCGCAACAAGGGCAGCAGATCTGCGGTCGGTGTTTGCCACCAGTCCTCCTCGCCGGCCTGGATGGCGGCGGAGGCTGTCGAGGGATCGGGGATGATGTTCCATTCGATGCGCTCGAAGTTTGCCTGTTTGCCGCCGGCCACGAAACTCGGAGCTTCCTGGCGCGGCACATAACCGTCGAAGCGTTTGAATGTGGCGAGCGCACCCGGCGACCACTCAGCGCGATTGAACGCATAAGGACCGGAGCCAATGTATTCGTCGATCTGCTTGTAGGGATCGGTTTTGGCGATTCGCTCCGGCATGATGAAGCAGACATTGGCGGTGGGTTTGCCCAGTCCATTGGCGAGAAGCGGGAAGGGCTTTTTCAGGTGGAAGATGAAGTCGCGGTCGTCGGGGATGGTGATTTCATTCAGCGACGCATCGATCCTCTGGCCGAACCCGTCGCGCTGCATCCAACGTTGGATCGAGGCTACGCAGTCGGCAGCGCGTACCCGGGAGCCATCGTGGAATTTCAGCCCGTCGCGCAGGCGGAAGTGCCAGGTCAGACCGTTGTCGACGATCTCGTGGCCCTCGCACATTTGCGGTTTCGGCGTCAGGGTGCCGTCCCAGCCATAGAGCGTGTCCCAGATCATATAACCGAAGTTGCGTGCCACAGTGGTGGTGGACCAGATCGGATCCGGGTTTTGCAGATTGCCCTCGGGGATGAATTTCAGGGTATTGGCTGCTGACTGAGCGATCGCGGGACGTGGCAGGGCCGGGGACGCGAGCAGTGCGCCGGCGGCGGCAAGCATCGTGCGTCGTTGCATTGGGTTACTCCCCGTGGATGGCGCCGCTGACTTTGCGGTGGGTGGCCAGGAATGCAAGGCGGGCGTGTCCCACAGTGCGATCCCGGACCAGAGGTTCGTTATGCTGGCGAATCAAGGTGCCCATGTCACCTACCAGAGGGGTGAAGCGAGATGCGTGACGCGCCCGGTCACAACAATGTCCTGGCACGCTGCGCGAAGGGTTCCTTGCTCGATTTCGTTGGCCTCGGTCACAGATTACTGAGCGAAACAAACCTGGTTGCGGACTCGAGCCAAGGCGTTGCCGAGCGTACCCCACATGGGCGGCCGGTTCTTGAGGTGCTACGATCCGCGGACGGTTAGCTACCCGAACCCAGCAGCAAAGGCACAGAACCATGGAATTCGGCGCATCGATCTTCTTCACCGACTACTCCATCACCCCCGCCGAACTCGGCGTCGCGCTGGAGGAACGCGGCTTCGACTCACTGTGGGCCGCTGAGCACTCGCACATTCCGGTGCCTCGGCGGACGCCCCCACCTGGCGGCGGTGAACTGGCGAAACGGTACTACGACGTCATGGATCCGTTCGTGACGCTGACTGCTGCTGCGGCCGCAACGAAGAAACTCAAGGTTGCCACCGGGATTTGCCTCGTGATCCAGCGCGACACGATCCAGACGGCGAAATCGGTCGCCTCGATCGATCAGGTCAGCGGTGGGCGGTTTCTGTTCGGCATCGGCGGCGGCTGGAATGCCGAGGAGATCGAAGCCCATGGCACGGTCTTCGCCACCCGCATGAAGAAGATGCGCGAGCAGATGGAGGCGATGAAGGAAATCTGGACCAAATCGACCGCGGAATATAACGGTGAGATCGTCAAGGTTCCGTCGATGATGACCTGGCCGAAACCAACCCAAAAGCCCTGGCCGCCCATCCTCCTCGGCGGTGCCTTTCCCTGGGCTGCGCGACGGGCAATCCGTTACGGCGACGGTTGGTTCCCGAATGCCAGCAGCGGCAATCCCGAAGAATACCTACCCAGATTCCGCCAGATGTGCTCCGAAGCGGGCCGCGAGCCATTGCCGGTAACTCTCGGCGGTTGCCCGGAAGACCTGGCAAAGTTGCAGCGGTTCCGGGAACTTGGCGCGGTCCGGGCGAACGTCAGCCTGCCACCGGAGAAGGCGGACCAAATCCTGCCCATCCTCGATCGTTGGGCAACGATGATCCGGCAGGTGAACGCGTAGCAGCAGTACGTGGGTCTCTTGGCCTGGGTGTTCATGGGGCGTTAACCGGCGGTGGGGTAGGGTTTGGTGCGTCACCCCTGTGGCCCGCGGGGGTGGAGCGCCCTTTTTACCGCGGATGAACGCAGATGAAGTCGGGATGGATGGTGTGACGAAACGCATTATCGGGTGTGCGTTTACGGTCGCCAATACACTCGGGGTCGGGTTTGCGGAAAAGGTTTAAGAGAACGCGTTGGCTCGTGAAATGCGAAAGCGCGGCCTGACCGTAAAACAACAGCGCGGCATCACCGTTCGCTATGATAACGTGATTATACGAGAATACAGTGCCGACATCCTGGTCAACGACCATATCATCGTCGAGTTGAAGGTCACGAAATCAATCGCCAACGAGCATGTCGCACAATGCATGAATTATCTGTACGCCACTGGCGAAATCCTAGGTCTGCTCATCAATTTCGGCCGCCCACACATCGCAGTCCGCCGCATTGTCTCGAACGCCTGACCACGCGCGGTCCATCCGTTCTTATCATTTCTTATCGGCGTTCATCTGCGGTAAAAAAATCGCAAAACCGCACGAGCCCCAGAACTGCTCAAGTGCTCAGCGAAGCCATCACCCCCGCCCGCGATATCCCGGCACATCCTGCGCAGGAATCCACACACCCTCAGGTGGCGTACCGCTTTGCCAGAACACATCGATCGGCATCCCGCCGCGCGGGAACCAGTATCCGCCGATGCGTAGCCAAATCGGATCCAGCGCGGCGATCAGCCGTTCGGCGATCTGCATGGTGCAGCCCTCGTGGAACGTGCCATGATTGCGGAACGAACCGAGGAACAGCTTCAGCGATTTGCTCTCGATGATCCAGTCGCGCGGCACGTAATCGATGACGATATGCGCAAAGTCCGGTTGCCCGGTCAGCGGACACAAAGTAGTGAATTCCGGACAGGTAAATCGCACCAAATACCGCTTGCCCTGGGCTGGGGCGGCCACGCGCTCCAGCACTGCCTGCGCGGGCGAGGCCGGGATCGCCACACGCTGGCCCAACTGAGTCAATCCCGAAACGTCAGTCATGCGATGTCCTCCCGCGCCGCCCATCCGGCGCGCAACTGCTCGGCGTGTAGGGCGAACCTGCCTTCCTGGATCGCCCGCCGTAGGCTGCGCATCAGATCCTGATAGTATTGCACGTTATGCCAGGTGAGCAGCATCGGCCCCAACATTTCCTCGGCCTTGAACAGATGGTGCAGGTAGGCTCGCGAATGACTGACGCAGCACGGGCAGGCGCAGGCCGGATCAAGCGGCCCGCCGTCGTCGGCGAACCGCGCATTGCGCAGATTGAAGATGCCCATAGACGTAAACGCCCGCGCCGTGCGGCCGGCCCGTGTCGGCATCACGCAGTCGAACATATCGATGCCGCGGTGCACCGCTCCAATGAGGTCGTCGGGGGTACCGACGCCCATCAAATAGCGTGGCCGATCGTTCGGGAGCTGTGGCACGCTATGGTCCAGCACCGTGAACATTTCCGCCTGACCTTCACCCACCGCAAGGCCGCCGACTGCATAGCCGTCAAAGCCGATGTCGCGCAGCGCGGCCGTGGACGTCGCACGTAACGCCGGATAAACGCTGCCCTGCACGATGCCGAATAATCCATAGCCTGGACGGGGCACGAAACTGTCGCGTGACGATCTGGCCCATCGCATGGACAGTTCCATCGATGCTCGTGCGTCGTCGAGAGTCGCGGGGAATGGTGTACACTCGTCCAGCGCCATCGTGATGGTGGCGTCGAGTAAATGCTGGATCGCTACGGATTGCGCCGGTGTCAGACGATGGCTCGACCCGTCGATATGCGACTGAAACGTCACCCCGTCGGCGTCGATTTTGCGCAGTTTCGCCAGCGACATGACCTGGAACCCCCCTGAGTCGGTCAAGATCGGGCCCGGCCAGTTCATGAACCGGTGTAGTCCGCCCAGTCGCGCAATTCGTTCGGCACCCGGACGCAACATGAGATGATAGGTATTGCCCAGTACCAGCCTCGCGCCGGTGGCGCGGACCGAGTCGGCGGTCATTGCCTTGATGGTACCGGCGGTGCCGACCGGCATGAACACTGGTGTTTCGACCGACCCATGTGCGGTCGAAAGCGTCCCCGCGCGTGCGGCACCGTCGTAGGCGTCGAGCCGGAAGCCGAACACCTCAGCGGTCATGGCGCCACAACAACGATGCGTCGCCGTACGAATAGAACCGGTAGCCCGAGGCGATCGCGTGAGTGTAGGCGGCCCGCATGGCGTCGGTCCCGGCAAATGCACAGACCAGCATGAATAACGTCGATCGCGGTAAATGAAAATTCGTCATCAGCAGGTCCACTGCACGGAATTGGTAGCCGGGCAGAATGAACAACGAGGTCTCGCCGGCGAAGGGTTCGACTGTACCAGCCTCGGTAGCCGCGCTCTCCAGCAGGCGTAAACTCGTGGTGCCAACAGCGACGATCCGGCCGCCCGCGGCTTTTGCGCCATTGATGGCGGCGGCAGCGGCTGCGGATAATCCGCCGCGCTCGGCATGCATGCGGTGTCGTGCCACATCATCGGAGCGCACAGGCAGGAAAGTACCGGCGCCGACGTGCAACGTTACGGTGACCAGACGGATCCGCCGCGCCGCAAGAGCGGCCAGCAAATCAGGGGTGAAATGCAAACCAGCGGTCGGCGCAGCGACCGCCCCGTCACGCATCGCGAAGACGGTTTGGTAATCTGCCTTGTCTGCGGGCTGCGGCCCGTGCGGCCGACGGATGTATGGCGGCAATGCCAAAGCGCCGGCTCGCTGCAAGGCGGCCGCGAAGGCATCGTCGCGCTGGTTGAACTGCAACGTCACGCCGCCGTCGGGATCGAGGCCGGTTATGATCGCCGTCAGTTCGCCGTGGCGGTCGAAACACAATGTGTCATCCTGGTGCAGCCGCCTGGCGTTGCGGGCCAGCGCATGCCACGTCCCATCCGCTTGCGGTTGATCCAGTGTGATGCCAATTCGCGCCGCACCTCGCCAGGCAGTCAGTTGTGCGGGAATGACGCGGGTGTCGTTCACCACCAGGACGTCGCCGGGCTGCAGCAGGTCGGGTAGATCGCGGACGTGGCGGTCGTCCAGGCAGGGCGCGTACTCTTTGTCGTGGCGCGGCTGGTCCGGGTCATCTGATCCAGCCGAATGCGGTATCTTGTGTCCCGGACCAGCGGGGGGAGGGCCATGACGGTGGGTTGAGGCGCCCGGCCGCACGCACAACAGTCGCGCCGCGTCTCGCGGGCGGACCGGACTTTGGGCGATACGATCCGGTGGCAGCTCGAAGTCGAACTCGGTGAGGCTGACCACCGTCAGGCGGGCGTTGGAGCGACCCGGCGCACCAGCCGCACCAGCGGAAATGCGATCAGCACGGCCCAGGCTTTGCCGATGACCTGACCGGGAAGGAATTCCAGGCTGCCGAACGCCAGCGACAAGAAAACAATTGAATCGACCACCAGCCCGACCAGCGAGGACGCGATGACTGCCAGCAACAGCCGCTGCCGCTGCAGCGGGGTGTAGACCACAAAGTCTGCCAGCTCGCTCAGCGCGAAGGCGGTTCCGGAAGCAAGCACCAACGACGCGGGCGCCACAAGCGCCGAAAGCGCCGTGCCGGCGGCGATCGCGATGAGAGCGAAGCGCAAGCCCAGACAGCGCTGCACGACGTCTCGCAGCACCAGAGCTACCCCAACTGTCAGTACGCCGGACGGTGCCATGATCCCGGGCGCCACCGGCACAAGGCAGGGCCCGCTCGGCACGCAGACCGTACCGACATGCAGGATGAGCCAGTTCGCCAATGGCACGCAGCCCAGAAATACCACGAGCGCAGCCGTTCCGAGCGCGCTGCGTTGCCGGCAGTCCATTACTCGCTCTGATAGGACGAGATTTCGACCAGATTGCCGTCGGGATCGCGGCAATATACTGACTGGATGGGGCCCAGGGCGCCGGCTCGTTCGACAGGGCCTTGCACGATGGCGACACCGAGGTCGTGCAGATGGCCGACCACCTCATCCGGTGGCGCCGCAGTGATGAAACACAGGTCGCCTGCGCCCGCCAGGTGCGTCGCACCGGTTGGCCAGCTGTAAACGTCCTGGTCGGCCGGCCGTAGGTTGATCTTCTGGCCGCCGAACTTTAGGGCGGTGCGGGAATGCGGGCCGAATTCCTCCCGCTCCATGCCGAGCACGCGTTGGTACCAGGCGGCGGCGATGTCCACGTCGGTGACGTTGAGGACAATGTGGTCGATGCGGTCTATGGTGAATCGCATCGGGTCGAGGCTCCTTCCGATTGTGCCGAGGAGGCTCTAGCGGATTTCCGCAGCGGCGCAAACGGGTAACCGACCGCAGCCGGTTTGCTGGTTGCCCGGTGCGGTTGGCAGCGCTGATCGGTTGCGGTCAGTCCAGGAACTTCGGCCGCACTTCCTGGCACAGCAGGTTCAGCGAATTGACCACCTGATGATGCGGGATGCGCATGCCGCAGTTCAGCTCCGCCAAAATGCCGCTCAGGCCAAGCTCCTCTTTCACCTGGCCCAACCGATCGATCACCATCGCGGGCGTGCCGGTGATGATTTTGCTCCGCATGACCTCATCGTAGTCGATGTGTTGCAGGCGAGCGCCGCGCTCGGCGCGGTTCTCGATGGCACGGGCGCCATCCATGACGGCCGAGGCCTCGATCCGTTCGCCGAGATACTTGTAAAAGAACATGACGCTTTCCATCGGCTCTTCGCGCGCCTGCTTCTCGGTTTCGGCGATGTAGACCGGCACGCGCAGATAGACCTTGCCGTTACCCGGATGACCGGCGGCGGCCCAGGCGGCGCGGTAGACCTGGAGGTTGGGGACGAGCTCGTTGAGGTCGCCCAGTCGTGTGGCGACGAAAATCGGGTTGCCTCGCTCGCCTTGTTCCTGGAACGTGTCGGGGCTGTTCACCGCAACACGGAGTTCCGGATAGGGCTGGTGAAACGGCTTCGGCACGCAGGATACGTTGTCGAAGTTGTAGTACTTGCCATGGAACGAGAAGGCTTCCTGAGTCCAGGCGCGCTTGAGGATTTCCATGACTTCGGCGAAGCGCTCCCGGCTCTCGGCGTAGGAGATGCCGTAGGCCAGATAAGTGCGGGGAAAGCCGCTACGGCCGACGCCCATGATCAGGCGGCCGTGGCTAATGTGATCGACGGTGGTGGCTTCTTCGGCAATCCGCAGCGGGTGACACAGTGGCAGCACCTGCACGGCGGTACCGATTTTCATACGTTTGGTACGACTGGCAATGGCGGTGGCGATATTCAATGGCGCGGCCAACACGGAGCGCTCCGGCGCGCAATGCAATTCCGCCAACCACATGACGTCGAGGCCGGCCCGCTCGGCCTCATCGACCTGCTCGAACGACTCTGTGAAAGCTTCGGCTTCGGTCTGGCCGGGCCGGCGCTGAAATTCGTGGAACATACCGAATTCCATGGTCACTTCTCCTGGTTATGAAGGGAAAAGTGACAGGTTTGGCGGCAGTTGCAAGTCCCCCGGGGTGCGGTGGCCGGACGTCACCTGGCTATGCGTTGCTCCGATGCGGGTCGTCCGCGGGGGCAAGTCAGCGTGAGATTGGCGTTGCGCCATGGATGCCCGGGGCAAGATGGCTTTGTGGCACTCCCGCACTGTGGCGTTTATTGCTAACCTCCGCCGCTACGCAACGTGGGGAGGCAAAGATGCCCATCGTCCTCGATCTCAAGGCCGAATTCGCCAGGCTAGAGATGCTTAAGAACCGTACCCCGACCTCGTCGGACGCGGCGCGCAAAGGTGCCTTTGCGCGCGTGGCGCCGTATCGCGACGGAGCGATTTTCGCCGCCAAATTCGCTGGCACCAGTGCCTGGGAACGGCATCCGCAGGGTGACGAAATCGTGCAGATCGTCGATGGGGCGACAACGCTGCACCTGATGACCGCAGCGGGTCGGCAGTCTTTGACACTTACCGCGGGGATGCTGGCAGTCGTGCCACAAAACGTTTGGCACCAGTTCGAGGCGCCCGATGGCGTTTGTGTCATGACAGCGACGCCGCAACCCACCGAGCACCTGCGGGTCGATGTCGAGGATCCACGCACGATGGAATGACCAGATTATCAATGCTGCTGACGGTCAGCGCGGGTTGGGCCGCACCGTTGTGCGTACAGGTTGCGACAGCTGCGTGCCGAATTCCGGCAATCAAGGTCAACGCCCCATTGGTTCAAGCGAGTTGCCGACCTGCCAGCTTATCTTGCATTTTGCAAAAATGTGCGCCGCCGGCGCGGCCAACAGGAGGCTTCACGCCATGAAACAAACCTATAGTGGCTCTTGTCACTGCGGGAAAGTTCTATTTGAGGTCGATGCCGACCTGGACCACGTTCGGGTCTGTGATTGCTCAATTTGCCGACGCCGCGGGGCCCTCAATCATCGCGTTGATCCGGCTGATTTTCGTTTACTCTCGCCGATCGAGGACCTTGCGCTGTACACCTTCCATACCCGTACTGCGAAAGACTACTTCTGCCCAAACTGCGGCATTCAGCCCTTCCGAAGGCCGCGCACTGACCCTTCGGTTTGGACCATCAACGTTCGCTGTCTCGACGGCGTTGATCTCGACACAATTCCGGTCAAGCGCGTTTATGGTAGTCAGCTCCCCTGAGAGACGATCTTGCAACAGGGACCGTGGCTGTGTGAGTTGGACAGCGCTCATAATTCCGGGAGGCGGCGTGCCCTTCAATAGCCGCGCGCGATATCGAACCGATTCGGCAATGGCTGTCCGTTACGCCAGGCGCTTAGATTTTCCAAGAAAAGATCCAGACTTATCGCGTTATAGGTCGCCGGGTCATCAGCTGAGGTGTGCGGGCTGATGATCAGGTTGCGCGTGTTCCAAAGCCGGTGACCCGGCGGGATCGGCTCCGGATCGAAGACATCCAGCACAGCGCCCGACAATTGGCCCGCATCGAGCCGATCGCACAACGCTTCCTGGTCGATCAGCTCGCCGCGGCCGATGTTCACCACCCCGGCGCCTTCGGGCAGCAAGTCCAGACGCCGCCGGTCGATCAAGCCACGCGTCGCATCCGTCAACGGGCAGGCCAGCACGAGAAACCGCGTTCCCCGCAGCGCCGCGTCCAACTCCTCAACCCCGATCACGCGAGCGCAATGCGGATGCGGTGCCGGGTTCGCCCGAACGCCGGTCACCGCCATCTCGAACCCGGCGGCGTGCCGCGCAACGGCACCCCCCAAGGTTCCCAGGCCAACGATGGTGATCGGCTGTGCCGTAACGACAGCGCCCCAGAGTTTGTGCCAGCGTCCAGCTCGCTGAAACGTCACCATCTCCGGCACGCGATTGGCGAGCATCAGCACTGCCATGATCCCGAACTCGCCTGACTTAGCGGCATGCGTGCCGCGATTGTTCATCAGGATTACCCTGGGCGGCAGCCAATCGAATGGCGCAAGTCGGTCGAGGCCCGCATTGGTCACGAATAGCAGTTGCAACCGCGGCGTCGGGCAGGGGAATTGCGTCTTGATGACGCTGACGTCACAAATCAGCGCTTCGGCCTCCGTCATCGCCAAAGCGAAGTCGGGGTCGGTGCGGCCGATGCTGACAACGTGGCCGCTGCCGGCATCCGGCGCGCGCGCCACTGCGGCATCCCACATCGTCTCGGAAAAATCGAACAGCCTGTCGTCAACCGGGTTTTGCAGGTGGATGCGCATCTTCTGACCGTGCCATGCGGAGGCGCCGCGAACCAGAGGCGCCGAAGCGCATTTGTGACGCGTGCCACCCTGCGAGGCCGACCAACCCAATGGCGAGCCACTTGTGCACCGGCCGGATCACCTCGAATACTCCCTGATCCGGAGCAATCACGTGCGGCACCTTCAACACCAGGAAAAACAACGTTGGCACCGCAGTGGGCGAAGCGGCTGCAGTCAGATAGCCAAGCAGCGGTACCAGCAGTAGCAAACCGTACAGTGCCGCCGGTAAACCGCGTGGGCGGTCGCCAGCTCGCCACGCCAGCACAAGGCGCACCGCGGCGAGCCCGGCGACGCAGAGGCCGAGACTTTTGTGCAGCTGATAAAGCAGGAATTTCACCAATAACACGCTCACCGGCAGGGCGGTCATGAGCCATGCGATGGCGAAGCCGATGATCACCAGCGCAGCAGTCCACCAGTGCAAATGCCGGCGAAGGCGGACGAGACGCCGTGTCATGGACCAGACCCTTGCCTCGGCTGATGGTCAAATATTATCGCTCACCGGGTCAGGTGACGAAATGACGCCCGGCGACACCGCCGGCTCCAGCCTGGCCATAACGGTGTAACCCCAATGAGCCGGGCGTCAGCGATCGCCTATGGTTAATACCCGGCGGCACGATCAACGGTTTCGCGTAACGGTTTGGCATCGAGGAAGCGGCCCAAATTGTCCACGAACAAGCGAGCAACCACCTCGTCCCGCTTCGGGTGCCCGCCGCCAATATGCGGCAGCACGATAATGCCTTCGGACGTCCAGAACGGATGGGTCGCCGGCAGTGGCTCCTGACGAAACACGTCGAGGATCGCGCCGGCGATCCGTTTCGCACCGGCGGCAGCGATCAGGTCGGCATCGTCGATCAGTGCGCCGCGGCCGAAATTGAGCAGCCAGGCAGTTGGTTTCATCTGATACAGGCGCTCGGCATTGATCAAATTCTCCGTTTGCGGCGTCGCCGGCAGCAGCAGCAGGACGAAATCGGCCTGCGCCAGCACCGTATCGATACGTTCCGGTGGCAAAACCTGAGCAACACCCTCGATCGGCGCGGGATTGCGCTTTGTGCCGATCACCCGCATGCCGAGTGCGGCAGCAAGACGGGCGACGTCCTGTCCGACCGCGCCCAGACCGAGAATGCCCAAGGTCTGGCCGGTCAACGGAGTGGCGACCCGGCGGGTCCATTTCGATTGTTTCTGATCCGTAACACAGGCCGCGTATGGCTTGGTCAGATAAAACAACGCACCCAGGATGTTTTCCGGCATTGACTCGCGGTGGGTACCGCGAGCGCAGGTGAGGGTCAGACCCGGCGGCAAATCCGGCAGCGCAAGCCACCCCTCGACGCCGGCGGTCAACGCCTGGGCCCAACGCAGATGGGGCATGCGAGGCAGCAGACCGCGCGGGGCACCCCACGCCAGCAGAGCCTCGGTCTGGGCCATCTGAGTGTCCGACGGCTGGTCCTTCCGGGCGAGCGTGTCGACGATGACGCGAGGCGCAAGGCCGGCGGCGGCAATGGCGTTGACGTAGGGAGTGGGGCCATCGGTCCAGAGCAGCAGGCGAGTCGGGTCGGGCATTGGTGGAGCATCCTGATTTTGGCTGCCGAGAGCCTAAACGGGCCGGAGACGGACGGCGAGAGGAGCCTGCGCGTTCCCGCGCAATCGCCGTAAACTGCACGGTACGTCGGCTCAATGGCCAGTGCGGAAATCTGAAATCACTGGTAGCATTGGCATGAAGCTGCCAGGCCGTTGCATGTGGCCAGGCGGGCATCGACGGCCACGATTTCAGACGCCAATGGCGCAGGCCCGCACGGCCAGAAATGAATTTTGCGACGCGGTGCGATGCATCGCGATTCCCGCCGGCGCCGTTGCTGTGGAATACATGCCGGCGACAGTCATCGAAGATTGAGCGTTCAATCGGTTAAAGATCGACGACATTGCTGCGTACCGTTGAAACAATGGTGCAGCGCTGCTTGCCATGGCGACCACCATGGCGCATCGTTCCTGCACAGGGGCCAATTCCAAGGGGAAGCAATTGGAACTCAGGTCACTTGCCGCGAGCGAGTGCACAGCGCGATGTCAGGAATGTGCCCATGAAAACACGATGGGCGCTCGGTTCTGTGTCGCCTGTGGCGCGAGGCTGGAGGTTGCTTGCGCCGCGTGCGGGCACTTCTGCCCGCCGGCATCGCATTATTGCGGTTGGTGTGGCGCACCCAGAACCGACAGCGCGCGCCCGAATGAGAATGCCGCCGAACGCAAGCAGGCCACCGTACTGTTCGCCGACATTGTGGGTTCGACCGAGTTGATCGTCGGACTGGACGCCGAAGCCGCGCGTGATCGGCTGGAGCCTACGGTCAGAGCCATGGTGCGTGCCGTGCGCCGGTTCGACGGCACGGTTATTCGTACTCTCGGCGACGGGCTGAAAGCCGCATTCGGCGTGCCTCTTGCGCAAGAAGGCCACGCGCTGCTCGCCTGCCGGGCGGCGCTCGCCATGCAGGAGGCAGTGGCGGCCTTGCCGGACGCGACGAACATCCGCGTCGGGGTGCACTCGGGCGAGGTGATCGCCGGCACGCTCGATACGGGGTCGGCGGTCGAGCAGGAAGCGCAGGGCATGACCGTGCACCTCGCCAGCCGGATCGAGCAGGCCGCCGACTCAGGTGCGATTTACATCAGCCGCGATACCTGGTCGCTGGTCGAGCCGTATTGCGATGGCGCGTCGATCGGAGTCCGCTCGCTGCGGGGCATTCCGGAGCCGGTGGAGATCTATCGTCTGACCGGCCTGCGGCCGATGGTCAACAGCGACCATTTTCGCAGCGGCGGTCTGACCCGGCTGCACGGCCGGGACACCGAGCTCGGGGTCCTGCAACAGGCCCTGCACGACGCCGGCCAAGGTGGGATCAGCGGTGGCGCCCGCGTGATCGGGATCGCGGCACCGGCCGGGGTCGGCAAAAGTCGCCTCTGCTTCGAGTTCAGCGAATGGTGCCGGCGGCGGCGGGTGCCGGTGCTGGAGGCGCAGGCACATGTCCTCGGTCAGGCCACGCCGCTGCTGCCGATGGTGGAAATGCTGCGGGCCGGTCTCCGCATCTCGCCCGGGATGGATCCGGCGGAGGCGCGGCAACGAATTGCCGAGCGACTGTGGGAACTCGACCCGTCGCTTGCGGATGGCCTGCCGCTGCTCGCCGACTTCCTGAATGTTGCGGATCCGGACGTGCCGCTGCCCTCGCTCGATCCGCGCACGCGCCAGGCGCGGTTGCGCGAGATCATCGGCCGTATGGTCAAGGCGGGAGGGCGGCGGCCGGGCGTGATTATCGTTGAGGACCTGCATTGGCTGGACGAGGCCAGTCGGGAGGCCATGGACCGCCTGGTCGAATGGGTGCGCGGGACCAAAACCGTCATGGTGGTCACGTTCCGTCCGTCGTGGTCGGCGCCCTGGTCCGCGCAGGACGGTTACCGCGAGTTGCGGCTGGCGGAACTGGAGCCCGGCGACATGCGTCAGGTGGTTCGCGATCTGGCGGGGGATGCTCCGGCGCTCGAGCAGGTGGTGACCCGTGTGGCGGACCAGGCGGGTGGCAATCCGTTTTTCGCCCAGGAGCTGGTGCTGTCGCTGGCGCAGAGCGGCGTGTTGGTGGGAGGGCGTGGGCAGTATCGTCTGGGCCCGTCCGGTTGGAACAACCCGGTGTTGCCGGCAACGGTCGAGGCGGTGGTCGGCGCGCGTATCGACCGTCTGAGCGAATCGCAGAAGGAGTTGCTGCAAATCGGCGCGGTAGTCGGCAAGGAATTCCCATTCGAGGTGGTGCGCGCGGTGGCCGGCGTTGCCGAGCAAGCGTTGCAACCGTTGTTGGATCAGCTTTGTGCCGCGGAGCTGATACAGCCGTGCATGACGTACGCTGGCGCCAGTTTCGCGTTCCGGCATCCACTGATTCAGGAGGTCGGTTATGCGATGCAACTGCGCTCGCGAAGGACTCCGCTGCATGCGGCGGTCGCCGATGCGATCAAGCGGTTCGATTGGGGGTTGAGCGACGAGTCGGCTGGGTTGCTGGCGCATCATTACGAGGCCTCCGGGCAGGCGTTGGAGGCGGCGATGCATTTGCAGCGCGCCGCGCGGTGGATTGGCCGGACCAACTCGGCGCGCGCTTTGGCGGACTGGAAGAAGGTGCGGCGGTTGATGCAGGGCCAGCCGCGGTCCAGAACCAACGACCAGTTGCGGGCTTTGGCAGGCGGGCAACTGCTGTCGTTCGGCTGGCGGGAGGGGATGACGGCGGAGGAGGCGAAACTTTACGCTGAAGAAGCGTTGGGATTTGCCCGTGAGGCCGGCGACCGACAGCACGAGTTGAGCCTTTTGGGCGCCTACGGGCGGGTTTTGGCGGCGGGCGGCGGCAAGGCCGATGACTATGTCAGGCTGGTGCGTGAAGCGCAGAGGTTGCCCAAAGTTGGCGCCGATCCGGAAAGCGATCTCCTGCTAAATGGCTTGCTGTGTCAGGCCTGTAGCCGGGCTGGCCTGTTTCGGGACGCGCTGGGGGCCAACGATGCGGGGCTAGCAGCCGTCGATACGCCGGGCAACGCCAGCACCGGGGCCGTCCTCGGCCACAGCCTTGAGCAAAGAGTCGGATTTAACGTCGCACACTGGGTTCGCTGTCTGCGTGCATACCCGCTGGTCGCTCTTGGCCGCCTGGAAGAAGCCGAGTTGTGGCTCGCCAGGCTGATGCAGATCGAGGACCCCGGAATCGAGCCAATCATTCAATATATCCCGCACTGGTGCGCGGTCGAACTGGCCTGGCATCGCGGCGACGTGGTTGCCGCCAAACGGCACGCCTCGGAGGTTGTACACTATGCGGAACAGTCGTCGATTCCGTTTATTTTCGTCAAGGCTTCGCTCTGTCAAGGCATTTCAAGCCTGGTGGAGAGCGACCTCGTCGGGGCCGAACAGCATTTTCTGACCGCGCTCGCAACCGCCCGCCAGAGCGCCGCTGGGCTGGACTATGAGGCGCGACTACTGGCCTGGTTGGCTCACACGTACGTGCGGTCAGGCGCCATGGAACGTGCGATACAGATTTCTGCCGAGGCAATGGAAGTTGCGCGCCAGCGCACAGATCGTTACGCGGAATGCGACGCCGCCATAGCTGGAGCCATGGCGCTCGCCGCCTTGGGCGGGACGGGGCGGCGCCGCGAAATCCTTGAATTGCTTAGCCAGGCGGATCAGTTAATTGCTACGACCGGAGCCGATGTGTTTCTCCCAATGCGCAGGCAGGCTCAACTTCTGGTTGACACGGGCCAACTATCATGGTCTTGAGTTGACCACCCACATATCCGGCGTTTTGCCGCTGATATTGGTGCCTGAAACTCGTTAGGGGGTAGCAATGGGCGGCCTTGTCAAACGCCAGAAAACAACTGGGGAAGTGTTGCACAATTTGAACACGCGGTTTGCGCCGGGTGAGCCGCTCCAGGAAATGGTCCAACTGCAGAAGGAATTCCAAATCTTTTCTTCAAAGTACTCTCTCCAGCAGGCTCATCGGCTGCTGAACGTTGGTCCGAGCGATCACAGCGAGCGGGCGGGCGTTTACCGGGCGCTTGACCGCCTGAAGCTGGTCCCCTCGGATATGGAAGGGGTGAATGGTCACGATCGGATCATCAGAGCTCGCCAGGAAAACCTTGAAAGCAGTTCGCCGTTGCCGATGTTCACCAAAACGCACAAAGGCTCCGAGGACAAGCGTGTTGTGGTTACGCGCGGCAAGCCAATCCCGCATGAGGATCAGGAATACTTGATCATTTCGACACCGACGGTACCGTCAAAGGCGGTTCCAATGCCCGGCGGCAGGTCCGCGGGACCGAAGCAGCCGGCATCGCCGAAGCGGGCGGCAAGGAAAAAAGGTCCGTCGTGACAGTCGGCGGCAGGCGGCGCGATTCTGGTGCCGCCTGCGGACCCGAACTGGAAGGCGTGTTTCGGAGTGTTGAGGACTATTATACGGGCCAACTTACCGAGCATGGGGCCACGCCGCTGGGGGTCGACTGGTCGTGCCAGGCAACACAGTGGCTGCGTTTTGTGCAGCTTCTGAGGATCTGTCGATTCGATACGGCGGTTTCGCTGAATGACCTGGGGTGCGGCTACGGCGAGCTCGCAACATTTCTGCACCAACGTTATCCCCGGGCGTCTGTCGACTATCTGGGGATCGATCTTTCGCCCGCGATGGTGCAGCGCGCGCGGCGACGGCATCGCGGTGATCCGGCCACACGATTCGCGGTCGGACGGACATGCCAGCGCCAGGCCGACTACTCAGTGGCCAGCGGCATCATGAACGTCCAACTCGGCTTTTCCCTTTCGCTCTGGGAAGACTTCGTGCGCGGAATTCTATTGGACATGCACTGCCATAGCCGCCAGGGCTTTGCGGTCAATTTCTGCGTGTCCCGGCGACCAGACCTACGCGACGACGAGTTGTATTGTTCGGCTCCCGACCCATGGGTCAGGTATTGCGAGGCCGAACTCGGCTGCTCAGTCGAGGTGGTGGCCGATTATGGACTTGGCGAATACACTTTGATGGTTCGGCCGGAGCACTTGTCATGACTTCGCCAGCACGAAACGCAAGAATATGTATTGATATCGATTCCGACTGTCCCGGCCGGGGATCGCGCATCCCGTATCGTTGCGAGGGCGCGCCAGATCGCGGAGAGCGTGGGCGCCTGATGTCCAAGGAGCTCGCTTCGCTGGCGCGGGTTCCTTGTTGTCTGTCAGTGCGGAATGAGATGAGGTTGTCTGTCAGTGCGGAATGAGGTGAGCGGGCGACCTCGCCAGAGGTCGTCTTCTTGCGTTGAGACGGTGGTACAACCATGAACCAATACGCCGCCGCGATGGCTGGCGCCGAAACAATTACTGCCTGCCCGGTACGCGCCCGGTCGTCGGACACAATCGACGACCAACTGCGCGACGCCGCGCGCTTCGTCATCTCCGCCAGTGGCCACGCCGACGAAGACCGTCTGCAAGCCGCGTTCAAACTGCTGCGCGCGCACGCTCCCGTCTACTGGGTCGACACCCCGGGCGTGCGGCCATTCTGGCTGATCAGCCGGCACGCCGACGTCGTGGCAGTGGAGCGCCGCGGCGCCCCGTTCTCCGCCGAACCGCGCAGCTTCCTGTCCAGCGAAATGGCCGAGGACCGGCTGCATCGCATCCTGGGCAAGCCCTATGTGCTGCGCGGCCTGCTGCAAATGGACGACCCCGATCACGCGGCCTATCGCGCGCTGACACAGTCCTGGTTCACCCCCGCCGCCCTTGCCGTCTTCGAACCCTGGCTCGCCGACTGGGCCAGCCAGATCGTCGAACGCAACGCCGGCCGAGCCGACACCTTCGACTTTGTCGATCAGATCGCCGTCCCGTTCTCGATCCGCGGCATCATGCACCTGATGGGGCTGCCCGAGGCCGACGATGCGCTCGTTTTGAAACTATCCCGCGGTCTGGTGGGCCCCGAGGATCCGGAACGTCGCCTCGCCGATCAATCGACCCAGGCGTTGTGCCGCGCCGGCATGGGTTTTCGTAACTATTTCGATCCCATCGCCACCGAGCGCCAGGGCTGCCCGCGTGCCGATCTCAGCAGCGTCATTGCGAACGCCCGTGTGCATGATGCGCCGGTACCCGAGTATGAGATGTTCTCCTACTACATGATGATCGCGACCGGCGGGCACGACACCATCTCTTTCTGTCTGACCGGCGGCATGCAGGCGCTGCTCGAGCACCCCGACCAGTTCGCCAGGCTGCGCGCCGACCCGGCCCTGCTCGATACCGCGATCGAGGAAATGTTGCGCTGGACCACGCCTGGGCGGCACATCATGCGCACCGCCACGGCAGACACCCAACTGGGCGGCCAGACCATCCGCGCCGGTGAAGCTGTGGCGCTGTTCCTGAACTCCGCCAACCGCGATGAAACGGTGTTTGCCGATGCCGATACATTCCGGATCGACCGCCGGCCAAACCCGCACATAGCTTTTGGTTTCGGGGCACATTTCTGTCTGGGCGCCCATCTCGCCCGGATGGAGATGCGGGCACTGTTCCGCGCGCTGCTGCCACGGCTGAAGGCCGCGGCCTCTACTGCATCAATGCGCCGCACGCACTCAACGATGGTGACCGGAATATCGTCGTTGCCGGTACGGTTCAGCTGGCGATAGCCCCACTACGCCGCCTGCGACACCGTCCGCCGCGCCCGCAACCGTCTGATCCGGCGTGCATCCGCATCAAGTATCCGGAACTCCAACCCAGAGGGATGCGAAATGACCTCGCCGTTCGCCGGCACCCGTCCCGCGAGCGTGAAAACCAGGCCACCGACGGTGTCGATATCGGCGTCCCGCTCGTCCTCACTCAACACCGGGCCCATGCGCTTCTCGAAGTCCTCAACCGGCAGTCTTGCATTCAGATCGAGCGTCCCGTCAGGCCGTTCGGTCACCATCGGCGTGGCTTCGTCATCGTGCTCGTCGTCGATTTCGCCGACGATCGTTTCGACCAGGTCTTCGATCGTTACCAACCCGTCGATGCCGCCATACTCGTCCACCACCAGCGCCAGGTGCACCCGCTGCTGGCGCATCTGCAACAGCAGATCCAGCACCCGGATTCGCGGCGCCACCATCAGCGGCTTGCGCAACACCGCTTCGAGCGAGAACGCCTCCGGCCGACCGATATAAGCGAACAGGTCCTTGACGTGCACCATGCCGATGATGTCGTCGAGTTGCTCGCGATACACCGGCAGGCGCGAGTGCCCGTCATCACGGATTTGCGCGATCGCCTGCTCCAATGTCAGGTCGGCGCGCATCGCCACGATGTCCGCGCGGGGGACCATGACGTCGTCGGCGGTGGTCTCGCGCAGCCGCAGCACGTTCTGGATCAGCAGTCGCTCGTGTCGATTCAATTCGGACGGCACCGCCTGGGCTTCCGGCGCCTCGGCCGCTTCCAACATCAGTTCGGCGATGGATTCGCGCAGCGTCGGCTCCGGCGTCTTGCGGCCGAGCATGCTTCGGATGTGGTTGAGGAAGGAGGTGCGACTGCCGCTCATGGCCGCGTCCCGACAGCGTCGACCCGTGGGGCGGATTTCCACGGATTAGGAACGCCCAGTCGGTGCAAAAGGCGGGATTCGGCCATTTCCATGCGGCGGGCGTCGCCGGGATGGTCATGATCAAAGCCCAGGAGATGCAGTGCGCCATGCACGACCAGATGCGCCAGATGGTGCGGCACACGCCGGCCCGCGGCGGTCGCCTCCCGCCGGATGACGCCAAGCGCCAGCACCAGTTCTGGCGCCGGATGCTCATAGGTCAGGACGTTGGTGGGTTTATTGCGTCCGCGGTGCCGCGCATTCAACTCGCGTACCAGCCGATCGTCCGCGAGCACCACGCTGACGCCCGAGACCGCCGCAAGACCCGCCACAAGTGCGGCCCGCGACACGAGCGCCACAACGCGCGGCACAAATCTGCGCCAGGCTGGGTCCATGACGATGACCCTGAGTTGCGTTTCGGCCTCCTGGTCAGAGGAGGCCCGCCGACTATGCGGTTCCATTATCCTTGTCGCGGGACTTGCCCGATGACTATCTTCAGCAACAAGTTATGCCGCAATCCTCGGGCAAACGCCAGCCCGGTGTTCGAGACGGGGGAGGTTTGTCAGCAAACTGTCTCAGTTTCTGGAGCCGCCCACGTCCGCGCCACCGTGGGTGTAGTCCGGCCAACCCTCCGGGGGAGGTTGCACGACCCGACCGTTGGGTCCGACCCATGGCTGGCCCGGATACGGAGCCGGCACCCGGGTGCAAGCCGCCAAGGCCAGCCCAACCAACATCGCCAGCCCAACCAACACCGTAAGTGTCAATCGTTGGAGAGTTTGCATGATTGAACTCCCATTCAGCTCAATACCGTCCCGCCGCGACATTTC
>Ga0187879_10000871_pt1 | contig 20464 bp, 20 predicted proteins | sample June2016WEW_19_1_FD_132423 | JGI IMG/M metagenome (GOLD analysis project Ga0187879, IMG submission 132423) | Peatland microbial communities from SPRUCE experiment site at the Marcell Experimental Forest, Minnesota, USA - June2016WEW_19_10 | ecosystem: Environmental > Terrestrial > Soil >... | reverse complement strand
GGCGGCCACCTGATCTATGCGGAGGATGGCCGGAAGGTCATCAGCAACGGCTGGGCGGATCCGGACCTGAGCTTGCGCCACCCACCGAGTCTGGCACGGGGCGGGCTGGGCCGCGGGCGATCAAGCGCCCAGCGCGTCGGAGAGAGGTTCTTGACTTCTCAGCGTTCTCAGGTCCGGCACCATGAGCCGCTCCATTTCCCGAGGCTCAAACTTGGTCAAGCCGCCTGCGTAGACGCGCCCCTGACCGAGAACCGTCCCGGTCCGCAAAGCCTCTGCCAGCCTGGAAAGCGTATGGCTGTCCAGCTCCTGGCGCGGGTAAAGACCGTGGGCAATGTTGATGTGCCGGGCCTCGGCAGCGTTGATCACGAAAGCCGGGGGGCGCCGGGCCATGTACGTGGCCAGGATCGGCGCTGGTGCCGTGAGGCCGACTGACCACCATGCGCGCCGATGAGCAGCTATATAACCCTTGTCCACCCCGGCCTTCCTGGCCGCCTCGATGAACCGGCAGACCCTCACTCGATCACGGGCGTCGAGCTGGTCCAGCTCAGACGGGATATCGACGACCAGCCGCAGACGTCCCAGGTCTGCCAAGACCGATCCAGCGGCGAACAACTCCCGCGCCCTGGTTACGGATGGATAGAGCACCGAGGCCGGTAGGTCGGCAGGGTGGCGCAGTACCCAGAACGCGTTCGCGCCAGTGACAGCACCCCGGTGGACACGGCACAGCTCGCCAAGCTCGATGAAGCCGGCCGGCGCTTCTGTCCCGAGCCGAAGCAGCCCGCTCCATCGCGAAGACCCCTGAAGTCGTTGGCGCGTCACAGGCCGCCCGGCGGTGGCCAGCTCCCTGAGCTCGTTGAGCGATTTCACTTCCTGTAGCCTGATTGGATCTTCCCGGCTGCCAATCTCGAAGGTAGTAATGACGGCGGTGGTCTGCGTGCCTTCGAAGGGCAGCGCTTTCGGCTCGACGATGTGCAGGGACCGCCCGCCCAGGCCGCCCAGCACCAGAGACCGTATGATGGCGCCGTAATTGACGTCCAGCCATTCTGCAGAAGTTACAAAACAGCCGACGTCGCCAGGCCGCCCAAGTACTGCTGTAGCCAGAAAGAAGTATGCATGCAGGCCAGAGAGCCTGCTGATGCGGTGACCGACACTGTCAGCAGTCGTTTGCGCCCAAGCCTTGGATGCGACGCTCAACCGATGGTGGCGGACGTATGGCGGATTGCCGATAAAAGCAGTACGGCAGCTAATTTCCGGCAGCTTCAGCTTCGTGTAGTCCCCTTGGATAACCTGCACCTTCGACGCCTTCGACACTGCAAGCATCGCCCTGGTCATCAGGGTGGCCATGGGATCACTATCTACGGCTATGGCCTGGACTCCGGGCTCGCGGCGCAGGACCTCGGCAAGAAAACGGCCCGAGCCTGCGCCAGCATCAACGACACGGGCCGGCTTCTGATCGAGCGTCCAGTCCACCATCGGGCCAACCAACTGACTCGGCGTGTAAACAGCACCATCAGTGCGTCGGGTCGCAGCATCACGCAACCTGCAGAACGCCGCGCCCAGCGGGTCTTGGCCCGCCTGGATGGCCGACCTGGCCTTGGCGACCTCGCTTGGGTCAGGCTTCGGCTGGTCCGCGAAGGCACGGGCCAGTCTGCTCTCATCAGAGAAGAGCGAGCCACCTGCTTCTGCCGCACCAAGAGCGAGCGCCAGGCGGACTAGCGAACCTTCAGACTGGATCATCTGTGAGGTCGCACCTCCAGGTCACCGTACTGGGCTGGAACTGTCAGCAGACGACGGCCCAGCAGCACCGACCTCACGGGAGTTATCTAACCGCATCGGAAACCATGGAGCTGATCTCGACACTCAAGCGTCAGGACAGATTTGGTCCGGCGATTGATGCGGCCGAGCCGTCGGTTCCGGACTCCGGCGAGCCCGGCCAGTCCCAGCGCAACCGCCGGATCAGGGGCGGCCACTTCTCAGGTTCCCGGCCGGGCTTAGCGGCGCGGTCTAATACCAGCCGTAGGCGAGTTCGTGCTCCCAGGCCACCCGCGGGCGCCCGTACACGGCCTTGATGTAGCGCAGGCCCCAGCGGATCTGCGTGGTGGCGTTGGACCGCCAGTTCGCGCCGGCGCTGGCCATCTTGCTGCCCGGGAGCGCCTGCGGGATGCCGTACGCGCCCGAGTAGGGGTTCTCGGCGTACTTGTTCCAGCCGCTTTCCCGGTTCCACAGGTTGTACAGCGGCGTCCACTGCCGCTTGCCCCAGCCGAAGCGGGCGAGCATCTTCTGGGCGGTCCGCTGGGCTACCGTCACCTGGGAGATCGCGGCCGAGTCAAGGGTGATCGCGCGGGTGGCCGGGTCGGTGGGGCGGCCCGTCTGCTGCTGAGCGGCCGCAGCGCCGGCCGGAACGGCGCCGGCCGGGTGAGCGGCGGGACCCCCGCTGAGGGCCAGGACCGTCACGGCCGCGCTGCTGCCCGCGGCGGCGAAGGTCAGGATGAGCTTCGGATACGTGCGGAGAGACGTACTGATCCTGGACAAAGGGAACCTTCGGTCGGCGCGGCATGACGCGCTCGGCTGTCACCCGGGCACTTGCCAGCTACCGGCGGAATCGCAGGGAGGGGCAGCGGCGTACGGACGTGACGCGGGGACAGGGCGCCGGGCGGCTCAGGGCGGCCATCTCGCACACAGGGTGCTTGCGCCCCTAACCATGCCAAAAATACGTCCGTAATGTGACCAAAACTAGAAAAAAGGCCCATATGATATAGATCACATGGCGTCGGCGCGGCGGACCGGGCGGCCCCGGCGCCGCCCCGCCGTCGAGAGCGGCGCGGACCGGGCTGCCCCGGGGCCGCCCCGCCGTCGAGAGCGGCGGACCGGGATCCCCGGCCCGCACCGCCGTCATGGCCGGTGGCTGGCTAGTACCAGCCGTAGGCCTCTTCGTGCGACCAGGCCGCGCACGGTGAGCCGTACAGCGACTGGATGTAGCCCAGTCCCCAGCGGATCTGGGTGGCCGCGTCGGTCTGCCAGTCCGCGCCGGCGCTCGCCATCTTGCTGCCGGGCAGCGCCTGCGGGATGCCGTAGGCGCCGGACGACGTGTTGCTGGCGGAGACGTTCCACCCGCTCTCCGCGTTCCACAGCGGCTGCAAGCAGCTGAACTGCGACGCCGACCAGCCGTAGGAGCCGAGCATGCCCTGCGCGATCTGCTGCGGCGAGCCCGACGCGGTGACCGGCTGGGCCGCAGCGGCCGGCGTCGCGGGAGCCTGCCGCCGCGCGGCCGCTGCCCGTGCCGCCGCCAGTGCCGCTGCTCGTGCCGCCGACTGTGCCGCCGCGGCGGCGGCCCGGGACTGGGCGGCCTTCCGGGCCCGCTCATGGGCGATCGCCTGGCGCAGGGCCGCCTGCCGGGCCGCGGCCTCGCTCACCTTGAGCTGGTGAACCGAGTCGGCGGCCACCGTGTCCGTGGCCATGGCCGCCCCGGTGACGGTGGAGTCGGCCGCGTTCTGTGATCCGGCGAAGCTGGCCGCGCCAGCCAGGCGGGCCGAGGCGGCCGGTGAGGTGCCCGGCCAGGCTGCCACGGTGCCCGCGGCGACGGCCGCCAGGGCGAACGCCGAACTGGCGGCGATAAGGGTGACCTTGGGGGTCTTGCGGTGAGACGTCCTTCTACTGCGGGACAAAGTGGGCCTTTGGTCGGGCGCGTGCGCGCCGTCGGTTTCCACCCAGGGCACAGACCGGCCACCCAGGGGTGCCGGGGACGGGTCAGCGGCGTCGGATGCGGCACGGGGACAGGGCGCCAGGCCGCTCAGAAGGCGGCGGTCATCACGGACGCGGGGTGCTTGCGGCAACCAAGGATGCCCGAAACCGCCATTGTCGTAGCCAGAACCCGCTACCAGGCCGTATGAAAAGGATCACATTAAAAAAACCGTTTGGGCAATAAAAGCTGAGGTCAAGGACCCATTTCCTGGCTTTTTGCCGGTCGTCCCGATCCTCAGGCCAGGGCCGGGATGACCTCGCGGCCGTACGCGGCCAGCGTCTCGCCGGGCTGGTCGTGCATCAGGTACACGGCGAACTGGTCCACGCCGATCCCGGCCAGCTCGCGCAGCCGGTCGATGTGCGCGGCGGCCGGCCCGAGCAGGCAGAACCGGTCCACGATGGTGTCCGGCACGAAGTCCGTGGACGGGTTCCCGGCCCGCCCGTGATGGGCGTAGTCGTACCCTTGCCGGCCCTTGATGTAGTCGGTCAGCACGCGGGGCACCGGCCCGCCCTCGCCGTAGCGGGCGACCAGGTCCGCGACGTGGTTGCCGACCATCCCGCCGAACCAGCGCAGCTGGTCCCGCTGGTGCTCCACGTCGGTGCCGACGTAGGCGGGAGCGGCCACGCAGATCGTGAGCGCGTCCGGGTCCCGGCCGGCCGCGCCGGCCGCGGCCCGCACCGACCCCACCGTCCAGCGCGCGATGTCCGGGTCGGCGGTCTGCAGGATGAAACCGTCCGCCTGCCGGCCGACCAGGGCCAGCGCCTTCGGCCCGTAGGCGGCCATCCAGATCTCCAGCTTGCCGTCGCGCACCCACGGGATGCTGATCGGCGCGCCGTGCAGCATCACCTCGCGGCCCTCGGCCAGGCCCTTGATCACGCCCATGGCCTCGGACATGGTGGCCAGGGTCACCGGCTGCTGGCCGATGACCCGCCGGGCCGAGTCGCCGCGGCCGATACCGCACACGGTCCGGTTGCCGAACATGTCGTTCAGCGTGGCGAACAAGGACGCGGTGACCGACCAGTCGCGAGTCCCCGGGTTCGTCACCATCGGGCCGACCATCAGCTGCGAGGTGGCCGCGAGGATCTGCGAGTAGATGACGAACGGCTCCTGCCACAGCACGTGCGAGTCGAACGTCCAGCCGTAGCGGAAGCCCTCGTCCTCGGCGCGGCGCATGGTCTGTACCACGGCGCTGGCCGGCGGGTCGGTCTGAAGGACCACCCCGAAGTCCATCTGGTTCCCCTGTCAGATCAGGTACTGGGTCAGATCAGGTACTGGGACAGGTCACGGCGCAGGAACTGGCCGTGGCCGGTGCGGCCGTGGTACTCGCCGCCGTCGATCACCAGCTCACCCCGGGACAGCACGGTCCGCACCTGCCCGGTGATCGGCAAGCCCTCGTAGGCCGAGTAGTCCACGTTCATGTGGTGCGTGCCCGCCGACAGGACCTGCGCGGCCCGCGGGTCGTACACGACAATGTCCGCGTCCGAGCCGGGCGCGATGATGCCCTTGCGCGGGTAGAGCCCGAACATCCGGGCCGGCGTGGTGGCGGCCACCTCGACCCAGCGGGCCAGCGACAGCTCCCCCGCCACCACCCCCTGGTGCAGCAGGTCCATCCGGTGCTCGACGCCGGGGATCCCGTTGGGGATCTTGGAGAAGTCGCCGCGGCCCAGTTCCTTCTGGTCCTTGAAGCAGAACGGGCAATGGTCGGTGGACACCACGGACAGGTCGTTGGTGCGCAGCCCGCGCCACAGCGAGCCCTGGTGCTCGCGGGGCCGCAGCGGCGGCGACGCCACGTACTTGGCCCCCTCGAAGTCCGGCCGGGCCAGGTCGTCCAGGGACAGGTAGAGGTACTGGGGGCAGGTCTCAGCGAACACGTTCTGGCCCGTGTCCCGGGCCCCGGCGACGGCCTCGAGGGCCTGGGCGGCCGACAGGTGCACGATGTACAGCGGCGATCCGGTGACCCGGGCCAGGGTGATGGCCCGGTGGGTGGCCTCGGCCTCGAGCTCCGGCGGCCGGGTCAGGCCGTGCTGGACCGGGTCGGTCTTGCCCGCGGCCAGCGCCTGCGCCACCAGCTGGTCGATCGCGATGCCGTTCTCGGCGTGCATCATGATCACCGCGCCGGTGCCGGCCGCCTTGGTCATGGCCCGGAGGATCTCCCCGTCGGTCGCGTAGAACACGCCCGGGTAGGCCATGAACATCTTGAAGCTGTTCACGCCCGCGCCGATGCAGGATTCCATCTCCTTCAGCGTGGTGTCGTTGACGTCGGAGACGATCATGTGGAAGCCGTAGTCGATCACGCAGTGGCCGTCGGCCTTGGCGTGCCACTTGTCCAGGGTGGCGAGCAGCGAGGTGCCCTTGGCCTGGACCGCGAAGTCCACGATCGTGGTTGTGCCGCCCCAGGCGGCGGCACGGGTCCCGGTCTCGAACGTGTCCACCGAGAACGTGCCGCCGAACGGCATCTCCATGTGGGTGTGCACGTCGATGCCGCCGGGCAGGACGTACAGCCCGTCCGCGTCGATCACCTGGCCGGCGGCCGCGGCCCAGGCCACCGCGGTCTGGCTGCCCGGGGCGGCCAGCGCGCTGATCTTCTCGCCCTCGACCAGCACGTCCGCTGGGGAGGTGCCCGACGGCGACACCACCGTGCCGCCCCTGATCAGGAGGCTCACGGCTGCACCAGCTTTCCAGGCCCTAGCCGGTTCACGGCTGCACCAGCCCTGAGTACTGGTCGGGGCGGCGGTCGCGGTAGAACTGCCACAGGTCCCGCACCTCGGCGAGCTGGTCCATGTTCAGGTCGCGGACGATCACGTCGTCGTCGGTGTCGGACCCGGCCTCGCCGACCAGCTGGCCACGCGGGTCGACGAAGTAGGTCTGGCCGTAGAACTCGTTGTCGCCCAGGGGTTCCACGCCGACCCGGTTGATCGCGCCGATGAAGTACTCGTTGGCCACCGCGGCAGCGGGCTGCTCCAGCCGCCACAGGTACTGCGACAGGCCGCGGCTGGTCGCCGACGGGTTGAACACGATCCGGGCGCCGGCCAGGCCGAGCGCCCGCCAGCCCTCCGGGAAGTGCCGGTCGTAACAGATGTACACGCCGATCCGGCCTACCGCGGTGTCGAAGACCGGGTAGCCCAGGTTCCCGGGCCGGAAGTAGAACTTCTCCCAGAACCCCTTGACCTGGGGCAGGTGGGTCTTCCGGTACTTGCCGAGGTAGCTGCCGTCCGCGTCGATCACGGCCGCGGTGTTGTAGTACAGCCCCGGCTGCTCCTCTTCGTACATGGGCACGACCAGGACCACCGAGTGCTGCCGGGCCAGCTCGCACATCAGCTCGGTGGTCGGGCCGCCGGGGATGGACTCGGTGTAGGAGTAGTAATCGGCGTCCTGCACCTGGCAGAAGTACGGCCCGTAGAACAGCTCCTGCAGGCAGACCACCTGGGCCCCGGCGGACGCCGCCCGGCCGATCGCGTCGGCCGAGGCCCTGATCATGGACTCCTTGTCACCCGTCCACTGCTGCTGGATCAGCCCGGCCCTGATGATCTCGGCCACTGTGCGCTCCCCTCGACGTTGGGACAATCATGCCCGCCGCCAGGTCGCCCAGGAAGCCCGCGGCGAATCCGGCCACACAGTGTCGGCAGGGGGTCTTCCCCGGGCGTTACGCCTGGGGCGGCGGCAGCGACACGGGCGGCTGGCGCTGGCCCCGGACCACGTGGATGACCGCGTTGATCAGGGCCAGGTGGGTGAACGCCTGGGGGAAGTTGCCCAGATGACGGCCGGTCCGCGGGTCGATCTCCTCCGCGTACAGGTCGAGCGAGCTGGCCAGCGAGAGCAGCCGCTCGCACAACTGCTGGGCCCGGTCCATCTCGCCGATCTCACAGAACGCCGAGACCAGCAGGAACGAGCAGATCGTGAAGGTGCCCTCGTCCCCGGGCAGCCCGTCGTCGGTCTCCTCGGGCCGGTAACGGACGACCAGGCCGTCCACGGTCAGCTCGTCCGCGATGGCCAGGATGGTGGCCCGGACCCGCGGGTCCTCCCGGGGCAGGAAACCTGTCATCGGCAGCAGCAGGAGCGAGGCGTCGAGCGTCAACGCGTCGTAGTGCTGGGTGAAGACGCCGCGCTCGTCCACCCCGTGGGCCAGGATGTCGTCCCGGATCTCGTCGGCCGCCTCGTTCCAGGTCTTGGCCAGCACGGCCTCGCCCCGGGCCAGCGCGGCCTGCGCGCCGCGCTGCACGGCGGACCAGCACATCAGCTTGGAGAACGTGAAGTGCTTCGGCTCGCCGCGCACCTCCCAGATGCCCAGGTCGGGCTCGCGCCAGTACTTCAGAGCGCACTCCACCTGGCGGCGCACCACCCGCCACATCCGGTCATCCAGCCGGTGCCAGCTGCCCAGCCGGATGTGGATGGCCTGCAGCACCGTGCCCCACACGTCATGCTGGCGCTGGGTGTAGGCCTCGTTGCCCACCCGCACCGGGTGGGCCCCGTCGTACCCGCTGAGATGATCAAGGATTTGCTCGCTCAGATCCCGCTCGCCGTCCACCCCGTAGACGACCTGGACCTCGCCGTCGCGCTGGGCCAGGTCGGCGAGGAACCAGAAGAAGTCGTCGGCCTCCCAGTCGAAGCCGAGCGCGTACAGGCTCCACAGGGTGAACGCGGAGTCGCGCAGCCAGCAGTAGCGGTAGTCCCAGTTGCGCTCGCCGTGCGGCACCTCCGGCAGCGACGTGGTCGCCGCCGCCACCATGGCCCCGCTGGGCGCGAACGTGAGGCCCTTCAGGGTAAGCGCGCTGCGCTGCAGGTAGCGGCTCCACGGATGGTCCGGGAAGCGGCCCCGGGCCAGCCAGTGCTGCCAGTGGTGCGCGGTCCAGAGCAGCCGCTGGCGCGCCTCGGAGTAGGTGAACGGCGGGGCATGATCGGTCCAGGACAGGGCGCAGAAATGCACCTCGCCCTCCTGCATCCGGGTCCGGGCCATGGCCCGGCCGCCCTCGAAGCCCAGGCGCATGTCGGTGGTGAGGGTCAGCGGGATCCCGGGGGCCTCGCTGGACGGGCGGCAGATCCCCTGCGAGTAGCTCCGGTCGGCGTAGGACCAGGTGCCCTGGTAACGGCCGTAGTCGAAGACCGGCTCACACTCGAATGTGACCTGGACCTCGCCGGTGACACAGCGGATGGTGCGCAGCAGCACGTGGTCCGCGTCGTAGTCGGTGGGGGTCCGGCGGTGCGTGTGGGACAGCTCGCTCTCGTGGTGCCAGGGCCCCATGATCAGCGCGTCGCGCACCACCAGCCATCCGGTGGGGGTGGCCCAGCTGGTCTCCAGCACCATGGTCCCGGGCAGGTAGCGGCGGGCCGCCGGGACGGTGATCCCCTCCGGGCCGAGCCGGAAACCGCCGGCCGAGCGGTCCAGGATCGAGCCGAATACGCTCGGCGAGTCGATCCGGGGCAGGCACAGCCACTCCACGTTCCCGCTCGGCGCGATGAGCGCCGTGGTCTCGCAATCGGACAGGAAGCCGTACTCACCGATCGGCGGGAACGGTGAATCCTCCGCGGGCACGTCCACCGGCCCGGGAGTCGCCATGTCCAGCCCGTACCAGTCCTCGCCCGCGATGCCCCTGGCCCCACGGTCCCCCAAGGCGCTCATCTGATCGGTATACCCTCCGTGAACGAGTCTGCGCAGGTGACCGCCGTAGTTGAGGCCCGCAATCAGGGACGCTCCCCCCGCAGCCGGGCCACGTAGCGGTCCGCGGAGCGCCGGACGGCAGCCGCGCCGTCGGCCAGGACGATCCGCCCCCACCAGCCGCCGTAAACCCGGTCGAAGGTGAACCGCTCCGCGCGGCGGGCGATCTCAAGCACGGTCGCCTCGTCCAGCGGGATGTGGTTGGGGTAGCTCCACATGAAGCTGACCCAGGCGCGGTCCTGGACCACCGTGATGGTGTCCCCGGTCAGCAGGGCGCCGCGGCCGCCAGACCCAGCCGGCCAGTGCAGCACCGCCGCGCCGTCGAAGTGACCGCCGATCCGCGCCAGGGTCACGCCGGGGACCGGCTCGGCGTCGTCGTCGAACAGCTCGATGCGCGCCGAGGGCCGCTGGATCCACTGCTGGTCGGCCCGCGGGATGAAGATGCGGGCGTCGAAGGCGTCCGCGAAGTCCACGTGCGCGGCGTAGAAGTGCGGGTGCGACATGCAGATCGCGTCGATGCCGCCGAGCTCGGCGATCCGGGCCCGGGCCTCCTCATCCAGCAGCGGGACGCAGTCCCACAGGACGTTGCCCCGCGGGGTGCGGACCAGCAGGGCCCGCTGCCCGATCCCGAAGGCCGGTTCCACCCCGATGCCGGTCAGGTCCGGTTCCTCCTCGCGCACCACCACCGCGTGGTCCCGGGCGATCTCCGCCATGGTTATCCACTGCTGGCCGCCCCAGCCGACGTACTGGCGCTCGTCGTCGCAGACCGGGCACCGGCCGGGCGGCTCGGGCGTGTCGGGCTGCTGGACCGCACAGGTACGGCAGATCCACGCGGGCATCGGGGTACCTCCTCGTTTCGTGGCCGGCTCCACAGTAGAGTGCTCACATGCGGCGGATCATGATCACCGCGGTGGGGGCTGCCCTGGTGACGGGCCTCGCCGCGTGCGGAAGCTCGGGCAGCACGGCCAGCAGCGGCAGCACCACCGCGAGCACCGCCAGTTGCACCAACTCAGGGCTCCAGAAGGACCTGTACGCCAAGGGTGCGCTCACCGTGGCCACCGACAAGCCTGCCTACCCACCGTGGTTCGCCAGCAATGACCCGGCGAACGGCAAGGGCTACGAGAGCGCCGTGGCCTACGCGGTGGCCGCGCAGCTCGGCTTCAAGAAATCACAGGTTAAGTGGGCATACGAGCCGTTCAACGACTCTTACGCGCCCGGCCCGAAGAAGTTCGACTTCGACATCAATGAGATCTCGGTCACCCCCCAGCGGGCCCAGGCGGTGACGTTCTCGACCAGCTACTACAACGTGGACCAGGCGCTGGTCGCCCTGAAGGGCACCCCGATCGTGACCAAGCACACGCCGGCCGACCTGAAGAAGTACGTGTTCGGCGACCAGATCGGCACGACCAGCCTGGCCTTCATCAACAGCCAGATCCAGCCGACGCAGACGCCCAAGGTCTACGAGACGCTCAACGACGTCAAGCAGGGGCTGCAGACGCACCAGATCGCGGCGCTGGTCGCGGACACGCCGACGGCCCAGTACATCTCCTCCTCGGAAATCAATAATTCGGTCCTGGTGGGCCAGTTCCCGTCCAGCGGCGAGCATTTCGGGCTGCTGTTCCATAAGGGCAACCCGCTGGTGGGCTGCGTGGATAAGGCGCTGTCCACGCTGAACCGCAACGGCACGCTGGCCGCGCTCGAAAAGAAGTACCTGCAGGTCTACCTGAGCGTGCCGACGCTCAAGCCCTGATGCTCGGCCCGCCCCAGACCTCGTTCGGCGAGCCGGACTCGTTCGGCCAGGCCCGGCGCGGGTCGCGGCTGCTGGGCAGCGGCCGCGGGGCGGTGGCCGTGTCCACGGCCAGCACGATCGTGGTACTGGCCGCGCTGGCCGCCCTGTTCCTGCTGGCCCCGGGCAGCGCCGCGGTCCGGCACACGTTCTTCAACCCTGCCGACATGTGGAAGTCGCTGATCGGCGACCCCCGGGCGGGCTACTACTCGGTGGGTGAGGCGCTCTGGCTGAACATCCGGATGTTCCTGGCCGCCGAGGTCCTCATCCTCATCGCCGCCCTGGCCATCGCAGTCGTCCGGCAGTCCGACAGCCCGGTCATGTTCCCGCTGCGGCTCGTCAGTACCATCTACGTGGATGTGTTCCGCGGTGTCCCCCTGATCCTGGTCATCTTCGCCATCGGCTTCGGGCTGCCCGCGCTCAACCTGGGCTTCGTGTCCACCCAGTCGGCCGCGGTCTACGGGGTCGCAGCGCTGGTCCTGTCGTACTCCGCGTACGTGTCCGAGGTGTACCGGGCGGGCCTGAACTCGGTGCACCAGAGCCAGGTCGCGGCGGCCCGGTCGCTGGGCCTGTCACACACCGCGGCGCTGCGTTACGTGATCCTGCCGCAGGCGGTGCGCAACATCATCCCGCCGCTGCTGAACGACTTCATCAGCCTCCAGAAGGACACCGCGCTGGTCGGCGTCCTCGGCGCGATCGAGGCCAACAAGGCGGCGGAGATCTTCAGCGACACGGTGTTCAACTACTCCAGCTACGTCGTGGCGGCCATCCTGTTCCTGATCCTGACCATCCCGCTGGCCCGGTTCACCGATCATCTGATCGCCCGGGACCGCCGCCTCCGCCTGGCCGGGGGGACCACGTGACAGGCGAGCTGCGGGCGGACACCGGCACCCCCGAGCCAGCCGGCCCTGACGCGGTGGGGATCGAGGGCCTGCGCAAGTCGTTCGGGGCCAACCTGGTGCTGGATGGGATCGACCTCAGCGTGGCCTCTCACGAGGTGATCTGCCTCATCGGGGCGTCCGGCTCGGGCAAGTCCACGCTGCTGCGCTGCATCAACCTGCTGGAGCCCATCGACGCCGGGCGGATTCTGCTCTGGGGTCAGGACATCACCCGGCCGGGCATCGACCAGAACCGGGTCCGCCGGAACGTGGGCATCGTGTTCCAGGCCTTCAACCTGTTCCCGCACATGACCGTCCTGCGCAACGTCACGCTCGCCCCGGTCAAGGCGCTGGGCGCGTCCCGCCGCCAGGCCGAGCAGGAGGCCCGGGCGCTGCTGGAGCGGTTCGGGCTGCTGGACAAGCAGGCCGACTACCCGGACCGGCTCTCCGGGGGGCAGCAGCAGCGGGTGGCGATCGTCCGTGCCCTGGCCATGCAGCCCCGGCTGATGCTGCTCGACGAGGTCACCAGCGCCCTGGACCCGGAACTGGTGGCCGAGGTCCTCGACGTCATCCGGGAACTGGCCAGCAGCGGCATGACCATGCTGATCGCCACGCACGAGATGAGCTTCGCCCGGGACATCGCCAACCGGGTGTGCTTCCTGGCGGGCGGCCGGATCGTGGAGCAGGGGCCGCCCGCGGAGCTGTTTACCAGCCCCCGGGACGAGCGCACCCAGCGATTCCTCCGCCGGATCACCGACGCGGGCCGCCTTTAATTCATCACCCAGCCGCCGTCGACCACGAGCAGTTGCCCCGTGATGAACGACGTCTCCGGGGCGGCCAGGAACAGGACCGCGTTCGCGATGTCGGCCGGCGTCCCGCGCCGTTTGATGGCCTGCTGCCGCAGGATGAACGCGTTATAGGACTCCAGGTCGGGGTGGATCGCCTCGGCGGCCGTGGGGAAGGCACCCGGGGCGATCGCGTTGACCGTGATCCCATGTTCGCCGACTTCCCGGGCCAGCGCGCGGGTCAGCCCGACCAGGGCGCCCTTGGACGCCACGTACGGCACCAGGAACGGGGTGGCCCCGAAAAAAGTGATGCTGGACACGTTGATGATGCGGCCGTACCCGGCCTCCCGCATCGTGGGCAGCGCGGTCTGGGCGCAGACGAAGGCCGCGTCCACGTTGACCCGCTGGACGGCCAGCCAGTCCTCGGTCGTGTAGTCCCCGACTTCCTTCCTCGGGTAGATCGCGGCGTTGTTGACCAGCACGTCGAGCCCGCCCTGGCGCGCGGCGAGCTCGCCGATCAGCTGCCGGGCGCCGGACAGGTCGGCGAGGTCACACGGCGCGAAGAAGGCCCGGCCGGGGTGGTCTGCGGCCTCACCGACGGCGTTGATGCGGGCCGCCACCTCCTCCCCCGCGCTGCCCGGCAGGTCCACCAGGGCCACGGCCGCGCCCTCGGCCGCGAACGCGGCCGCCATGCCCGAGCCGAGCCCGCCGACGGCTCCCGTGATCACGACCGTGCGGCCCGCGAAGCGCATCCAGGCCCTCCCGTAAGCGAATCTGAAAATGTTCTGAGGATTGTGATCACGGTAGTCCCCCGGACACGCACCAAGGAGGCCGCATGACGTCACCCGACGTGCGGGTGGTCCCCGCGCTGCACGGTGACTTGCTTGGCACGCCGTAGGTGACGACGATGGTCCGTGGATTCCTGGCTCACCGGCGGGCCCCGGAGCCGGATGGGTATGGGGCCACCGCTGAGATCGTCGCCGCGGCCGCCGCGGCCGCCGCGGCCTGGCGAATGCCGGTGACCACGGCATCCATCCCGGCGTGCGACAAGTAGCCCAGAAAGGCCCCGATGAGCAGCCGCTCGCAGAGCCAGGTCGTGTACGCCGCCGGGCTGGTGCAGGGCATCGTCCTGGTCACGTTCCCCGCGGCCAGCACCATCTTCACGGCGGCGAACTCCTATGGGCTCTCCAGCAGCCAGTACGGGGCCATGTTCCTGCCGCAGGCGATCACCGCGGTCGGATCTTCGTTGCTGCAGGGAAGCCTCAGCCGGCGGCTCGGGGCGAAGCCGGTGTACCTGGCCGGCCTGTGCGCCAACCTGGCCGCCATGATCCTGCTGATCGCCAGCCGTTTCGTGATCGGCAGCCAGCCGGTCGCCTACCCGCTGCTGCTGGCGGCCACCGCGTGCCTGGGCGTGGGGTTCGGGCTCACGGTGCCGTCCATCAACACGTTCACCGCCGCGTTCCACCCGGACACGGTGGACCGCTCGGTGCTGGTGCTGAACTCGCTGCTCGGGCTGGGCACCGCGCTGGCCCCGGTGTTCGTGGCGATCTTCGTGGGTCTGGGGTTCTGGGTGGGGCTGCCGGTGCTGGCGGCGGTGGCGGTCACCGCCCTGTTCCTGGCCAGCCTGCGGCTGCCCCTGGATGCTGGCAGGCCCGCCCGGCCACGGGCCGACGCGCCGCGGGCACGGATCCCGGCCGCGTTCTGGCTGTTCGCGGCCTTCGGGGTGATGTACGGGTTCTGCGAGACCATGAACGGGAACTGGTCGCAGCTCGACCTGACCTCGCTGAAGGTCTCCGTGACCGTGGCCTCGCTGGGCCTCACGGTGTTCTGGGCCATGGTGACGGTGGGCCGGCTGCTGTTCGCGGTGATCCAGCGCTGGTTTCCCAGCCGACTCGCGTACCACCTGCTGCCGTTCGTGCTGGCCGGGGCCTTCGCGGCGATCTCGATGCTGCCGCCCCGGGCCCCGGTGGCGGGCGTTGCGGCCTTCGCGCTGGCCGGCTTCGGCTGCTCGGCACTCCTGCCGCTGACCATCAGCTTCGGCCAGGAGCGGCTGGTCAGCATGTCGGCAGCGATGGCGGGCCTGGTCATCGCGTTTTACCAGGTGGGATACGGGATCGCAGCGTTCGGCGTAGGGCCGCTCCTGCGGGCCGGACTCACGCTGGCGGACCTGTACGGCGTGAGCGCTGTGGTGGCCGTGGCTCTGGGACTGCTCTCGCTGGCCGTGGCGCACGGCCGTCCGTCACCCCGGTCCGTGCACCCCCGGCCGCAGCCGCCGGGGACACCGGCACCCGCCACGGAATTGATCAGTTAGGAACCGCCCGGCGACTCGCGGATCAGCGCGCCTCGGCCTCGAGTTCTCTGCGGGCCTCCTCCAACTGCTGCCGCGCGGCCGGGTCCGGAGCCGGGTAGTGCGGGTCGATGTCGATCAGCGTGTGCGCGATGACGGCGGCCGCGCAGACGCGGGTGAACCACTTGTGGTCGGCGGGCAGCACGTGCCAGGGCGCCCATTCTGTGCTGGTGTGGCTCAGCATCTTGGAGTACGCCCGCTGGTAGTCGTCCCAGTACCGGCGTTCGCGCACGTCACTGGCGGAGAACTTCCAGTTCTTCTCGGGCTTGTCGATCCGGCGCAGGAAACGGCTGCGCTGTTCCTCCTTGGACACGTTGAGGAACATCTTGACCACGCGGACGCCCTGGTCGGCCAGGTAGCGCTCCCAGTCGTTGATCTCCCGGTAGCGGCGTTTCCAGATGTCGCTGGTGCGGCTTTCCGGGGAGAGCTTCTCGCGGTCGAGCAGTTCCTTGTGGACCCGGACGGCGAGTACTTCCTCGTAGTGCGAGCGGTTGAAGATGCCGATCTCGCCGCGGGCAGGGAGTTCGCGGGCGTGCCGCCACAGGTAGTCGTGCCCGAGTTCCTCGGCCGACGGCTGCTTGAAGCTCGACACCCGGACGCCTTGCGGGTTCACCCCGCTCATCACGTGCCGGATCGTGCTGTCCTTGCCCGCCGCGTCGAGGGCCTGCAGCACGACCAGCACCCCGTAGGTGTCCTGCGCGCTCAGCCGGTCCTGGTATTCGGCGAGCAACTCCACACCCTGGCGGAGCAGGTGCTGCCCGTCTCCTTTCCTGCGGACCCCGAAGCGCGCGCCGGGGTCGAAGTCCCGGGGCAGGTGGACGGCCGAGCCCGGCTTCACCTGCAGCGGCTCGACCAGCTGCTTGATCCAGCCAGCCTGATGATCGGTCATCCGCGATCCTTCCGCTCATCCTGCCCGTTACCACGATCCTGCCAGCCCTGGTAGATCATGGTGAATGTGGTGGAGCCGATCCAGGTCCGGGGCAAGGTGATCCCGGCCGACGAGCTGTCCTGGCGGTTCTCCAGGTCATCTGGTCCTGGAGGGCAGTCGGTCAACACCAGCGACAGCCGGGTGGAGCTGTCCTATGACGTGGCGGCGTCGTCGGCGCTGGGCCCGCTGCTGAGGGAGCGCGCGCTGACCGCGCTGGCCGACCGGCTGGTCAACGGGGTTCTGACGGTCAGCGCGTCCGAGCATCGGTCTCAGCTCCGCAACCGGGAAGCGGCCTCCCGCCGCCTGGCCAGCGTGCTGACCGACGCGACCGGCCCGCCGCCCGCGGTCCGGCGGCCGACCAAGCGGACGCGTGGTTCCCAGGAACGCAGGCTCGCAGCCAAGCAGCGCCGGTCCCAGATCAAGCGGCTCCGCCGCTCCACGGATGAGTGAGGCCTGTGCCTGCTCAACTGCGCCGCAGGCCGGTCATGGTCACGGCGACCCCGCCGAGCGCGACCAACGGCCCGACCAGGACCCACCACGTGACTCCGGTCATCACGCTGCCCTTGATGAACCCAAGGCCTTGCAGCGTCCAGACGACTCCGGCGATGACGATGAGCGAGCCCGCGATAGCGAGAATGATCCTCCACATGTGATTGGCCCCCTCTGCTGAGCGCTGGTCCGCTCAGTACCACCGTGAGCTGCTCAGTACCACCGTGAGCTATAGCCGCCGAAGCGTAAATAACTTGCAGGTTTCAGCTTGGTACCTGAGTACCTCCGGTCGGGGCTGCCCGCCGCTTCGTGTGCCCCACGGCATGTCAGCCACCTGCTTTCCAAGATCGCAGGTCGCAGGTGACAGCCCGGATCGTGGCCGTCCTGGGCCTGGCCAGCTCCTCCCAGGCCGGGCTGCTGGCCGAGATCAGCCGCCTGGGCACCAACCTGCTGACCGTCACCAACGGGCAGAATTACCTCGGCCAGCCCGCCGAGCTGCCCGACGCGGCGCCGGGGATGATCGGCCGGCTGCCCGGCGTCACCGACGTCCAGTACACCGGCACGGTCAGCAGCGCCAATGCCTACCGCAGCCCGCTGATCCCGTCCATCGACACCAACGCGCTGACCGTGGACGCCTCCAGCCTGGGCCTGCCCGCCGTGACCGGCACTTCCATCGCCCGGGGCCGCTACCTCAATGCCGCCACCGCCAGAGAGCCGGTCGCGGTGCTCGGCGCGGGGGCCGCGCAGCTGATGGGCATCGACCGGATCTGGCCCGGGGAGCGGATCTGGGTCGGCGGCATGTGGTTCTACGTGGCGGGCATCCTCAACCCGGCCACCCTGGCGCCGCAGATCGACACCTCGATCCTGGTCGGCTTCCCCGCCGCCGGGCACTACCTCGGCCTGGACGGGCACCCTTCCGAGGTCTACGTCCGCACCGTCAACACCCAGGCCGTCACCACCGCGGTCGACACCCTGCTCGGCGCCCAGGCCGACCCGGAAAACCCCAGCCAGGTCGACGTGTCCCAGCCCTCGGACGCCCTCACCGCCCAGGCCGACGCCGCGGGCGCCTTCGACACCTTGTTCCTGGGCCTGGGCGCGGTCGCGCGGCCAGATGGTCTTCGGCGATCCCCCGCCGGTCAAGACCTGCCCGGCCTGCCTGTCCAGCGATCTGCCCGCCGCCGCCAGCAAATGTAAGTACTGCGGCACCGACCAGCCGGCCGCTGCCGCCGCGTGAGCCAAGCGAGGACCGCCCCGCCCGGGTCACTTGGCGTCCGCGTAGCAGTCGACCACGGCCGTGGTCACCGGGAACCGCACCGGGCTCGCGCCGAACAACAGGCGCCCCGCTTCCTGCGCCGCGTCGCCGATGGCGGCGACCACCTCCGGGGCGCAGGCCCGCGGGCAGTGCACGATGACCTCGTCGTGCTGGAAGAAAACGAGCCCGGGGCCATCCAGCGGTCCGGCTCGGCCGGCCGGTCCAGCTAGGCCGGCCGCCCCAGCCAGGCCAGCCGCCCCAGCCAGGCCAGCCGCCCCGGCTGGCCCGCCGGACCCCGTCGGGCAGCCCATGGCCGCGAGCCGCTGGCGAAGGCCGACCAGCAGAATCAGCGCCCAGTCCGCCGCGCTGGCCTGCACCACGAAGTTCCGGGTGAACCGGCCGCGGGCCCGCAACGAGCGCCGGGCCAGCTGGTCATCGGCGCCCGGCTCGTCGGGGGACGCGGTGAGGTCCCGCCACTCGGCGGACGGCGGCGGGCAGGACCGGCCGAGCCGGGACCGGACCACCCGGCCTTCCTCCCCCGCCCGCGCGGCGGCCTCCACATAGGCGTCGGCCCGCGGAAAGCGCCGCCGGAGAACGGCCAGCAGCTGCGAGGCCTCACCCCCGGCTCCGCCGTACATCGCGGACAGCAGCGCCACCTTGGCCTTGGCCCGGTCACCACCAAACGTCCCGGCCAGGGCGTGATACAGATCGCCGGATCCGGCCGCCTCCGCGAACGCGTCATCACCGGCGAGCGCGGCGAGAACCCGCGGCTCAAGCTGTGCGGCGTCCCCGACCACCAGCGTCCAGCCCGGATCTGCCACGACCGCGCGGCGCATCACCCGCGGGATCTGCAGCGCACCGCCGCCACGGCTCGCCCAGCGGCCCGACACCACTCCCCCGACTACGTACTCCGGGTGGAACCGGCCGTCGCGCACCCATTCGTCCAGCCACGCCCAGCCATGAGCCGCATGCAGCCGGGCCAGCTCCTTGTATTCGAGCAAGAACGGAACCGCGGGGTGGTCGATGGCCCGGAGCACGCCTGACCGGGTGGACGAGACCGCAACGCCCTCGGTGGCGAACGCCTTCAGTAGCTGGGCCGGCGAATCGGGGTTGACCGGGCGCCCGCCGAACGCGGCGGAGATCTGGGCGGCCAGCTCGGCCAGCCGAGGCGGCCGGAACCCCGGCCCGGGCCGGGGACCGAGCAGTGCGGCCAGCAGGGCGTCATGAACATCGGCCCGCCAGGGCATGCCCCGGGCGCGCATCTCAGCCGCAGCCAGGCCCCCAGCCGACTCCACCGCGGCCAGCAACCCGAACCTGGCCGGGTGTGCATCGGCGGCGATCCGGCGTACCTGGTCCGCGTGGGCGACCACCAAGGCACCGAGCACCTCCCGGGCCTCGTCGATGCCCGGCTCGGCCGGCCCGAACAGGGTCGTCTGCCCAGTCACCCCGGGACCGGGGGGAGTTCCCGCAACCACTACCCGCTGGGCGCCCCCTGCCCGCTGGGCGACGACGGCTCGGCCGGCAACCACGGATCGCTCGGCAACCACGGATCGCTCGGCAACCACGGGGCGGGCTCCTGCTGGCTCGTCGCCGCGTGCGAGAAGCAGCGCCTCGGTGAGCGCGACGTCGTGACAGCGGTCCACCCGGACTCCGGCGCGAAGCAGGGACGGGTAAGACCTGGACGTGTCCGCCCAGACCCAGCGCACAGTTTCCCCGCGCTCAGGCCCGGCGCGCTCGTAGTCCGCTACCGCAGCCGCGAAATCGTTGACCAGGGTGGGCGCGGCGTAGCCGCTGCCATCCTCGGCGAGTTCCTGCAGGAGGGCCGTGCGCCCGGGTCCGGCAGCCACCGCAACCCGCACGTCCCAGATTCTCCGCCGGCCCGCCGACAGTCTGCACGGCGGGTGGGGGAATTCCCATGGTGTCTGGTCCCGGCCCGGTCCCTGGGCAGGCCGGGCCGGGCCCAGACGTCTGCACCCTCAGCCTGAGGGTTGTCCTTGGTTGCCACCGCGCGGGCCGAAGTACCCGTGACCGAGGCGGGGCAGGTCGACGGCGGGGATCACAGCACGATGTAAGCGCCCGGACCTGAGCTATGGCTGAGTACGTGCTTAGGAATGCCTGACGAGGAAGGCGGTCAAGGCCGCCGCCAGAGCCACCGCGATGTACTCCCTGAACCGGAGGTTGATCAGCCGGGCCGCGTCGGCAGCGTTGCGCATGTTGCCGCACTCGATGAACACCCTGGGCACGGGGAGTACTCCGCTAGCTCACCCGTTCCGCGGCCGTTCCGCCGCCACCGAGGCGGGCCTGCTGCCGGCCACGGGCCACCGCGCCACCGGCGCTCGCCCAGCTGGCCAGGCGCGCCGCGGCCTGCCCCGGGAGCTCACCGGCGGCCCATCCAGCCAGCTCCGCAGCCATAGTGTCGGTGATGCTGCCCCGGCTGGCGGGATCCGCCGGGCGGTCCGCGGCCTCCGCCCGTGCCCCCGGGGCCTCGTCGGGCTCCGCGTCGGCCTGGGGCTCCTGCCGGGAATCGGCCGCGGCCAGGCCGGCTGAGGCCGACGGGGGCCAGGCCGGTCCCTCCGCCGTGGAGCCGTGCCGGGGTCCAGGCGG
>Ga0187879_10000869_pt1 | contig 20492 bp, 15 predicted proteins | sample June2016WEW_19_1_FD_132423 | JGI IMG/M metagenome (GOLD analysis project Ga0187879, IMG submission 132423) | Peatland microbial communities from SPRUCE experiment site at the Marcell Experimental Forest, Minnesota, USA - June2016WEW_19_10 | ecosystem: Environmental > Terrestrial > Soil >... | reverse complement strand
GTTCAGCTCGGCGGGCCCGCCTCCGGGGCTCGTTCAGCTCGGCGGGCCCGCCTCCGGGGCTCGTTCAGCTCGGCGGGACGCCGGGTCCCGGGCTCGGGACCGGCCACTCGCCAGCCTGCAGGACCTCAGGACCGCCGTGCTGCTCGACCACTATCGCGCGCATGGATTGATCCAGGCGCACCTGCCACCGGGCCGGAAGTGCGGGTTGCCGGCGGGGGATCTGGCCCGCGACGGTCCGCATGGTTACATTCGGGTCCATGTTCGAATCAGGCGAAATACTCGAAAGACTTAACGAAGAGCAGCGCCGGGCGGTCACTCATGAGACCGGGCCGCTCCTGCTGCTGGCGGGGGCGGGAACCGGGAAGACCCGGACCCTCGTAGCGCGGGCCGCCTGGCTGCGCTCCCGTGGCGTGCCGGCCAGCCGGATCCTGCTGCTGACGTTCACCCGCCGGGCCGCTGATGACATGCTCGCCCGGGTCGCGCCGCAGGTACCGGCCGGCGGCGACCGGGTCTGCGGCGGGACCTTCCACGCCATCGCGCACCGGATCATCCGGGCCCACGCCGAGTCCTTTTCGCTGCCGCCCGAGTTCAGCGTGCTCGACCCGGCCGACGTGAGCGACCTGCTCGACGCGGCGCGTGGCGATCACGATCTGGTCGGCACCGAGCGCCGCGCTCCGCGGGCGGCCGTCTGCGCCGACATCTACACCAGGTGCGTGAACACCCACTCGACGGTCGCCGAGGTGGTCCGCAGCGGGTTCCCGTGGTGCGCGGATTTCACCGAGCAGCTCGCCGCGCTGTTCCGCGGCTATGTTGCCCACAAGCGCGGCCACGGGCTGGTCGACTTCGATGATCTGCTGCTGCTCTGGCGCGCGGCCCTGGCCGACCCGGCGGCGGGCGAGACGCTGCGCGGCCTGTATGACGCGGTGCTCGTCGATGAGTACCAGGACGTCAACACGGTGCAAGCTGACATCGTGCGGCTGCTTCAGCCCGATGGGCAGGGCCTGACCTGCGTGGGTGACGACGCCCAGGCGATCTACGGTTTTCGTGGCGCCGACCCGGCGCACCTCAGGGACCTGGGCCAGGCCTACCCGGGCCTTACTGTCATCCGCCTGACCAGGAACTACCGGTCCTGCCACGCGGTGCTGCAGCTGGCCAACACGGTCCGTCCGCAGGCACCGGGACTGGAGCTGGCGCTCGCGGCTGACCGCGCCGCCGGGCAGGTACCGCTGCTGGTGCGCTGCCACGACGAGGCCACCCAGGCGCGGGAGATCTGCGCGCGAGTCCTTGAGGCGCACGAGTCCGGCGTTGAGCTACGGGAGCAGGCAGTGCTGGTCCGGGCCGCGCACCACAGCGACGTACTGGAGGTGGAGCTATCGGCCCGGGGCATCCCGTTCGTGAAATACGGCGGCCTGCGATTCACCGAGGCCGCCCACGTCAAGGACTTCCTGTCGGCGGCCCGGGTGGTCGCCAACCCGGCTGACGACCTCGCGTGGTTCCGGCTGCTCCGGCTGCACGAGGGCATCGGGCCGGTGCACGCGCGGCGCGTCATCGACATCATCGCCCCGGCTGAACCGGCACCGCTGGACCGCTGGCAGCAGGGAGTGGCGGCCGCGCCGCCGCGCGCCAGGGCGGCACTGACCGCGACGGTGGCGGCCCTGGCCGAAGCCGCCGCCCTGCAGCGGGCCGGGGACCGGGCCGTCGCGATCCTGGCCGCGCTGGTTGACCCGCTGCGGGCTCGTTACCCTGACGCCGGAGTCCGTATCGCCGACCTCGAGCGGCTGTCCGACGCGGTGGCCAGCCGGCCTTCGCTGCACGAAGCGCTGGTCGAGCTCGCCCTTGACCCGCCCGTGTCCTCTTCGGACCTGGCCGGGGCGCCGCGGCTTGACCAGGACTTCCTGGTCATTTCCACGATGCATTCCGCCAAGGGCCTTGAATGGCGGGTCGTGCACCTGCCTCACCTGGTCGACGGCGCGGTACCTAGCGACATGGCGCTGGCCACGCGGTCCGGGCTGGCGGAGGAGCGGCGGCTGTTCTACGTCGCCGTCACCCGCGCGCGGGACCAGCTGTTCCTGTACGCGCCGCTGCGCATGCATCATCACCGGGCCGCGCGTGACGATCGGCACAGCTACGCGCAGCTGACCCGGTTCCTGGATGCTGGCGCGCTGGCCGGTTGCGAGATCACCGAGGCGGAGCCGCCGCGCCCGGTCATCCCGCGGGTGCCCGCCCTGGCCGCGCGGGTCGATGCGGCTCTTGATCACCTATGGGGGAATGGCTGACTAGCGCGGACGATGAGCCGCCGCCCGGGCCGTCGGCAGGCCCCCGGCTGAGGCAGGCGCGCTGGGCAGGCCGTCTCAGCGATAAGCTCACGCGTCACCCAGCCGGTCTTCGTCGGCTTGCACCTCGTCCAGCATCAGCACCTCGCCGACCGGGCGCCGCGGGCTTGCCTGGACCGGCAAACCGTAGCCGAACCGCAGGACCATCTGCGGCTGCTCGGTCTCTGACCTGGGATCACGGACCAGCCATGCCTCGCCGGTCTCGAGCGGCTGGGTCAGCGGGCTGACCGAGATGCCGCGAGCTGTGGCGGTCAGCAGGACCCGCTCCAGCGCCTGGCCCGCGCGCAGCCAGTCAGCCCGGCGGCCGGAGTGCGTAGCGAGGACCGCGAGCTGCGGGTGCTCCTCAAACCAGGCGTAACGGAACTCTCCCGGCGCGCGCCCTGGGGTGAAGTCCCGCACCGGGGTAAAGGTTTCCGGGGACCGGGGGCCGAGCAGGGCGCCGGGGATGCCGTCGCGATCCCGGTCACCGCCGACCCATCGAGCCAGCTCTGCGCGGTAACGCGGGTCCGCGAGCTGAGCGCGTTCCGCGACGGCCGTCAGGTCGAGAACGCGCGCCGCCTCGTCGTGGTCGAGGATGTGCAGGACCGCGCCTTCGATCCCGGCCGCCTCGGTGAGCTCGGCGAGCACGCCAGGCGGCACTCGCCGTCCGCTGAACGGCTCCCGGTTGGTGTGCCGCAGCGGGATGGCCGCGTGCAGCTCTGCCGCGGCATCGCCGGCGCGGCAGCGTTCGCCGAGCCGGATGCTCGCCAGCAGCAGCGGCTGGCGCGGGTCCGGGAGCAGCTTGACAACCGCCTGGCGGCCGTGCACGGCGGCCGCCAGGCGGAGGTTGAAGAGCGCGGCGCCGCACGCGATGTGCACCGCGCGGCCATCGGGGTCACCGTGGGCCAGCTGGCGCTCGGCGTCGGCATACAACTCGACCGTCTGGCTCGCCTCGTCCACCCGGAACCGCCATGGCTGGGTGTTGTGCTTGGACGGCGCGGCCACGGCCGCCCGGACCATGTCAGCAATGAGTTCGCGGGTCAGTTCCGTCCGCTCCGCTGATCGCCCGTTGCCCGGTGTGTCCCCTCGCGCCATGCTTATAGCCTCGCCATTCCCGCCGGGAGTATGCAGGGCCGTAGGTCCCCGTCGCACAGGACCAGTTGACCGAACGTTGAGGTCATCGGGCGATCCCCGCCGCGGGCCCGCGCGCAGCCGTTCAGCGGCCACCAGCCATCCCGTTCGCGGCCAGGGACCATCGCGCCGGCCGGCCCGCGGCAACGTAGCGGCAGCGCGTCGGCCGGCCCGCGGCAACGTAGCGGCAGCGCGCCGGCCGGCCCGCGGCAGCCTGGCGGTAACGCGAGCGGCAGGCTGATGGTCACCCGGGTGCCCCGTCCCGGAGCGCTCGCCATGTCCAGCTGGCCGCTGTGTGCCCAGGCCAGCTCGGCGACCACGGCCAGGCCGATGCCGCTGCCTGCGACGCCGGCCGCGTTGCTGCCGCGCCAGAACCGCTCGGAGATGAACGGCAGTTCCTCGGCCGGGAGGCCGACGCCAGTGTCGGAAACAGTCAGCACGGCCTGTGCCGCGCACTGGCCGACCTCAATCGTGACCATCCCGCCCGCCGGGGTGAACTTGATGGCGTTGCTCATCAGGTTGGTGATGACCTGATGCATCCGCCGGTCGTCGGCCAGCACCGGTGCCGCGGCCAGTTTGAGCGCCAGAGTTATCTCCGCCGCATCGAACCGGCTCGCCATGCTGGCCGCCGCTCCCTCGGCGATCTCGGCCAGGTCGTGCGGTACGACCCTCAGCTGCAGCGCCGCGGCTTCGGCGGAGGCAAGGATCTGCAGGTCATCGACCATAGAGGCGAGGCGCGTCACCTCGTCACGCAGGGATGACAGCTGTCCGGGAGTCGGCGCTATGACGCCGTCGAGCAGCGCTTCGTGTCCTGCCTGCAGGACCGCCACCGGGGTGCGGAGCTCGTGCGTGACGTCGGCGACCAGGTTGCGGCGGAGCCGGTCCTGACGGGCCATCGAGTCCGCCATCGTGTCGAACGTGGCAGCGAGCTCACGCAGTTCGGCAGGGGCGCGGAGGTCGCCAACCCGGGCGCCCTGATGGCCGCTGCCCCGCTCCCGCACCACCTCGATCATCCGGGTGACCGGCTTGCTGATGCGCCGAGAGACCACCAGTGCCACACCCAGTGCCAGCAGGGCCGCGATGCCCGCTGCGCCGGCTACCGCCTGCCATAGGGTGGCGCGCAAGCTGTGATACGGACTGCCGAGCCCTACCCGGCCAAACCGGACCTGGATAGTCCCGGCCCGGTGGCCGCCGATCATGATCGCAGTCGCCTGGCCAAGCGGGCCAGCGCCACGTGTGAAACCTGGCGAGGAGATCACCGTCCGGCCCCCCCCATCGGTGACGTGGACCGCCGCGCCGATCTTCGAGGCCAGGTCCAGCACCGGTTGGAGTTCGGTCATCGACCACATGTTGTGGTCGTGCCGCCAGGCGTCCGCAGCCGCCACCCCGAGCGCCTGGCTGAGCTCGGACCGCTGTCCGCTGGCCAGATTCGAGACGTCCGCGGCCGTGAAGACGGCGGTCAGCAGGCCGACCAGGGCCACGGCGGACAGGGCGACCGCGACGAAGGCTAGCGCCAGCCGCAGCCCGATCGGACCGGAGCGGTCCCCGTTAGCCATCGCGGCGCAGGCCCAGCCGGTAACCGCCGCCCAGCACAGTCTGGACGATCACCGGGTCGGCCGGGTCTTTCTCGATCTTGCGACGAAGGTTCTTCACGTGCGAGTCGACGCTGCGCTCGTATCCCTCGAACTCATACCCGCGTACCCGGTTGATCAGCTCCAGCCGCGAATAGACCCGGCCGGGGACTGTCGCCAGCGCCAGCAGCAGGCCCCATTCGGTCGGCGTGAGCTGAACGGTGACTCCGCGGACCCGGATATCGCGCCGCGGCTCGTCGATGACCAGGATGCCGTCGCCGTAGCTGGCCAGCTCCTCCCCGTCCGCGGAGTTCCCGCCCCGGCGCAGGATTGCCTGGCATCGCAGGACCAGCTCACGCGGACTGAACGGCTTGGTGACGTAGTCGTCCGCTCCCAGCTCGAGCCCATGGATCCGGTCATCCTCGCCGGACTTGGCGGTCAGCATCAGGACCGGCGTGGACGAGATGCCGTGCAGCTCCGCCGCGACGGTTTCGCCGGGCACGTCAGGCAGGCCCAGATCGAGAATGATCAAATCGGGCGACGCCGACCCCGCCAGCGAGATCGCATCGGCGCCCGATCCGGTGGACAGTACGGTGAGCCCGGCCGTCTCCAGGTAACTGCGGATCAGCTCACGAAGCTTCCGCTCATCCTCGACAAGCAGCACAGTTGCGGCCATCTGTCCCCCTTTTTACCCAGCACGGCCGTCCCGTGGGCGTCCGCCGGGCCCTGCTATCCGGGCAACGGTCCCAGAGAACGCACAAGCCAACATACCCGGACCACTACGCTCCGTGAGCAACCACGGGCGGTAGGAGCACTTGCGTGACACAGTTGCGTGCGCCTGCGGGTTCCACACCGCCCCCACAGCGGCTGCATGCCGCGCACGCCTCCGCCTGCTTCGATTGGGACATTCAGGACACTCACTGGGGTCAGGGCAGGAGGCAAGTGACAGCTGGTGACCTGCTTGTCGCGGTGCCGTGGCTACTGTTCGCCGGCAGCATTGCCATTATCGCCGTCCTGCTCGTTCACCGGCGGCCCCCCTGCGGCGGCAAGCCCGCTGCAGGTCTCAGGATGGGCCGGAGTCCCGCCGACGAACGCGCTGACACTACTGAAAGCGGGCAGACCGGTCCGCCTAGCACGCCACGTCGTCCTTGAGCATGCCGCACGCCCGACGCACGCAGGCCGGGTAAATCCCGGTGGGCCGTGGACTAGCTGACCGGCTATCGGTGGAGTCGCGATGTGCCGGGTATGAAGCCTGGGTGGAGCCGCCGCGAAAGTGACCGGTCCATCCCGCATGAACCCAAAAGCGGTAGCGTGGTGCCATATTTGCCTGCGGGGGAGCTGCCCTGGGCTAACCGCGTGACTGCACTGTGGAACCTGGGCTCCTGGCACCTGGATCTTCGATGCGCCATGAACAGGATTTAAAGGAGAGGCTTTCAGATGCGATTCTGGCAGTCAGCCCGTCATATTCTTCTGGTCCCGGCCGCCTGCGGGGCGGTCGGGATGGCCGTTGCCGCCTGCGGAAGCAGCGGAAGCTCGGCGTCCTCGCCCAGCTCGCCGCCTTCGTCATCCAGCGGAACGGCCACCGCCTCGGCCGCCCCGTCCACATCGGCTAGCGGCACCGCTGGCAGCTCGGCCGAGCAGGCCGCCATCGAGGCCAGCTGGGCGGCGTTCTTCAGCGCCAGCACCCCGGTCGCCAAGCGGATAACGCTGCTGCAGAACGGCCAGGTGTTCGCCACGGTCATCAAGACGCAGGCGAGCTCAGCCCTCGCCAGCTCGGCGACCTCGAAGGTGAGCAAGGTCACGATCGAGTCGCCGACCCAGGCCAAGGTGATCTACTCCATCCTCGTGGGCGGGCAGCCGGCCCTCAGCAACCAGACCGGCGTCGCGGTGAAACAGGATGGCGTCTGGAAAGTCGGCGACGCGAGTTTCTGCGGTCTGCTGACCGTAGAGAATAGCGGCAAGACGTCTGGTCTACCCGCGGCCTGCCATTAGGCCGCCCAGCCGATAGGGGCTGCCCAGTGGAACTGCGGGCCGAGACGGCGGCTGCTGCCCGTGCCCGCGAGCATTTCGGCGGCTGGTCACTCGCCCTTCCCGCGCTGTGCACGCTGCTATTCCTGACGTTTCTCGACAACACCGTCGTGAGCGTGGCGCTCGGCAGCATTCAGGCCGACCTGCACGCGGGCGTGTCCGCCCTGCAGTGGGTGGTGAGCGCCTACGCGCTCACCTTCGCCAGCATCATGCTCGCGTGCGGGATGATCGGCGACGAGTTCGGCCGTAAGTTGGTCATGCTGTCCGGCGCGGGCGTGTTCTGCGGGGGATCGGTCATGTGCGCCCTCGCGCCGAACGTCGCCGTGCTGATCGCCGGCCGGGCCGTCATGGGGCTCGGCGCGGCCGCCAGCGAGCCGGGCACGCTGTCCATGCTGCGCCAGCTGTACACCGACGAGCGCAGCCGTAACCGGGCCGTAGGAATATGGGCGGCGGTGAGCGGATTCGCGCTCGCGGCCGGCCCGGTCATCGGCGGCACCCTGGTCGGCCTGTGGAGCTGGCGCGGGATCTTCTGGTTCAACCTCGCTTTCGGCCTCGCGGCGCTGGTGGTGGCCGGCCTGGTGCTGCCGGAAAGCGCGGATCCCGATGCGCACCGGGTGGATACGTCGGGGACGTTGCTCGGGGCTGCCGCGCTGGCGGCGTTCGTCTTCGGGATCATCGGCGCCGAGAGCGCCGGGTTCGCCGCGCCGCAGGAGATAGGCCTGTTCAGCATCAGCGCGGTCGCGGCGGCTGGCTTCTTCTGGCGGGAGCACCGGGCGGCGCACCCGCTGCTTGACCTGAAATTCCTCCGCATCGCGCGGTTCGGCACCGCGAACGTCGTCGCCTTCTGCTCCTATTTCGCGACTTTCGCGATCTTCTTCTTCACCGCCCTCTACCTGGCCGAGGTGGTCGGCGACAGCGGCTACGGCATAGCCAGCGTCTTCCTGCCGATGACGGTGCTGATGATCCTCGCCTCGGTACTGGTCGGCCGCTGGCAGGGCATGATCGAGCTCCGCTTGCTCGTCCCGGTGGGCTGCCTGGTCTTCAGCGCCGGGCTGCTGCTGACCAACATCAGCCTCAGCCCGCACCCGCGCTACCTGCCGCTGGCGGCGTCCCTGGCGCTGACCGGCATCGGCATCGGCATGACCGTCGTGCCCATCACCTCCTCGGTCCTCACCGCGGTGCCCCCCGAACGCTCCGGCATGGCGGCATCGGCCACCAACACCAGCAGGGAGATCGGCGCGGTCACCGGCGTCGCGGTCCTCGGCGCGCTGGTCAACGCTCAGCTGCGGTCGGATCTCACCGGCAGGCTCAAGCATCTGGGCATTCCGCCCAACTTCCAGTCGATCGTCATCCATGCGATCGAGACCGGCGGAGTGCCCTCCAGCGGCAATACGGCAGGGGCAGGCGGGGCAGCAGGAGCCGGCCAGGGCACCCTGGTCCAGGAGGTCATCAATGCTGCCTATACGGCCTTCCACCAAGGCCTGCGCGCGGCCCTCTTCCTGTCGGCGGCGCTGGTGCTCGCGGCCGGGATCCTCGCCGCGGTCACGCTTGGCCAGAACCCGCATGGGCCGGGCGAGCCAGCCGGATCCGGCGGGCCCACGGAATCCGCGCCGCCTGGCGGTTCCCCGGTGCCGGAGCCGGAGGCGCGGCCGTAGCGACGGCCTTACCTGCGCTCCACCAGCCCGCGGAGGTAAGCCGCTTGCCCGGCGTGCTGGAGCCCGTCGGTGATCACGCTGATCAGCCGGACGCCGAGCGTTACCGGCGGATCCCACCGCTCGTCGACGATGCGGCCGAGGTCAGCGTCGGACACGCGCTGCACATACCTGATGGTCTCGGTATAGACGGCGTCGTAATACCCGGTCAGCAGGTCACCGTTGGCCACCCGGACCGCCGCGACCTCGTCGGCATGCTGACCGTAGCCGGTCGCCGTATCGTCGAAGGGCAGCCCGAACCGCGCTGCCCAGCCGTCAGCTGTCCAGAGCTGGCTGGTCTGCGCGGCACTTGCCAGGTGGTCGTCCTGGACCCTGGTCAGATGCCAGACCAGCCACGCGATGGAGTTGGCCCGAGGGTCCGGGCGGAACTCGAGCTGCTCCGGGCTCAGGCCGTCGACCACCTCGCGGACGGCGCCACGGATCCGGCCGAACGCGTCGGCGAGCAGATCACTGGATGTCATGCCGGTACTCCCTTCGCCGCGGAAAGCTCTGCCGACGACCGTAACGGATATGCGTGCGGCTGTGGCCGCAGTGGCTGATGGCGCGCCAGCCTCTTCGGCGCCGGCCGGCCTGCCAGTACCTTAAGGGCGTGGAGACCCCGGCTGCACCCGTGCCGGTGCGCAAGTGACCGAGCCAGCCGCCGGACGGGTAGCGCTTGCCACCATCGCGCGCGAATGGGCCCGCATCGGGATCATCGGTTTCGGCGGGCCGCCCGCGCACGTCGCCCTGCTCCGCAAGCTGTGCGTGGACAACAGGGGCTGGCTGCCGGCTCATGAGTTCGAGGATGGTGTCGCCGCCACCAACCTGCTCCCCGGCCCGGCTTCCACGCAGCTGGCGATCTTCTGTGCCTGGCGGCTCAGGGGGCTGGCGGGGGCGCTGCTCGGCGGAGTCTGCTTCATCGTGCCCGGCCTGGTCATCATCCTCGCCCTGGCCGCGCTCTTCCTGGCCCGCACGGTGCCGGCGTGGGTGCTCGGCGCGGCGGCAGGCGCGGGCGCGGCGGTGCCCGCCGTGGCGGTCAAAGCCGCCGTCGGCCTGGCCCCGGCCAGCTGGAACCGGGCCGGCCCGGATCGGCTGGCCGGGGCGAGATGGATCGCCTACCTGGTGGCGGGCGGGGCTGCGGCGGCGGTGATCGGGCCGTTCCTCGTCATCGTCCTGCTCGGCTGCGGGCTGATCGAGGTGGCAGCGCGGTTCCCCGGCGCGCCCCGGTCCGGCGGCCAGCGACCGGGCGCCGTGGCGCTGCTGGCGGCTCCGGCGGCCGCCACCGCCGGGCTCGGCGCGGTGGCCTGGGTCGCGTTCAAGGTGGGCGCCCTCTCTTACGGCGGCGGTTTCGTGATCGTCCCGCTGATGCAGCACGATGCGGTGATCACTTATCACTGGATGACCGGCGCGCAGTTCCTGAGCGCTGTCGCGCTCGGCCAGATCACGCCGGGACCGGTGGTCCTGACCGTCGCCGTGGTCGGTTATGCGGCCGCCGGCCTGCGCGGTGGGCTGCTCGCGACGCTCGTGGCGTTCGCGCCGTCATTCGTCTTCGTTATCGCCGGCGCGCCGCATTTCGGGAAGCTCCGCGCCAGCCGCCGCGTGCAGTCGTTCCTGACCGGAGCAGGGCCCGCTGCCATCGGCGCGATCGCCGGGGCCGCGATCCCGCTCAGTGCTGAGCTCAGCCATCTCTGGCAGGCGGGAGTCGGCGTCGCTGCCGCGGCATGGCTGCTGGCACTCCGCAAGGGGGTGGTCAGCGCGCTGCTTGGCGCCGCCGCCATCGGCGTGATCGCGGCGCTGGCCGGAGCCCCGGTCAGCCACTGACCGGAGCCTCGGTCAGCCACTGATCAGCGGAACTGCGGCGCTGAGCGGCCGCCAGCCGCAGGTCACGCACGGAGCCGGGCAGGGATCGCCGCGCCGAGCGCCCTGGCGACCGGCGGCGGGAACGCGTTCCCGACTTGCCGGTGGGCCGCAGTCTTGCGCCAGGAAAAGCCCAGGTATCGGGGAAGCCCGGCAGCCGGGCCACGCCGGCCGGCGGGGAGGTCTCCCACGCCGGTGGCAGGCGCACGGTCCGCTGTTGCGGGCAGCTGCGCGCGCGCCGGGACTGCGGCAGAGTGAGAACGTGACCACAGCGACGGCAGCAGACCTCGCGGCGCCGCTGGCCGCCTACGCCAGGCGATTCCACGCGGCAGCCGGCGATGACCAGCACGCCGCCTCGCCGCTCGGTGCCTGGCTGCTGCTGGCGCTGTGCGGCCCGGCCTGCGGCGGCGACGCCAGGTCCGAGCTGGCGCGGGTGCTCGGCTGCGAGATCGAGACCGCGGCCGCGACGGCGGCGGCGCTGCTGGCTCAGCCGCACCCGCTGGTCGCCGCGGCAGCCGGGGCCTGGCACCAGGAAGGCGCCATGACCGACGCGCTGGCCAGCTGGCAGGCCGGGCTGCCTCCCGCCATGCAGACCGGGCCGCTGCGGGATCAGGCACAGCTCGATGACTGGGCCACGCAGCACTCGCTGGGCATGATTCGCAGGTTTCCCGTCAAGCTGACGCCTGACACCGTGCTGATGCTGGCCACAGCGCTGGCGACGCGGGTCTCCTGGCTGCGGCCGTTCGACCTGGCGCCGTCCAGCGCGCTCGGCCCGGACAGTCCGTGGGCGGCGCGGGTCCGCCAGGTGCTGCGCACCCCACCGCGCGGTGACTCCGGCCACCGCGACTCCGGCCACCGCCAGTTCATCGCCGCCACCCAGCTGGCCGGTGATGTCGCGGTGCACACCGCGCGTGCCGCAGGCGGCCTGCTGGTCACCTCGGTCGCCGCCGCGCCTGGTGTGCCCGCGGGCGAGGTGCTCGCGGTCGGCTACGAGATCGCGACCGCCGTGGCCGCCGGGCGGCTGCCGCCCCAGCGCTCGCTGTTCGATCTTGAACTCGGCGCGGGGCCGCTCTGGCTGCTGACCGAGCGGGCCGCGAAGGTAACGGCGGCGGGCGGCCGCGAGGAGCGCTGCACCGCAGTGCTGCCCGCCTGGTCCGCCGACAGCTTGCACGATCTCAAACGGCCTGGCCTCGGCTTCGATATCGCGGCCGGCGGCCTGGCTGAACTGCTCGGGATGCCCGCCCGCAACTACCAGGCCAGGCAGGCCTGCGTGGCCCGTTACAGCAGGACCGGATTCGAGGCAGCAGCCGTAACCGCCATGGCGGTCACCTTGAGCACGCGGCTGCGGCCGCCGGGCGTGCTGCGGACGGCCGAGCTACGGTTCGGGCATCCGTTCGCCGTAGTCGCCGTCGCGGCCGATGAAAACCAGGGCCATAAACGAGGCACCGGCGCCAGTCCGTGGCACGGGATGCCGGTGTTCTCCGCCTGGGTCACCAGGCCGGAGGAGGCCGTCGAGCATCCGCCGTCCCGGTGACCCCACCACCTTCGATCCGCCGTCCGGCGGCGCCGTGCTGGTCGTGCCGCGCCTGACTGGTGCCGCGCCTGACTGGAACCGCGCCCGACTGGAACCGCGCCCGACTGGTACTGGCGCATTGCCGGATCGAGCCCGAAGGTTCTAGGTTTCGCCCATGCACAGCGTGGACGAAACCACCGAGAAGATGATCCGGTCCGTGCTCGCCTACGCGGAGCGCAGGCTGCGGCTTGACCCGGTCCCGCTCGACGGCGCCCCGCGAGCTCCGGCGGAACTCGCCACCGCCCTGCATGGCCTGCTTGGCGACGATCCCCACGATCCGGCGGACGTGCTCGGGCTCTACACGTCGACGCTGGCACCGGCGGTGATCTCGGCAGACAGCCCGCGCTTCCTCGGCTTCATCCCGGCTGCGCCGACCAAGGCGGCGCTCGCCTTCGACATGCTGGTGTCCTGCGCCTCGATCCAGGGCATCTCCTGGCTGGAGGCGGCGGGCGCGATCGAGGCGGAGAACCAGGTGCTCCGGCTGATCGCGGACCGGGCTGGGCTGCCGGAACCGGCCGGCGGCTGCTTCGTGTCCGGCGGCTCAGCAGCCAACCTTTCCGCGCTTGTCGTGGCGCGGGAGGTGGCAAAACGGAGACCGGGCAGCAGCGGCCAGCCGGGCGGCAGCGGCCAGCCGGGCGGCGGGCCGGCCGCGGCAGGCCCGGCCAGGCGCTGGCGGGCGGCCATCGGCGCGGACGCGCACTCCTCCATCACCAACACGCTGCGGATCCTTGAGATGGACGCGCTCATCGTGAGTACCGACGATCACCGCCTCACGGGCGGCGCGCTGCGGGCCGCCATTGCGGCGGACGGTGATCCGTCGTCACTGGCGGCGGTGGTGGCCACGGCCGGGACCACCAATGCCGGAATCGTCGATGACGTGGCCGGGATCGCCGCGGTCGCCCGCGAGTACGGCCTGTGGTTCCACGTCGATGGCGCCTATGGCGGCGCGGCGCTCTTCGCGCCGAGCGTCCGCCGCGCCTACGACGGAATCGAGCACAGTGACTCGTTCGTCGTCGATCCGCACAAGTGGCTGTTCGCGCCCTATGACTGCGCCGCGCTCATCTACCGCGATCCGTCTGTTGCCCGGTCAGTGCACCGCCAGAAGGCGTCCTACCTCGACGTCATTCACGACAACCCGGCGGAGTGGAATCCCACCGACTACGCCTACCACCTGACCAGACGCGCCCGGGGGCTGCCGCTGTGGTTCTCGCTAGCGGTGCACGGTGTCAGCGCCTACACCGAGGCGATCGAGGCAGCGATAGGACTGGCCCGCCAGGCCGCCGCGCAGATCAAGGCCCGCCCCTACCTGGAACTGGTCCGCGAGCCTGACCTGTCAGTGGTCCTGTTCCGCCGCCGCGGCTGGGATCAGGGCCAGTACGCACGCTGGGCCGACGAGCTGCTCGCCGAGCAGGTGGCCTTCATGCCGCCATCGGCGTGGCAGGGCGAGCCCGTGGCCAGGTTCGCTTTCCTGCACCCGCGCACCACGATGACGCTGGTCAGCGAGATCCTCGACCGGATGGCGTGACCGCGGCGGGACGAACAGGGCCGGTGCTCGCCCGGCCGCGCCAGCAACGCGTAGCCTGAGGGACGTATTCCTGCATGTGACCAGGCCGCTCGTGAACCGGGCAGCGAGCAGGCCGGCACTGCCACGGTCGTCAGGTCGGCGGCGGAGACGCGGCCGCAGGGGTTCTGCGGCCGCCCTGAGCCAGGGGGAGAGTGAGCGAGTGGCCAGCGACCCGGCCAGGCAATCCGCGGCACAGATCACCGATCAGCTGCGGCCCGGCGGGCACGCCGACGTCGCACTGCGCTCCATGGGCCACCCGAATTCCATCGTACATCAGTTCGATTTCTTCGATGACAAATACGAGGGCCGGCGGCTCTTCTCCGAGCTGCTCGGCACCTTCTTCCTGGTGATCGTGGCGGTGGGCGGCGGAATGGTGAACGCGAGGTTCGGCGGTCATGTGATCCCCACCTCCGCAGCGGTGGTCGCGCCTGGCCTGATGGTGGCAGCGATCATCCTGTTCATGGGAACGGTGTCGGGTGCGCACCTGAACCCGGCAGTCAGCATCTCGTTCGCGCTCCGGGGAGACTTTCCGTGGCGCCGGGTGCCCGCGTACATCGTTACCCAGTTCGTGGGCGCGGTGCTCGCGACCTTGGTGCTGTGGGCGCTGATCGGCAAGCAGGGCAGCGCCGGGCTGACCCTGCCCGGGCACGGCATCCCCGTAGCGACCGCCATGGTCTGGGAGGCGATCCTGACACTCGGCCTGGTGAGCGTCATCCTCGGTACCGCATCCGGCGCCCAGCAGGTCGGGCCGCTGGCGGCGATCGGCGTTGGCGGCTACATCGCCCTGGCCGGGCTGTGGGGCTGGCCGGTCAGCGGCGCCTCGATGAACCCGGCCCGCTCCCTCGGACCTGCCCTTGCGCTCGGCGACTGGACCGGCTGGTGGGCTTACCTCGTCGGCCCGGTAGCCGGCGGTGCCATCGCGGTCGGGTGTGCATATATATTGCGCGGCCGGGGTGGCGGGCGGCACGGGACGGCAGCAGGCGAGGGCACGCTGGGCGCGCTCTGGAAGCCGGGGAGGTTGGGCAGCCCGATCGAGCTTCCCGGCGAGCGACCCGCAGACGGCCCAGATGACTGAAGACGCGGGTGGTTCAGTGCACGTGCATCGGCACTTGCTTCCGCACATCGCGGGTGGGATGGTAACAGTGATGCGGGCGTGCCGTTCGCGTCATTTCGCCAGGTACTGAGGTTGGCAGATGCACCAGGCGCACCAGGCCGCGGCCGCCCGGGCTGCTCGCGAGCAGGATGGTGTGGTGCCGACGCAGCCGGGCCCGGGGGTGCCCCGGCGGGCTGTGGTGGTTCCGCCCCAGCCCGGCGTGGTCACCGATCCTAGGCGGTGGCCGCCACCGGTGTTACCTGCGCTTGCGGCGGCAGCGCCGTGGCGGCGGGCCATCCTGGTAACTGAACCCGCGCCGGAGGCCGTCAAAGCGGCGCGGGAGTTCACGAGCGAAACGCTGCTGCGCTGGGGCCTGCGCGGGCTGATCCAGGACGCCACGGTCGTGGTATCGGAACTCGTCACCAACGCGCTGCGCCATGGAACGCGCTCTGGCGACGACGGAGCCGGCGGCACGCAGACCGAGCTGGTGCTGTGGGGCCGGGAAGGGTATCTGGTCTGCGTGGTGATCGACTCGAACGCCAGCCCCCCGATGCGCGCTCCAGCGGGCCTGGCGACCGAGGACGGCCGGGGCTTGCATGTCGTTCAGGCGCTCGCCGCCACGTGGGGCTGGACCGTACTCGGCATCGACCGCAAGGCGATCTGGGCTGTCATCCGCGCCCCGGATCCGGACAGCGAGCCTGGCGCGTCCGCGCCAACCGGACTGCCCGGGTAAACACCATCCGGATTGCCCGGCGCTGGCCAGGAGTCAGGAACGCCCGGCTGCCGCGCACCTTATGCAGTGCCGGGCCGCGGGGCGGGCGAGCAGGCGCTCGTGACCGATCGGCTGGCCGCACTGCTCGCAGATCCCGTAGCCGCCTGCGTCGAGCCGGCTGAGCGCGGCGCCGACGTCGACGAGATGCTGGCGGGCCTGATCGATAAGCGCCGCGACGTGCTGCCGCTCGAAAGCATTCGTCGCGCCCTCCGGGTCGTGCTCGTCGTCGGTGGCCGCGGACGAGGCGACGATCCCGTCGAAATCGCGGCCGAGCGCGCGGATCCTGGCCTCGGCGCGCTCATGTTCCGCTGCCAGCAGCGCTCGCGCCGCCGTCGGGCCGGGCCCGGGATCCCGCTCCGCCATCTCGCGCTCCGCCATGCCCAGCTCCGTCATATCCCGCTCCGCCGTGCCCCCGCTCCGCCGTGCCCCCGCCATGCACACCTAACGGGGCCGGTCCGCGCTGGATTCCTGCCGAGACCTTTCCGCCCCGGCCCCCCGCTCGCTCCGCCCCCGGTCCGGCCGGGCTCCCCGGCCTCCGTCCCGGTCCGCCCGGTTCCGTCCCGGTCCGCCACAGGGAGCGGGCCGCCACGCGGGAACCCGGGTGCGCGCAGCAGCCGATCGTCGGGCAGTCTTGTGCCATGGCGGAGACACTCACCCTGATGGCGGTGCATGCGCATCCCGATGACGAAGCGTCGAGCACCGGCGGCGTGCTGGCCAAGTATGCGGACGAGGGAGTCCGGACAGTTCTTGTCACCTGCACCAACGGTGAGTTCGGCGACACGCCGACGGGAATCAAACCCGGTGACGACGGCCATGATGAACTCGAGGTGGCCCAGATCAGGCTGGCCGAGCTGCGGGAGTCCTGCAAGTACCTGGGCGTCAGCAACCTGGAACTGCTCGGCTATCACGATTCGGGGATGCCGGACTGGGAGTACAAGCACCGGCCGGACGCGTTCTGCAACGTACCGGAGCACGACGTAGCGGTCCGCATCAGCGGCCTGATCGAGCAATACCGGCCGCAGGTAGTGATCACATACGACGACAACGGCGTCTATCAGCACCCCGACCACGTGCACGCCAGCCGTGCTGCGGCTGCGGCCGTGGCCGGGACCGGCATCCCCGCCAAGCTTTACCTGACCGCGATGCGCCGCAGCGAATGGCAGGAGATCATGGAGGCGTTGCGGGACCTCGGGGCCGAGGTCCCTGGCGCCGACAGCCTCGCCCCTGAGGAGCAGCGCCGGATCGAGGAATCCGAGCGCCGGATCAGCACCATCATCGACATCCGGTCGGTGCTCGAACGCAAGCGGGCGGCGTTGCTCGCGCACGCCAGCCAGATCAGCGAATCGTGGTTCACCAAGATCCCGCAGGACCTCAGCGAGCGCGTATTCGGGCGGGAGAGCTTCATCAGGGCCCGCGATACGACAAGCGCGCCCGTTCCCGAAGACGACCTTTTCGCTGGCCTCCGGCCGGCAGCGTCCGCATGACGGAGGGGCACCGGCCAATTTCACCGTTCCGTGACTGAATGGGGGTGATCGCCACGCCCGGGCGCACGCGGACCGGGTGGGCCAGACTGGGAGGGTGAGCCAGCGCATCAGGATGGCGGTCCGGGTCGAGGGGATCGTGCAGGGCGTCGGCTTCCGCCCGTTTGTGTATGCGCTGGCGGCCCGCCTCGGCCTCGGCGGCCTGGTGGGCAATGATGTCGACGGAGTCTTCGCGGAGGTTGAAGGGGCCCCGGAGGCCGTTAAGGAGTTTCTTCTTTCGCTGGAACGAGATGCCCCTCCGCTGGCCCGGATCGAGCGGGTGACCGCTGCTCCGCTGGTACCGGATGGCTGTACGGTCTTCGCCATCGCGCCGAGCGAGCCGGGCGGCACCCGGCGTGCCCTGGTGTCGGCGGACACCGCGACGTGCGCGGACTGTCTGGCCGAACTCGCCGATCCGGCGGACCGGCGGTACGGCTACCCGTTCATCAACTGCACCAACTGCGGGCCGCGTTTCACCATCATCCGCGATGTGCCCTACGACAGGCCGCTGACCACGATGGCCAGCTTCGCCATGTGCGGCCAGTGCGCCGCGGAGTATCACGACCCGGCGGACCGGCGGTTTCACGCTCAGCCGGTCTGCTGCCCGGCGTGCGGGCCGCGACTGTCCCTGCTCAGGCCGGACGGGACAGTAGTCCCCGGTGATCCGCTGACTGCAGCTGCCGGCCTGCTCAGGCGAGGTCAGGTGGTCGCGGTCAAGGGGCTCGGCGGCTACCACCTGGCCGCGGACGCGGCCAGCGAAGCGGCCGCCGCCGCGCTGCGCTCCCGCAAGCACCGGGAGGACAAGCCGTTCGCCGTGATGGTCGCCGATATCGACGCGGCAGGCCGGCTCTGCGAGATGGATGCGGCTGGCGCGGCGCTGCTCGCCAGCGCGAGGCGGCCGATCGTGCTGCTGGCCAGGCGACCTGGCGCTGGGCTGGCTGGCGCCGGGCTGGCTGGCGCCGGGCTGGCAGGCGCCGGGCTGGCAGGCACTGTGGCGGCCGCGGTGGCGCCGCGCAACCGGGAACTCGGCCTTATGCTTCCCTACACGCCGCTGCATCACCTGCTGCTCAGGGAGGTCGCTGGTCCAATCGTGCTGACCAGCGGAAATGTCTCGGACGAGCCCATCGCTTACACCGACGCCGATGCGCTGAAGCGGCTAGGCGGCATCGCCGACGCGTTCCTCACCCACGACCGGGGGATTCACGTCAGGACCGATGATTCGGTGGCACGCGCGGTTCGCGGCAGGCAGACGCTGATCAGGAGGTCCCGCGGCTACGCGCCGGAGCCGCTCGCCGTGCGCACCGCCTTCCGGCGTCCGGTGCTGGCCTGCGGGGCCGAGCTGAAGAACACCTTCTGCCTGGCCAAGGAGGGACGTGCGTTCATCTCCCAGCACATCGGCGATCTGGAGAACTACGAGACGCTCCGGTCCTTTACCGAAGGCATCGAGCACTTCAAGCGGCTGTTCGATATCACCCCGGATCTGGTGGCGCACGACCTGCACCCCGATTACCTGTCCACCACATACGCGGCGGGCCTTTCCGGCGTGGACCTGACGGCCGTGCAGCACCACCATGCGCACATCGCTTCCTGCCTGGCCGACAACGGCGCGGACGGCCCGGTCATCGGGGTTGCCTTCGACGGCACCGGTTATGGCGCCGACGGCACCATCTGGGGCGGTGAGTTCCTCGTCGCCGATCTTGCCGGATTCGAGCGGGCCGGCCACCTCAGCCCGGTGCCGATGCCGGGAGGTTCCGCTGCGATCAGGCAGCCGTGGCGGATGGCAGCCGCCTACCTGGACGCTGCCGCACCGGGTTTCCCGGCCGGACTGGTACCGGCTGGAGTGGCACCGGCCGGACTGGTACCAGCCGGACTGGTATCAGCCGGACTGGCACCGGCCGGCCTGGACGTCGCCAGGCGGAACGAAGCGGACTGGGATGCCGTGATCCAGCTGGCGCGCCGGGGGGTCAACGCCCCGCTCACCTCCAGCGCGGGGCGGCTTTTCGACGCGGTCGCTGCCATCATCGGCGTGCGCGATGTGATCAACTACGAGGGCCAGGCCGCCGTCGAGCTCGAGCAGCTTGCCGACCCGGCGGAGCGTGGCAGCTACCGGGCCAGGATCCTGCCCGGGCCGCCGCTGCAGGTCGCCGGGACCGACCTGGTCCTGGCGGTGGTCGAGGACCTCGCGGCCGGGACCGATCCGGCGGTCGTGGCAGCCAGATTCCACCACGGTGTCGCCGCCGTGATCGAGGAATGCTGCACGGTGCTGCGTGACGAGCGCGGCCTGACCGTGGTGGCGCTGTCCGGCGGGGTTTTCCAGAACCTGATGCTGGGCACGGAGGTCGCCGCGCGGCTGGCGGCGCGCGGGTTCGAGGTCCTTGTCCATTCGCGGGTGCCGTGCAACGACGGCGGGATCAGCCTGGGCCAGGCCGTCGTGGCAGGCGTCAGGGACGCGGCTCGCGGCTGAGTAGCCGCCGCCGCGTCGCGGGCCAGGCAAGCGGCCCGGGAGATGGTGCTCGTCGCGGTGGCGCTGGTCGCGGTAACGCCCGTCGCGGCGGCGCTGGTCGCGGTGGCGCTGGTCGCGGTGGCGCTGGTCGCGGTGGCGCTAGTCGCGGTGGCGCTAGTCGCGGTGGTACTCGTCGCGTGGGGCCGGAGTCCGGCGGCGCAGCCAGTCGTACCAGGCGTCCATCCCTTCCCCCGTCACCGCCGACAGCTTCAGCATCATCGCGCCCGGGCTGATCTTCCTGAGGTCGGCGGCGTAGCGCCGGGCGTCGAAATCAACGTAGGGCAGCAGGTCGGTCTTGGTGACCAGGACGAGGTCGGCCTGGCGGAACATGTGCGGGTACTTCACCGGCTTGTCGGCGCCCTCGGTGACCGAGGCGACCACCACCCGGGCGTCCTCGCCGAGGTCGAAAAGCGCGGGGCAGACCAGGTTCCCGACGTTCTCGATGACCACGATCGACCCGGTCTGCGGGTCCAGCGCACGCAGCCCGTCGGCCAGCATCTCGGCATCCAGGTGACACCCGACGCCCGTGTTGATCTGCACCACCTCGCATCCGGCTGCCCTGATCCTGCGGGCGTCTAGCGCGGTTTCCTGGTCGCCTTCGATGACCGACATGCTGAGCTTTCCGGACAGCTCAGCCGCGGTCCGCTCGAGCAGGGTGGTCTTGCCGGCGCCTGGCGAGCTCATCAGGTTGACGGCGAGAATGCCCCGCGCTCGCAGCCAGCCTCGGTTGCGCTGGGCGAGCGTGTCGTTCTTGGCGAGCACCTTCTGCTGCAGCATCACGGTCCGGTCCGATTCACCGTGGCTCGCGACGAGGATCTCCTCATCCGGCGCGGCCTGGTGCGGGCCGTGCTCGTGCGGGCCGTGCTCGTGCGGGCCG
>Ga0187879_10000868_pt1 | contig 20493 bp, 23 predicted proteins | sample June2016WEW_19_1_FD_132423 | JGI IMG/M metagenome (GOLD analysis project Ga0187879, IMG submission 132423) | Peatland microbial communities from SPRUCE experiment site at the Marcell Experimental Forest, Minnesota, USA - June2016WEW_19_10 | ecosystem: Environmental > Terrestrial > Soil >... | reverse complement strand
TCCGTGCCTTGCAATGCACGTTGCCGCTTGCACGGATTTACTATGCCGTGAAAGCCAATCCGGCGCCGCAGATCCTTGAGCGGCTGGTTGGGCTGTCGAGCTTTTTCGATGCTGCGAGCTTCGAAGAAGTGTCATCCTGCCTGGCTGCGGGCGCGCTGCCCGAGGCGATCAGCTTCGGCAACACGATCAAGAAGGTGTCGGCGATCCGTGCTGCATTTGCCCGCGGAGTATCGCTGTTTGCGTTCGACTCTCTGGAGGAGTTGGAGAAACTGGCGAAGCACGCACCGGGCGCGCGGGTGTACTGCCGGCTGCTGGTGGAAAACCGCGGCGCCGATTGGCCGTTGTCGCGCAAATTCGGCACCACCGTGGAAAACGCCAAGACGTTGATGTTGCGCGCGGGGGAACTGGGCCTCGACCCGTACGGCCTGTCGTTCCACGTCGGCAGTCAGCAGACCACGACGCGGGCTTACGAAATTGCCATCGCCAAGGTGGCGATGCTGTTCACCGACCTGACCGAGGCGGGCGTCAATCTGCGCATGATGAATCTCGGCGGCGGGTTTCCGGTTCGTTACAAGGATGACGTGCCGGAGATCGACCAGTTTGGTGACGCCATCATGACGGCGATGACCGAGCATTTCGGCAACAACCTGCCGGAGATGGTGATCGAGCCTGGCCGCTTTGTCGTGGGCGATGCCGGCCTTGTCTCGGCCGAGGTTGTGCTGGTTTGCCGGCATGAGCCGAACGACCCGGTTCGCTGGGTTTACCTGGACATCGGCCGGTTCGGCGGACTGGCGGAAACCGAAGGCGAGGCGATCAAATATCGCATCACCACGCCGCACGATGGCGGCCGCACCGGGCCGGTGGCGATCGCCGGACCAACCTGTGACGGCGCCGATATTTTATACGAGAAGTCGAATTATCGACTGCCTTTGGCGTTGACGTCGGGCGATCGGGTGGAACTGCTGTCGGCTGGCGCATATGTGACGACATATGCGAGTCAGCGGTTCAACGGGTTTGCTCCGTTGGCGGAATATTATTTGTAACGCCAGGCTTATCTCCATCAGAGCGTGATCGCCTGAGGCTGTCGGCCGGAAAGCGTGAATCACGCTCTCAAACGGAAGCGCTCACAGCACAGTTGCTGCAACCCGAAGCAGTCGTAATGCGCCATGGTCCCGAGGCCAGGTTTGAGGGTTCGGCGAATTGAAAGTCGTCTCTGTTTCTCTGTGCCTCGGTTTCTCTGAATTTAAGCCTTTGTCGATACGGCCTTGGCGGCTGACAGGGGCGGCACATTGTCATGGCCTCGTCGTACCCAACCGCCAACAAGAATTCAGTTAAGAGAAACAGCGAAAAGCACTGATTGCGGCGCCCTCAACTTGCACCGCCAGCCTCATTGTCTGCCCGATGGCGGGCTTTCGATAAATCCGGGGAAAAGTCCGTGCCTCACTCACAAGCTGGCCGAGCGATTGCGTCCCGCCGCTCGCGATGACAAACGACACCGACGCATCAGAAAACCCCCGACCCGGGAGCCACGCCAATGAGCGGGACCGCAACCAAAACCGCGTTCGGACGCATCTTCCCAATCCGCGACGCATGGCTCGCCAAAGCGCCGCCGGAGCCGATTATCGAACCGGATCTGCCGATCATCGACACCCACCATCACCTCTGGCAGCGCCATGGCGGCGGCGCCCGCGGCGAGTCGTGGGAAGTGCCGGAATTCCGCTATCTGCTCAACGAGTTCCTGGCCGACTGCAACACCGGTCACAACATCATCGGCAGCGTCTTCCTGCAGTGCCACTCAATGTATCGCAAGGACGGCCCGGAGCAGATGAAACCGGTCGGCGAGACCGAGTTCGTCGCCGGCATCGCCGCCATGAGCGCTTCCGGCGGCTACGGCAAAACCAAGGTATGTGCCGGCATCGTCGGCTACGCCGACCTCACCGCGGGTGATTGGGTCACTCCGGTCCTCGAAGCGCACATTCGTGCCGGCGGCGGCCGGTTTCGCGGCGTCCGACACTCGGCCGGCTACGATCCCGATCCAGTGATCGGCAACAGTGCGCCCGGCATCCAGCCCGGACTTTATCTGCGCGACGATTTCCGTGCCGGAATGAAACGACTGAGCGTGCTTGGCCTGTCGCTCGACGCCTGGGGCTTCCATCCGCAAATCCCCGACGTCACCGACCTCGCGCGTGCATTGCCGTACGCCAACATCATCATGGGTCATTGCGGCGGGCCGCTCGGCTATGGCCGCCACGCCGGCAAGCCCGACGAAGTATTCGCCGACTGGAAAAAGTCCATCACCGAGCTTGCCAAATGCCCTAACGTGACGATCAAACTCGGCGGCATGATGATGCGGCTGGCGGCATTCGATTACATGGCGATGGAGGCGCCGCCATCATCCGAACAACTGGCCAACGCGTGGCGGCCGTACATCGAAACCTGCATCGAATTGTTCGGCGCAGACCGCTGCATCGTGGAAAGCAACTTCCCGGTCGAGAAAATGGGCATTGGTTACGCGGCACTGTTCAACGCATTGAAGCGCCTCGCGGCGGGCGGGTCCGCTGACGAAAAGGCAGCGATCTTTGCCGGCACCGCCCGTCGGGTTTACCGGTTGGATTGCTGACGGCACCGGGGTCCCGACTGCCACCGCAGCCGGGACCCGCCGGTCGTCACCCCAGCTCAGGAGGCGGGTTTCAGCGTCAACGCCGCAATGCCGGCCGCCACGTTGAGACCCTTCTCGCCCGAGATACTGAGCGGTTGCAGCGAGAACTGGTGGTTGGAACCGCCGACCAGCAAATTCGCCGAGGCGCCAACCCCTGCAGATGCGCCTGCCGTAAGGCCGCCGTAATCGCCCGCCAGAGCATCCGGCGGTGGATTGTGGGTCGGTGCCAGCACGGCCCAAAGTATCACACCACTTTTCAGATACCCGATGTCCACCCCAAATTTCGAAATTGTGCCGACATAATGCTCGACCCGCCCGTTTCCCGAGAACGTGCAACTGAGATCCTTGCTGGAACCGAACACAAAGCCGGAGCCGGCGCCCACATTGCAGGTCAGCACACCGGCCTTGACCCCGACCGCTGCTCGCGCTGGCGTGGCGACCGGCAGTAAGGCCAAACCGGCGGCTACCGCAGCCACTAGAGAGTTTTTAAGCATATTGTGAGGTTCCTGTCAGGTAGATGGAGATGATCGACGCCGGCAGATCGGACGCACATGGCGCGAGCCCTCAGGCCAACGCTCGCCGTGATTCCCGGCCAGACGGCCCAGAGCGATGGCCGCACCGGACGCTCAGCTAACTCGCGAGACGTGATGAGGTTCCCGGGCCGGCGGAGGAACCTGCGCACGGACCGGCCGCGGTTTAGGTCAATGGGAAAATCTGCGGATGCAGGCCGGTGCCGGTGCTGAAACCTACTCCACTTCGGGGACCTGCCCCGCCAACCGTTTCGGTGCAGTCATCCGGTAGCTCCGGCTGATCAGCGCGGCGACCTCAGCCCAGTCGGTGGTGCGATCAAGGTGGAAACCGATCCAGCCTTTGTGACCGACATAGGGCGGCACAAAGAACCGGTCCGGCGCGGCGCCAACCAGAATTGCCTGCACACCGCGCGGCGCCTTGCACCAGACGGTCCCCGGATCGTGCGCCATGGCGAATATTTTATCTCTGATCCGGAACGTCGGGATATCCCACGTCTTTTTCTCCGCCGCCTCCGGTAGCGCCAAACACATCGCGCGCAGCCGAGCGAGCAACCCGTCAGCCGCCGCTCTGGGCACTACAAACCCTTGGTCAGATCGTCATAGGCTTTCAGGCGGGCGATCAGCGCCGGCATCTCCCGCAATGGGATCATGTTCGGGCCGTCGCTGGGTGCGCGGTCCGGATCCTCGTGGGTTTCGATGAAGACCGCGGCCACGCCGACCGCCAACGCAGCCCGCGCCAATAGCGGCGCGAAGGTCCGGTCTCCCCCCGACGAGGCGCCTTGCCCGCCCGGTTGCTGCACCGAATGGGTCGCATCGAACACCACCGGGTAGCCGGTGCGCGCCATGATCGGCAATGCCCGCATGTCGGAGACCAGCGTGTTGTAGCCGAAACTCGCGCCCCGTTCACACAGCAGTATGTTGTGGTTGCCGGTGCCGGCAATCTTGGCGGCGACATGCACCATATCCCAGGGCGCCAGAAACTGGCCCTTCTTCACGTTGACGACTTTGCCGGTTTCGCCCGCTGCCAGCAGCAGGTCGGTCTGCCGGCACAGGAATGCCGGGATTTGCAGCACGTCGACCGCCTCCGCAGCTGGGGCGCATTGGTCGGGCCCGTGCACGTCGGTCAGCACCGGCAGGCCGAAACGCTCGCGCACTTCGGCCAGGATCGCGAGGCCTTCGGCCATCCCGATCCCGCGCCCGGACGACGCGCTGGTGCGGTTCGCTTTGTCGTAGCTGGATTTGTAGATCACCTTGACGCCGGTCGCCTCCGAGAGCGACAGCAGGGCGTCGGCGACCTCGAGCGCATGGGCGCGGGATTCGATCGCGCAGGGGCCGGCGATCAGCACGAATGGCAACTGGTTGCCGACCTCGATCGCGCCAACGCGCACCACGCGGGGCACGATACCCTGTGTGAGGCCGTGGGGGTTGCCGTGTTCAGGGAAGTCCATGTCTCACCTCATTGCCGGAGAGATTGTCGGCCAGGATGTGCTGACGCCGCAAGCCCGCGGCACATGGCGCGCAACCGGCCAGCTCGCTGCGACCCGGTGGTAACACCCTGCCGCGCATGACCCGCAAAGACCCTGGTCGATCAAGAGTCGGCCGATGCTCGTGTTGGGCTCGCCTGCCGGCTGGCTACTGAATGCCGGAGCGCTGGTGCAGCAGTTGGGCGTGAACCGGCTGGATGTCGGTCCGGGTTTACCGCTGGACGTTACGTGGTGCGGTGGGCCGCCGTCACACGATAGCCGATCCTGGCAGCCCTCGCCGCCGTTCCGCGGCCACCAGCGTGTTTTCCAGCAGACAGGCGATGGTCATCGGGCCAACGCCACCCGGCACCGGAGTGATCGCTCCCGCCACCGCAGCACACTCATCAAACGCCACGTCGCCCACCAGACGTCCATCCGGCAGCCGGTTGATCCCGATATCGATGACCGTGGCACCCGGCCTGATCCAATCGCCACGCACCTGCTCCGCCCTGCCGATGGCGGCGAGCAGAATTTCTGCTCTCCGGCACTCTCCCACGAGGTCCTTGGTGTGAGAGTGTGCGACGGTCACCGTGGCATTCGCGGCCAGCAGCAACCCGACCAGCGGGCGGCCCACAACCGCCGAGCGACCGAGTACCAGGGCTCGGGCGCCGCTGACTGTGACGTTGGCGTGCGCCAGCAGCCGCATAACACCAAGCGGCGTGCACGGCACCAGGCCCATGCGCCCGGAGGCAAGACGTCCGACATTGATCGGATGAAACCCGTCAACGTCTTTTGCCGGATCAACCGCTTCGACAATCGCGGCAACGTCGATGTGCGGCGGCAGCGGAAACTGCACCAGGATGCCGTCCACCGTTGGGTCGGCATTCAGTGCCTCGATCCTCTCAAGTAATACCATCTGCGTTGTAGCTGCTGGCAACCGGATGGTTTGCGTGTTGATCCCGGCCTGCGCCGCCGCTTTGTCTTTGTTTCTGACGTAAGTCTGGCTGGCTGGATCCTCGCCCAGTAGAACGACTGCAAGGCCAGGACGGTAGGGTAAGGTCGCGACCCGTGTTGCGACACTGGCGCGAACCGCCGCGGCGACGGCCTTGCCATCGATTAAACGCGCGGTCATAGCGCCCGCAACGTGTCAACAAGTATGGCCGAATCGCCCGTTACCGACAGCAATTTCTCGCGACTCGTTGCGCCGGAGACAATCTGCACCGCCGATTGCGGCCGATGCAGTATGTCTGCCAACAAAGCGCACACGGCACGGTTGGCTTTGCCATCCTCGGCGGCCTCGGTCACTGCAACCTGCAGCCTTGGACCCGCCGCCGACTCCTGTACTCCGTGCACTCCTGGGCGGCGCGATCGCGGCCGTACCTTCACCATGACGGTTACACCATCCGCTGCTTCACGCTAGAAGCTCATATCAGCAGCGGGCGCAAGCTGCCGAAGATGATCGACTGCTCGAGCCGGATCAGGATCTCCTCGACGATGATCAATAGCACGACCAACACCCAGGGACTTAGGTCGATACCGCCCAGGTTGGGCATCATGTTGCGGATCGGACGCAATGCGGGCTCGGTGATCCGACAGAAGAAATCGGTAATCATCCAGACGATGTGATTCCGCGTGTCGAGCACGCCAAACGAAGTCAGCATGCTGAGGATCGCCGCGATGATAACCGCCCATTTATACAGGTTCACTACCCATATCGCCAAATTGAACAGGATCGTAATCATACCGGCCTCGCTCCAGACACCGGCGGAAGCTAGCGGCGGCGTTTACGCGCCGCAACCATCGCGGTGAGACGGCGTCCGCCGACCTGCCCGGGGACGCGCTGCCTTATGTCCAATCTGCCTGGTAACACCTTGCTCTCAACGTCATCACCGAGCACCGACCGGTGCTGTCCTCGGCACTGTGTTGGTTGAGATTGGCCGGGTCGGTGCCCGGCCACGACGTGGAAAGCATAACCACAATGTCGGTTAAGTAGGCGTATGCAGCTTGTCCGGAGGATGACGGATCCGCAGGGGTCACATACTCAGCCGCCGCCGCGCCAACGCTGCGCCCTGGCTTAACGCTACCAGCTTCGCCAGTGCGATGTCGCGCCGCATCGGGGCCATGCCGCAATTGGTGCAAGGGAACAGGCGCTCCGGCGGCACATGGTGCATCGCCGCGGCGATCGTCGCAGCCACGTCCTCCGGCGTTTCGACCCGATCGGAGGCCACGTCGATAACGCCAACCAGCACATCCTTGCCCTCCAGCAGTCCCATCAGCCGGGCCGGCACCCTGGCATTGGCACATTCCAACGAAACCTGATCGATCCGGCTGCGAGCCAGCGCCGGGAAAGTCTGCTCATACTGTCGCCACTCGCCGCCAAGCGTGGATTTCCAGTCGATGTTCGCCTTGATGCCGTATCCGTAACAGATGTGCACCGCGGTGGTGCAGGTCAGGCCGGCGATCGCGCGATGCAGCGCATCGATGCCCCAGCCGGCGACATCGTCCATGTAGACGTTGAACGCCGGCTCATCGAACTGGATAACGTCGACACCGTCGGCTTGCAGCGCGCGCGCTTCCTGGTTCAACAGATCGGCGAACGCCATCGCCAGCGTGACCTTATCGCCGTAATGCGTGTCGGCGATCGTATCGACGATGGTCATGGGCCCAGGCAGGGTGAATTTCAACTTGTGGTGCGTGTGGGCGCGGGCGTGACGAGCCTCCATTTCGTGCACCCGGCCGGTCAGACGCAGCGGGCCGGTGACCACGGGCACCATCGCCTTATAGCGATCGTTTCGGATACCCATTTCAACCTTGTGAGCAAAGTCGATCCCCTCGATCCGCTCCAGGAAACCGTGCACGAAATGCTGGCGGGCCTGTTCGCCGTCGGTGACGATATCGATGCCGGCGTCTTCCTGCTCCTTGATCGCCAGCAAGGTGGCATCGCATTTGGCGGCGTCGAGCTCGGCGCCACTCTGCCGCCATTCCGGCCAAAGCTTATTCGGCTCCGCGAGCCATGCGGGTTTCGGCAGGCTTCCGGCAATCGAGGTTTCCAGCATGGCTTGCTCCTGAACCGATGGTCTGGCCGGCCAGTTCTACCGATACCGTGCCTCGCCCAGGAGCCGGGTCAAGCCCATGAGCTGCCGCGAAAAATCAGTAGCCGTAGGGCGTGGTGCTGACCGGCACCCATTTGCCGTCTTTGACCACACACAGGAACGACTCGTTCGACCCCTGATGCTTCGTCGCACTGAACGTCATCGCCGGCGAGCCGAAGATATCGTGCCAATCCTTGATCTTCTCCATACCCGCGACAAAGCTGTCAGTGGTCAGGTCCTTACCGGCATTCTGCAGGCCAAGCACCACGAGCTGCCCCGCGGTATAGCCGAGCTGAGCCGCGAAATTCGGTTCCTTGCCAAAGCGGGCCTGATATTTCTCGGCGAACTCCTTCACCGCCGGGGACGGATTGGACGCCGCCACGAACAGGATCGGCGTCATCGAGTAAAACCCTTCCGTCGCGCCGCCGGGCACCTGCGCCACCGCCTCCTCGTAGCTTGCGGCCTGACCCAGCATCTCGACGTTCCAACCAATTTTCCTGACCGCTGATACGATCTGGATGGTATCGCGTGTGATCGTGCCCAATAGAATCAGGTCGCAATTGGCGTCGTGCAGTTTGGCGACTGAGGCACTGAAGTCAGTGTCAGTCGGTTTATGCAAAGTCTGTGCAACCAACGTCAGGTTCATCGCCTTCAATTGATCTTGTGCGCCATCCATCACGTCGCGGCCGAAATCGGTGTCCTGCGACATCGAGCAAATTGCTTTGCTGTGATGCTGCTCGACGAACACCTTCACCCCAGCGCGCATCTGATCGTAGTACGATGCGGCAAGGCCGAACTTCAGGTGGTGAAACGGCTCATACATCGATCGCGCCGAGGTCAGCGGGAACATGTTCGGCACGCCCTTGGCGAGCTGCTCCGGCATCACCGCATTGTTCATCGGCGTGCCGCCGTTGGCAACCATCATGAACACACCATCGCGATTGATCAGCTTGTTCGCCGCCTGCACGGAACGAGGGATCTGATATTGATTGTCCTCGACGATGTATTTGATCTTGCGGCCGTTGATGCCGCCTTCGGCGTTGACGTCATCGAACACCATGCGCCAGGCATTGGTGTTGTTGACGCCCCACATGGCCGTCACGCCGGACAAATCGGAATACGTGCCGATGACAATTTCACTATCGGTTACGCCGCGGGTCGTTTCCGCCACGGCCGGCAAGGTCAATGCGACACTGAAGGCCATGGCGAGCAGGTTCTTAAACATACGTTTCTCCCTTCCGGAACGGATTGATAAACCGCACCGTTATCCCAAGCGCGCGAGCCCAACGATCGATTTCTGCCGGGATCGAACGATCGCCGACATAAGCGACCCGCAGCCGGCCGAAACCTAGTTGCGCGCGAACCGCCGGTAACACCAGAAAATTTGCCAGAGCGCCGGACAGGCCGCCAGATGCTCCAGCCCCAATGGCCCACCGGTACGCCGCCTTTTGCACCCCCGTAGCCGCTTCCGACTGGGCAGTAATGCGGGCGTGCAGCCGTTCCCATGCCTCACTATCCGCGCCAAACACGGTTGGCTTCACTTCACGCAAATTTTCCGTCGCAGTCTCCGGATTCTCCAGATAGTTGCTGATGATCCGATGTTTCAGCGACAGATACAGGCCGAGGACGCGTTCGGTCGGATCTGCCATTGGCAACACTGCGAGCCGCTCGTCACCCGGTCGTACACCGAGGTTCACACCGGTTTCTTCGATCAGCCGCATGATCTCGGCGTGCGTGACGGTACGCCCAGGTCCGCTGGCATCGACCAGAATGGCAGCGGTCTGGTCCGGAGCGACCGACGCCGTCGCGATTCGCCAGTCGGGTTGGCCGGCACCGCCGGCAATCAAATCAGCCAGGCTGCAGCATTTGGGATCACGGAAATCGCGCAGACCTTTCATGTCGATGATGACGATATGCCGCAACGCAGGACAATCCGCGCGCACGCCGAGGACTTTATCGAGCTGTTCCTCGCCCTCCACAATCGCGAATGCGGCGCCAGTCTCACGCAGAATTTCGCCAACGCGCGGTGCTTCATCGGCCGGCCGGATTGCCACGCTGGCCGCACCACAGCCAAGGATCGCAAGATCGGCGTACGCAAATTCGGGCCTGGTATCCGACAACACGGCAACGGCATCACCATGCGCGAGGCCGGCGGCGCGCAAACCCTGGCCGATTTGTCGCACAAACCCGTCGAGGTCCGACCACGTAACCGCGTTCCAAATCCCGCGTTGCTTTTTGCGCAAGATTGTTTCGGAACCAAATGTCGCGACCTGTTGGCTCAGCAAGGCGGGGATGGTGGAGCTCAGTTCCATAGCCGTCTCTTTTTCCATCGCCGCTGGCCGCGGACCCCCGCCTCCTTCTGGCCCAGGTAGAATTCCTTGATGTCGTCACGGCCCAGCAGGGTGGCGCAATGGTCGGCGGCGACGATCCGGCCTACCTCCAACACGTAACCGTAGTCGGCAGTTTTCAGTGCGATATGAGCGTTCTGCTCGACCAGCAAGATGGCGACGCCTTGTTCCTGGTTGATGCGGCGAATGATCTCGAAAATCTGCTGCACCAGAATTGGCGATAAACCCAGTGAGGGCTCATCCAGCAGCAGCAGTTTCGGCTTACCCATCAAGGCACGGCTGATTGCCAGCATTTGCTGTTCGCCGCCCGACAGCAGGCCGGCGCGCTGGTGCTGACGTTCCTGCAGCCGCGGGAAATAGCCGAAGCACAACGCCAGATCATCGGCGATGCCAGCACTGTCGCGCCGCGTATAAGACCCCATCATCAGGTTTTCGCGTACCGTCAGGAACGGAAACACCTCGCGGCCCTCGGGCACATGACAAATCCCCATGCGCATGACCTGATCGGGGGCCATGTGGACGATGTTCTTGCCTTCGAACAGCACACCGCCCGCTTCCGGATCGAGAATGCCCGACACGGTACGCAATACCGTGGTTTTCCCGGCGCCATTCGCGCCCAGTACTGTGACGATCTGGTGTGGCGCTACCTCCAACGAGACGCCACGAATAGCCTGGATCGGGCCATAGAAGGTTTCGATCGCATCGACGCGCAGCAAAGGTTCGGTCATGCCTCTACCTCAGCATCGCCGCCGATATAGGCACGCACAACTTCAGGGTGAGTTTGCACTTCGTGCGGTGTGCCCATGGCCAGTACTTTACCGTAATTCAGCGCCATGACGCGGTCGGAGACCTGGGATACCAATGCCATGTCGTGCTCGACCATGATCACGGTGATACCGAGGTCTTTCTTGATGTCCTCGATCCAGAACCCCATCCCCTCGGTTTCCTCGACATTCAGCCCGGACGACGGTTCGTCGAGCAGCAGCAGCTTTGGCTCCGTGCACAAGGCTCGCCCGAGTTCAACGACCTTGCGCACGCCATACGGCAAGTTGGCGATCAGCGAATCGCGATAACGTTGCAGATCGAGGAAGGCGATTACCTCCTCGACCTTTTCGCGGTGCTTGATTTCTGCACGGCGAGTCGACGGCAGAAAGGCAATCTGCGACAAGTATCCAACGGTCGAATGACGATGTCGGCCGATCAGCAGATTTTGCAGCAACGTCGCGTTGGCAAACAACTCGATATTCTGAAACGTGCGCGCGATGCCGAGGCCGGCTATGGTATGCGGTGGGGCATGGGTAATGTCTTTGCCGGCAAAGATCAGCTCGCCTTCCGTTGTGTTATAAATCCGGCTGATCAGGTTGAAGATCGTGGTCTTGCCGGCACCGTTCGGACCGATGATGGAAAAGATCTCGCCCTGTTCGACCTCGAAACTGACCGCATCGACGGCGCGAATACCGCCGAAGCGAACCGATATGTCTTTGGCGGCAAATAGTGCACTCATCGCAGGCGCTCCGATCTGGCATAGGATTTCTGCCGCCGGCCACTGGTTTGCCGCATGAACGGGTAGGTCTCGAACCATAGCTTGATCTTGAGCCACAAGCCGTTCATCCCACCGGGCTGAAACAGAATGACCAGGACCAGCACAAGACCAAACAACGATGGTTCCAGGCCCGGCAAACGTCCGATGCCGAACGGCAGATCGTCGCGCACGATGGCTATCGCCTGCGGCAACAATCGCACGAAAATCGCGCCCAGAATCGCACCGCGTAACGACCCCAACCCGCCGACGAACACGATGGTGACAAATTGCACCGACAACAGCACGTCAAACGAGTCAGGTGCCAGAAACCGCACATAATGTGCAAACAACGCTCCCGCCAACCCAGTAATCCCGGCACTGATTGCAAATGCCAGGGTCTTGTACTTCGCCAGATGGATCCCCATGCTCTGCGCGGAGACCTCACTGTCGCGGATTGCCACCATCGCCCGCCCGATCGGCGAGCGCAGCAAATTGATCGACAGCCACAACGTGAACAGCAGCACAACAAACGAAACGTAATAAACGCCGGTGGCACCCTCGACAGAGATGCCAAACACGTACGGCGTTGGCACTGCAAACCCATCGAAACCGCCGGTCACTGCGGTCCATTTCTGAAATACGGTGCCGACAATGCCGCCAAAGGACAGTGTCGCGATGGCAAGATACAAGCCGCTCATGCGCAAAGTCGGCCGGCCGATCGCTGCGCCACAGATCGCGGTAAACAATCCGGCGACCGGCAAAGTAATCAGAAACGGCACGCCATGCGACAGCAACACCGAGTTCACGTAGGCGCCAATGCCGAGAAAGGCGGCGTGGCCCAGACTGATCAGGCCGGTATAACCGATCAGCAGCATCAGTCCGACACCAGCTATGGCATAAATGAACACACCGCCCATTTCACCGACGTAGAATTCATCCAGAATGAAGGGAATAGCCAACACGATGACAACCAACAGGCCATACCAGAACACATCGCCGCCATGGCGCCATGCCCTCAGGTCCTGCTGGTAACTGGTGCGGAACAGATGGCGCATCAGACCCTCTTGCCCATACGTTCAGCGAAGAGGCCCTGCGGCCGGATGAACAACATGCCCAGAAGCACGATGTTGGAGGTGACCTCCTGGAACCCCGCCGGCAGATAATAGCCGGCCAGCTGTTCCACGATACCGACAAAGACGCCGCCGATCAGACAGCCCGGGATACTGCCGAACCCGCCGATCACCGCCGCGGCGAATGCCTTGATCCCCAGAAAACCCATGTTCACGTCGATCATCGACACCGGCGACAACAGGATCCCTGCAACAGCCGCCACGCCGGCACTGATAGCCCAGATCATCGAGAAAACGTTGCGGACCGGAATCCCCATGTAATACGCCGCCAGCTGATTTTGCGATGATGCCTGCATCGCCACACCCAGCCGTGTCTTGGCGAAAAACAGATACAGCACGAGACAAAGTATGACGGTCCCGGCAATGATCGACAAATTGTCATCGCCGAGCACCAACGACCCGATTTTCACGGTCTTGTTGGTAAATGGCGTGTCGAAACCAACGGAATCATAACCCCAGGCAATTCCGGCGCCGGCTCGAAAGATAAAGCCCAGACCCAGGGTCAACATGACAACGGCGAATTGCGGCTGTCCAATAACTCGTCGCAATATGACGAAATCAAGTGCATAGCCGAATGCAGCTGTAATCGCGATCGCGACCAATCCGCCCAGCCAGTAATTGAGACCAAAATGGGTGATTGCACTATACGCGACGAACCCGCCCAGCATCATAATGTCGCCCTGGGCGAAGTTCACCATCTCCGTCGCCTTGTAAATCAAGACGAACCCGAGTGCGATCAGTCCGTAAATGCAACCAGCCGCCGCACCATTGACGACAAGCTGCAACAGACGCGCGGCGTCTTCCACCGAGGGCGGCCTCCCTTACTGGCGGGCCGTCCAGGCACCGCGACGTATTGCGGCGGACCATAGGTTACCCGCCGGTAAGTCGTCAATGAGGTGGTCATTGAGCCCCGGGACACTCCCCCCCATCTCTCTTAACCTTATATTAGTCTTTAAGAGATGTGAGGTATGATGGAGCTGTGTATTCCGGGGACCTTACCACTGTGCGAGCATCACCCGCATGCCAGAGACCGCCGAAACTGATCTGAATTTCATGCGAGCTGCTCTGGCACTTGGGCGGCGCGGCCTGGGGACAACCTGGCCTAATCCGTCGGTCGGATGTGTATTGGTGCGCGATGGTCGGGTCGTCGGCCGAGGTTATACAGGTTCAGGGGGTCGTCCCCACGCAGAACCCACAGCTTTATCCATGGCCGGGGAGGCTGCCCGCGGTGCCACCGCCTACGTCACCTTGGAGCCGTGCTGTCATTGGGGCCAGACCCCACCCTGCACGGACGCGCTGATCGAGGCGGGTGTGGCTCGCGTGGTGATCGCCATGCTCGATCCTGACAAGCGGGTCGACAGTCAGGGTGTGGCGCGTCTGCGCGACGCCGGTATCGAAGTGATTCATGGACTGCTGGAAGCTGAGGCCGGCGAGGACCAGGCTGGATTTGTCCTCCGGGTAACCCGGGACCGGCCGATGATCACACTGAAACTCGCCACCACGTTGGATGGCAAGATAGCCACTGCCACCGGGGAGAGCCAGTGGATCACCGGTGCCGAGGCGCGCCGCATGGCACATGTGTTGCGCGGTCAGCATGACGCCGTGCTCGCCGGCGTCGGCACCGTCATGGCGGATAATCCGGAACTGACCTGCCGGATCGATGGGTTTCGTTCAACGCCGGTGGTGCGAGTGATCGTGGACAGTCACCTGCGCACGCCATTGACCAGCAAGCTGGCGCAAACCGCGCCGGAGGTGCCGCTATGGTTCCTGGTCCGTGACGGGGTTGATCCGGCGCGACGGGATGCCTTTGTCGGCATTGGTGCCAAAGTGATTGATGTTGCCTCTGGCGCTGTCGGGATCGACCTGACCGATGGTCTGGCTGCATTGGCGGAAGAAGGCCTGACCCGCGTGCTGGTGGAAGGTGGCGGACAGGTCGCTGCGTCCTTCGTTCGGGCCGATTTGGTCGATCGCATTGCCTGGTTTCATGCCCCTGCCGTGATGGGCGGTGACGGCTGGCCCGCGGTGCAGGGTTTCGGAACTGAAAAACTTGCTATGATGCCTCGCTTTGTTCGTAGCCGTTGCATACCTCTTGGCTCTGATATGCTGACTGAACTCAAAAGGCCGACCTGAATGTTCACCGGGATCGTTACCGCTCTGGGCTGCGTCCGCGCCATCCAACCGATCGGCGATGGCAAAGATATGCGCCTCGTGATCGCTGCTCCCTGGGCGGACACGGCAACAATTCCGATCGGCGCCTCGATCGCATGTTCCGGGTGCTGCCTGACGGCGGTCGAGGTGAACACCGACAGCTTCGCCGGTGATGCCTCGGCCGAGACTTTGGCCTGCACGACCCTGGGTGGTTGGACCGTCGGCAGCCAGGTCAACCTGGAACGGTCATTGCGTATTGGTGATGAACTTGGCGGGCACATGGTTTCCGGTCATATCGACGGTGTCGGAGAAGCGCTGTCGGCAACAGCAGAAAATGGTTCCACGCGATGGCAGTTCCGGGTGCCGAAGCCGTTGGCGCGGTTTATTGCGGTGAAAGGCAGCGTCGCCGTGAACGGTGTATCGTTGACGGTGAATGAAGTGCGGGATGATATGTTCGGCGTGAATGTGATCCCACACACTGCCTCGGTCACCGGGTTTGGCACCATGAAGCCTGGCGACAAGGTAAACATCGAGATCGATATGCTGGCACGTTACGTGGCCCGGCTTGCGGAGACGACGTGATGGAAAACCTGGCCCTGAACGCGCTCGCTCATGCGGAACTATCGAAATATTTGTCGAGCGCCGAGGAATTGATCGAAGAGGCACGCAATGGGCGGATGTTCATTCTGCTCGACGACGACGATCGGGAGAACGAGGGTGATTTGGTCATCCCGGCCCAGTTTGCGACGCCGGATGCGATCAATTTCATGGCACGCCATGCGCGTGGGCTGATTTGCCTTGCGTTGACCCAGACCCGGGTCGAGAAACTCGGCCTGCCGCTGATGAGCCGGCAAAACGGCACACGGCACCAGACAGCCTTCACGGTGTCGATCGAGGCGCGCGAGGGTGTTACGACGGGTATCTCTGCTGCCGACCGGGCGAAGACCATTGCGGTAGCGATCCATGCCGATAGCACGCGGGACAACATTACCACTCCGGGCCATGTGTTCCCCTTGGTGGCCCGTGAGGGCGGCACGCTGGTGCGGGCAGGTCATACCGAGGCTTCGGTCGATATCGCGCGTAAAGCTGGACTGCACCCGTCTGCGGTGATCTGCGAGATCATGAACGACGATGGAACGATGGCCCGGCTGCCGGACTTGGTTACCTTCGCGCAAAAACACAACCTGAAGTTGGGTACTATTGCCGATCTGATTGCACACCGGCGGCTGACTGAACGGCTGGTACGCAAGGTCGAGGAAGGTCTGTTTAAACACGCTGCCGGCGGCGACTGGCGCGCCATCGTTTACGCCAACACGGTTGAGTATCAGGAACATCTGGCGCTGGTGAAAGGCGATGTCTCCGATGGCGCGCCGGTGATGGTGCGGATGCACGCGGTCGATCTGTTGGACGATATGACTGGACAGCCGCACTGGATCGCGGTGCACAATGCGATGCACATGATCGGAAAAGCGGGCCGTGGCGTGGTCGTGATGATCCGTGAACATCGCAAGACGGCGCTGGCGGAACGGGTTCGGCTATTGTCGTCGCAGCCTCGGCCGGCGCGCGAGTTGCGGGATTATGGAATTGGCGCGCAGATCTTGCTCGATCTGGGCGTGAAGAACATGATCCTGCTGACCAACCGGCGACGTACGGTGATCGGGCTGGACGGCTATGGATTGAACATCATCGAGCAGCGGCTGATCCCGAACATCGTTGGCGGGGGATACGAGGTATGACCTTCCGCTCGCCTCTCCATCGAGGCCTGTCCCGGCGCCGTTATCGCCTGCGGCATGTTTCTGGGACCGCGCCATGAGCACGGAAGATGCTCCGCTGCCGGCCGCGCCCAAAGTCGATGGCGCACCGCCGCATCTGCTGGTTATCCGCGCACCGTACTACAAATCCGTAATCGACGGCATGACGATCGGTGCCGAGCGAATTCTCCACGAAGCCGGCGCAACCAATGAGTCGCTCGACATCGCCGGCGCCTATGAACTGCCGCAAGCCATTCGCCTCGCCGTGCGCGGCGCCAAACGGTTTGATGGTTTCATTGCTCTGGGCTGCATCATCCGAGGCGAGACCGATCATTACGAGTTCATTTGTCGTGCCAGCATGGAAGGCATCATGAGCGTGTCGTTGCAGTTCGGTCTTTGTATCGGCACTGGATTGCTCACCTGTGACACCTTGGCGCAGGCGGAAGCCAGATCCGGTATGGACGGCTTCAACAAAGGTGCGGAAGCCGCTGTGGCTGCGCTGTTGCAGATCAATGCGGCCCGCCGCCTCGGCGCGGCGTGAAACCGCCGGATCGCCCGAAAGCCAGTCGTCCGCGCACCAGGACGGCATCACGGGTCGCTGCTGTGCAGGCCTTGTTCCAAAGTGAGCAGGCGCAGGAAAACCCGGAAACTGTCATCGATCAGTTCGTCCGCCATCGGCTGGGGGAAACTGCCGCTGAGCATGGCTACGAAGACGGGCGTATCCCGGATGCCGAGGTGCCGCTGTTTGCCGAGATCGTGCGTGCGGTGGTTCGTCAGCAAGATACCATCGACACAATGGTCGCCGAGGCATTGCCTGCTGATTGGCCCCTGGTACGGATCGACCCGGTGCTACGTGCGTTACTGCGGGCTGCCGTAGCGGAACTTGCAGCCAGCGGAGGAGCCCCCGCGAAAGTCGTGATTAACGAGTACCTCGATATTGCACGTGGATTTTTCACCGGACCTGAGCCGGGCCTCGTGAACGCGGTACTGGACCGCCTGGCGCGCTTGTTGCGGTCAGCAGAATTCTGAACCGGCCGTTGCCGTCGGCCGGCAATGCGCCGGTCAATTCCCAACATCAGGCAATCAGTTGACCATGAGCGATAAACTCGCTGACCCGCGCGGCAGACTTGAACACGACCATAGCAGGGAAGCAATCGAACAACGTCTTGCCCGCGACACCGTCGGCAATTATCTGCGCGACTGGATCTACGGTGGGATCGATGGAACGATCACAACCTTCGCCATTGTGGCCGGCGTGGTAGGAGCGCAATTACCCTCGACTGTCGTGCTGGTTCTTGGCCTTGCCAACCTGATTGCGGACGGTTTCGCGATGGGAGCCGGCAATTACAGTGCGACCAAGGCCGATCTGGACGATTATCGACGCTTGCTTGCTGTCGAGCGTAAGCATATCGCGCTGGAACCGGGTGGGGAACGCGAGGAAATCCGGCAGATTTTCAGTCTGAAAGGATTTTCCGGTGCCGATCTGGAGCGCATCGTCGACGTGATCTCATCGGACGAAGAGCTTTGGGTACGGACCATGGCCGCTGAGGAATACGGTTTGTCCCCGGTCGTAAAATCTCCGATGCTGGCGGCAATTAATACCTCGGCGGCGTTTGTGTTGTGCGGACTGGTGCCTTTGATCAGCTATCTGCTGACTTATCGCGTGGCCTGGTGCGTGGTTGCGACGAGCCTGGTGTTCTTCGGAATTGGCACGGCGAAAAGCCGATGGTCGACGGTGGGTTGGTTGCGGTCGGGAACGGAAACATTACTGATCGGCATGGCTGCGGCCGGACTGTCGTTCGCCGTAGGGTATGGGCTCCGGGCCGTTGTGACGGCACCGGTTTGATGCCGTCACGACAAGGCCCGAACGATCAACCGCGCGCAGCAAGACTCGGCGCGGCAGCACCCGACGGCCGGGTCAGCAATTCCTCCTCCGGCACACCCGCCTCAAAGGCTTTCAACAGCTCTTCCGGGTCGAACAGCACGCCGATCGGGTTCTCCCTGAACGCATCGCGGCCAAACCACTCCTGCGCTTCCTGTTTGGTGGGGAACGTGTCGACCTGCAATTCGATCCCGGTCCCGTCGGGGTCGTGATAATACATCGACACTGTTGGTCCGTGATTGATCGGCCGGAACGGAACGATCCCCTGATCGCGTAGCCGCACATAGGTCGAGAGCAAATCCCGCAGCGAGTTGTAGCTGTAGGCGAGGTGATTCAACCCCCAGCTGTCAGCCGCCGGCTTCTGCAGGCCAGGCACGTTGACCAGCGCGAGACGGTGATGCTCGTCGTCGTAGGTCATAAAGCAGAGCCTGCCGTCGTCATGCACGACGCGGGCGTTGAGCACGGTCTGATACCAGTGGCGCATCGCGTCGACATTCGAGGTGCGCACGACGAAATGGGCAAACAGCGCGGGGGCGATGGCCTCCGGCCGTACCGGGTCGCGTGGGCGGCGGGTCATGTCGGGTGTCGCGTCCATTTTGATTCCTCCTGTGTGGCACACCGTATCACAATATGCCGTCGGGTGCATCCTGCCGAGAGCCGAGATTGGGGCCACATTTCCATGTTTCGGCCTGGCTTGTAAGATCATGACCCCGGAAAGTGAGGCGTCGCGACATAGGGTCGCGACATAGGAAGGACTGCATTCGTGCGCATCGAAGCAATTGCCATCGGTGATAACCCGCCGGTCGATATCAACGTCATCGTCGAAGTGCCGATCGGCGGCGAGCCAATCAAGTACGAGTTGGACAAGGCAGCCGGCACGCTGGTGGTCGATCGGTTCCTGTATACGCCGATGCGCTATCCCGGGAATTATGGTTTCGTGCCGCATACTCTGTCCGCCGATGGCGATCCAATCGACGTGCTGATCGCCAATACGCGGCCGATCCTGCCGGGTGCGGTGATCAATGTCCGCCCGGTAGGTGTGTTGAACATGACCGACGAAAGCGGCGGTGATGAGAAAATCATCGCGGTTCCATCGACGAAACTGACTCAAAGATATGTTGACATACGAAACTACACAGATCTCCCCAGGATAACACTGGAGCAGATCCAGCATTTCTTTGAACACTACAAAGATCTGGAACCCGGAAAATGGGTGAAGATCGCTGGCTGGGGCGACGCCGGGTCAGCGCAACAATGCATCCAGCAAGCAATCGACAGAGCGAATCAGATTCGCTCGCCCGCGTAAAAGCCAAAACGAGAACACTGTCGGCGATTTCACGTTCGTTCACGCTAATTTAGCGCGATCCCACGAATTACTAACGTGAGGTAATCTATAACCCGGTTTAATGTTACCGCAAGGAGCTGGTTAGGCGGCACCGGGACCATTCAGGTCCGTATCGTATGTTCAATCGGAGGCGACATGAATCAGTTCGGACCAGCAAATGTTATTGACCGACCCTGGGAAATCGCTTCGCCGGCTGATCCGAGTGGGTCGCCTCAGCATGCCGTGCTGGTTGTGCGTGACCCCGATAAGAGCAGTGATTATTTGGAGTCGGTATGCGAATTCCTCGACATTGACGTGCAACACGCCGCCACCGGGGACGATCTCCGGATGATGTTGACCACATTGCGTCCGATGGCAGTGATCGCTGACCTCGACGGAGAGGTCCAGGACGGTTTTCATGTCATGAAGATGGCAGCCGATTACGATCGCTCGGTGCCGATTCTGTTGCTTACCGGATACGATCCCGCGTTACTGGGCGCAATCGACGCCGTGCAGGAGGTATGGGGGCTGACTCGTGTGGCAACCGTTGCGGGCACGGCCGGAATTGGTGCGTTGGTGGATTTCATCTGTCACGCCGCGCGGGATGCCGGCCGGCCGCGGATATTACGGGCGTAGCCCGTCGG
>Ga0187879_10000866_pt1 | contig 20501 bp, 16 predicted proteins | sample June2016WEW_19_1_FD_132423 | JGI IMG/M metagenome (GOLD analysis project Ga0187879, IMG submission 132423) | Peatland microbial communities from SPRUCE experiment site at the Marcell Experimental Forest, Minnesota, USA - June2016WEW_19_10 | ecosystem: Environmental > Terrestrial > Soil >... | reverse complement strand
TTCACCGAGTGGAACACGTCGCTGTAAAGCTGCGGATACAACTCGGGCTGAAGGATCTGCCCCAGCACCGACAGCTTGGTCTCCTCCTTGGACTTGAACGAGCCGGGATCCTCCAGCACCTCGCCGTCGCGATTGCCCAGGATGTTGGTCGAGAACCATCCCGACATCCCCAGCATGCGCGCCTTCAGCCCGGGCGCGATCAGCGTCTTCATAAACGTCTGCCCGGTCTTGAAGTCCTTCCCGCAGATGGGCAGGTTGGTCTCGCGCGCGAGTTCCAGCAGCACGGGCGTGTCGGTGGTCAGGTTGGGCGCGCCGTTTGCGTATGGGATTCCCATCTTGAGCGCGGCGTAGGCGTAGATCTGGCTCGGCGCGATTTCGGGATCATTGTTGGCGAGCCCGGCCTCGAAGGCTTTCAGCGTCTCATGGACCGCCGACGGGCGATGGAACACCTCCGTCGATCCGCACCACACCATCACGGTGCGCGCGACTCCGGTGCGTTCCTGGAACTGCCGGATGTCATCCATCAGCATCACGGCCTTGTCCATCTTGGTGCGCGCTTCCTTCAGATTGGGGCCGCGGATGTTGCGCACGTAGTCCTGGTCGAACACCGCCTCCATCGGACGAATTTTTTCCAGCGGCTCGCGCACCTGCTCCAGGAGCCCGGCATCGAGGACCGCGGCGTTGCGCGCCGCTTCGTAGGCGCTGTCTTCGTAAATGTCCCATCCGCCAAATTCGAGATCTTCCAGTTTGGCGAGCGGCACGAAGTCCTTGATCAGCGGCGTGCGTCCCTCGGTGCGCTTGCCCAGGCGAACGGTGGCGAGCTGGGTCAGCGATCCGATCGGCGCGCCCAGCCCGCGCTTAACCGCCTCGACTCCGGCGATGAACGTGGTGCTGACAGCGCCGAGGCCCGGCAGCAGCACGCCGAGCTTGCCGTCCGCAGGCGCGATTCGGACGGAATCTTTTGTCGTCAAACTTCAGGCTCCTCGGCGTCAGCCCTTTCGAAATCGCGAGGGGTATTCGGCGCCGAAGGTTTGATCGGGATGGAGCACGCGAGCGCGCTCGATGAGCACCTCTTCGGTCTCGGGAATTTGGGGATCCGGGATGCAACAATCGACCGGGCAAACCGCGGCGCACTGCTCCTGGTCGAAGAAGCCGACGCATTCGGTGCATTTCTCGGGGACGATATAGTAGAGGTCGTCCTTGATCGCGGGCGTGGTCGCGCCGTTGAGTTCCCATTGCGCGCCGCCTTCGTAAATCGCGGTGTTGGGGCATTCCGGCTCGCACGCACCGCAGTTAATGCATTCTTCTGTTATTACCGTGGCCATTTTCGAGCTCCAATTCCGGTCATTGTTGAACCAGGTTGCCGCGTCCGGGCGGCGACGAAACGATTACACCGAAGCGCCACAATATCGACGCGCGGCAAACCGAGCAAGCATTTAAGGTTGTTGGTTGTCAACCGCCCGCGGTGTTTGCAATCCGCCGTGCGAGCTCCATGAACGCCCGGCTGGCGGGATGCTCGGGTTTGGCGATCGTTATCGGCACGCCTTCGTCGCCGGCCTGCCGCACGTCGGGATAGATCGGGATTCTTGCGAGCAGTTGGGTGCCTTCCTCCGCCGCCATCCGCTCGCCGCCGCCATGGCCAAAGAGTTCGTCGCGCTCGCCGCAATCGGGACAGACGAAATAGCTCATGTTCTCGACCACGCCGAGAATCGGACAATGCACCTGGCGAAACATCTTGACCGCGCGCGTCGCGTCGAGCAGCGCAACGTCCTGGGGCGTCGTCACGATCACGGCGCCGTCGAGCGAGACTTGCTGCGCGAGCGTCAACTGCGCGTCGCCGGTGCCGGGCGGAAGATCGACCACCAGAAAATCCTGGCTGCCCCACAGCGTGTCCATCAGGAATTGGCGCACCGCTCCCATCACCATTGGTCCGCGCCAGATAACCGGCGCCTTCTCGCCCAGGAAAAACCCGATCGAGATCATCTTCACGCCGTACTTTTCGATCGGGAAGAAATTCTGTCCGCCCGCCGGCTTGGGTCGCTCGTCGCCGGCGTTGAACATCATCGGTATCGACGGCCCGTACATGTCGGCGTCCAGCAGGCCGACGCTCAGCCCCAGTCGCGCCAGCGCCACCGCCAGGTTCGCCGCGACGGTGGATTTGCCGACTCCGCCCTTGCCGCTGCCCACCGCGATTATGTGCTTGGTGCCTTCCAGCCGCACCCGGCCGGTTTTTTCGCCCAGTTCGGCTTCGATTCGATGCACCCTGAGCTCGACGCTGGGCAGCCCAAGCTCGTGCGTGAGCGCATGCTGGATTCTCCCGGCCAGCTCGCGGATCACCTCGTCGCGCTCGGTGACCTGCCGAATCGTGATCGCGTAGCCGCCGCTATCCGCAGGCCGCGCATCCTCGACGATCCCAAGCGCAACGATATCGGCGCCGTAGCCGGGATACTTTACGTGTCCCAGCGCCTCGATAACCGCGTCGTTTTCTATCTGTCGTGCCACTAATGCGATTATCGCAGATGCATTAGCCCGTCGAAAGCATCGCGCGATGCCGCCGCCGTAGCTTGTGCGCTACGGGCGCTCCTGCGCGTAGTCCCACGAGATCGTGCGCGCCGGCTTGAAGCTCACCACCACGACCTTGTTGCCCTTGAGCGACTTCGCATACGCCTTGCCGAGTTTCTTGCCCAGGTACTCGACCGCCATCCGCTCCGTGCGTTTGTCGTCGATCTTTTCCTCGAGCGTCGCGCGCCCCTTCAGCACCACCGTCTTGTACGGCGCCTTCTTGGTATCGACCACCAGCGTCACGCGCGGATCGCGCACCAGGCATTTGTATTTGAACGCCTCTGGGCCGGTGTGAAAGACGATTTGCCCGTCGGCGTACTCGAACCAGGTCGGCACGGCGTGCGGCGCACCGTCAGGCGCCGTGACCGCGACCACCGCGACGATCGGCTTCTTGAGCAGCTTCTCGATATCTTTTTTCTTCATCGGCATGGGGACGGCATCTCCTGTGGCGGCGTCGCCTGGCAGCGGGTGAAAAGTCAAACATTGAAAAAGTAAAAACTCACTTGCCCTTGAAATTCGGCTTGCGCTTTTCGCGAAAGGCGCGGATACCCTCGCGCACGTCCTCGGACGGATTGGTGATCATCACGTTGAGCGCGGCGTCCTCGAGCGCATTCTCCAGCGTCATCTCGCGTTGCTTGTACATCATGCGTTTGGCCAGCCTTATTGCCAAGGGCGGTCCTTCCGCCAGCCGCCGCGCGAAATCGTTCACCCGCGCCTCGAGTTCCGCGTGCGGCACCACTTCGGTAACCAGCCCGAGGTCCAGCGCCGTCCGGGCGTCGTAGACTTCGGACAGCAGCGTCATCTTGAGTGCGCGATCCAATCCCATGAAGCGGGGAAAAAGGTACGCGCCGCCTTCGTCGCACAGCAGCGCGAACTTGAGCGCGGTGTCCCCCAGCCGCGCCTGGTCCGACGCGATTCTGAAATCGCACGAAAGCGCCAGCGTCAGGCCGCCTGCCACCGCCGCGCCGTTGATCGCCGCGATCACCGGTTTGTCGAAGCGATGCAACGACAGCACGAGCTGATGGAACCCCTCGCGCATCTCGAGCATGTGGCCCATCGGATGCCGGTGAAATCGCGAATGGCTCTCGGGCGCGCCGCTGATATCGCCGCCGGCGCAGAACGCGCGTCCGCTGCCCGTGATGATCAACACGCGGACCTCGTCGTCCTGGCGCGCGAGATCGATCGCCGCGCACATTTCCTCGACCATCGTCATGTTGTAGCCGTTCATCCGCTCGGCGCGATTGATCGTGATTTTCGCGACGTGCTCGCGCGCATCGTAGATGATCGTCTTGAAGTCCATCGTTGAGTTTACCTCCGTAATTAGCCTCTCCCTGGCATGGGAGCGGTGCGTAACTCAAGGCGTTGTCGCGGGCACGCTGGCCGCGCGAGATCCTTGGCTTCGCTCAGGATGACACGAGAAAAGCGAGCGGTAGCCCGTGTCATTCTAGAGCGAAAGTTGCTGAAGCGAAGAATCCCGGATCCGGCCCCTTTCGATCCCTATCTGCCCTTGAACGTCGGCGGGCGCTTCTCGAGGAACGCTTTGACGGCCTCGCGATGGTCCTCGGTCAGGCCGGTCATAATTTGCCCCCACGCCTCGCGGTCGAGCAGCTCGTTGAATTCGTGATTGATCGCCGCGTTGAGATTCGCCTTCATATATGAATAGGCAACCGACGGACCGTTGGCGATTCGCGACGCGATCGCATGCACCTCGTCGCGGAACGAGGCCGCCGGCACCACGCGATTTGCCAGTCCGATTCGCAATGCCTCGTCGGCGCCGATCATGTCGGCCAGGAAATATAATTCGCGCGCCTTGGCCGAACCGACCAGACGCGTCAGCGACCAGGTGCCGCCGTAATCACCCGAGAATCCGACCTTGGCGAACGCCGTGCCGAAACGCGCCGCGTCGGACGCGATCCTGATGTCGCACGCCATCGCCAGGCTCAGTCCCGCGCCGGCCGCCGGTCCGTTGACCGCCGCGATCGTCACTTTCGCCATCTCGTGCAGCATCAGCGACGCGTCTTCGCCGCGCCGCAGTCCCGCGACGAGATCCTCGACCGTCTGCGGCGCGCTCGACGCGCCCGCGCCCGCGCCCTCGTTGCGTTCGCGCATCCCGCGGATATCTCCGCCGGAGCAGAATCCGCGCCCCGCACCCGTCAGCACGACGGCGCCTATCTCGCGATTGGTCGCGGCGCGCCTGAGGTGGTCCACCAACCCGCCCATCATCTCGGCGCTCATCGCGTTGAGCTTGTCGGGCCGATTCATCGTGAGATAAAGGACGCGGTCTTTCAGTTCCGTGAGCAGATGGTCTGCCATTTATGGCCTCCAAAAATTCGGGTTCGATTCTGGTACTACTTCACGTCCGCCAATCTGTCGAGTGCCGCCGCTACCGCCTGGGTGCCGTCGAGGTCGTGACCGAGCGCCGCGGCCGCGTTGAACATCGAGGCCATCAGCGAAAGTCCGGGCAGCGCCAGCCCCGATTCACGCGCCGCCTCGGCCACCAGGCGCAGGTCCTTGCGAATCAGCTTGATAAAAAACCCGGGCCGATAATCGCCCGCGATTATTTTGGGACCGAGATTCGACAACTGCCACGACCCGGCCGCGCCCGCGCCTATCGCCTCGACCACCCGCGACGCATCCAGACCGCCGGCCCGCGCGAACTTGATCGCCTCGGCCGCCGCCTCCAGCGCAAGCGCCACCGCGATCTGATTGGCAAGCTTGGTCATCTGGCCCGCGCCCGACGCGCCCATATGCGTTATTCGCCGCCCAAGCCGCTCGAACAGCGGACGCGCTCGCTCGAACGCCGGCGCGCCTCCGCCAACCATTATCGCAAGCGTGCCGTCGCGTGCGCCGACGTCGCCGCCCGATACCGGCGCATCCAGGTAATCGACGCCGGCCGGCTTCAGCCGCGACGCGATCGCGCGCTCCGCCATCGGCGAAATAGTGCTCATATCGACGACCAGCTGCCCTGCGACGAGCGCGGGTTCGATCTTCGCGACCGTCGCCTCTACGTCAGGCGTGTCGGGCACCATGATAAACACCACATCCGCGCCCGCGGCGCAGGCGGCCGCGTCGGCGGCGACCGTCGCGCCGTCAGCGGCGATTGCTCGCGCCTTGTCGGCTGAGCGATTGAAGACGCGGACCCGAATGCCTGCGCCGATCAATCGTCGCGCCATCGGCGCGCCCATTATTCCGGTTCCGATCCATCCGATTTCCATGCGAAATGCCCCGCAAACGAAGAAGTGAGACGTCACCAACTGTGACTGTTCCCCTTCCCAGATGAAAAGGGAATGCGGAACCCGCAGCGGTGACCCCTGCACTCACCGTTAAGGCCGCGCTACGTTGTCACGCGCGCCGCCTGCCGACGGCTTAATACTGCGCTGCCGTCGCCACGGCCAGGAGTCACCCGTGCCCATCGCGTAGTCACGAAAAGATGCGCTGCGCAGATTTTCGCGTCTTCTTAACACTGCGGTGCAGGGCTCAGCCCTGCCCAAGGAGGTGTGAAACCCACGGTGGGTTCCGCATTCAATTAGTCATGGCTGCTCGCTCTACTACGCCGACTGCGCGTGCGAGCGCGGGCGGATCGAGTCGGCCAGCTCGGCGGCGAACCGGCGCGCATCCTCGGGTGTCAGCGTCGATATCGTCACGCGGATTCCAGGCGCGCTTTTGATTCGATAACACTCGCCCGCGCGAATCGCCCATCCTTTCGCCGCCATCGCGTTCACCACCGCCGCTTCTTCCGCGACCGGCACCCACACGTTCAGGCCCGAGCGTCCATGCGCCTCGATTCCGTGATATGCCAGCGCTTCGATCAGCGCGCGCCGTCGATAGGCGTAAGTGTCGGCCGCCGTCTGCAGCCGCGCGGGCGTCTTCGCATCCGCCCACATCATCGCGACGAGATCCTGCAGGATATGACTGACCCAGCGCGGCCCGAGACTCTGGCGGCCCTGGACTCGCGCCACCGTCAGCGCGTCACCCGCCATCACGCTGACCCGCAAATCGGGGCCGAGCGACTTCGACACCGACCGCACCGTCGCCCAGTGCTCGCGGCCTGCCGACAATGTGATCGCGGGCGCGCCGGCCACGGGACCGGCGTGATCGTCCTCGATCAACACGACTTCCGGAAAGCCGGCGAGGACGTGTCTCAACTCGATGGCGCGCTTTCGATCGAGTGCGGCGCCGCTGGGATTTTGCGCGCGCGGTGTCAGCACGAATGCCTTCGCGCCAAGCTTGAGCGCGCGGTTCAAATCCGCGGCGAGCGGCCCCGAGTCATCTATCGCGACCGGCTCCGCCACCAGCGCCAACGCGGCAACCAGGTCCAGCACGCCGGTGTAGCTCGGATCTTCGACCGCGACGACGTCGCCCGGCCGCAGATGGGCCTGCAACACGCGTTCGACGGCGTCCAGCGCGCCGCTGACGACCGCGATCGACTCCGCAGCGATCGCGTCGCGCTTGAATTGCCGCGCGGCAAGTTTTACCAGCGCGGCGCGATTCTCCGCGTCTCCGTATTTGCCCGGGGTTCCGTCCAGCCGCGCGAGATACGGTTTCAACGACGGGAGCATCGCCGGGTCCGGACCGCCGTCGGCCAGATTGCGCATCCCTGGCGCCGGCGGCGGGAAGACCGCGCGCGTCAACAGCGGCGGGCGGCGGTTGACGACGGTTCCGCGGCGCCCCGAACCGTGCACCAGCCCGCGCCCGCGCAGCGCGTTGTAGGCGGCCGCAACCGTGGTCGGACTGACCCGCAGCCGAGCCGCCAGCGCCCGCACGGTCGGCAGCCGCTCTCCGGCATGAAGCCGGCCGCTTCGAACTGCGTTTTCGATACTCGCGGCGATCTGGTTGCCTGAATGTCCGCGGATTTGATATTGTACCGATACGTTCATAGTTACGTACTGTAACAAAGAGGCGACGGACATGGAAGAGATAGTAGGGCGTTTTTCGCACGCGCAGCCCGCCCACCAAACCGGCGCGATCGCGCCCACCGCCCGCACCCGCGTCAAGCGTATCCCCAAGCGCGCCTGCTACGACCGCGACGCCATCTACTCCATCCTGGATACCGCGCTGGTATGCCACGTTGGTTTTGCGATAGGCCCGCAACCCTACGTGATTCCCACGCTTCACGTCCGTATCGCCGACCGGCTCTATGTTCACGGCTCGGCGGCGAGCCGGATGCTGGGCGCCGCCGCCGAAGGAACACCGCTCGCGGTCACGGTGACGCATATCGACGGCCTGGTGCTCGCGCGTTCCGCGTTCCATCATTCGGTCAACTACCGATCGGTCGTGATTCTGGGTGCTGCAACTTTGATCGGCGACCCGGCTGACAAGCTTGTCGTGATGAAGGGACTGATCGATCACGTGGCGCCGGGCCGTTGGGAGCATATCCGCCATCCCAATGAGAAAGAACTCGCGGCCACGTCGGTTCTGTCGATTCCGATCGTCGAGGCGTCGGCGAAACTCAGGAGCGGCGACCCGCTCGACGACGAAGCCGACTACGCGCTGCCGATTTGGGCGGGCCAGATTCCGATTGCGACGAATACGTTGACGCCGATCTTCGATGCGCGGGTCGATCCTTCGACTCCGGTTCCGGCGCACGTGAGGGAGTACCGGTTGCCTGCGAATCGAGGAGCAAGAATCACATGACGGCGATGGTGGTGATGGAGATGGGCAGATTTCTGATCAGCACGGATCGGTCCAAGCTCGACGTGGATGTAATTCACAAGTTTCTCGCGCGTTCGTACTGGGCGGCGGGAATCCCGCGCGAGACGGTGGCGCGTTCGATCGAAAATTCGCTGTGCTTCGGCGTTTACGACAACGCCAATCAAATTGGTTTCGCGCGCGTAATCTCCGACTTCGCGACGTACGCGTATATCGCCGACGTTTTCATCCTGGAGCCGTTCCGCGAACGCGGGCTTGCCAAGGAGTTGATGGCGTCGATCATGGCGCATCCGGATTTGCAGGGCCTGCGGCGATGGGGTCTCGGCACGCGCGACGCGCATGGGCTGTACGCGCAGTTCGGCTTCAGGACGGTCGACAATCCGTCGCCGATCATGATGGAAATCGTGAACTCGGAGATCTATTCGCGTGCTTGAATGGCCGGTACCGGCTGTTCTATAGAACAACTGTTAGGGATCGCAGCCGCCGGCTGACGCTCGTCGAGGGCGCGGCCAGGTGCGCATCACGCGGTCCCCGCCGGAGGCACTAGTGGATTTCAATTTCAGCGCCGAAGACGAGGCGTTTCGCGAGGAGTTCCGCAGCTGGCTCCATGCCAACCTGCCAAAGGGGAAGGCCGAAGACGCCGGCGACTCGATGCGCGAAGACGTCAGCGAAGCCAGCCCGGACGAATGGAAGCGACGAGTCGAGTGGCACAAGAAGATGCACGCGGGCGGATGGGTCGGAATCAGCTGGCCCAAGGAATACGGCGGACGCGGCGCGACGCTCACGCAGCAAATCATCTACAACCAGGAGCTCGCGAAAGTTGACTCGCCGGTGCTGGTCAACGGACTGGGCATCATGCTGGCCGGTCCGACGATCATTCATTGGGGCACCGAAGAGCAGAAAAAACGCCACGTTCCGAAAATTCTTTCGGCGGAAGAACTCTGGTGCCAGGGATATTCCGAGCCGGACGCAGGCTCCGACGTGGCCAGCCTCAAGACGCGCGCCATCGAGGAAGGCGACTACTTTATCGTCAACGGCCAGAAGGTCTGGACCTCCGACGCGCATCACGCGGACATGTGTCTGCTGCTGGTCCGCACCGATCCCGAGGCGCCCAAGCATAAGGGGATCAGCTACATCCTGGTCGATATGCACAGTCCCGGTGTGACCGTGCGCCCGCTGGTGCAGATCACGGGCGACGCGAATTTCAACGAGGTCTTCTTCGAGGACGTGAAGGTGCCGAAGAAGAACCTGATCGGCGAAAAAAATCAGGGATGGCAGGTCGCGATCACCACGCTGATGTTCGAGCGGTCGGGAATCGGCGGCGGGCGCGACCTGATGGCCCAGGTCAAGGAACTGGTCGAGCTGGCCAAGACGATCCGCGGCAACGGACACACGGCGTGGGAAGATACCAGCGTGCGCCAGAAGCTGGGCGGCTTCGCGTGCGAGGCGGCTGCGCTGCGCTACACGGGCTTTCGGCAACTGACGCGCCGGCTCAAGGGCCTGCCGCCGGGGCCCGAGGGCTCGGTGCTCAAGCTGTGCAACAGCGAACTCAACGTGCGCATGAACAAGTTCGCGATGGAGATGCTGGGGCCGTACAGCCAGATGGAATTCAAGGCGCCGTATGCGCTGGACAAAGGCAAGTGGTCGTATCGGATGCTCGCATCGCGGGCGCTGACGATCGCCGGCGGCACCAGCGAAATCCAGCACAACATCATCGGCGAGCGCGTGCTCGGATTGCCCAAGGGCTAGTCGCTTTCCAACTGAGCGTTAATCGGCGAAGGGTGGCCCGGCTGCGGGTCGCCCTTCTTTTTTCGGCAATGGAAAGCGGGGAGTTTTTCGAACAAGGAGTCCAAGCATGGAAGGCCGCCTGGGGATTGTCGAAAGCGACTCCCGCGCCATCCCCCGGCGCGGCTAATCCCCGGTTCCTGACAGGCTCACAGTTCGCGGCCCGCTCGAACCGTTGTTGTTGACCGTGAGGAGGCCGGTGCGCAGTCCCGTTGCGGTCGGAGTGAAGACCACGCCATAGGCGCATTTCTTTTTTGGTTTCAGCGCCCCGCCGCAGAGCTTCGAGAGCGCGAAGTCGCCAGTCACTTGCGCACCGATCAGCGTTATCGACACTGTGCCCTTGTTGGCCGCGGTTACTTTCTTTGCTTTGCTCTGCTTGCCTAACTTCGCGGCAAAAGTCGCGGAGCTTGGTGAGACATCCAGCGCCGCTGCGACGGTCGGCATCGGCGTCGGCGTGAAGGTCGCTGTTACAGTTGGCGTCGCGGTCGCAGTCGGAGTGGAAGTGGATGTCGGCGTGGCCGTCGCGGTCGGCGATGCGGTCGCGGTGGGCGTCGCGGTGCGCGTCGAAGTTGCCGTCGCGGTGGGCGACGCGGTCGCGGTGGGCGACGGGGTGCCGGTGGCAGTCGCGGTGATTGACGGAGTTGGTGTGGGAGCCGGGGTTGCGGAACCGGTGGCGGCAGGCGTTGAGGTGGGCGTCGTGCCGGGCGATCCCTCGCCGCTCAGCTCAAATATTCCGCGCCCGTGGGTTGCGGCGAAGACTACACCGCTCAGATTCTGCTCGATATCGAAAACTGCGACGGCAGGAATCACCCCGAGATTGAAGGCCGCCCAGGTCGATCCGCCGTCGGTCGTCCTGAAAATGCCAATGTCGGTTGCGGCCAGCACAGTGTTCGCCGTGGAGTCGTTGCGATCGACCAGCAATCGCAACACTGGAACGTCGGGCAGCGCGTCTGCGGGCGGCGGAATCTGGAGGGTGGGATTGCCGTCGGCCTGCGTCCATGTGCCGCCGAAGTCCGTGGTCACGAAAATGTGACCCATACCGGTAGCAGCCGTGAAACCGGAAAGGCTCAGGTAGGCAGTGCTGTAATCGAAGGGGTCAACGGCAATTCCGGTCGCCTGCGTGGCATTGGGAAACACGATTGGCGGCAGTTGCGAGGTCTTGTTGGTCCACTCGGCGCCATTGGGCTGGCTGGGGCTGACCTGGAGGTCGGCCTGGTCGGTGGTGAAGATTTGGAAAGGCGTGGGACTAAAGGTCGTGCTGGTCTCCATCGAGAGCGCGTACGCCTTGGTATCGTCGGAAGGCGCGATCTCGAGATCCTCGAGCGCGCAAGCGCCGCTGTTGCATCCGCCGGTCAAATTTTGAGTCGTTTGCGGCGCCCAGGTCGCCATCCCGTCATTCGACACGTAAACCGAATGCGCGCCAAACAAGACGCGCTCGGCGACGGCCGGATCGCTCGCGAGCGGCGGATAGTAGGCCGCGCCGTCGTCGCCCACCGTCGCCATCGCAGTCTGCAGTGCCGCACTCGAAGCGGCGGAGTTGAAAGTGACTCCGCCGTCGGTCGAGCGCGAAACCCATGCTCCGACTGAGGTGGTCGCGAACGTATGATAGGCGAACAGCGGATTCACCGTGTCGAAGAGCGCGGATCCGCCGTCGAGGTTATCCACTTCTGTCCAGCTCGACGCCGGCGGCTGCGTAGCGTCGAAGAGGGCGGTGCCGTTGTCCTGAAATCCCGCCAAAGCCACGGCGCTGTTAGTTGGATGAGGACCGACCGAATCCGCCTGGGCAACGCCGATGCTCGCGTTGAGGGCGGCCCAGGTGAGAGTGTGGGCGTCGAAGCGATAAAGCCCGCCGTCGTTGCCGAGGAAGAAGCTGTGCGCGCTTGCGGGATCGAACGCGATCGCGTGTTGATCCGAATGGGTTCCACCGCTCGGCGCGAGCGAGGTCCAACTGGTCCCGGAGTTGATCGAGCGGTAGATTCCGATGCCGCCGAACACGATGGTTGCGCCGGTTGTGTCGGCGGGATCGATCGCCAGCGTCTGGTCGAAGAATGACTCGGAAAAGTTGCTCGAGTTGGCTCCGTCGATAGTCGTGTCGCCGACCGTCGCGCTCGGCACCGACGCCTGAGTCCAGGTGACTCCGTCGTTGGCGGACTTGTAGAATCCCGCGAATTCGATACCGTCAGCCGCGCCGATCATCGCATACGCAACGCCGTCGGCGGCAGCTACGCTCGCGCGGCCGACGCCGCCGCTCAAGTTGGGCAGGCTGGCGGGCGTCCAGCTGAATCCGGAATTCGACGAGCGGAACACGCCGGCTCCGAGAATCGAGACCAGAACCGTGGTCGGTGACGCGGGGTCGATCACCACTGACTCCGCCGGACATGGATCGCTGGTGAAGTACGGGCATGCGCCGAAGGTTCCCGCGGGATATGGAATCCAGGACTCGCCGCCGTCGGCTGAACGCCATAGCCCGTCTTGACTGAAATCGCCCTCGACCCACGACGCGTCCGCCCGGTTCGCGCTCGAGCCGTAAGTTACTGCCGCGTAAATTGTTCGCGGCGTCTGCGTGGTATCGACCGCGATTGAGGCGATCGACGCGTGCGCGAAATTGCTTGCGCCCAGTTGCGTCCAGGTAGTGCCGAGATCGCTCGAGACGAACACTCCTTCGCCATAGTATGAATCGGCCGAGCCGTTGCCTTCTCCACTGCCGACGTAGAGCGTTGGATTTGGACTGGTGGTGGTGTCAAGCGCGAGCGCGCCGATCGACAGCGTGGGCTCGAGATCGAATATCGGCACGAATGCCGCGGTTGCATTGGCGCGCATCCACACTCCCCCGTCGCCGGTGCCGGCGAACATCCGTCCGCTCACGGTCGGGTCTGCGATTAGGGCGGTAACCCGTCCCGTCGCGCCGGCGAGTGCGATCCCCAGTGAAACTCCGCCGAAGGCGGGAATCTCATCAATCAATGGCAGGGGACCAAGCGCGCTCCACGCCAGAGAAGCAGCCGCTTGCGGCGAGTCCGTCGCATCCAGCCTGGCGCTTCCGACTGCTTTGAGTTCCTGCAGGCGCATCTGGGCGATCGCCGCGCCATACGCACCGGGCGGCACTCCAAAGTTCAGTCCGCGCCGGCTGAGCAGGAATGCCTCGCGCGCCACCCGGTCGCGCGCGTGCAGAGATCCGGGCGCGTTGCGGTTAGCGCGCGCCGATCGCGACGTTGCGCTCTGCGGTAGAGACAGCACTACCCCGAGACCCGCTGCGAGCAGCAAGCCGCCCGCGGCGGCGAGAGGCCATGGCGAAAAACGTCTGGACAAAGCGAAGACCCCCCTTAGACCTGCGTCCAGTGGTCACTTTACTCCCACAACATATACGACCCAAATATATAATGAGTATATCGTCGATTACCTATTTAGTATTGCCCCCGTCTATCTGAGTATTCCTTCGCCCATGATAGGCAGCGCTTGGCCCTGCACGTCACACCTCGATCACGCAGGGAACGAAATTGCGCTGAATCTGAGCGACGGGCTTGACCCGAAACTCCATGATGCGCCCGTTGGCCGGGTGCTTGACCGGTGCTCGAAGGAATGCGCCTTGTATTTGCGGCGCTTCTGGTTGTAGAGAGACTAAGTCAACGTTCGTCAGGCTCATGGGGACAGACGGCATGAACAGTTTTGTGGCGAGTCGAACGCTCGCTGAATATCCGCGCGGCGCCCATCGATGGTCTCTGCTGCTGCTGACGGTGCTCGCTTCGATTCTGGGCGCGTACGACTTCCAGCTGGCTCCCCTGTTGCCAATCCTGCTTCCGTACCTGCACCTGAGCCACGTCGCGTACGGCGCATTCATAACTTTTGCCGTGCTGATTTCTGGAATCTCCGCGTTTTTCGGCGGTCCGCTGGCAGACCGCTACGGCCGCGTCCTGATAATCGATATATGTCTCGGCTGTGTCACGGGCCTGTTGTTCCTGAACGTGTTGATCAACGGCATCGTCTCGTTCGTGATTTTGCGCACCTTGATGGGAATCGTGGCGGGTCTGACGGCGGGCGCGCTGGCGGCGCTGGTGCGCGATATGTCGCCGCGGCTCAGCCGGGCGCTGGCCTTCGGACTGCTGACGATCGGTCCGGTCGGCGCGGCCTTCCTCGCCAACTACGTAGCGGGAGCGACGCTGCCGATTTATCACACGTGGCAATCGCAGATTTGGATAATGGGATTCTTCGCGGTCGTGATGTACATCCCGATTGTGCTCTGGCTGTGCGATCTAAGTCCGGAACTGCGCATGAAGATTATGAAGACTGAGATCCAGGCGCTCGCCGCCGAGGGACGCCTGCCGTCGGCCTCCGAACTTCCTTCCAGCACCAGCGACGCTTTCAGGCGCCTGCTCGGTCATTTCGAGGTCTGGCTGCTCGTCATCGGGATAAGCGCGAACCTGACGCTGTATTTTGCGATCCAGGGTTTCGGGCCGTTGATGTTCACCGAGGCGTTTCATTACACGCCTGCCGAAGCGGCGAAGATGAATGGATACTTCTGGCTGGCGAACCTCGGCGCCCTGGTGCTGACGGGGCTGGTCTCCGATCGCCTGCAAACGCGCAAACCGATCGCAATCTTCGGCGCAACGCTCGCCTCGATCCTGATGGCGTGGTGGATTCCAACCTTCGGTCACGGGCTTCCACACGCCACGATGGCGATGGTCGCGTCGCTGATGGGATGCTTCCTGGCAATCGGCTACGTGCCGTGGGCTGCGCAGTTCTCCGAGACGCTCGAGGACGTCTCCCCCGCTCTGCAAGCGACCGGGTGGGCTTTCTTCGGGCTGGTCGCGCGCGGATGGGTCGCAATCTCAGCGCCACTGTCGCTCTACGTCGCGGTTCATTACGGATGGGGTCAGTGGGTGAAGGTCGCCCTGGGCGGAATGATACTCTACATCGTCGCGATGGCGTTCACTCGCGGCCATGCGGCGGCTGAAGAGCACGCTCGAACCGCCCCAGCAACCGATCACGCGGCCTCCGGCGGCTGAGGCCCGCAAAAGGGGGTTCGGTCGGGATGACACGAAAAATGAACGCGCGGGCGGGCAGCGGGAGCTCGTGCACCTAGACGCCGAGGCGCGCGGGGCGCGGCTGTTTCTCGGGCGCCCTTGTTCCTGTTAGTTTCAATGCATACTTGCAGTCCGTCTGCGAAGGCGGCCGCGCACGACAATGACCGAACGAAGCGAATCCAGCGCGACGGCGAATCCGCGCCATGCATTACTCACCGGATGGGGCCGCTATCCGCTCTCAGAGAGCGACATCTACCGCCCCGAGAAAATCGCCGAACTGCAAGCGGTCGTGACCGCCGACGCAACCTCGCTAATCGCGCGCGGCGCCGGCCGTGCCTACGGTGACGCGGCGCTGAACGATCAAAATCGCGTCGTCGATCTGACGCGGCTCAATCGGATGCTCTCCTTCGATCCCGCCACCGGAATCCTGCGATGCGAGGCCGGCGTCACGATCGACGAGTTGATCGACGTCTTTCTCCCGCGCGGTTTCTTTCCGCCGGTGACGCCGGGCACCCGCTTCGTCACGCTTGGCGGATCGATCGCGGCCGACGTGCACGGCAAGAATCACCATCGCGACTCCTCATTGGCCTCGCACGTGATCAGCTTCGACCTGATGATCGCGTCGGGCGAGGTGCTTCGATGCTCGCGCGAGGAAAACGCCGAGCTGTTCCGGGCGACGGTGGGCGGGATGGGTCTGACCGGCGTCATCCTCGAACTGGAACTGAGGATGCGGCGCGTCGAGAGCGCTTATCTCGATGGCGAGTTGATCCGCGCGGGCAATATCGACGCCGCGATCGAGGCTTTCGAGCGCGCCGACGCCGAGTGGGGCTATTCGGTCGCGTGGATCGATTGCGCCAGCCAGATGGGCGCGCTGGGGCGCTCGGTGCTCAACGTCGGCAACTTTGCGACGCTCGACCGGCTGCCGCGAAATCTGGCGCAAAATCCGCTGGGCACGATACCGCGGCTCAGCCCAATGGTTCCGTTCGACCTGCCGGGATTTGCGCTGAATCGGTTTACCGTCAAGGCGTTCAACGCGGTCTATTACGCCCTTCATCGCGAAACCGCGGCCCACACCATCTTCGACTACGAGAGTTTTTTCTACCCGCTCGACTCGATCCGGAACTGGAATCGAATCTATGGAAAACGGGGCTTCATCCAGTATCAATGCGTGTGGCCGCCCGACGAGAGCCGCGCGGGACTGGTCGAAGTGCTCGAGGCCATCAGCCGCAGCCGGCGCGGATCGTTTCTCGCCGTACTCAAGAAGTTCGGCGCGCAAGACGGCCTGCTTTCCTTCCCGATGCCCGGCTACACGCTCGCACTCGACTTCCCGATGACGGAAGGACTGCTGGAATTTCTTGACTCGATCGACGCGATGGTGCTGAAGCGCGGCGGGCGCGTGTACCTGGCCAAGGATGCGCGCCTTTCTGCGGAGACGTTTCGCGCGATGTATCCGAATCTCGCCAAGTGGCAGGCGGCGAAGGCCGTCGCCGATCCCGACAACCGCTTCTCGTCGAGCCTGTCGCGCAGGCTTGGGATGTGTCCCGCCTGAAAAACGGCGCAAGCTCTATCGCACGATGACAAAAGTTCTGATTCTTGGCGCCACCAGCCCGATCGCGCGCGCACTCGCGCTGCGCTTCGCATCCGACGGAGCGCGATTATACCTCGCCGCCCGCGACGGCGATGAGGTTCGGCGCGTTGCGGAAGATGTAAGCGTTCGCGCGGGAGCGACCGCTCTTTCCGGGACCTTCGACGCGTCGGATTTCGCCTCGCACGATGAGTTCATCCGTCACGCCGCAGGCCAGCTGGGCGGACTCGACGGCGTCGTCGTATGCTTCGGCACGCTCGGCGACGAAGACGCCGCCCAAACCGACCCCGGCGCGGCGCTTGCCACGATTAATCAGAACTTCACCGGCGCCGTGTCTTTGATTACGCTGGCGGCCCGTCATCTCGAACAGCAACTCTCCGGCTTCATCATCGTGATCGGATCGGTCGCCGGCGAGCGCGGCCGCGCACGCAATTATGTGTACGGCTCGGCCAAGGGCGCGCTCGCCCTCTTTACGCAAGGACTGCGCGGGCGGCTGGCCGCCAGCGGAGTGCACGTGATGACGGTGAAGCTCGGCACCGTGGATACTCGAATGACCTGGGGACGCGAGGGCGCGCTGCTCACGATTGCACCCGCCAAAGCCGCCGATCTGATATACGCGGCGTATCGCAGGCGCGCCGAAGTCGTGTACACCCCATGGTTCTGGCGCTTCATCATGGGCGCGATCCGGCTCATCCCCGAAAGCCGGTTCAAACGCCTCAGCTTCTGAAAATCTTCGATTAGCGGCTGCGCAAGCCCGGGACTTGAAAAAAAGGCCCGCGAGATGCGCTCGCGGGCCTTCGTGCATTCGCTAGAAATGCTCGCGGATCAGTTCACCGTCCAGGTATCGCCCTTGCCCAGCAGCGCCCTCAAGTCGCCCGCGCCCTGCTTGGCCTTGGCGTCCGCGAGCTGCTGGTTCACAGCTCCGTCGTAAGTCGGCTGCGACACCGCGTAGAACACCCCCACCGGCGTCGGCAGAGGAGGCTCGAAATGTCCAAGCATGAACGCCAGCGACAGATTGGTCTCGTCGTGCACGATGAGGTCCTTCTCTGTGACGGTTGCGCTGAGCTGCACTGCCTCGGGGCGCATCCCGTTCATCCTGATTCCCTTGTCGCGATTCTTGCCGAAGATGAGCGGTTTGCCGTGCTCGAGAACCAGCTGATGGTCCGCCTTGAGCGCCTTGTCGGTGACATCGTTAAAAGCGCCGTCGTTGAAGATACTGCAGTTCTGCAGAATCTCTATGAACGACGTGCCGCGATGCTCATGTGCGCGCTTGAGCATCTCGCCGAGATGCTTCTGCTCGATGTCGATCGAGCGCGCAACGAAGGTCCCGTGCGTGCCGAGCGCCACCGTGATCGGATTGAACGGAAAATCAAGCGAACCGGCCGGCGTGGACTTGGTAATTTTGCCCACTTCCGAGGTCGGCGAGTATTGGCCCTTGGTGAGTCCGTAGATTCGATTGTTGAAGAGCAAAATCTTTATATCGACATTGCGCCTGAGCACGTGGATCAGATGATTGCCCCCGATCGACAGCCCGTCGCCGTCGCCGGTCACCACCCACACGTCGAGATCGGGCCGTGAAAGCTTAAGCCCCGTGGCGATCGCCGGCGCGCGGCCGTGAATGGTGTGGAAGCCGTAGGTGTTCATGTAGTACGGAAACCGGCTCGAGCATCCGATCCCCGAGATGAAGACCGTGTTCTCGGGAGCGATGCCGAACTCGGGCATCGTCTTTTGCACCGCGGCCAGAATCGCGTAATCGCCGCATCCGGGGCACCAGCGCACTTCCTGGTTGGAGACGAAATCCTTGCGGTTAAGAACGGTTGCCATTTTCGATCAGCCCTCCAGTACCCGGTTGATGCGGTTTTCGATCTCGCTGACTTTGAACGGACGGCCCTGGATTTTGTTGAACCCGAAGGCGTCGATCAAGTACTCGGCGCGCACCAGCTTGAGCAGTTGTCCCATGTTCATTTCCGCGACCATCACCTGCTTGAAACGCTTGAGCGTCTCGCCCAAGTCGCCGGGCATGGGATTGAGGTAGCGCAGATGCACGTGCGAGACTTTCTTGCCCTTGGCGCGCACCCGCTTGACGGCTTCGCGAATCGGACCGAAGGTCGAGCCCCATCCGAGCACGACCAGGTCGCCGCCGCTGGCATCGCCGAACACTTCGATCGGCGGAATCTCGCGTGCGATACCCGCAACCTTGCGCGCCCGCGTCCGCACCATCAGCTCGTTGTTGGCTGGCGAATGGCTCACGTTGCCGGTCAGGTTTTCGCCCGACAGTCCTCCGATGCGATGCTCGAGACCCTTGGTCCCCGGCACCGCCCACGGACGCGACAGCGTTTCCGCGTCGCGGGCGTAGGGCAGGAAGCCCTCCGGGTTGGTCGCGAATTCAACTTTGATCGGCGCCAGCTTGTCCGGGTCGGGCAGCAGCCACGGCTCGGCGCCGTTGGCCAACTGGCCGTCGGTGAGCAGGATCACCGGGGTCATATACTTGACCGCGATTCGCACCGCCTCGTACGCACAATCGAAGCAGTCAGCCGGCGTCGACGCCGCGATAATCGGAACTGGCGACTCGCCATGGCGTCCATACATCGCCTGCATCAAATCGGCCTGCTCGGGCTTGGTCGGCATTCCGGTGGACGGTCCCGCGCGCTGGACGTCGGTAATCACGATCGGCAGCTCAACCTTCATTGCCAACCCGATCGCCTCGCCCTTCAAGTTCATGCCCGGGCCCGAAGTCGTGGTGATTGCGATCGCGCCGCCGAATGCCGCGCCAATCGCCGAGCACACGCCGGCGATCTCGTCCTCGGCCTGGAAAGTATAGACGGGGAAATTCTTGTAGCCTGAGAGGTCGTGCAGGATATCGCTGGCGGGCGTGATCGGATACGAGCCCAAAAACAGCGGACGACCTGCCTTTACCGCAGCCGCCACGAAACCCAGCGCGGTCGCGCTATTGCCCGTGATATTGCGATAGAGGCCGGGGGCGATATGCGCGGCCGGCACCTCGTAGGAGCTCGCGAACATCTCGGTCGTCTCGCCGTAGTTGTACCCGGCCGTCAGCACGCGAATATTGGCCTCGAGCAGTTCGGGCACCTTCTTGAACCGGCTCTTGAGGGACTCGATCGTGGCGTTGATCGGCCGCTGAAACAGCCACGACAGCATCCCGAGCACGAACATGTTGCGGCATCGGAACGCCGCGCGATTATTGAGCCCCAGCCCGTGCACCGCCAGCGCCGTGAGCTTGGTCACATCGACTTGGATCAGTTGAAATTTGTCGAGTGAATGATCCGTCAGGGGATTGCTGGTGTAGCCGGCGCGCTTGATGTTGGATTCGTTGAACGCCTCGGAGTCCACGATGATCACGGCGTTGGGCTGAAGATCCTCGAGGTTGGTCCTCAGTGCCGCGGGATTCATCGCGACCAGCACGTTGGGTTCGTCGCCGGGGGTGAAGACCTCGTTGCTTGAAAAATTCAACTGAAAGCCGCTGACCCCGGCCAGCGTTCCCTGCGGCGCGCGGATTTCAGCGGGATAGTCGGGCAGCGTGGCGATATCGTTACCGGCCAGCGCCGATTCGGACGTGAATTGCATCCCAGTCAACTGCATTCCATCGCCCGAGTCGCCCGCAAACCGGATAACGATCTGGTCGCGCTTCAGATGCGGCTTGGGTGCGGCGGATTCATGCGACTCGGCAGCTTGCTCAGCCGCCTCAGGTGGTACAGCCATCTCAGTCCAATCTCCTTGTGGTTAGAGCTTGATTGAAAATCACTCCGATGTCTCGAAGCATTGCAAATATTCGAACACGCGGATTTAAAGCATAGCTAATCTAACCGATCGATAAAAGCCCTCATTTTTTGCTCGCCCGCTCAGCGGATCCGAAACTCGGTGAACTCACCGGTAAAATCCAG
>Ga0187879_10000865_pt1 | contig 20513 bp, 17 predicted proteins | sample June2016WEW_19_1_FD_132423 | JGI IMG/M metagenome (GOLD analysis project Ga0187879, IMG submission 132423) | Peatland microbial communities from SPRUCE experiment site at the Marcell Experimental Forest, Minnesota, USA - June2016WEW_19_10 | ecosystem: Environmental > Terrestrial > Soil >... | reverse complement strand
TCGCGCGCGCCAGCGCGTGTCTGGCCGACGCCGGACGCCGGAGCGCCCGTCGAGATTCTTCCCCTTCGGCAGCACTCAGGGCTTCGGCTCAATCACAGCAGCTTTCGCTCAGAATGACACGCGGGGCTTCGCCCGCTTTTTTGTGTCATTCTAGAGCGCAGCGAAGAATCCCACCTTTTTCCTTGCCTCGCCCCGTCGGGACGGGCCGCGCCTCCGGCGCAGGTGAGGGACATCTGCGGCGTGGTTGCCTGATGCGCGCGCACAGTGCGCCTAGGGCAGGAGTAACCGCTCCACCCTGCTAACTTGCAGTCTGCGCGGCACACTCTTGCTATTTCGCGTCTTATGGCGTTTCGTCATCAATTGGATGCACCGCGCCACGAAAACTTGAAGTTACCAACGGAAGAACCTTATGACCGAACCAACGATTATCTGTCCGAGCTGCAAGACTGAAATTCGGCTTACGGAGTCCCTTGCCGCACCCCTGATTGAAGCCACACGTAAGGACTACGAGAACCGCCTTGCGGCGAGGGATGCTGAGGTCGCGAAGCACGAATCGGAGTTACACGAGCGGGAAGAGGCGCTCGAAAAGGCCAGAGCATCTCTTGATGAAAAAGTTGCAGAAAAGCTCAAAGATGAACGCGCAAAGATCGTGGCCGAGGAGGCGCGCAAGGCGAAGCAGCTCCTGGCAACGGACCTTCAGCAGAAGGCAGACGAGATCACGGAACTTCAAGAAGTTTTGAAGCAGCGCGATGATAAGCTCAAGGAAGCGCAAAAAGCCCAAGCGGACCTTCTTCGCAAGCAGCGCGAATTGGACGATGCCAAGCGCGAGCTGGAACTCACGGTCGAAAAGCGCGTACAGGAGGGCTTATCGGCTACTCGCGATCAGGCTCGCAAGGAAGTCGAAGACGAGTTGAAGCTCAAGGTGCTCGAAAAGGAAGAAACGATCATATCGATGCAGAAAAAGATCGAGGAATTGAAGCGCAAGGCTGAACAGGGGTCGCAGCAGCTACAGGGCGAAGTCCAAGAGCTCGAACTCGAAGCCTTGCTGAGCGCGCGATTCCCGACTGATACGATCGAACCCGTACCCAAGGGCGAGCACGGCGGGGACGTGTTGCACAGAGTTGTTGGGCCGCTCGGTCAAACGTGCGGCACGATCCTGTGGGAATCGAAGCGCACGAAAAACTGGAGCGATAGCTGGCTCCCAAAGCTCCGCGACGATCAACGCGCGGCGAAGGCAGAAATCGCCATCATCATAAGCCAGGCACTGCCGAAGGAAATCGAAGCTTTCGACCTGAAGGAGGGCGTCTGGGTGGCTCATCCGCGCGTCGCCATCCCCGTCGCAGTGAGCCTTCGGCAATCTCTCATAGAGCTTGCTATGGCGCGCAAGGCATCAGACGGCCAGCAAACCAAGATGGAAATGGTTTATGAATATCTGACGGGCCCGCGTTTCAGGCAGCGCGTGCAGGCCATCGTCGAGGCGTTTGACTCGATGCAGAGGGACCTCGCTCGGGAGAGGAAGGCCATCATGAAACAATGGGCGAAGCGCGAGGGGCAGATTGAACGCGTGATGCAGGCCACGGTCGGCATGTATGGCGATCTTCAGGGAATTGCCGGCAAAACGCTTCAAGAGATCGAGGGCCTCGAAGTGCGAGCACTGGAAGCGCCGAACGACAAGGACGATAGCGGGACGTGAAGAAGATGGCGAAGAAGAGCAAGCCCGAGGAAGCACCGGTGATCGTGCCAATCGCGGGCCCGCGACCACGACTACACAAGCTCAAGGTGAGCAACTTCAGGTGCATCGGTCCCGATCCTGTTGAGATTGAGCTCGACGACATCGTCGTGCTTGTCGGCCCAAACAATGCCGGAAAGAGCTGCATCCTTCGCGCATACGAGGTTGCGATGCAGCACGGCTCGAAAGGAGGCCAACTAAGTATAGATGACTTCCCAAACGGAGAAGTTAAGCCGAGCCGGTTGCCAACTATCGAACTTGAGACCGTCGTGTTCGAAAAGACGGCGCCCGGAGACACGTGGGTACGAACCGATGCCCAAACTGGGGAGATGTACGTACGTGAGAAGTGGACCTGGAGCGGCCCAGGCGAGCCAAAGAAGGTCGGTTGGGAGGTTGCTGCCAACGATTGGGCAAGCAAAGAGCCTTGGGGGCCTTGGGGTGCACCGAACGTCGCGCAGTTCTATCGACCACAGCCGCACTACGTTGATGCCTTTCAGAAGCCTGAGGGCCAAGCCGCCGAAGTAGTGGAGTTGCTCATCGAGGCGATTAACGACCGCGTCAAGCAGTTAAGCAAGAAAAAGGCCGACGAGGGTGGCGAAGGTGGCCCCACGGAGTACGAAAAACTCGTGGGGACGATAAAAGAACTCCGCCTCGCAATTGCGCAGGACGCCACCGATGCTGTGGCGGATGTGACGAAAAAGCTCACGGCGATGATCGCTGAGGTATTTCCCAGCTACTCCGTGACATTTGACGCGCGCCCGGAAGACGATTTCGGGGAAGGGTCTCAATGCCGCCATCTACAAGCCCGCCCCGCTACTCAAGATGGGACCGGTTGGCGGATTTCCCACGACTCTCGAGCGCCAAGGAAGCGGCGCCTGTAGAACCCTTATCTGGGCGGCGCTGCGAATTCTGTCGGAACGCGCCGACGGAAATAATACTGATTCTACCGACCGACCACACCTTCTTTTGCTGGATGAGCCGGAAATCTGCTTGCATCCTGATGCAATTCGCGAGGCGTGCCGCGTGCTATACGACCTGCCCAAGACCAAAAACTGGCAAGTAATGATTACGACTCACTCGCCAGTATTCATTGACCTGTCGCGCCCCAACACATCAATAGCGCGTGTCGAGAGAACTGCGAATGGCGTAGTGAAGGGAACGACCATTTTCCGTCCTAATAAGGCCAAGCTTGATGATGATGACAAAATTGAACTCAAGCTGCTGAATCTTTGTGATCCGTACGTGGCTGAATTCTTCTTCGGCGGCAAAACCGTACTCGTCGAAGGCGACACGGAGTACACGGCATTCAAGCACGTGATCGCGCAAAATCCCTCGCTGTACAAGGACATCCATGTCGTACGTGCTCGCGGGAAAGCGTGCCTTGTCTCCCTTTGCAAGATTCTAAACCAGTTCGACAAGGGCTATGCCGTTCTACACGACTCAGACCGGGAGAAGACAAGGAAAGGGCATGCGAATCCCGCTTGGTCAGTTAACCAGAAAATACTGGAAGTGACGGCAGATGGCCGCGCGGCGGGGCGTGTGCGTGTGCTGGCTTCCGTGCCTAACTTCGAGGGAGCATTTTTCGCCGAAGAAGTGAACGCCGAAAAACCGTATTCTGCGCTGGCTCGGCTAAAAAGCAATGAAAGCGCATTTCTAAAAATCGCTGAATTGTTGGATTGCCTCATTGACAGCGAAAAACCAGTGCCCAGCAGCGAGAAAGCTTGGACGTCACTGGAGGAACTCAAGACCGCAGTTGAAGCATTCGATAGCGGCGGCTCATCGACGAGCCAAAATAGGAAACTCTAAGAGGTAGCCATGAACAGAACACCCGTAAGCTCATCCAATGTTGCGGAAATCGGCTACGACGCCAGCACGATGACGCTTGAGGTCGCCTTCCATGATGGCAGCGTCTATCAGTATTTCGACGTACCTGACAGGGTGTACCAAGAATTCATGCGTGCCGCTTCCAAGGGCAAATTTCTGCACGCGAATATAACGAACAATTTTCGGTATACCAAAATTTGAGGCATATGGCGCCTACTTGTACCAGACTCGAACTCACGTGGATCGGCAAGAAGAACCGGCCGGATTCATCAAGTGAGCACTGACGCATCCGCCGCGCCAGCAAGGCTTCGCATAAATAAGGCGCGCGTTCAGGGCAGAGGCAGAATCCTGAGTCGCGCGCGAAATCTGCGCGCTGTAATCGGACCCTCACCTTCATCCTCTCCCTAACAGGAGAGCTTTGCATAACCAGATGTTGGTGCTGAGGCGATACGCGCTGGCGCGCGAGATCCTTCGCTGCGCTCAGGATGACACAAAAACAGCAAACGGCGCACGTGTCATTCTGAGCGAAAGTTGCTGTAGCGAAGAATCCCGAAGGACGCTCCGGCGTCCGGCGTTAGTTATGCAAAGGTTTCCTAACAGGGAGAGGAAATTATTGAGGCGAAGAAAAAGATCCGGGGTCCCTCCGCTTCGGTCGGGATGACACAAGAAACGGACGCGCGAGCGCTGGGAGCCGGGATTCTTCCCCTTCGGCAGCACTTAGGGCTTCGGCTGGAGGAAGCGGAGCTTTCCAGAAGCGCTCTAGCATGACACAAAAAGTGCTCGCGCGAGCAGCAAGCAGGTGTCACCTGCACCCTCACCTACCGACCGCCATGCGGTCGGCCGCCTCTCCCGCGAAAATAACGGGCGAGGTAACGTCCCCCTAACCAGTTCTAACAGGGACGAAGCCCGGCCGTTGGCACGGCTGGCCAGTATTAAGAAACCGCGCGCCCGCGGGCTCTTTTATCGCGTAGTCGCGAAAAGATGCGCTGCGCAGATTTTCGCGTCTTCTCACTGTGGGTGCAGGGGCCGCAGCCCCTGCCGCCCGCCAACGGCGGGCGGCCTTAACATTGGGTGCAGGGGTCACCCCTGCCGCGCGGCAACGGAGCGCGGCCTTAATACTGAGTGCAGGGGTCACCCCTGCCGCGCTCGGTTGGCCGGAGTGGAACCCGCCTAATATCGCTCTATCGTTTTCGTCGCTTTCTGTGTGAGCGTTCACCCTACGAAGGGCGCAGCGGGCTTGGGTGCGAAAACGAGGTTGATCCACGTCTTAGCGTGTAAAAAGGTGCCACGTCCAATTTTGCTATGCCTACGCCGGGCAAACGGGTATCATCCGCGATATGTTTTTTGTTTCTGGAACTGCGAGCAAGGAGCGATCTCGCTCTGACGGTCTTGGGGGAAAAGCCGAATGAAAGAATCAAAAGCCCGTTCAACGGGCCGGATTCGGGTGTTCTTGTGCTGCGCGATATTAGTCGGATCGATCGCAGGCTATCAGCAGATCGTGGGGGCGGTATCGCAACCCCGCGCGCTGATCACCGAGACGATAAGCGAGACCAACCTGGTCACGCTCGCTGGCAACACTCGTCCCGAAGCGACGGCGGCCAACGATCGCGGCGCGGTCGCTGACAGCCTTCCGATGGAGCATCTGTGGCTCCAGTTGCGGCGCTCGCCCGAGCAGGAGCAAGCGCTCGACAAATACCTGGATGAACTCCAGGATCCCAAATCGCCGAACTACCATCACTGGTTGACCGCGCAGGAGTTCGAAGCGCGCTACGGACTGGCGCAGGAGGACCTGGCGAAGATCACGGGATGGCTGCAAGCGCACGGCTTTACCGTCAACCTGGTCTATCCCAACAACGTGATCGACTTTTCCGGGACGGCCGGGCAGGTGCGGGAGGCCTTCCACACCGAGATTCACAATCTCGAGGTGAACGGCAAGCAGCACATCGCCAACATGAGCGATCCGCGGATTCCCGCGGCGCTGGCGCCGGCGGTAGTCGGAGTGGTGTCGCTGAACAACTTCATGCCGCATGCGATGAACCAGCCGCGCGCCGCGTACACCTTTTCCGGCTGCGGGGCCGATTGTTACGCGGTGGTGCCTGCGGACCTGGCCACGATCTACAACCTGGGTCCGCTGTTTGCGGGGGGTTATTCGGGCCACGGCCAGACGATCGTAGTCGTCGAAGACAGCGATACGTACAACAACACGCCGACTGGCTGTAACTCCACCACGTGCACCGGCAACACGGACTGGAATAGTTTCCGTTCTACGTTGGGCCTCAGTTCGTACACCAGCGGCTCTTTCACGCAGGTCCATCCGGCCCCGGGCAGCGGCGGCCCCACCTGCACTGATCCTGGAGTCAACGGCGACGATGGCGAGGCGGCCATCGACGTGCAATGGGCGAGCGCCGCGGCTCCCAACGCCGCGATCGTACTGGCCTCGTGCGAGAATAGCACCCACTTCGGAGGTTTCATCGCGCTACAAAACATTCTGAGCAACGGCGGCCCTCTCCCTTCGGTCGTGAGCATCAGCTATGGCGAGTCCGAATCGAAGCTGGGCGCGACGGAGAACTCGTACATCAACGGCCTGTACCAGACGGCATCTGGCATGAGTGTGGCGGTATTCGTGTCGTCGGGCGACCAGGGCGCGGCCAGCTCCGACTACGGCGAGAGCTATGCGACGCATGGCGTAACAGTCAGCGGATTCACCTCGACGCCGTATAACGTGTCGGTGGGCGGCACCGATTTCGGCGACACGTACGCGGGCACGAACAGCACTTACTGGGATTCGACGAACGGGACGACTTATGGCTCAGCGAAATCTTATATCCCGGAAATTCCCTGGAACGATTCATGCGCCAGCGAGCTGATCGCCAGCGTCGAAGGCTACGCTCAGACCTACGGCTCGAGCGGCTTCTGCAACAGCGCGACCGGCGTAGCAGATTTCCTGAATACCGTCGGGGGCAGCGGCGGCCCGAGCGGCTGCGCCACTGGAACGCCGTCGAAAAGCGGCGTCGTCGGCGGTACGTGTGCCGGATATGCCAAACCGACATGGCAATCAGGTTTGTTCGGCAACCCGAGCGATGGCGTGCGTGATATTCCCGACGTGTCGCTGTTCGCCGCAAACGGCACCTGGGCCCATTACTACGTGGTCTGCTTTTCAGACCCGGGCAATGGCGGAGTGTCCTGCTCGGGTTTGCCGAAGACGTGGGCGGGATTCGGCGGGACGTCGATCTCCTCGCCGATCATGGCCGCGATTCAAGCGCTCGTGAATCAATATAGCGGCAGCAACCAGGGTCTTCCGAATTCCACCTACTACTCGCTGGCCAAGACCGAGTACGGGGCGAGTGGGAGCTCGACCTGCAACTCGACACTCGGCAACGGTGTCGGCAGCTCGTGCATCTTTTATGACGTGACCCAAGGCGACATGGACCTGCCATGCACGGGCACGAACAATTGTTATACGCCGTCGGGCACGTATGGCGTGCTTTCCACGTCGAACTCGGCGTATCAGCCCGCGTACGGAACGCGAAGCGGCTGGGATTTTGCGACCGGAATCGGGACCGTCAACGCCTATAACCTGGTGAAGGCATTCGGCCCGAGCCCGACGGGGACTGCGACGCCGACGAGAACTGCGACGGCGACCGCGACTCGGACGGCGACACCGACGGCGACGGCAACCAAGACTGCAACGCCGACCGCGACCGCAACCAAGACTCCAACGCCGACCGCGACCGCCACGGGCGGCACACCGACGGCGACTGCAACGGCGACCACGACGGAAACTGCAACCGCCACGCCGACTGCGACGCCGACACCTGTCGACGCCAAGCTGAAGATTTCACCCAAGTCCTTGAACTTCGGCAAATCGACTCTCGTCAATTCGGTCAGCAAGGCCAAGACGGTGACGATCAAGAACGACAGCTCCAAGAAATCCGGGATTATCGTAATAGTCACGGACCAGTCGGCCACCGCGCCATTCGCGGTCAGCAGCGGATGCACCACATCGTTGGAGCCGCACAAGAGCTGTAAAGTATCGGTGACCTTCAAGCCAAGCGATACCACGGAACGAACCGGAGTGTTGACCATCAACGACAACGAGACGGGACCACCGCAGCAAGTCCCGTTGTCCGGCACCGGCAAGGCGCCGAAGTAATAGCAATAGGCGGACGGATCGCACTTAACCGCGCGCGCAACGGAAGCGGCGGGCCAAATGGGCCGCCGCTTTACATCTGCGCCGTACGGATCATCAATCTAATTGGAGCCGGTCAGGCGATGGCATCAAGAATGCTTTCGACAGGGAATATGAAGACAGAGGATCCGATCGCGCGATTTAGTCGATGGTTTCGTGAGGAAGTGACCGCCGGCACCAAGCTTCCGGAAGCGATGGCGCTGGCGACATCCAGCAGTGACGGGATGCCCAGCGTGCGCTACATCCTGCTCAAGCAGGCGGATGCGCAAGGCTTTTCCTTCTACACAGATACACGCAGTCCCAAGGGCCAACAAATAGCGGAAAATCCCCGCGCCGCAATGGCTTTCTATTGGCCGCGCAAGGGACGGCAGGTCAGGATCGATGGCTCCGTCGAGCTGATGACTGCGGATGAAGCGGACGCGTATTGGGCTACCCGGCCTATAGACAGCAGGATTTCGGGCAGCGTCTCGCACCAGAGCGATCGGCTGAAAAGCCGCGCCGAGCTGGTCGCGCGCGTCGCCAAGCTGCGTAGGGAATTGAAGGGCAAAGAGCCAGTGCGGCCGGATTACTGGCTCGGGCTGCGTGTGGTGCCGAATCGGATCGAGTTCTGGGTGCAAGCTCCCTTCCGATTGCATCGGCGCGAATTGTTCGTGCGCAGTGGACGGCAATGGCGCAAGACATTGCTACAGCCCTAGAAACTGCCTCCAAAGGATACATCCTGCATCGAAAGGATGCAGTTTTCACGTAATTACAGCCGAATGATGGGCGCAGAAAGAGCGGTGTTATAAGGAAGATTGAACGGAATGATAATTGCTGGTAACGTCGCGAGATCATGACTTATAATTTTCCGGCGCTATACTTCGAGGCTACCCGTCTATGCAACCTGCAATGCCCGTTGTGCATGACCGGCAGCAACGATGCGCATAAGGTTCGAGACAAGCGTCCAAGCGAGCTCAGCTTCGATGAGATTCGCGAACTGGTATTGCTACCGGCCAAGCGCCTCGGCGTTATAGCTATCGGATGGAGCGGCGGCGAGTTCCTGTTGCGCAAGGATGCGCTGGAGCTTCTCCGGCTTACGGTGGAGCTGGGTTATCAGTGCAAGGTTTGCAGCAACGGCGAGGTAATCGATCGGACCAAGCTGCAGGAAATCAAGGAAGCAACCAACGGCAAGGTAACTATATCGGTCGGGTTGAATTCGATTGACGAGCGTAACGAGTGGACCCGTGACGCCAAACCCGACCGTACCCTGGAGGTGCTCGAGCTATGCGAGGAGCTCAAGATTGACCGCCACGTGATCGTGACGATCTCCAAGGACAACACCGAGACCTTCGCCAAGACCGTCAAGTATCTGACCGATCGGCGGATTTCCTACAACCGCTCGCCTTACGTGGCGCGAGGCTCGGGCTGCGATTTGTTCTCAAAGCTCGCGTTCGATCGCAAAGACCTCGAAGCCAGCTTCCATCCCGACTTGCGCGGCCACGTCAACGGCTACGTGAGCTACACGCCGTTCTTCCTCTCGCCGGAGTTGCACGCCCAGGTTTCCGGAGGAGCCGCCAATGGGGCGGTACCGCAGAATCCGCCGATAGGATGCTGGGTCGGGACCTGGCTGGCGCTGAACGCGGAAGGCGATGTTTCGGTCTGTCCGGTTCTGCTCGATAAGCTCAAGGCCGGCAACGTGCGCGAAAAGCCGCTGGATGAGCTGGTCGCTTCCAGCCAACTGATCAACGACTTGCTCGATCGCGGCAAGCTCAAAGGCAAGTGCGGCGACTGCCGCTATCAGTACACATGTGGCGGATGCCGCGCGATGGCGTACTACCACAACGGCGACTACATGGGCGAGGATCCCACCTGTTTCTTCGATCCCGAAGACCGCAGCACGGTCAGCGAGCATGAGGAGCAAACCAACCGCATGTTCAAGAAGTACCTGATCGTGGCACGCTACGCCGGCTTGTTTACCCGTCCGCAGCGCCCGCAGTGACCTATCAGCTCGGTTGCCAGTTCTAATCGAGCCGTAAGCAATATCCCGCCTTGTAGCAGGTAGCATAGGACTCCACATCCACGTTGTGGACTACGCCGCTGTTCATCGCTGGCCCCGACGTTCGACAGGACGCAAGCGCGGGACCCAGCGCGGCACCGATCGACAGTAGTCCTGGTAGTCGCGGCCAAAGGTCTGCCTGAGCGTCGGTTCCTCGTAGAGAATCACGAACAAATGGAATCCTATCGCGACCGCGAATGCATACTCGAGCAGACCCAAGTTACCGAAGAAGAGCGCCTGGCCGACCAGCATCGCGACCACCGCGATATAGGCGGGGTTGCGCACGCGGCGGTAGACTCCACCTATTACAAGGTGCCGCGTCGGCGCGATAGGAGCCGGAGTCCCATGTCCCTCGCGCACGAAGCGTGCGAGAAAGTCGGCAAAGGCCGGGACCGCGATGACGAACATCCCAAGGCCGACCCATCGGGTTAGCCCGAACCCGAACAATGGCGGCCTCAGCTCCCATCGTGAAATCAGGTAGGGGACAAGACCGACCACCGAGCCCGGCACCACCACGGTAAACACGACGGTGCCAAGATACGCCCACAGCGGGGGCCGCGTTGTGTGAGCCTGCTCCATAAGCGTGCCAAGCATCGTCGAGCGATCAGGCGGTGAAATCGTTCGACCGAATCGCATCATCTCGCGACTTTGATTCGTCCACTTCTTATAGCTTTCAACAAAGCACCGTAGTCGCTCTCAGTCTGATCGGCATAGGCTTTCGCGAATTTGACTATTGCGTCATCGAAGGCCTCACTCGAGCCGAGATAGCCGGCTATCATGGCAGGGTCTCCCGTGCGCGCATGCGCTCGCGCTAGAGCCCATCCGCACGCGTCGGCGAAATAGGCCAGGTCGGTAGGATTCTCGGTGTCAACCGGCATAGGTATCTTCATATCGCGCATTTGGCGGACGTAAAAGTCGCGGCCGGGTTCCAACCCGACCGTCCAACCCAGGAATATGTCGCTGGACGCCTGCATCAAGTGCTGACCATAGACCACGCGCTGCCCGTGCGTCGAAAACACACTGCGGCCGGCGTATGGCTCCAGCGCTGAGGCGCGAGCTTCCTTGATCTGCAAGAACAGCGGCGCGGCCTGCGTATCCCTGAACAACGCCACCTCGCAGAAGGTCCCGATACTTCCAACGCCGACGACTTTGAACGCGACATCCAGCAGCTCAAACCGATCAAAGAGCACTCGATAGGACTCCGGGAGGGAGGTCCGGTAGCGCTTGAAGAATGATACCGCTCGCCGGAGATAGGCCGCGGTCCGTTGAACGGGCAAATGATAGATGAGCGGCGGCTGGTCCTTGATTTTGGTCTGGTCTCTGGCGGCCATCGAAGGAAGCAAATTGTTCGGTACCGTCTTTCGCCTAGCCCTCTCGGAAACTCTTTTGTCGCGGCGGCGGTTCCTGGGCCCTGGAACCCTATCGAGGAGTTTCTGGAAATCGATTCGCTGATACCACACCTCGAGCGACGGCATGGTCGCATACTCGCCCAGATGCTCGCGGTAGGAACGAACCGCCGCTCGAACAGCGTGCTCCCGATAGCGGGATTTAATGCCCGCGGAACGTCCCGCGACTTCGATACTCACGGTCAAGCGCTTGACGTCCCATTCCCAGGGAGCCGGGAGCGTTTCGTCGAAATCATTGATATCGAAAACCAAGTTGCGCTCAGGCGTCGCGAACGCGCCGAAGTTCATTATGTGGCAGTCGCCGCACGCCTGGACGCGGAGTCCGGTCCGGGGAGTCCCGGCCAAATCGAATGCCATTAAAGCTGCCGCGCCGCGGAGGAAGGCAAACGGCGACTGGCGCATTCGCCCATAACGAATGGGGAGCAGCTTGGGAATTCGCCCCGCGTCGGATTCGATCAGTAACCGGATCGGATCAGGCCGATTCGCGGGCGCCTTCCAGACCGCATGGCTCTTGCGCGCCGCCTTCTCTCGAAGGCCGCGGCCGGCTCTCAGCCGTGGTGCGATTGGAGCGCTGACGATAGTACTCATCAAGATCGGCCCACCGCATGCATCTTAGGAAAGTGGCGGCGACTTCGGCAACTCAACGACTCGACGCACACGCCACTGGAACGGCAAGACAAAGACGAAGTTGTTTGCCGCTATAGTCTGTTCTGCTATTGTCGCGGCGGCCGCGACGGCGGCAACCGGAGTGAACCTCGCGCAGGAGAGGAAATCTATGCGGAAAGAGGAAACCACCGCGGTCCAGAGTTCCGACCGCATCGAGCTGCCGCAAATCACCAGGATCATCGACACGACCAGCGGTCCGGTGCGCGGCCTCGTCAACGAAGGCGTGCATACCTTCAAGGGTATCCGCTACGGCGCGGCGCCGGTGGGTCCTTTGCGCTGGATGGCGCCGCAGAGGCCGGCGCGCTGGAAAGTAGTGCTGGACTGCTCCGACTATGGAGCGCCCGCGATGCAGATGGCATCGGGCGCGACGGCGGCTCCGGCCGGCGATTACGGCATGCTGATGGCGCGGGTGTTCACGACCCCATCTGAGCTGAAAATTCAGAACGAGGACTGCCTGTTCCTGAACGTGTGGACGCCGGCAACCGACAACCAGAAGCGGCCCGTGATGTTCTGGATTCACGGCGGCATCTTCGCCTACGGCTCTGGTGGCCAGCCGGTCTACTGCATGGAGGACCTCGCCCGCGATCACAATGTCGTTGCCGTCAACGTGAATCATCGCCTCAACGTTTTCGGCTATCTCCACCTCGGCGAGCTGATGGGCGATGCCTACAAATCGTCAGGCACGGCCGGCATGCAGGACCTGGTGCTCGCCTTGCAGTGGGTGCGCGACAACATCGCGAATTTCGGCGGCGACCCCGACAACGTGACAATCATGGGCCAGTCGGGCGGTGGCGCGAAAGTCTCGATTCTGATGTCGATGGACTCGGCGAAGGGATTATTCCATAAGGCGTCGATTCAGTCGGGTCCTGGGCTGATAGTCAGCCGCAGAGAGCCCGCCACCGCAGCCGCCAAAGCGCTGCTGGACGAACTCGGCATCCAGCCCGGCGACATCAAGTCGCTCCAAGGCGTGCCGGCCCAGACGATCATTGCCGCCGCCTTCGCGGCGGACGCGAAAAACAACGCCGGGTACACGCGGGCGCGCGTTCCCGGCATGCGCCGGCCCGGTGGTATCGGCTACATCCCGATCATCGACGATGTCGCAATCACGCGCGATCCGTTCACGCCCGATGCGCCTGCGGTGTCCCGCGATGTACCGGTGCTGGTCGGCTACGTGAAGGACGAGGTCACCATCTTCACTGCGGGCGAGCCGTGGTTTGGAAAAATGAGCGAAGCCGATCTCGAACAGCGCATCGCGATGCTCGGCCCGATGGGCAAGCCGTTGGTCGATGCATGGCGCAAGATCAGGCCCGACTACTCGCCGACCTATCTGTTCACTGCTGCGATGAGCTCGATGTTCGCGATGGGCGGATCGATCGCGCTGGCCGAGCGCAAGGCGGCGCAAGCTGGCGCGCCGGCATACATGTGGTATCTGACTTGGGAAACTCCGGTCGCAGGCGGGCTATTCAAGACTCCGCACACGATGGAGATTCCGTTCATGCTCGATTCCTACCGCCGGGTGCGCGCGTTTGCCGGTCCGGATCCGGGCGCCGCACGGATGCATCAGCAGATAGCGGGAGCGTGGGTCGCGTTTGCTCGCACCGGCAAGCCCGATTGTCCCGAAATTCCGCATTGGCCGCCCTACGATGCCGGCAAGCGGTCCACGATGGTGTTCGACCTTGAAAGCCGGGTCGTGAACGATCCGAATGCCGAGGTGCGAAAGATAATTCAGGACGCGCGATAGTTCGGTGCGGCGAGAATCGTGAGCGCGACACTTCAGCAGTTGGGTGAAAATTTCTGGATCGCCGAAGGCCCGATCGTCGATTTCTACTCGTTTCCCTATCCCACCCGGATGGCAGTGGCGCGGCTGGCCGCTGGCGCGCTGTGGATCTGGTCGCCGATTCCGCTGACCGATTCGCTCCGGGCGGAACTCGCAGCGCTCGGCCGCCCGGCGCATCTGGTCTCTCCCAACAAGATCCATCATCTGTTCATGGGCGAGTGGGCGTCAGAGTTCCCCGGCGCGAGGCTGTGGGGATTGTCGGCGGTGATTCGCAAGCGCGCCGACCTGAAATTCAGCGGCGTGCTCTCCAACGAACCGCCCGAGGATTGGCGCGGCGAGATCGACCAGGCGGTCTTCCGCGGCAGCATGTTCATGGATGAGATCGTTTTCTTTCATCGCGCGTCACGCACTGCGCTGTTCGCCGACCTGATCGAGAACTTCTCGATGGAATTTCTGCGCAACACCCCCGGATGGCAGGGCTGGAAGACGACCATCGCGCGCCTGTGGCGAATCACCGAGCCGGTCGGGCGCGCTCCGCTGGAATGGCGCCTCAGCTTCGTGCGGCGCGCCTTGGCGCGCGCCGCGCTCGGGCGCGTGCTTGCGTGGGACCCGCTCAACGCCGTGATGGCGCACGGGACGATCGCGCGCGGCGGCGCTCCCGCGTTCATCCGCGAATCGTTCGCATGGCTGTAGGCGCGCATTCGAGCCGCCGAGAGCTACGCCAACCCGCTCAGATTAGATCACTACCAGGACTCGCAACGTGCTTGACGCGGGAATTGCGCGGCCATAGCCTTGGTGGCTATGCCCCCTACGACCAGAGTTGAGCCTTTCGCAGCAAAGCTGCACTTCATCCCTCGCAGTTTACGCCCGGTTCAGGCGGCCATTGTCAATTCGCAAAGGGATTACTTTTCGCACGCAGCGGGATGGGTTCTGCTGACGACAACCGGGCGGCGAACCGGCTTGCCGCGTGAGACGCTCCTACCATGCGTCCGCAGCGACAATCATATTTACCTGATCTCCACTTACGGCTGGCAGTCAGATTGGATCCGCAACCTGCGCAAGAACCCCAAGGTCAAGGTCACCTGCAATGGCGAGGTGGTCGCCGGGCACGGAAAGATGATCGAGAAGCTCGACGATAAAATCCGGATCGTCAGCGAACACCCATTCTTTGCCCCTGCTCCATTCGAGCTGGTTAACGCCGTGGCCCTGAGTCCTGCTATGCGTCCATTGCTGGTGGCTTTCCTGCGCCGCTGGGTCGCCTCACGCCCGGTAGTCGCGATCCGCATCTGAAGCGAGAGCGCCAGCAGTCTTAGGGGGACGCGATGGTATCGCAAGGCTATCCCTGGTACGTGGACTTTTTTCGCGGCGACTACCTCAACGTCTATGGCCACACGTTCACCGAAGAGCGGGCAGAAAAAGAGAGCAGCTTCGTCGCGCGCGCGCTCGAGCTCAAGCCGGGCGCATCGGTGCTCGATCTCTGCTGTGGCCAGGGGCGGCATTCGATCCAGTTGGCGAAACGTGGCTTGCGAGTAACCGGTCTCGATCTGAATCCCGAGTACCTGGAACTCGCGAAGCAGGCGGCCAAGGCGAGCAAGGTCACAATCGAGACGATCGCCGCCGACATGCGCAGGATCCCGTTCGAAGACAAGTTCGACGCGATCGTCAATATGTATTCGTCATTCGGATATTTGGAGTCCGAAGGCGAGGATTTGAAAGTCCTGGAATCGGCGGCCAAAGCGCTCAAGGCCGGCGGACGGATCCTGCTGGACATGCTGAACCGCGAGTGGGCGATCGATAACTATATCCAGAACGACTGGCATACCGGCGCGGACGGAACTTTGTACGTCGAGCGGCGCGACCTGGATCTCGCGACCAGCCGCATGCACGTGCATTTCATCGTGGTGGACCCGAAGGGAAACCGGCGCGAGTCGATCGGACATATCATCCGGCTCTATACGCTGACGGAGATCACCCGCATCCTGGAACGCGTGGGGCTGCGCGTGACGGCGGTGTTCGGGGGATTCGATGGCGAGACGTACGCGATAGGCACGCGGCGGATGATCATCGTCGCGGCAGGGGCCAGCCCCTGCACCTGAGTCAGGAGGAAGAGGCGGTTCATCGGGGAGCCGCGAAGCCTCGTCCGCATTTTCGTTGTGTCATCTTGAGCGCAGTGAGGGAAGCCGCGTAAATGCGCGCGTTTGCAGAGTCAAAAACAGGAATTCTGAATCAGTTGTTCTGACTTCACGAGATTAGCGTCTCAGGGAGGAACCCACATGGCGACACTGTTATCCGGCGGATGTATGTGCGGTGCGGTCCGCTACGACATCTCGGCCGAACCGATGATGTCCGCGCTCTGCTACTGCAGGGACTGCCAGCGCTCGACTGGCAGCGCGTTTTCCTCGGTTCTGATCGTTCCCAAGGCCGGCTTCAAGCTGACCAAGGGTGAGCTCAAGCACTTCGAGGTCACGGCAGACAGCGGAGGCAAAGCGAGCCGCGGGTTCTGCGCCAATTGCGGCGCGCCGATTCTCTCGCTCGTGTCCAGCATGCCGGACGTGGCCGTGGTCAAGGCCGGCAGCCTGGACGATCCCACGAAGTTCGCGCCCGGCGCCAATGTCTACATGTCGAGCGCCCAGCCGTGGGCGCCGGTGGGACCGGGGCCAAGGTTCGCGAAGATGCCGGGCTGATCCTATTCCAGTTCCGGCCAGCAATAGACTCGAAGGTTAGGGCCGAGTATCGCTGGATGGTGCCGAAGCGAGGAACAAGATCATGGCCAAATCCGGTAATCGTGAAGTTGCTGTCGTGACGGGTGTCGGGCCGGGAACCGGCGCCGCGATCGCACGGCGTTTCGCGCTCGGCGGATATTCGGTCGCGATGCTGGCGCGCAATCGTGAGCGGCTATCCGAACTCGAGCGGGAAACCGCGGACACTCGCGGTTATCCGTGCGATGTCACGGACGAGGTTCAGATCGATTCGGCCCTCGCCGCCATACGATCCGAACTCGGCGTCCCTTCGGTACTGATTCACAACGCGGTGGGCGGCGCATTCGGAAATTTCCTGCAAATCGATCCGCAGGTTCTCGAGCGCAACTTCCAAGTCAACACGATGGCCCTGCTCCACTTGGCCCGCCGGCTCGCGCCCGCGATGATCGAGGCGGGCAAGGGCGTGATTATCGCGACCGGCAATAGCTCGGCGCTGCGCGGGAAGGCGAATTTCGCGGGCTTCGCTCCGACCAAAGCGGCGCAGCGGATTCTCGCCGAGTCGATAGCGCGCGAGCTCGGTCCGAAAGGGATTCACGTGGCCTACGTGTTGATCGACGCGGTGATCGATCTGGCCTGGACACGAGAAATGAAGCCCGACGCGCGCGATGAATTTTTCATCAAGCCTGCGGCGATCGCGGAGGAGATCTGGCACCTTGCGCATCAAGAGCGATCGGCGTGGTCTTTCAACGTTGAAGTAAGGCCGTTCGGTGAAACCTGGTGATTCGGTTGCGTCGAGTGCCGACGACGGAACAGTTTTCCGGCAGGTGAGTCATCAGCGATCTGCGGATTTTTTCCTATCTTCCGAAGCCGCGAGTCTGGAAAGCGACTATCGCCGGCCACCTGTGCGGCAACATCTTCGGCGTATAAGGACGGATTGGACAAGATAATGAGACCCAACGTCGTCATCACCGGGGTTTCGACAGGCATCGGTTTGGATGCGGCGCGACTCCTCATCGAGCGTGGCTATCGCGTCTTCGGCAGCGTTCGCTCGCAAGTCGACGCCGACCGCGTCGGTGCGGCGTTGGGGCCCCACTTCACCCCGCTCCTGTTCGATGTGACCGATGAAGCTGCGATTGCCACGGCCGCCGAGAAAGTCCGCGATGCGATTGGCGACGAAGGCCTGTGTGCCCTGGTCAATAACTCTGGCATCTCCGGTGCCGGTCCGTTGATGCATTTTCCGCTCGACGAAATGCGCAAGATGTTCGAGGTGAACGTCTTCGGCCTGCTGGCGGTTACGCAAGCCTTCCTCCCCTTGCTCGGCGCGCGCCGCGATTGCCCACACCCGCCGGGCCGCATCATCAACATCAGTTCGATCAGCGGCGGCTTGGTCTTTCCGTTTGTCGGCGCCTACGGCGCCTCGAAGCACGCGGTCGAGGCGTTGACCGACGGGCTGCGTCGTGAACTCGGCTTGTACAACATCCACGTGATCGCCATCGAGCCGGGCAACATCCGCACCCCGATCTGGGAGAAATCGGCGGGCACCGATGCGCGGTATGCAAGGACCGACTACGCGCCGATCCTGGAGAAGCTGCCGCCGATCATGGCCGAGATGGTACGCCGCGCCGATCCGGTGGAACGCGTCAGTGTTGCCATTCACAAGGCGATCACCGCGCCGCGCCCGAAGACGCGCTACCCGCTCACGTGGCTATGGCCTTTTTCGCGCGTACTCGGCGATCGCGTGCTCGACCGCATGATGCGGCGAGCGATGGGGTTGAGCTGAAAGCCGATCGAGCCGAGGTCTGCGCAAGAGAGTGCCGGTTTCATGGGTCGCCTTGGCGGCGATAACTCAGACAGACACGAATAGCGGAGGGTGCGATGCGAGACATCCATGAATTGAGCGCTGAGGAAACGCTGGAGCTGTTCAAGACGCTTGAATGCCCAACGATTGGTGAGATGAACGGCGAGTACAAGGGCGAACAGCTCAGATCCCCCGGCGTGGTTTCGACGGTGATCGCTACGCTCTTCACCAACAATCCCCTGTTGTTCGGGAAGTGGCTGTCCAAGTCGTTCCGCCCGGTCGATGATGCCTGCGGCCGTGGCTACAACTCGCTGATGCACTTCGGCCGTGTGACGCGACGGGCCCCAATGCGGACGCTCATAGCCCCCTCTCGATTCGATGGGCGACCGGCGTATCAACTGGTCTATCGGGCCTATCACTCGATCTGCGGATTCGTGCACATGGTGGACGAGGTCCGCCGATTGGACGCGGGAAGATATATCGGCATCGGAACGGTGGGATTCACCGACGCGCAGCGCCGCATTCCGCTTCCCTTCCTGCTCACGGGACCCATAGGGCCCTACGGCGGCGACGTGGGAGAAGAAAGAGTGGGGTTTGACGTTGCCAGCGATTTGCCGGTGCTGGCCGGGCCGGGATTGCGAAGCCGACGCTCGCCGGGTAGTGAAGGGCATGCCAATGTCCGCTAATGAGAACGCGACCAAGGCTCCGTTGCTCATCGAACGCGATGGACCGGTCGAGACGCTGGTGATCAACGATCATCCGCGCAACCGCATGGGCCTCGACTTCATGGACGCGCTCGAGGCGGAAGTCGCACGCGTCGCGAACGACCCCGGCGTGCGCGTCATCGTCATTCGCGGTGCGGGGACCGAGAACTTCTCGGTCGGAATGGACCTGAAGCAGCTCCCGGAGGGCCAAAAGCGAATGGGAAGTCTGGAGGCCCTCCTCGACCAACGCCTGCGTGTCCTCGACGCGATCGAGAACCTCCCGAAGCCAGTCGTCGCCGTACTGTGCGGCTACTGCCTCGGCGGCGGACTTGAGCTACCGCTCGCGTGCCACTTCCGCCTGGCGGCGGCCGAGGGCTGCAAGATAGGGCTTCCCGAGCTGGATCTCGGCACAGTACCCGCATGGGGCGGGAGCGCGCGCCTCACGCGCTGCGTCGGACGCGATCACGCCCTCGACATGATCCTTCGCGCGAAGAAAATCTCGGGCCCCGACGCGCTCCGGATCGGTATCGTCAGCGAAGTCTGGCCAATTGAGGAGCTTTTCGAGCGCGCCCACGCACTGGCGCGCGAGCTGGCGGACATGCCGACAATCGCCGTCGCGGGAATGCTCCGGTGCATCGTCGGTGCCGGCGAGAAGCCGCTCGATGAGGGCATCGCCGAGGAACGCCGCGCGGTCCTCGCGACGTGGGGCACGCCTGACCAGCGCGAAGGAATTCAGGCGTTCCTCGAGAAGAGAAGTCCACGGTTCAACCGAGGAAGCGGGTGAGCCGGAACCAGGCCAGTCCCGCTCGTCCCAGCGCCTACGCCTCCCCCACGACGTAGGTGCGCGGGGTCTTACGTGAGCTGGACGAGAGCCGTGATCAGCGACAAAAGCCGCGAAAATGCGCGGTTTTGTTGATCAAAATAATAGAGATCGCCGGGGAGCAACTATAAATTTCGCGCATTGTTGCCTTCGGTTGTCGCGGTTTGTATAGTCGCTGACTAACCAATCGGACAGGCCTTTGGGGTATGCTTAAAATATGGATGTAATGAAGACGCTTTTTCTCAATCCGCCCTCGTACGATGACTTCGACGGGGGAGCGGGCTCGCGCTACCAAGCGACGCGCGAGGTCTGGTCATTCTGGTACCCGACGTGGCTGGCTTATCCGGCGGGGATGATCCCGGGCGCACGCCTGCTCGACGCGCCGCCGCATAACTACACGGTCGAGATGACGGTCAACGAGGCAAAAAACTACGACCTGGTCGTGATTCACACCTCGACGCCGTCGCTGCGGATGGACGCGCGCACTGCGGAAGCAATCAAGGCGGCGAATCCGGATGCGATCATCGCGATGGTCGGGGGACATCCGACGGCGCGGCCCGAGGAAACGCTGAAACTGTCGGCGGCGATCGATATCGCGGCGCGCAAGGAATTCGACTACTCGATGCTGGAAGTGGCGCAGGGCCGCGACTGGAGCACGATCGGCGGAATCAGCTACCAGAAGAACGGCGGGCTGCATCACAATCCCGATCGTCCGGCGCTCACCGACGAAGAACTCGACAAGCTGCCGTTCGTCACCGAGGTATATGAAAAGAACCTCGACTACCTGAAGTACAACAGCCCGTACTGCCAATATCCGTACGTGTCGATGTACACCGGGCGCGGATGCCCGGCGCGATGCACGTTCT
>Ga0187879_10000862_pt1 | contig 20530 bp, 14 predicted proteins | sample June2016WEW_19_1_FD_132423 | JGI IMG/M metagenome (GOLD analysis project Ga0187879, IMG submission 132423) | Peatland microbial communities from SPRUCE experiment site at the Marcell Experimental Forest, Minnesota, USA - June2016WEW_19_10 | ecosystem: Environmental > Terrestrial > Soil >... | reverse complement strand
GAGACGGCCGGTAAGCGCCAGCCGGCCCCCGGCCCGCTCCAGGTCGCGGTAGGCCTCGGCGACAGTCTCGTACTGCACCGCGCCTCCCTTGGCCTGCCCTGCTCCGCCACCCGCCAAGTCCGGCCCGCGGGCCGTGGCAGCTCCAGTCATCGTGTTCAACGCACATGACGGTGATACGCATCCGGCGTGCCATCTTGAGTCAGTCCGTGAGGCGCAGTGCCAGCCGGGCATGCCCGCCGCGACGGTCAGATGACGGTCAAGCGATCTTGAAACACGCTAGATGATCTTGAAACTAGGCTCTGACCTGGGAAAACGAGTGGAGCTATGGGGATTCGAACCCCAGACCTCTTGCATGCCATGCAAGCGCTCTACCAACTGAGCTATAGCCCCTCGGGAGCCGAGGCCTCAGGCCGCGGCGCCCCGCTAGTGTACAAGAAAGCGGTCAGGCTCCGTCGCCGGGCGGCATGTCGGCCACGGGTACGTTGGCCACCAGCTCGGCGTCATCGGCTGACCGGCCGACCTCGCCGGGCGGTCGGTCAGCTACCGGCCTGGGCAGCGTTCCGACATTGTGCTCTAGGAGCCGCCAGCGCCTGGTTCGGCGGCCAAGCACAGACCAGGCGCAATTATCCAGCCCGCCGAGCACCCGGACGTTCTCGGGCAGCCCGAGCAACCGGGAGATACCCAGGCTAATCGCCGCGCCATGGCTCACCACGACCGCAACAGAACCGGACGCCAGTGTATCGGCAACCCGCTGAAATGCCTCGGCGGCCCGTTCCGCCACCGCCGCTACCGGCTCGCCGTCGGGCGGTATCCAGGCCGCGTAGGCCTCTGGATACCGGGACCTGATCTCGGTGTCCGTCAGGCCCTCCCATGAGCCGCCGTGGCGCTCCCTGAGGTCCTTATCAAGCTGCACGGCCACGCCGGTCAGCTCCGCCAGCCGGGCGGCGGTACCGACGGCACGCCTCAGATCGGAAGAGTAGATGGCGTGCGGACGCAGGGCTGCTAGGAACCGGGCGGCCCGCTGCGCCTGCTGATGCCCCCGCGCGTTAAGAGGGACATCGCTCTGGCCCTGAAACCGGCGCTCCGCATTCCAGTGGGTCTGGCCGTGCCGCCACAGCACCAGCCGGACCGCTCCCCCGCTCGCGCGGTCCGGGCCCGCGCCGATTCCGGGTTGCCCTGCCTCCGAGCCCGCGCCGACCCCGGGGCCCAGTTCTGCTTCCGACATTGTCAGCGGGACTCGCGGCGGTCTGCGCCATTGCCGCCGCGGTCCGGCCGGCCCGCACTGACCGGCTCGGGAAGCGGGATCCGCGGGCAGTCCTTCCAGAGCCGCTCAAGCGCATAGAAGACCCGCTCCTCCGCATGCTGCACGTGGATGACGACGTCGAGGTAGTCCAGGAGGACCCATCGGCCCTCGCGCTCGCCCTCGCGCCGGACCGGCCTCGCGCCGGCCTTGCGTAGCTTGTCCTCGATCTCGTCAACGATGGCCTTGACCTGGCGGTCGTTGGATGCCGAGCAGAGCAGGAACGCGTCTGTGATGACAAGCTGCTCGCTTACGTCATATGCGATGATGTCTGCGGCCAGCTTGTCGGCCGCCGCCCCCGCGGCGATCTCAACGAGCTCGACGGCCTTCTCAGTGGCTGTCACGTGTGCTGCTTGTCCTCCTCGGCTAAGCCTCTAAAGCTTCCACACTCTCACGTCCCCGTTAACAGCAGGACGAAGCCAGTTCAGGGTAACCCGCCCCACCGACTAAATACGGCGTCCTGACCGGTGTTTCGCTGAATCGCCCTGAGGCGGCGCGGCCCCGCCCCCATCCGGCGCGGCCCCGCCCCAAGGCGGCGCGACCGGCTCAGCCTTCCCGGCTCCACCCGCCGGCGCGTGGTAAAGCTTGCGCTTCGCGATGTACTGGACGATCCCGTCCGGGACCAGGTACCAGATCGGCTCGCCTGCGCCGACCCGCTCCCGGCAGTCGGTCGAGGAGATGGCGAGCGCCGGGACCTCGATCAGGCTGACCCGTTCGTCGGGCAGCCCGTCCCCGCTCAGCCGGTGCCCTGGCCTCGTACAGCCGACGAAATGTGCCAGCTTGAACAGCTCGTCGGCATCCTGCCAGGACAGCAGCTGCGCCAGCGCGTCGGCCCCGGTGATGAAGAAGAACTCGGCCGGCCCTCGGGTGGCACGCAAATCGCGCAGCGTGTCGATGGTGTAAGTCACACCGGGCCGGTCGATATCGGCCCGGCTAACCGAAAAGCGCGGATTAGACGCCGTCGCGATCACGGTCATCAGATACCGGTCCTCCGGGGCGGAGACCTCCCGCGACTCCTTCTGCCACGGCTGGCCGGTCGGCACGAAGATGACTTCGTCCAGCGCGAAGAAATGACCGACCTCGCTGGCCGCCACCAGGTGACCGTGGTGAATGGGGTCGAAAGTGCCGCCCATCACGCCGATCCGCATCTGCGCTCCCGTCGTGTGCGGCCCTGTCGTGTGCGGCCCTGTCGTTGGCGCCCGATCAGGGCCGCGGCGTCACGCCCCGGAGCTAATTATCCAGCCCCGGCAGCGGCGGCTCGCCATCCCCCCACCGCGTGACCCGGACCGCCTTGCCGACCTCATTGCGCGGCACCGTCCCGGCCGGCAGCACGTTGACCCGGACACTGAGGCCAAGCTCGTTCTTCAGCTTAAATTCGATTTCCTGCGCGGCCGGGAGGTCGCCACCGAAATCCGTTCTGTATTCACAGCACGCGATCAGCCGAGTCGCGGGTGCCCTTTGATCGACCACCACCAGATAGTCAGATGCCAGCGCGGGGTGGGACAGCAGCAGCCGCTCGATCTCGCTCGGGAAGACGTTCACCCCGCGGATCACCAGCATGTCGTCACGCCTGCCGGTGACCCTGTCCATCTTGACCAGGGTGCGGCCGCACGCGCAGGGGCCGTGGCGCAGCGCCGAGATGTCGCCGGTGCGATAACGCAGCAGCGGCATCCCCTCCTTAGTCACGGTGCTGAACACCAGCTCCCCGGGCGTGCCGTCGGGCACGTGTTCCCCGGTCGCAGGATCGATCGCCTCCACGATGAACTGGTCCTCGTTGACGTGCAGCCCGTCGGCGGCTACGTAGCACTCCGCAGCGACGCCCGGGCCGATGACCTCGGACAGCCCGTAACTGTCCAGCGCGCGAATCCCGAGCAGCTCCTCGATGCGGACCCGCATGGACTGCGTCCACGGCTCCGAGCCGAACAGGCCGGCCTTCAGGCTGAGCCCGTTCCCGGGCCCGAGCCCGGCCGCATTGAGCGCCTCGCCGAGCCGTATCGCGTACGACGGCGAGCAGCACAGGATGTCCGGCTGCAAATCGTGGATCAGCGTAACCTGCCGCGGCGTCATCCCGCCGGACACCGGGACCACCATCGCGCCGAGCTCCTGCGCGCCCTGGTGGAAGCCGATCCCGCCGGTGAACAGGCCGTAGCCGAAAGCGTCGTGCACCACGCTGTCTTTGGTGGCGCCCGCGCCGACCAGGTTCCGCGCGCACATCCGCGCCCAAAGCCGCAGGTCACCACGGGTGTAGCCGATGAGCGTCGGCCGCCCGCCGGTCCCGCTCGACCCGTGAACCGTAATCACCTCAGAGCGCGGCACGGCCAGCAGACCAAACGGGTAGTTATCCCAGAGATCGGTCTTGGTAGTCGTCGGCAGCCGTGGCAGGTCATCAAGGGTCACGTCGTTACCGCTGGTCACGCCTGCTTCCTTGAGCCGGCTGCCCTGCAGCCCGCCGACCGCAATCAGCCGGTCAATGAGTGCCCGTAGCCGGTCCTGCTGCAGTACTGCCAGCGCCTCCGGCGGAATTGCTTCCGCGTCCGGCTCGAAAATGCCCGGCCGTTGCTCGTCCAGCATATTGGTTCAGCCTCCGCCCTCTGCACCTACTATGACAGGTATGACAAGTGTGCCCGACCGCTCCCGGGTGCGTCTCCCCGGCATCAGCTCCCGCGCCTACGAGCATCCTGCCGACCGCTCGGCCCTCGTGGCGATGCGCAAGCTCACCGGATTCGACGTGCTGCTGCGCCGCCTCGCTGGCCTCTTCAACGACCGGAGCCTGCGGCTGATGTTCCTGGCCAGCTCGGTGCGCGCGTCGGAGCACCAGTTCCCGCAGCTGTACCAGGCGATGCGGGACGGCGCCTATGTCCTTGACCTGCCGACCATCCCCGAGCTGTTCATCACCCAGGACCCGTTGGTGAACGCGATGACGCTCGGCTCCGACAAACCATTCATCGTCGTTACCACCGGCCTGGTCGACCTCTTCGACGCCGAGGAAATGCGCTTCGCCATCGGGCATGAGCTCGGCCACGTGCTTTCCGGGCACGCGGTCTACCGGACCATGCTTTATCACCTGATCAGGCTAGCCGCCCGGGTGGCCTGGATGCCGATCGGCTATCTCGGACTCCGCGGCATCATCTGGGGCCTGGAAGAGTGGTACCGCAAGTCCGAGCTGTCCTGCGACCGGGCTGGCCTGCTGGCCGGCCAGGACGTGGAGGCGGCGCGGCGGGCGCTGATGAAGACGGCGGGCGGCTACCGCATGTCAGAGCTCAGCCACGACGAGTTCCACCAGCAGGCACATGAGTACGACGCGGTGCCCGATGTCCGTGACGGCCTGCTCAAGCTGCTCCAGCTGCAGGGGACCCTGCACCCGTTCGCCGTGGTGCGCTTCGCCGAGCTGGACCGCTGGGCAGGCAGCGGCGACTACGCCGACATCCTGGCCGGCAATTACCCGCGCCGCGAGGATGACCCGCAGACCTCGGTCGGCGACGAGGTCAAGTCCGCCGCCCGCGCCTACCAGGAATCCTGGAACCGCAGCTCCGATCCGCTGATCGGCGCAATGCGCGGCGTGGCCGAGACCGCGGTCGGGGCCGGGGAGCGGCTGTTCAGCAGGTTCAACAGGAACGACGACGAATAACCGGTTCCACTGGCCTGTGCACAGCACTGTGGACAGGCCAGTGGATAACTATTATTAACGGGGGATAACAAGCTGGTGTCCTGTGCATGGCCAAACAATTCTGGACTTGGTGTAATCAAGCCCTTGTGCGCGCGGGCCGGGACGCAGTAGAACTACATCCACCGCTAGAGGCGGCCACCAGCCCGGGGGCGACCCCGGGACGCGGATCGGCCGGGAGACCGGAAAGTTCCGCGGGCGGCTAGTACCGGCGGCAGGCCCGCGCAGCGCGAGGCAGCCGAGGAATCGGCGCGCTAGAGCGCTGTGCGGCCGGGCGAGGCCCCTCCATCTCATACATGGAGGGGCCTCGTCATATTTTGCCGCGAGGCGGCCCCGCCATCCCGGACCGACACGCCGCACGCCACCGGCGGGACTCGGTTACCTGCTCAGGCGGCGGTCAGTGCCGCGCGGGCCGAAACCGGCCCCGGTAGGCAGCTGCGGATCCCAGTCGAACACCACCGCGTTGTCCTCCTCGCCGATCAGCACCTCCGCACCGGGCTCCGCACCCGCCTCGGCGAGCGCCTCCTCGATGCCGAGCCGCGCCAGCCGGTCGGCCAGGTACCCGACCGCCTCGTCGTTGCTGAAGTCGGTCTGCAGGATCCACCGGCGCGGTTTGTCGCCACGGATCACGAACGTGTTGCCGGCGGTGCGGATCACCTCGAAGTCCGGGCCCGCCACCGGCTCAGGCCGGATGACCAGCCGCGTCGGCTCGGCCGGCGGGGCGGCGGCCCGGGCGGCCGTGATGACGGCCGCCATGGTGAACGCCAGATCACGCAGGCCTTCCCGGGTAGCCGCCGACACCTCGCAGACGATCAGGCCGCGCGCCTGCAGGTCCGGGATCACCATGGCGGCAAGGTCGCGCGCGGCGGGCACATCGACCTTGTTCAGCGCGACGATCCGTGGCCGGTCCTGAAGGCTCGCGCCGGTGGCCGCCTCGTAGGCGGCCAGTTCGTCCTCGATGACGTCCAGGTCGCTGACCGGATCCCGGCCAGGCTCCTCGGTCGCGCAGTCAAGCACGTGCACCAGCACGGAGCAGCGTTCTACGTGCCGGAGGAAGTCAAGGCCGAGGCCCTTGCCGCGGCTGGCGCCTGGAATCAGGCCGGGCACGTCGGCGACCACGAACTGGGCCTCGCCGGCTTCGACCACGCCGAGGTTCGGGATCAGGGTGGTAAACGGATAGTCGGCGATCTTCGGCCGGGCGGCAGACAGGGCCGAGACGAGCGACGACTTCCCGGCGTTAGGGAAACCCACCAGCCCGGCGTCGGCCACGGTCTTCAGCTCGAGCATCAGCTGAAGCTCGGCACCAGGCTCTCCGCGCAACGCGAACCCGGGTGCCTTGCGCTTGGCCGAGGCGAGCGCAGCATTGCCGAGACCGCCGCGGCCGCCCTTGGCCGCGACGAACCGCGTCCCCGCGCCGATCAGGTCGGCGAGAACCGTGCCATCGATGGTCTTCACCACCGTCCCGTCCGGCACCCGCACGACCAGGTCGGCGCCCTCGGCTCCGTTCCGGTTGGATCCGGACCCCGGCTTGCCGCTGCCCGCCCGGCGTACTGGCCGCCGGTGGAAGTCCAGCAGGGTCGCAGCGCTGGGGTCGACCTGAATGATCACATCGCCACCTCGGCCCCCGTTACCGCCGTCGGGGCCGCCGAGCGGCTTGAACTTCTCCCGGTGAATGGACGCGCAGCCGTGTCCGCCGTCGCCCGCCTGTACCCGCAGCTGGGCCTGGTCCGCGAACTCGGCCAAGGCATACCCCTTTCGTAGCTCGCCGCCCGGCGAATGCCCGCCGATCACGCGACAGCCGGGCGTACCAGCGCCGACACCGGTCCTGCCGACTGCCACCGGTCCTGCCGACTGCCACCGGTCCTGCCGACTGCCACTGTCCTGCCGACTGGCACCGGTCCCGCCGGGCCACCGGTCCGCCGGCTGCAACCGATCCGAAGCCCGCCGGGCGCGCCAAGGGCGGACCGGTCGCCGGTCCGCCCTTGGCCGCTACGCCTGGTTAACCGCTCCGCGCGGGTCTAGCTGGCCTTCGCCGGCGCGGCCGCTTCTGCGGACACCGGGATGACGCTCACCGCCCGGCGCCCGCGCCGGGTGCCGAACTCGACCTTCCCGCGGACCAGCGCGAAAAGCGTGTCATCTCCACCGCGGCCGACGCCCAGGCCCGGGTGGAAGTGCGTGCCATGCTGGCGCACGATGATCTCGCCGGCCCCTACAAGCTGCCCGCCGAAGCGCTTGACGCCCAGCCGCTGGGCATTGGAGTCGCGGCCGTTCCGGCTGGACGAGGCGCCCTTCTTGTGTGCCATCTCAGTCCTTCTTCCTTGAGCTGGCGCGGGCCTTCCCGCCGCTGATGCCGGTGATCTTTAGCTGCGTGTACTTCTGCCGGTGACCCATCCGGCGCCGGTAGCCGGTCTTGTTCTTGTAATGAATCATGTTGATCTTGGGGCCGCTGGCAGCACCGAGGATCTCGGCGGTGATCTCGTAATGGCCGAGCTCGGCGGGGTCGCTGATGACCTCATCGTCGTCGACCACGAGGACGGCCGCCAGCTTGACCTTGGATCCGACATCACCGGCGAGCTTGTCCACGGTCAGGACATCGTCGACCGATGCCTTCTCCTGCCTGCCGCCACAGCGCACAATCGCGTACACCGAAGTACTCTCTCTCCCTTGTGCGGGCCCGCCGCGAGATCCGCGGAGTCGTTCGACACCGGCGCGAACGGGCTCGCCTGCGTTGCGGACGATCATCCGGCGACGTACGCTGCCGGACTCGCCTGATGCGCCGAGCTCAAAGACTATCAGATCGTACGGGCCTCACACCGCCGCCGCTTCTGCGTCCGGTGCCTGGCCGGAGCCTGCCTGCCCGGCGCCTGCCTGCCCAGCGTCTGCCTGCCCAGCTTCTGCCTGCCCAGAACCAGCTTCTGCCTGCCCTGCTTCTGCCTGCCCTACTTCTGCCTGGCCGGAGCCTGCCTGCCCGGCTTCTGCCTGCCCGGCTTCTGCCTGCCCAGCGCCCGCCTGCGCGGCGTCATTCCCAGCCCGGCCGACGTGCTCAGGTGCTGGCGGGGCCTGCTCCCGCCGGGCGGCCGGCCTGCGCCGACCGCGGCCGACCGACGCCGGATGCGGGCCTGCCTGATCTCCGTCCGCCTGCCGGTCGTCCGCCTGCCGGTCGTCCGCCTGCCGGTCGTCCGCCTGCCGGTCGTCCGCCTGCCGGTCGTCCGCCCGTCTCCCGCCAGCCTGTCTCCTGCCCGCCTGTCCCCCGCCGCCGCCGCGGCCGGTCCCGCCGCCACTCTCGGTCGACATGTCCGGGTCTGCCTTGGCCTGGTCTGCCTTCGCCGTGCCGGATCCCGATGCTGACTTGGACCGCTTCGTCGGCTGAGCCGACTCCCCTGAGCGGCCATGCTGAATGAGCGGTGCATGATCGACCGGCTCAAGCGAGATAAGCACGCCCCGTCCGTTGCAGTGCTCGCACGGCACCGAGAACGCCTCAAGCAGCCCGGACCCGACCCGTTTCCTGGTCATCTGCACCAGGCCGAGCGATGTGACCTCGGCCACCTGATGCTTGGTCCGGTCGCGGGCCAGGCATTCGAGCAGCCGCCGCAGCACGAGGTCACGGTTGCTCTCCAGCACCATGTCAATGAAGTCGATCACGATGATGCCGCCGACGTCCCGGACGCGCAGCTGCCTGACAATCTCTTCGGCGGCCTCCAGGTTGTTACGAGTGACCGTCTGCTCCAGGTTGCCGCCCTGGCCGGTGAATTTACCGGTGTTGACGTCAATGACGGTCATCGCCTCGGTCGTGTCGATGACCAGCGAGCCGCCGCTCGGCAGCCACACCTTGCGCTCGAGCGCCTTCGCGATCTGCTCGTCGATGCGGTAGGCGGCGAAGACGTCGTGGTCGTCGGTCCAGCGCTCCAGCCGGTCCGCCAGGTGCGGGGCCACATAGCGGACGTACTCATCCACGATGTCCCACTCGCCGTCACTCGCGATGACCAGCTTGGTGAAGTCCTCGTTAAAGATGTCCCTGACTACCCGGATTGTCAGGTCAGGCTCGCTGTACAGAAGCTCCGGCGCGGTCGCCGACTTGGCCTTGCGCTCGATGGCCTCCCACTGCGCGGCCAGCCGCTTGACGTCCCTGGCGAGTTCCTCCTCGGCCGCGCCCTCCGCGGCGGTCCGCACGATGACGCCGGCGTTCTCCGGCATGACCTGCTTGAGGATCTGCTTGAGCCGGGTCCGCTCGGTATCGGGCAGCTTGCGGCTGATGCCGGTCATCGAGGCGCCTGGCACGTAGACGAGATACCTGCCGGGCAGGCTCACCTGGCTGGTCAGCCGGGCACCCTTGTGGCCGATCGGGTCCTTGGTCGCCTGCACGAGGATCGACTGGCCTGACTTGAGAGCAGACTCGATCCGCTTGGATTCACCCTCGAGACCGCTGGCGTCGAAATTGACCTCGCCCGCGTACAGGACCGCGTTCCTGCCCTTTCCAATATCAGCGAAGGCCGCCTCCATCGAGGGCAGGACGTTCTGCACCTTGCCGAGGTAGACATTGCCGACGTAGGACTGGTGGCTGGCCTTGTCGACGTAATGCTCGACGAGGATGCCATCCTCCATGACCGCGATCTGGGTCCGGTCCCCGGTCTGTCGCACCACCATGACACGGTCCACTGCCTCACGGCGAGCCAGGAACTCGGATTCGGTGATGATCGGCGGCCTCCGCCGGCCCGATTCACGCCCTTCACGCCGCCGCTGCCGCTTGGCCTCCAGCCGGGTGGAACCCTTGATCGACCTGACGTCGCCAGCCGCTTCCTCGGCCGCGGTCCGGGGCGCACGGACGTGCACGACGGTGTTCGGCGGGTCATCGGATGAGGGTAGTTCGGTGTCGCCGCCCGACCCGCTGCGGCGCCGGCGCCGGCGCCGGCGCGCTGGCGGGTCGGCCCCGCCGCCCTCGCCATTCTCGCCAGCCGGCCCGTCTGCCTCAGCCGAATCGCGCGACGAGCCCACCTGTCCGGCGCCGCCCGCGTCCTCATCGGCGGCCGTACCGCCGTCGGCTCCGTCCTCGCCCGCGGCGCCGCGGGCCTTGGCGTGACTCCGGCCGCCACGGCGCCTGCGCCTGCCCGCCGACCCGGTCGCCTCGCCGTCGCTGTCCTGGGCGCCAGCGTGTCCTGCCCCGGATGAAGCTGCCGCGGCCTCTTCGCCGCCCCCGCCAGCCCCGCCGCCCTCGTCGCCGCCCCGGCCAGCGCCGTCGCCGCCCCGGCCAGCGCCGTCACGGCCCCGGCCGCTGCTGTCGGCCGGCCCTCCGGTGCCTTCCGCTGGCCCGCCATCACCGGCTGAGCCGCTGGTCGCCGCCCTCCCCCGTCCCGACCTTGTCCTGCGTCGGGCAGTTCCTGAAGCGCCAGCCGCGTCCTCCTGCCCTTCCTGGCCGCCGCCACCACTAGAGGCGAGATCCGGCGGCTGGAAGATGACCACTGGTGGCTGGAAGACCGCCACCGGGGCCGTCGTGGCCGACACGGTGAACTCGGGTGCCGACCCGGTCGGCGGTACGTAGGGTGCCGCGCCCGCGGGCTGAGCTGCTGCGGGCCGGTCTCCCCCAGGCTGGTCCGCCGCAGGCTGGGCCGCTGGCCGGCTGGCCGCACGCCGCCGCTTGGGCGGCACCTCCGTAGCCTCGTAGGCCTGCGATTGCGTGCCAGCTGCCGCCGTGCCCGCTGGCTCCGCCGCCCGGCCGCCACCAGCGCTGGACGCACCGGGGTCAGCCGGATCGCCGCCTGGTGGTCCGGCTGGCCGGACCACTGCCTTGCGGGCCCGCCGGAGCAGCCTCCGGCCAGCGCCGGGGGCTTCCTGGCCTTCCTGGCCCGCGCCTTCCTGGCCCGCGCCTTCCTGGCCGCTGCCGGCCGGGACCTCTATCCCGTGCCCGGCCACGGCCGGGCTGCCGGCTACGTCAGGGGACCGGCTAGCACTAGCCGATCCGTCATTTTCTGATTCCGTGGTGTGTCGCTCGCTCTCGAGCATCAGGGAAATCTCTCCCGTCAGGCTCCCGGGCGCGCAGACCGGAATCCCGGCCCGCCGCGCCACGCGGGAGCTGTTCGTACGCGCTCACTGGTGCGGTGTTCACCTTTCGGCCTCCGCTCCCGGGCACGTTGCCTTTTTCTGTCCCTGGGCCGCGCCCTGCGCGGGCGGCCGGGGCGCCGCCGCAACGGGCGGCGTGGGCCCTGATGGCCCAGCCGGCCCTGGGGATCCGGCGGGCCCGGGCGTACCGGACACGCTGATCCCCGCGGCAGCGGCCGCCATGCCGATCGGCCCCTGCGCCAACCGCGTCACCAGCGGAGGTGACGATGGCGCGAGGGCCGCCACGTGGCCGAGCGCGGTCAAGATGTCATCGGGTCGGACGGCAGGTGTCATGTGCCGAACAACCATTCGAAGTATCGCACATCCGGCGTCCCGGCCTTCACCGGCACGCCGGTCAAGCTCCAGCGTGAGCACCGCAGCCCGGGCATCGAGCCGCCGAATTCCCTTGCTGGTAAGCCGATCGACCGGGGCGCTGCTTGCGGCGAGGAAGGCCTGCACTGCCCGGGCCGCCTCGGCTGGCTCAATGCCCGGCAGCTCGAGCCGCCATTGCGACGCCTCGAGCGCAACCCCGTCTGTCGCGCCGGCCAGCTCGAATACCTCGATCACGTCAATCCCGTCCGGCAGGGCCGCATCCAGCCTGTCGCGCACGTCGGGCGCGGCGCATGCACCGGTCAGCGAGATCTCCAGGTATTCAGCCTCACTCGCGGCGCCCGTCGACACTCCGCCCGAATAAGAAATCTTCGGGTGCGGCGAGAAACCCGCCGAATAAGCGACGGGCAGGCCGGCCCTCCGCACTCCCCGCTCTACCGCACGCGCAATATCCCTGTGGCTCGCAAAACGCATCCTGCCGCGTTTAGCGTACCGGATCACCAGCCGCTGAGCCACCGGCGCAGGGGGCGGCCCGGACGGCGCGGGACGTTGCATCTACGCCCCGTTTCCTCTCGCTTCATTCACAACGGGAACGCCGCGCGTAGTCCCGTCCATTCCCGGGACCCGCGCGGGGGCCGGCCGGGGGGCCACGGCGAGGGGAAGCAATTTTTCTCCGGTCGGGCCCGCCTGGATCTCGGTCCCCATCGCCGGGCAGACGCCGCACTCGAAGCACGGCGTCCAGCGGCAGTCCTCCACCTCGGCCGCGCCTGCCGGGTCGATGGCGGCCAGCCAATCCTGCCACAGCCAGTCGCGATCGAGCCCGGCGTCCAGGTGATCCCAGGGCAGCACCTCGGTGTAACCGCGCTCGCGCGTCGTGTACCAGTCCAGGCCGATACCGTCGGCGGCCAGCGCGTCGGCGGCGCACGTGGCCCAGCGCTCGTAGCTGAAGTGCTCGCTCCAGCCGTCGAACCTGGCGCCGTCCTGCCACGCTGACCTGATCACCTTCGCGACCCGCCGGTCGCCGCGGGACAGCAGGCCCTCGATCTCGGCGGGCTCCCCGTCGTGGTACCTGAAGCCGATCGCCTTGCCGTAGTTCCGGTCGGAACGCAGCGCCCGGCCGAGCGCCCGCAGCCGGGCGTCGACGGTCTCGCGGCCGCACTGGGCCGCCCACTGGAATGGCGTGTGCGGCTTGGGCACGAACGCCCCGATCGACACGGTGCAGCGGATGTCGCGCCTGCCGGTGGCCTTCCGGCCCGCCTCGATCACCCGGGTGGCCACCCTGGCGATCGCCAGCACGTCGTCGTCGGTCTCGGTCGGCAGCCCGCACATGAAGTAGAGCTTGACCTGGCGCCATCCGCTGGCGTAAGCGGTGCTGACGGTCTGGATCAGGTCGTCCTCGGTGACCATCTTGTTGATCACCCTACGGATCCGGTCCGTTCCGCCCTCCGGGGCGAACGTCAGGCCGGACCTGCGCCCGTTCCTGCTCAGCTCGTCGGCCAGGGTGACGTTGAACGCGTCGACGCGGGTGGATGGCAGCGACAGCCCCGTGTTGGTGCCCTCGTACCTGTCTGCCAGCCCGCTCGCGATGTCGTTGATCTCGCTGTGGTCGGCGCTGGACAGCGAGAGCAGCCCCACCTCGGCGAAACCGCTCGCGGCCAGCCCGGTGTCCACCATCTCGCCGATCGTCGTGATGGACCGTTCCCGGACCGGCCGGGTGATCATCCCGGCCTGGCAGAACCTGCAGCCCCTGGTGCAGCCGCGGAAGATCTCCACGCTGAACCGCTCGTGCACCGACTCGGCCACCGGAACCAGCGGCTTCCGCGGGTACGGCCAGGAATCCAGGTCCATAACGGTGTGCTTGGCTACGGTGCGCGGGATGCCTGACCGGTTCGGCGCCACCCGGCTGATCTGGCCGTCCGGTGCGTACTCAACGTCGTAGAAGCGCGGCACGTAAACGCCGCCTGCGGTCGCGAGAGCGGCCAGCAGGCCATCCCTGCCCCCCGGGCGCCCGTCCCGCTTCCAGGCCCTGACCAGCTCGGTAATGGCCAGGACGGCCTGCTCGCCGTCGCCGAGCACGGCGCCGTCGATGAAATCCGCGATCGGCTCCGGATTGAACGCGGCGTGCCCGCCGGCCAGCACCAGCGGGTCGTTATCGCCTCTTTCTTCCGCCTGCAGGGGTATCCCTGCGAGATCAAGGGCGGTCAGCAGGTTGGTGTAGCCGAGCTCGGTGGCAAAGCTGACGCCGAGCACGTCAAAGGCCCGCACCGGCCGGTGCGCGTCCACGGTGAACTGCGGCACCTGATGGGCCCGCATCAGCTCTTCCAGGTCAGGCCAGACGCTGTAGGTGCGCTCCGCCAGCACGCCGTCATGGCCGTTGAGCACCTCGTAAAGGATCTGGATGCCCTGGTTCGGCACGCCCACCTCGTAGGCGTCCGGGTACATCAGCGCCCACCGGACATCGGCGGCGTCCCAGTCCTTGATGACCGAGTTCAGCTCGCCGCCCACGTACTGGACCGGCTTGCGGACCAGCGGGAGCAGCGGCTCGAGCTGCGGGTACACCGACTGCACTGGCATCGTTACAGCGTACCGACGCGATGACGTGACCGGCGCCGCGGCGCCGGTCACGCAGACCCCGGCAGGCCGGCCGCAGATCCTGCTGTTCGGGTGCAGCGCCGTGGCTGTGTCGGGCTGGTCCGCTCCCGGCTCGAGGGCGCGATGGACCGGGCGGCCGGGCAGGCCGCCACCACGGCCGCGGCACCGCCCGGCGCGGCGCGGCCGGCTGCCACGGTATTGTCAGACGATCGACTCAGCCAGGGCGAGTAAGCCGGCCGCTCAGCCGAGGGGCAGGCGACGCCAGCGCAGCGCTGCAGATTGGCGGGACAGAACGGGCAAGGCGTTGGTCGGCGGGCATCGCGGCCGTGTCGCTGCCACCGCAAGCCCAACCAATCGTGCTAGAACTGCGTCCTAGCTAGATGGACGCAGCCATCTACGGAGATGATCACGTGGTTTCCCTCCGGGCGGAAGCACGCTGCAGCACATCACTGAGGGAGTGGGATGCAGATCACATGCCTGGGCCATGCTGGTATGTACATCAAGACGCGCCACGGAACGATCCTGTGCGACCCGTGGAAGAATCCCGCGTACTTTGACTCATGGTTCGTCTTCCCTGACAACAGCGGCCTGGACTGGGACCACTACGGGCAGGTGGACTACCTGTATGTGTCCCACCTGCACAAAGACCATTTTGACCCGGAGTTGCTGAGCACGCATGTGTCACGCGGCGCAACGGTGCTGCTGCCCGACTTCCCGGTGCCGGACCTGCGGGATGAGCTGGAGCGGCTGGGCTTCACCCGGTTCATGGTGATGCCGAACGGCAAGGTGGTCGAAAGGGACGGGCTGCGGCTGATGGTGCAGGCGCTGCTGTCCCCGACCGACGGGCCGCTCGGGGACTCGGCCCTGGCCGTCGATGACGGGACCGCCCGGATCCTCAACCAGAACGACGCCAGGCCGACCGACCTTGATGAGCTGCGGGCCTTCGGCAGCTACGACGTGCACCTGCTGCAGTTCTCGGGAGCCATCTGGTGGCCGTGGACCTATGAGCTGCCTGACGCGGCGAAACGCTCGTTCGGCGCGGCGAAAAGAGCTAACGGCCTGGACCGCGCGGTCCGCTACGTCAAGGCCATCGGGGCCAGCCACGTCGTGCCGTCGGCCGGCCCGCCCTGCTTCCTTGATGAGGACCTTTTCGCCTTTAACGACCTGACCGGGGACCCGGCCAATACCTTTCCTGACCAGCTGGTTTTCCTTGACTACCTGCGTGAGCAGGGCATCGCAGGGGGCCAGCCGATGACCCCGGGCGCGGTGCTCGAGGTGGACCAGGACACCTTCGAGGTGCACTGGCCCGCGGGCGCCGAGCGGGCGCTGGAGCCATTCACCGACAAGGAGCGTTATCTCCGCGGCTATGCCGCGCGAATGGCGGACCGGATCGCGTCGGATAAGCGCAGCTGGCCGGTAGCCGGGATAGACGTGCTCGCCGAGCTCAAGGCCTGGTTCGAGCCGCTGCTCGAGCTAGCCGATCATATCCGGCGTGGCGTCGCCGGGCCGGTGCTGCTCAGGCCAGGCAGCGACCAGCCGATCGTCATCGACTTCCCGGCCGGAGAGGTCCGCGCCTTCGCCGGCGAGACGTGCCGTTATGAGTTCAGTATCGAACGGCCGCTGGTCGAGCGGCTGATCGCTGATCACCAGACCGACTGGGTCAATAGCCTCTTCCTGAGCATGCGGTTCCGGGCCCGCAGGGTCGGCCAGTTCAACGAGTACGTGTACACGTTCTTCAAGTGCCTGGCGCCGGACCGGCTGATGTACGCCGAAGGCTGGTACGCCGACCAGAGCCACGACGAAGAGGACATCAAGCTGGGCGACTGGATCATGCAGCGCCGCTGTCCGCATCTGCGCGGCGACCTCAGCCGTTTCGGCGAGATCAACGGCACGACGCTGACCTGCGCCATGCACGGCTGGCAGTTCGACCTGCCGACGGGCCGCTGCCTGACCAGCGACAACGATGCTCATCGCCTCCGCTGCAGCCCGATCAGCGGCGCGGGCGACGAGGAGCGTGACGAAGCGCCCGAAGCGCCGTGGGCGGTCACCGCGCAGCGGTCCCGGCCGTAGCCGAGCCCCAGCAGGGCCGGCCGTAGCGATCCCTGCCATACCCCTCGGGAGCCGAACCTGCGGTAACCCTCGGGCCCCCTCGGGGCCGGACCAGTCCAGGGTCAGCTGAAGACGGACCGGTGCCTGTGCACGGCATTCAGCGCGCCCACGGCGATCATGTCGGCGAACATGGCCGAGCCGCCGTACGACACGAACGGCAGCGGCAGCCCCGTCACCGGCATGATCCCGACCGTCATCCCGATATTGATGAACGCCTGCACGGCCAGCCAGATGGCTATCCCGGCCGCGACGAGCATGCCGAACTGATCGTCGGCCCGGGCGGCGATCCGCAGCGCCCGCAGCAGCAGCACGGCGAGCAGCCCGATGATCAGAACCGCTCCGGCAAAGCCGAGTTCCTCCCCCGCCACCGCGAAGATGAAGTCGGTGTGCTGCTCGGGAACGAAGTTTCCGGCGATCAGCTGGCCATGGAACAGGCCCTGGCCGAACAGGCCGCCCGAGCCGATGGCGATCTTGGCCTGCGCAGCGCTGTAGCCGGTTCCCCTGGGGTCCGCCGACGGATTGAGGAACGCGGTCAGCCGGTGCAGCTGGTAGGTCTGCAGCAGGTGCAGGTTCAGCACCGCCAGCACCGCGGCGGTGGCGGCCACGGCGAGTCCGACCAGCCACCGCAGCCTGATCCCGGACAGCGCGATGAGCCCGATGACCAGGACCGCCATGAGGACCGTGACGCCCAGGTCCGGCTCGAGCACGACCAGGCCGATCGGTACGACCGCAATGCCGATCGCCAGCGCGACCGCCCGCATCCGCGGCCGGCTGTCAGCCTGCCGCAGTTCGCTGAGTACCGCCGCCGACATCAGGATGATGGCCAGCTTGCCGAACTCGGACGGCTCGATCTGGAACCCGACGGGGAGCGAGATCCAGGCGGTGGCGCCGTTGACGGCGGTTCCGAGCGGGGTGAGCACCGCGAGCAGGCCCAGGCAGGACAGGCCGTACAAAATCGGTGCGTACAGGCGCAGCTGACGATAGTCGAGCATGCTCACGATAGCCATCAGGATCAGTCCGATCCCGATATTCAGCAGCTGCTTGTACAGGTAGGTCCGCGGGTCGGCCCCGGCTAGCCGCAAGCCAGGCTGGGTGGCCGACCAGACGAGGAGCGTCCCCACCAGGCTGAGCGCGAGCACCGTGGCCAGTAGCACGTAGTCGAGGTGACGCAGCGGCGACTGCCTGGAGAGCGCACGCTCCGCCAGGGACCTGCGCGGCGGCTGCTGGCCGAGCGGCGAGCCCCCGGGCGATTGCCCCGGGGGGCGGACCGGCGCGAGCTTGCCGTACTTGGTGGCGCGCTGCACGGGCGGCCGGACCGGCGGGAGCTTGCCGTAGGCTGCTCCGCGCCGCCCGGAACCGAGGCCCTGGGCGCTGCGCAGCCAGGACGACCCGCGGATCGAGCTCATGGGCGCCCCCCGGGTGATCGGCCCGGGGCCGGATGGGACCGGGTCTTCTTGCCCGCGGGGGCGGCCGAGCTCACGACCTGCCCGGCTCCGTTGATGTGCGGCAGCGGCGGCAGGTTGCCGCCTGGGAGGGCCGCCTTATGGCCTTCGAGGCCGTAGAGGGAGTCCCAGATCTGCCGGACGGCCGGGGCGGAGACGTCGGCGCCAAAGCCGGACTTGGGGATCATCATGATCACGACATACTTGGGATCGCCGCACGGGGCGAACGAGGCGAACACCGAGGTGGCCAGGCCGCCGAATACCTGCGCGGTACCGGTCTTGCCCGCCAGGCACACCCTGCCCAGCGGGAACCCGCCGAACGCGGACGCGGCGGTGCCCGACGTCACTACCCCGGCCAGCGCGCTCCTGATGTAGGCCAGCGTGCCCTTGGCGACCGGCAGATGGCCAACCACCGGCGGATTGATCTTCTGCACGGTCTTGCCGTCCGGGCTGAGCAGGGCCTCGCCGATCCGCGGGCTGTACACGGTGCCGCCGTTCGCGAGCGCGGCGTAGGCGCGGGCCAGCTGGAGCGGGGTCACGGTGACGTAGCCCTGGCCGATGGCGGAGATGATGGCCTGGCCCGGCGTCCAGATGTTGCCTGACTGGCAGTCCTGGTACTCGATCTGCTGGATGTAGGTCCCATTGGCCCTGCCGTACTTGCACCAGTCCTGCCCGCTGTGGGCGTTGTCCTTCCACATGTAGTACAGCCATTCCCTGGTCGGCACCGTGCCCGGGTTCTCGGCCGGCAGGTCGACGCCGGTGTCCTTGCCGAAGCCCCACGCCAGCTCCATTTTCTGCATCCGCTGGACCGGCGCCCTCGGGCTCGTGACGTCGTCTGCCTTCCGGTCGTCCGTCAGCCACATGTCGTAGCCAAGCCCGTAGAAGACCGTGTCGCAGGAGACCACGAGCGCCTGGTGCAGGCTCATGTAGCCCGAGTTCGCCGCGCTGTCGTTATTGAACGTATGCCCGCCGACGGTCATCGAGCCAGGGCAGGCATACGAGCCGTAGAGGCTGTACCCGTCGGCAACGGCGGCAGTGGCGGTGGTCACCTTCCAGGTCGACCCGGGTGCGTACTCGCCCTGGGTCGCGCGGTTCAGGATCGGCTCGGCGTCCCTGGTCCCGAACAGCGCGTTGAACTCGCTGGTCGAGATGCCGCCGGTCCAGATGCTCGGATCGTAGGTCGGGTAGCTGGCCATCGCGAGCACCCGGCCCGTGGTGGTCATCACCACAGCGGCCCCGCTGGTCGCTCCGGTATTGCCAGCCGCCTCGGTCCGGTGGATCGCTCCGGCGAGAGCGTTCTCGGTGTCCTGCTGGAGCTGCGCGTTAATGCTGGTGACGAGGTCATCGCCGGCTTTCGGCTGGACCTGACTGATGGTGCCGGTCACATCACCCGCGGCGTCGACCGAGACCTTCATGTCGCCGGTGGTGCCCCGCAGCTGGCGGTCATACTGCTGTTCGAGTCCGGCCTGGCCGACCAGGTCCGTCCCGGAGAAACCGGTCACCGGCAGGCCGAACTGCTTCACCTCCTGCGAGGTGATCGGCTGCAGGTAGCCGAGGACCTGGGCAGTGTCGGTGCCGGACGGCTGCGGATAGTGCACCACCGGCTGCAGCTGGGCCGTGACACCGGGAAACGCCCGCTGGCTCTCGAGCACCTGCAAGGCCACCTGGTCAGGCACGTTCTCCGCTACCGGGATGGGCTGATACGGCGATCCTGGCCAGCAGGGCTGCGGGACTCCGACCGTGCACAGCCGTACCTTCTGGGTCAGCAACTTGTCACGGATGCCGAGCAGGCGGGCCAGCCTGCTGAGTTCCGCCGCTCCCCCGTCCTGCTGCCTGGACACCTCGGACATGTTGACCGCGACCACCAGCGTCGAGCGGTTGTCCACCAGCGGCTGGCCGCTGTCGTCGACGATCTCGCCGCGCACCGCAGGCACGATGACGTTCCTGAGCCGGTCCTGGCTGGCCTGGCTGGCGTAGGACGCACCCGATGCGATCTGAATATTCCAGACGCGCACCCCGAGCCCGATCAGCAATGCGGCCACAAGCACGTGCAGCACCGCCAGGCGCCGCCTGGATGCGGGGATCACGACCGGCTCCCGGCACGGCTGCCGCCGGCCCGCCAGAGCGCCGAGCGGGTGCCGAGCCTGCGCCGCGTCCAGCCGGTCAGCAGCGAACGCCTGCCCGAGCGGAACCTGGCCTGCTTGCCGGAACCGAGCACGGGCCGCCTGCCGCGCAGCGCGGCGCGGCTGCCGGAACGCGCCCGGAATCGCGGGGCGGCCCGCCGGGACCCTTGGGTGAACCGCCGGCCGGCCGGCGCCAGGCCAGCCACCATCCCGTCACCGCGCCGCGAGCCGCCGAGCCGCAGCCGGACCGGGCGGGCGGAGCTGCCCCGGCGCCGCCTCGCACCGAGAGCCAGGCCGCTGCTCAGCACTCCGTCGCGACGCCGCGGGGCGCGCAGCCGCAGCGTCACCGGCCGGGCGGTCAGCACCCGCCTGGGCGAGCCGAATGCCGATCCCCCGGTCAGCCGGGAGTCCGGCCGGAACCTCGCCGCGCGGGCTGGCGCACCCGAGCCGGCCAATAGCGACCGGCGCGGCCCGGGCCTGCGGCCGCGGAAGGCCGGGCCGGGCCTGCCGCGACGCCGGAACGCTTTGGCCGGGGGGCCATGACCGCCGCCGCGCAGCGCCGGGCCGCCCGGGCCGGACCCGCGAGATCTGAAGGCCGGCCCGGCCCGGCCCGACCTCCGGCGGAAGGCCGACCCAGCCGGGCCCGAACTCCCGCGGAAAGCCGACCCAGCCCGGCCCGGACGCCCGCGGAAAACCGACCCGCCCCGGCCCGGACTCCCGCGGAAAGCCGACCCAGCCGGGCCCGAACTCCCGCGGAGGACCGACCCGGCCCGGCCCGGACTCCCGCGGAAAGCCGACCCAGCCGGGCCCGAACTCCCGCGGAAGGCCGACCCGCTTGCACCCGACGCCCCGCGGAACGCCTTGCCGCGCGGCCCGG
>Ga0187879_10000858_pt1 | contig 20576 bp, 39 predicted proteins | sample June2016WEW_19_1_FD_132423 | JGI IMG/M metagenome (GOLD analysis project Ga0187879, IMG submission 132423) | Peatland microbial communities from SPRUCE experiment site at the Marcell Experimental Forest, Minnesota, USA - June2016WEW_19_10 | ecosystem: Environmental > Terrestrial > Soil >... | reverse complement strand
CGCAATGTAGGCACTCCACTTAGGGGTTGTCAAGGCTCTTTTATGTTCCACTCGGTTCCGCTTGTGGCACCCCCCATGTTCCACTATAACCCATTGAAATCGCACATTTGTTCCATTAGTGCCTCTTTTACCCCCCATCTCCTATGAGGGGTAGGGAATAGTATATATACTACACATACCATACGTATGTAACGTATACATGTCCACATCCTCTTATTACTATACCCCTCTATAGATAAAAAGGAACTAAAGGAACAAGTGGAACATACCTGCATTATCAAGGGCTTCCAACGTTCCACTAGCTCGCGCGTAGCGGAACACACTGGAACATCAGATCGGTTTGGAATACCCCCGATACGTGCCGAGCAGCCCGCGTATCTTTTTTGGACCGTCCCAACCGAGTCGCTTCATCGCGCTCGCTAGGCGCTTCGATGTTGCGGTTGTGAGGCGCCCGGGGTCCAGCTGCAGCCGCAGCGTCCAGATGTCCCCGGTGCTGACGCGTCGTTCATGCCCTCGACCATCGCCGCTTGGCGCGATCGTCACCCCCTGCGTGCCCTTGAGGTCGAGCACTTCAAGCAGGTCGTCCCAGGGATCCGCCTCGCGCCTGCTCGCTTGCATCGCGCCCGCCGCCGCCCACAGCGTCGGATCAAGGGTGGTGGTCGCGCCGCGCGCCTCCAGCGCTGCCGCCTCGCCCCATATCTGGTCTCTATCGCGCGCGAGGCGTTCCAGATCGATGCGACCGCATGGCACGGGCCAGAACCGCCTGTTGCCCTCCGCGCGCAGGTACGTGCCCGTCTCGTTGTTGGTGGTAGCGACGAACACGCACCGCCGCGGCCGGTCCACCCGGCACCGCCCGTAAGCCGGCCTGGTCCGGTCCACGGTGCGCGACGCGAACGCCTTCACGCGCTCGATGTCGGCCGCCGACTTGCCGACGAGTTCGGCGATCTCGTAAAGCCACACTCCCTGGATCAGCTCCTGCTGGTGGCGGTCGTCGGCCAGCAATATCGCTTGGTCGGAAAAATTGTCCGCGCCCGCGAGCATCTCGATCGCCGCAGACTTGCCGCGTCCCTCCGGTCCCTCGAGCACCAGGATCGCGTCGTGCTTCCACCCGGGCCTCCGCGCCCGCCGCACCGCCGCCAGCACCGTGAGCCTCCCGAACGCGCCCGTGAGGCCATCCCCGGGCGATCCGAGATAGGCGTGGAGCCACCCGCCGAGCCTCGCCCGCCCGTCCCACGCGCCCTCCACGCGCGCGAGATAATCCACCACGGGATCGAACGGCGATAAAAGGCACTCCTCCACCGCCGCATCGTGGATGTTTTGCATACCGGGGTCGAAACCGAACTTTTCTTGGATTATCACCCGTAGCATATGGTCGGCGTGGTCGCTGAGCTCACCCGCCCACTGCCCTAGCACCCGCCCGCCGACGTGCAGGCGCTCGTGGAACGTGTCGTAGCGGCACGCGATCTCGAGCTTGCGCAACGCGCGGCGCGCGTTGACGCACGTCGGCAGCACCCCGCGCTTGTTGACGTCGAACTCGATCGCCTCGAGCGCGGTCGCCGGCGGGAGCAGGGTTGGGGTGTGGTGGCCGTTGATCCGCGCGCTGGCGGGCGTGGCCGCGGCGCCGAGTGCGGCGTTGGGCCGCACCCACCCGTGACGTGTCGCGAGGAACCAGAGCGTCCCGATTCCGATGGCTCCCTTGGTCCGTCGGCCGAAGCTGCGCCACGCGCTCTCACAGCGTGCCTCGCTGAATTTCTCCTCGCACGACCGCGACCACGCCACCCACCAAGCGAACGGGTCGTCGCCCCACCCGAGCGAGTGGAGCGCCATACCGACGCCGAGCCACGGCAGCATTTTGATCGATGGTGGGATGGCTTGCAGCGCGCTCTTGATTTCCGCCTCCAGCTCGGGGGTGCGCGGGCTCTGTGTCCACGCGATCTCGCGCGCGAGGAGCGAGGGTGCACCGCTAAGCTGCTGGCGCCGTATGATATAATCGGGTGGAGGTGGGAGTGCGACGGTTTTGGTAGGCTTTTCATACGTTTCGATGCAGGACTTGAGCCAGTCTGGGAGCGGCGCGACCGGGAAATTGGTAAGCCACCTATAGGGTTGTTCGGTTCTGTGGATGCTTGGTGGCGCCACCACGTAGCTGCGCGCACCGCGCACCAGGATGTCGCCCAGGTGCGGCGAGCGGTCGAGGTCCCCTGCGAAGTAGATGTGAGCGGCGAGCGGGTTGCGCCCGGTGCCCGCGATCGCGGTGGGTGGGAGCGGCGCGTTGCGCAGCGTCAACTCGCGCAACTGTGCCCATTGCTCGGCGCTGTCGAGGTCGAGCACCACGAGGCCGGCGCCGGTGCCGAGCCCCCAGTTGCACCCCGGCCACCGCCGCGCCCAGCGAATCGCCTCGTCGCGATTGCTCGAGCCCCACAGCGGGTCGGCGCCGCGCGACACGCACGGCCGCTTGCCGATCTGGTCCTCCTCGATGTCGGTTTTCCACCACGGCGCGCCGGGCGCGTGCAGCGGCAGGACGCGCCAGCCAGCGGCGAGATATCGCTCGATCTGGGGAGGAAGCATGGGGGAAGCCCCTTGTTGCGGCTGGCGGGCCGTGTTACCTAGGGGCTGCCCTGGTCAGGCACCCCTCTGTTGCGCCCCGCCCGGCTGGCATCCCGGGCGGGGTTTCGCATTCTTCCCGCCTCCCGGCGGGCAAGGCAAGCCCCTTGACCCGCCTCGCGGCGGGCTTGACCCCACCACCCGCACGTGCAACGCTCTCCTCGCCCGCCTCTGGCGGGCGTGTTTCCTCCCAAGACTTCGAGCCCGCTCCACCCGGCGGGCTCCCTTTTCCTCCCCACCTATGCAATTACTGCATACCTGCCATGCGCTTGACAGTGCCTGACGGGTGATGTAGCGTTTACATACTGTGAGTTATGCTGTTGCATACACGGTGATGGAGGCGAACATGCGAGGCTGCCCCGGTGAAAGCCGGGGCGTTCGCATCGCAACAGGAGGGATGCCATGAAATACGACGTGACGAACCGTTTCAGCGGCGAAACGCAGTTCACCGCCGACATCGATTGCGCCGACGACGCAAGCGAGGCAACGAAGCGCGGCCTCGCTGTGCGCTGGGCTGTCGGATCCGGCGCGTACCTGAGCGGCGCGGACCTGCGCAGCGCGGACCTGAGCGGCGCGTACCTGAGCGGCGCGGACCTGCGCGGCGCGGACCTGCGCAGCGCGGACCTGCGCAGCGCGGACCTGCGCAGCGCGTACCTGCGCAGCGCGTACCTGAGCGCCGCGAACCTGGGCGGCGCGTACCTGAGCGGCGCGGACCTGCGCGGCGCGGACCTGCGCGGCGCGTACCTGAGCGGCGCGGACCTGCGCGGCGCGGACCTGCGCGGCGCGGACCTGCGCGGCGCGGACCTGGGCACTGGGAAGATCAAGGGCCTGTTCCAACTCGGCGATCCCAACGGCTGGTGCGCCCTCACCTACGTCCTCGAGACCGGCGAGCAGCGCGTGCGTGTCGGCTGTCGGGACAAGACGCTGGCCGAAGGGCGCGCGTACTGGGCCGGCAAGGGTAACAGGCGCGAGGTGCTCGCCGCGCTCGACTACGCCGAGGCGATCGCCAAGCTGAGGGGGTGGGTGTCGTGACATTCGACGCACCACCTGGAGGCGCCGCGAATGCCCACTGAATACGAGCAGGCACGCGCCTGGCGCGAGTCGTGGGGCCTCACCCAGGAGGAGCTGGGCGAGCTCATGGGCTACTCGCGCGAGGCGGTGTGCTGGATGGAGAGCGGCAAGCGCCCCAACGCAGCACGGTACGCGGGCGACGCGCGCATCGCGCCGTGGGCGTGGCTCAGGTACAAGACGAGCTGCGCGGCGGTCGACGCGATGCTGAGAAGTGGGAAGGGGTTCAAGTGGGAGGTAAAGTCGTGATTCGTCATGGCAACATGCGTCTCGACCGCCAACGTCACATCCTGCATGTCGGCGTGCGCCGTCACACCTTCATGAGCAAGGGGCGGCGCACGCGCAACATCAGGTTCGAGCTTCTCTGCCACTTGCTGCTCGGCGATGGGCATTCGTGCGACGAATTGTTTGATCTGCTCTATCGCGATGACCCGACCGGCGGACCGCTCAAGGGACCGTATATCATCCCCATCATGGTGTTCCGCCTGAGCAAGACGATCGTGCACTTGGGGTTGACCGTCACCCGCGAGTGGACGGGGCGTGGGAAGGTCTATCGGATCGGGAGGCTGGCGTGAGGTTGGTCGTCCTCGACTTCGAGACGTTCTTTGCTGACGACTACACCTTGTCGCGACTCTCCACTGAGCACTATATCAGGGACGAGCGCTTCCAGGCCCACGGCGCCGCGATCAAGTGGAGCCCGAGCGTCGACGCGCGCTGGTACGACGAGCCGCAACTGCGGTGGGTGCTGGCGCAGGAGGATTGGAGTGACGTGGCGCTCGTCATGTGGCACGCACAATTCGACGGGCTCATCCTCTCCCACCACTACGACGTCCACCCCAAGCTCCTCATCTGCCCGATGGCGATGTTCCGCATGCTGCACGGGACGTGGCGCAGCGCGGCGCTCGACAAGGTGCGCGGTTACTTCGGGCTCGCGCCCAAGACCACGCCCTACAACCTGTTCCGCGGCAAGCGCTGGAACGAGATGAGCGCCGACACGCGCCAACAGGTGGCCGACGGCTGCTGCGACGAGGTGGAGAGCATCTACAAGCTATTCGGCATGTTCGCCAAGGATTTTCCTGCGGAGGAGTTTTTCGTCCTCGACGAGACCCTCAAGATGTTCACCGAGCCCGTTCTGCGCGCCGACCGCCCGCTGCTGCGCCAGATATGGGAGGCCGAGGAGGGTGCTAAAAGCACCCGAGCCGCCAATCTCGGCATCGACCCCGCCGAGCTCCAGAGCGCCGAGCGCTTCGCTGCTCTCCTCGAGGCCGAGGGGGTGGAGATCGAGTACAAGGCCGGCAAGAACGGCCCGATCCCGGCGTTCGCCAAGACCGACGACTTCATGCGCGACCTGCTCGACGACGCCGACGATCGCGTGCGCGCGCTGGCCGAGGCGCGGCTCGGCGAGAAGTCCACCATCATGCAGACGCGTGCCGCCACGCTCGGGTGGATGGCGAGCAGGGGGCCGTTGTGCGTCTATCTCAACTACTCGGGCGCCGGGACGCTGCGACCTTCGGGGGGTGACAAGACGAACTTCCTCAACATGAAGCGGCAGAGCCCGATTCGCCGCGCGCTCCTCGCGCCCGAGGGCTATTGGCTGGCGCCGATCGATGCCGCTCAGATCGAGTGCCGCGTCCTTCACTACCTCGCGGGCGGCCCTGACGAGCCCGTGCTGCAGAAGTTCCGCAACCACGAGGATCCTTACGCCGACATCGCCACCAAGTTCTACGGCGAGCCGATCTACAAGCCCAAAGCCGACGACCCTCGTAAGGCCGAGATGGAGGCCAAGCGCGGCATGGGCAAGCAGGGCCGGCTCATGTGTGGCTACGGCGCCGGCGCCAAGCAGTTCAAGAAGACCGCCAAGAACGGCCTCTACGGTCCGCCCGTCGACATGAGCATCGAGGACGCGACCGAGTTCGTGCGCCTCTACCGTGAGGATACCCCGTCGGTATGCGCGCCGCGCACCGGGTACTGGGCGCAGGCCAACAAGATGATCGCGCGCCTAGCCGGCGGCGAGCCGCTGCAATGGGGTCCGCTGCTCGTCAAGGACCACCGCCTCTACCTTCCCAACGGCTGCTGCGTCGTCTACGATACCTTGGAGTATCACGTCCCCGAGGAAGGCGAGCCCTGTCGCGAGCACGAGCGCGGCGGCTACTGGCGGGTGCGCGTGCGCCAAGGGTGGAAGGCGATGTGGGGCTCGAAGCTCGTGCAGAACATCTGCGAGGCCGTGAGCCGCGTGATCGTTACCCAGGCGATGGTGCGCATCAGGCAGATGGGCATCCGCACGCTCAACTATCCCTACGATGAGCTGCTGCTGCTCATCCCCAAGGGGCCGGACGCGGAGCGCACGCTCGAAGCGTGCAAGCGGGAGATGACGCGCGAGGTGGCGTGGCTCCCCGGGCTCCCGCTGGATTGTGACGGTGGGTTGGGGGATTGTTATGAGAAGTGAGCGATACCTACGCTACGTCCCCCACGCCCTCGTCCCTTCCTACCTCGCGCTCGGCTGGATGTTCGCCGATCGCTACCGCAACCCCTACTCGGTCATCATGTGCTGGCCGTGTGCGTGCAAGATGGTGGTACCCAAATGACCATGCCCGACATCCCCGCCGCCCTCGACCGCCGCCCGCCAAAGGCGGGCAAGCGCCTTGTCTACACCTTCTCGAACCTCAAGGGCTACCAGACGTGCCCCGAGCAGTTCCAGCAGCGCTACGTGCTCAAGTCCCTACCCTTCGTCGAGACCGACGCGATGAAGCGCGGCAACGCCGTGCACGCCGCCCTCGAGGCCCGCCTGGCGGCGGGTAAACCTCTCCCCGACGACATGGCGGCGTGGGAGCGCTGGGCGGCGCCGTTCGACGGCCGTCGTCCCAAGGTCGAGCAACGCCTCGCCATCACGGCCGGCGGGGCGGGGTGCGACTTCTGGGATGACGCGGCGTGGCTGCGCGGCAAGCTCGACGTGACCCTGCTGAGCGACAACCATGCCTTCCTGCTCGACTGGAAGTCCGGCAGCAGCAAGTACGAGGACCCGTTCGAGCTGGAGATCGGCGCGCTGTTGCTGGCGTGCAACGAGGGCATGCGCAGCAAGGTCGTCGGGCACTACTGCTACGAGACCGGCTTGTCGGCCCCCTACGACCTGTCGGACGTGAAGGCGACGCTGCTCAAGGTGCGCGCGCTCGCCGCCGACATCGAGCGCGATCTGGCGGCGAGGGAGTGGGAGAAGCGGCGCAGCGGGCTGTGCCAGAAGCATTGCGACGTGCTGTCTTGCGAGAACAACGGGAGGCGAGCATGACGCATTTAAGGGGACTTATATGCGCGGAAGGCGGCAAAACGTGAAGCCTGATTGTCCGGTATTCGATAAGGCGTGGCGGGCGGACTGCCTGATTGAGCGCATCGGGCGCGTCGAAGGCGACGCGATGATTAAGCGCCATTACATCGGCAAATGGCCCGGCGTCTGTACGCTGATCCTCGGAATGCGGAAGAAAGACGCATGGAACGAATTTATCGGCATCGTGGTCTTTGCGTTGCCGCCGCGCGAAACCTCGAAGCGATACGGCGGGAAGACATGGGAACTTGCTCGGCTCTGGCTTGACGATTCGGTTCCGCAGAACGCCGAAACCTGGTTGATCGCCAAGGCCGTCAAATACATCCGGCAGAACTGCCCGCTGGTTCGGGTTCTGGTTTCCTATGCTGATCCTTCGGCGGGCCATGGCGGCACGATCTACAAGGCCGCCAACTGGATTGCGGACGGTCGCACGGACCAAGAGCGCAAGACGCCACGCTTCGACTACGCCGACGCCGACGCCGGCAAGCGGTACAGCCGACGAGGGCATGTGCCGGAAGGCGTCACGATCAAGCGAATTGCGCGCGTGTCGAAACATCGGTTTATCTACCGTTTGGCGGCTTGAAATGACGGAATGGACTCATGCATATAAGTCCCCATTTAAGCCCAGAGCAGTTAGCAGTGCTGGTTTTCGTTGCTGCGTTTATCGTTTTGATGATTCGCAGTATTTTGGAAAACCGATGACAACCCTCCGCGAAATCCTCCTCGCCGTCGCCCTCGTCGCCACCATCCTGGTGGCGTCCACCCACGACATGCGCGTCCCGAAGTGCTTGCCGGGCATTTGGAGGGTGTGCAGATGAAAGGCCCCGAGTCAAAGCTCAAGGACGAGGTGAAGGCGTGGCTCAAGTCGCTCAACGCCTACACCTACATGCCCGTGCCCGCCGGCTACGGCGCGCAGACGCTCGACTTCCTGTGCTGCATCAACGGGCGGTTCGTTGGCATCGAGACCAAGGCCGAGGGGAAGGTGCCGACGCCGCGGCAGGAGGCGTGCATGAGGGCGATAATTGCGGCGGGTGGAATCGTCACATGGGGTGATAATATTGGGGAGATTCGGCGTGCAGTGGAAGGTCAATTCATCGCTGTGACTGGACGCCGCATTTGACCTTCTACCACGACACGACGCGCAACCTCCTGCTCTACCCCGTGAGCCCCGCCGCGCTGCGCGTCCAGCACTACATCCCCGAGGCGCGACCCATCAACGGCTCCCTGCTCGCCGTGCCGCGCACGCTCCGCACCAGCCAGGTGTTGCGGTGGCTGGGGCTGCCTGTGGCGCCGGTCGTCACCGACACGACGTTCGATTGGCCGCGCCCGCCTCATATCGACCACCCCTACGAGACGCAGAAGCTCGCCGCCAACTTCATGGTGCTGCACCCGCGTTGCTTCAACCTCTCGGACATGGGTGTGGGCAAGACCATGAGCGCGATCTGGGCCGCCGAGTTCCTGATGCGCGCTGCCCCCGGCACGCGAGCGCTGGTGGTTTGCCCGCTGTCCATCATGGAACGCGTGTGGGCCGACGCGATCTTCAAGACGTTCCTGTCGAGTCGGAAGATTGAGATCCTGCATGGCAGCGCCGAGAAGCGCATAGCCGCGCTCGCGCGCCCAGCCGACTGGTACATAGTCAACCACGACGGCGTGACCGTCGGCGCGCACACCCGCAAGCGCCTGGAGCTCGACGGCTTCTCCAAGGCGCTGGCCGAGCGCGAGGACATTCGCATCTGCGTCGTCGACGAGGCGAGCGCCTACCGCGATTCACAGACTCGCCGGTGGAAGGTAGCGCAGCGCGTGATCGGCGACCGTCCGTACCTGTGGATGATGACCGGGACGCCGACCCCGAACGCCCCGACCGACGCCTACGGCCTCGCCAAGATGGTGAACGGTGCGCAGGGCCTGTCGTTCGGCGCGTTCCGCGACAACACCATGATCAAGATAACGAATTTCAAGTGGAAGCCACAGCGCGACGGCTACGAGAAGGCGCGCAGGCTGCTCACGCCCTCGATCCGGTTCGACATCAAGGACGTGTGGGACGGCCCCGAGCTGACTGTGCAGCAGCGCGAGGTGCCGCTCACGGCGCAGCAGAAGGCGCTCATGCACGCCTTGAAGCAGGACCTGCAGATTGTGCTCAAGTCCGGCGAGCCGATCTCGGCGACGAACGAGGCGGCCGCGCGCACCAAGTTCCTGCAGATCAGCCTCGGCGCCGTCTACGACGCGGCGCATAGCTGGCATGCGGTGGACGCAGAGCCGCGATTGGCCGAGCTGCGCGCCGTGATTGAGGAGGCGCCCGGAAAGATTCTTGTCTTCATCCCCTTGACGTCCGTCATAGACATGATAAGCAAGAAACTCACGAATGTCAGCCACGCGGTGGTCAACGGCAATGTCTCGCAAAAGGATCGCTCCCGGATATTTTCGGCTTTCCAGTGCGAGCCCGAGCCGCGAGTTTTGCTTGCTGATCCCGGGACAATGGCGCACGGACTGGACCTTTGGGCGGCTCGCACAGTGGTGTGGTACGGATGCGTCGATCGAACTGAGCTATATCTGCAAGCGAACAAGCGTGCCCATCGACCTGGGCAGAAGTTCCCCGTTACCGTGGTACAGATTGTGAGCAACCCGCTGGAGCGTGAGATTTATCGGCGCCTTGGGGCGAACGAGTCGCTGCAGGGCGCGCTGCTCGATGCTGTGAGAAGGGGAGAGTTATGAAAACCGACCTGAGCGGAATTTGTCACGGTAGCGGGATCGCATTTATCGTCTTAGGGCTTTACGAGCAATTCGGCTGGTTCGGCGCACTCGTCGGCGTCGGTGTTGGATTGCGGGATGTTGGCGTACTGCTGCTTGCCAGGAACATCTTGCAACAGGTGCGCGAGGCGCTGACGTGACCGACCCCGCCGCCCTCATCGCCGAGTTCCTCTCCCTGCGCGACTGGCTCGCCGCCGAGAGCAAGCGCATGAGCGAGCACTACAAGCCCCAGCGCGAGCGTATGCAGGAAATCCAAAACATTCTCCTTCATCGCGCCAACGCCGAGAGCCGCGACCCGCACCAGCCGTGGAGCTTGCGGGTCGACACCGGCACCGCCTATCGTTCCACCACCATGTCCGCCAAGGTGGAGGATCGCGACGTGTGGCTCGACTTCGCGCTCGACGGGCACGAGGAGGGGCTGCAGCTGGCGGCGCCGCAGGTCGATTTCGTGAAGGCGTGGATCGAGGAGCACGGCGGGCCGCCGCCGGGGGTGGGAATTTCGTTCAACACTACGGTCAACATAAGGAAGTCCTGACATGGCCGATTGGGAGCATGAGATCGAGCAGATTCACCGGCTTGCGATCAAGCGCAGTGGCATCTTGCCCTTCTCGATTGAAGATCGGCGTTTTCTGGCGCTCGCGCTGGCCGGTGAGGTGGGCGAGTTGGCCAACCTCATCAAGAAGGAGTGGCGTGGCGATCCGATCGATATCGAGCCGGATGTTCGCAAGGAGATGGCCGACATCCGCGTCTATCTGCACCTGCTCGCCTGTTGTTTCTCGGTCGATTTGGACGAGGCCGTGGAGGAGAAGCTCCCCGAGATTCGCAAGAAGTTTCCGAAATGAAATCCAACCTCATCGACATCCTCGGTTTCCAGCACGTCGAGACCGAGCGCGCGATCCGGTTCTCCGAGACCGGCGACGACAAGGACGCGGTGTGGCTCCCCAGGAGCCAGATCGAAATCGAGCCCGGCAACAAGCCCGGGCATATCACCGTGACCATGCCCGAGTGGCTGGCGAAAGAGAAGGGACTCATCTGATGGTCGACAATCAGCACAAGAAGATCAAAGGCTACCGGGATCTCACCGATGTCGAAATCGGCGCGATGAACGACTGCAAGCAGGTCGCCGTCGAGATCGGAATTCTGTGCGACAAGGTCGGGACCTTGACAGGCATCGATCAGCGTTGGCTCGCGATCGCCCGCACTGATCTCCAGAAGGGCTTCATGGCCCTCGTCCGTTCCATCGCCAAGCCGGAGACGTTCTGATGACGCAACTCCCCGCCCACCTGCAAAACAGGCAGCAGTCCCTCATCACCCACGCCGCCGACGGCATGGGCGGCCTGCTGCCGCCGCACATCAGCATCAAGGACAACCGTTTCACCTTCGTCGACGGCGCGGGCAACCGGCGCATCCACGAGCAGATCGCCCTCGACGTGATCGTGGCGGACCTGTCCGAGCACATGAACAAGCGCTTCTACAAGTACGACTACGAGCCGGGCGCCGACGACCCGCCGACGTGCTGGTCGGCCAACGGCCTGGGACCGAGCATCGACGCGATCGAGCCGCAGGCGACGACGTGCGCGGCGTGCCCGAACAACGTGCGTGGCTCGGCGACGTCCAACATCAGCGGCAAGGCGATCAAGGCGTGCCGGGACGAGAAGTGGCTGGCGGTCGTCGCGAGCCCCTTCCCCGACATGCGCTGGCAGTTCATCCTGACGCCCGGCAGCTTCAAGAACTGGGCGGCTTACGTGAAGGTGCTCGCCGACCGCGGCGTCGACCCGTCGTGGGTGGTGACCAGGCTGGGTTTCGAGCGGCAGGGCGTGCTGTCGTTCTCCCTGCTCGAAAACGGCTGGACCCCGCCGGCGATCCTCGACGCGATCGAGCGCGAGCGCGGGAGCCACGCCTACGACGCCCTCGTCGGCCGCAACGACCGCCCGCGGCAGGGGGCGCTGCCGGCGCCGGTCGGCGCGCCGCAACAGTCTTTCCAGCCGAGCCCGCCGCCCGCGACCGGGTTCGGAGGTGCACCGAATGCGGGCTTCCCGTCGACGGGGCAGGAAACAGCACCGACCCAAGGCGGCCAGTCTGCGCAGGGTGCATCCCCTTCTAGCCCGCCGCAGGCGGGTGAGCCCCAGCGCCGCAAGCGCCGCACCCGGGCCGAGATGGAGGCCGCGAGGGCGGGACAGGCCGCGCCTGCTGCGGGACCGGCGCAGGCGCCCTTCCCGACGGGTGAGCCCGCGCAGGCCGCCTTCGGCGGTGCGCCGCCGGCCGGCGCCGCCTTCGGGACCGCTCCGCCGGCCGGCGCCGCCTTCGGGGGCGCACCACCCGCGGCAGCCGCCAACGGCGGCTTCGGCATCCAGGCCGGCCAGGAGCCCAGCGCCGAGCTGCGGCAGATGCTCGACAGCACGTTCGGAGCGGCGCCCAAGTCGTGAGCGACTTCTCGACCAGGCTCCAGCGGACGCGCCACGCCGCCAACCTGACGGTGGCCGAGCTCGCCCGCTGGTTCGACCGCCCGGATCCCACGGTCCGGGCCTGGGTGCGCGGGACCGCCGCGCCCGGCGGCCCGCCGCTCGACGTCGAGCACGCCACCGCCATGCTGGGGCTGCTCGAGACCCTGGTGAGCCGGGGGAGGCTGCCGGCGCCGCGCATGAAGCGCGAGGAGCGCGCGGCGTGGCTCGCGAGGCTGAGAGAGACGTGTGTGGGAGGGAAGGGATGAACGATGACCTGGTAGCGCGGCTGCCGCAAGACCTGCGAGAATTGGCCGTGGTCAGGGCAACTCGAATACGGGCACACGCGCATCAAACCACTGAATGGATGGCCGCCGCCCGCCTCGATGCGCTGGAGTCCGAACGCGATCGCGCCATTGAGGCCGAAGCTCGCGAGCGAACCGAGCACGACGACCTTCGCACCGAATATCTCAAGCGCATCGCCGAGCTCGAAGCCCGCCAGTGGCCCCATCCCACGGACCCCGAGACACAGCGGGCGATGGCGGCCGGCGCCGAGGCGCTGAAGCGGGTGGCTGTGCTGGAGGCGGCGCTGCGGCCGTTTGCTGTCGCCCACAAGCCGATGCTGGACAACTGGAACTGCGATACGTTCGTGGTCGCATCCTGCGGGAGCACCAAGATCACGGTCGCGGACCTTGGCGCCGCCCGCACCGCCCTCACCGGAGGCCGCCATGCCGATCGAGGGTGACGCGGAGTTTTCGATTGATGGTCGATTGCGCTTGCGACTTGATCGCTGGTGGGACATCGGCCCTCGTGCTCTGGTGTGCATGGCCAATCCGAGTACGGCTGGTGCCCACGACAACGATGCGACGATCCGCAATCTGATCGCGCTCGTGCGCGGGCTCGGCTACCCCGGCTTCACGGTGGTCAATTGGTTGCCGTTCATTGCGACCGACCCTAACGACTTATATAAGTGGCGCAATGAGATTGTGGTAAGCGACGGACCGTTGTACCGAGCGGTTCATGAGCAGGCGGTAAAGACAATCGAGCCTCTCGCTGCGCGTGCCGCAGTCCGGTTCATCGCATGGGGAAATCTTGTGCCTCAGGTGCCGCACACGACCGCAATCTGTCGTGCCATGTCGGTGAACGGCCAGCACGATCTGATGGCGTTCGGGTTGACAAAGGATGGCTCGCCGAAACACCCGGCGGCTCGCGGGGTGCATCGTATTATTGCAGGAACGCCGCCCATCGTGTGGTGCCGCGGACGAGAGAGAGGCCACCATGCCCAGGACTGACGCGGAACTGACGGCCGCCAAACTCGCATTCATCAAGGCATGGCCGGCATTCCGATCGTGGCTGACGAGCGGCCCCGATCCGCTGGTGGTCTCCGGCAATTACGACACCGTGCCAGATGAGCCGTTTGCCGCCGCGCTCGGCGCCGCAGACGCGCTCGCCTCGCCCTATGTGCCCGGCTCCATCGGCGGTGGCGAATGGCCTGCGGGTAAAATCGACCTACACCCCGAAATCAGGCGAGACGACGATCCGATCGCGAACGATGCTCGATCGGTTGCGCGCAGAATGGAGTATGAGGCTGGCTGCTGCTTCCTCGATGGCGATGAGGTTCGCAAACTGCTCCGCGAAGGTGCCGCCGCCCTCACCGCCGCCAAGGCGATGGCGGATGCGGTAGAGCAGGCTTTGAAACCGTGGGATCGAAGCCCCCCGCACACGCCGGCATGGGTCTTAGAGTTACGAGCGGCGCTGGACGCTTGGGACAAGGTTGGCAAATGAGTATCGACATCAACGGCATCCTGAGAAGGCGCAAACTGCTCGACAAATACACACCGCGTTGCCCGAAATGCTATTCGGAGCAGGTGCAGTTATTCGCTGGAGCGTCGTCGCCACCAGCAAAGTGGAAGTGCCGCAGGTGCAAAATGAGATTTACCGACGAGCCATCCGCCTTCCGGGCGGCAGGAGGGTGACGTGATCAGGATACTGTACTTGCGCATGGTATGCTTCCTGTTCCATCGCCACAGATTGCGTTTGCCCGGTTATGCTCCGGGCGAATCGCAGTGTCTATGCGAGCAGTGCGGTATGATGTGGATCGAGCGCAAAACGCGGAGGTGACATGCGCCGCAGCAAAATCTTCAACCCCGCCGACATGCCGACGTGGTGGTTCATTCTCGCGGCGTTCCTGCTTGCCTGTTTCTTCGTCGGGATGGTTTTTCTTTTCGCGCTCCGGTTTCATCTGATCAGGCTCGCCCATGCCGACGAGCGCCCGATCGTCGCGGGATGTTCGGCCGGCCCCGACCCGAGCTGCGGGCTATTCCGGCTGCTCACGCCCGATGAGTTTGAGACCGACGAGCAGAGGTGGCTGCGCCGCTACACCGTCCACCCGCAGCACTGCCGCCTAGCGGACAACCCCGACGATGGCCTCGTATCGGGACCGACACCGCAGGTCTGCGCACCGCGAGAGGCGCCCCGCTATCCGCCGGGCGCGGGACGCGGGTTGCTCGATCCACAGAGGCCGGAGAGGAGCTTTGCGAGATGACCCACTGCCCGAAGTGCGATGCTGATGTCGGCGATAGCTACCAGGAGGATGATCCATCCGTTGGCATCGTCGGCGGCTACTACTGCGATGCCTGTGATATTCCCGTCGACGGTGACTGCGGGCCGCAAGACGATGACGTGCCCATCATGTCCGCAAGGGAATTTCGAGGCGACCGCCCGATAGGCACGCCAATCTCTGGCATATCGGGACGCCCCGGCCATCCCGGCTATGATGAGTTTTGCCGCATCGCCAAATCGTGGGGATTTGACTGATGCGCCCCCTCATCCTGACGCTCGCCCTCCTCGCCGCCGCGCCCGCCCATGCCCGCGACTGGCCCGGCGCATGGATACCCTACGAGGCGCGCGAGACGATCGACCGCCAGATGGATGAGGCCAAGCGCATCCTGGCCACGCCAGACGACAAGCTGACGCCGGCCGAGCGGAAGTGGAAACGGGAATGGACACGGAAATGATCCGTTCCGGCGCGATGACTGCCGCCGAGCGCGAGGCGGCATGGCAACGGTGGCTCGCCCGCGCGCTGGCCCGGCCGCCGTTGCCGCCCGAGGAGCTCACCCCCATGCAGCGGATCCAGCGCCAGGTGTGCGTAGGCGACGCGAGCGTGAACGCGAGGAGCAACGCATGACCCTGCGAATCTACTTCGTGCTCATGATCATCGCCATCATGGTGCTGATCGGCAGGTGCGCGCAGGCGCACGATCACAGCGCCGGCCCGGAAACGAACGCATGCCTGAAGACCCTCTACAGCAAGGGGGGCGATCAATGTTGCAACGGGGACGAGGTCGAGAAGGTGCTGGCCACGTGGGACTACGAGCGCAATGGCTACGTGGTCGTGCTCGAGAACCCGCACACCGGCGAGAAGAGGACCTACGACGTCCCCGATCACGCCGTCGTGCTCGGCGACAAATGCCACGTTGGCCGGGCGATGGTGTGGTGGACCCCGGATTACGGGATCGACGACACCATGACGCCGCGCATCCGATGCTTCGAGCCGGGGGCAGGCGGCTAGGCGAACGTGGTTTCCTTGACGTGCAGCGGCGCGTGCGTGCCCGAGAAGTGCAGCCGCGAGCTCTCGGGGGCCGCTTTCACGGCCGGCTGCGCCGCCTGGTAGGCGACCGCCGGCACCGCCGGGGTATCGGGCACCTCGGGCACCTCGGGGAGGTCCGGCACGGCGGGGATCTCGGGGGAGGTGTCGGTGGCGGGGACCGCGGCGCGCCCCGGCACGGCCGGGCGCGAGGGGCGGCCCGGGATCATGGCGCGCTCGGGTGCGGCGGGGATCTCAGCGGTCGCCGGCTTGGCGACGACGGCCGGCACCGGCTCGACCCACACGACGTGATCGAGGTTGACCCACACCTGGGTGTCGTCGGATACGCGCGTGACCTTGAGCATGGGGCTACCCTTTCACGGCTGGGCCGTAGACCTGCCAGCCCAGCAGGGCGAACAGGATGAAGAAGAGGAAGGTGTCGGCGAGGCCGGCGGCGTGAGCGTAGGGGCCGAGCACCGGCCCTCCGAAATTGACCACGAGGGCGAACACGAACCAGATCAGCATCAGCACCCAGAAGATCAGACCGCGTTGCATGGGGATGGCCTCCTGCCGCCCCTATTATGCCCCGCTTTTGTTCCCGAGTAAAGTCACCTTCTCGACTCACAGCCCGTACGCACCGTCAACCCTGGGTGTGCATCGCACCAATCGTGGCGGCGCTGGTCGGCCTCGGCCCGCTTCCTCGCGACGAGCTGGTCGTGGGTCTCGGGTGCCGAAGGCACCTCGACCGCGGCCGGTGGCGGCCTGGCGTGCACGCGATGGGGGCGCGGCGGGTGGAGCAGCCGATGGATGTCGTCGCAGCCCGTCAGTGCCCAAAATGCGACGAGAACGCCGAGAACACTGTGGCGCCGACGATGATCCCGCCCGTGAGCCATATCCACATATCTCCGCGACCGGCTCCACGCGAGGAAATAGCCTGTAGCTGCAATTCTATGGCGCTTAGGTGACTCATGTATAATTCGAGTTTATCGCTCAGGCTCTTTACTTGGAGATCTACCGTTGTTTGCCTGGCAAACTCAGTTCGCCAATCCGCTGCCATCGCTCGGAGTTCGTTCAACGCTTCGAAGCGCTTGTCGGCTGCGGTTTCCGCCTTTGCCACGGCCTTTTCCGCCGCATCCATGGCGGTCTTGACGCCGTCTTTTTGGGCCGTGATCAGGAGTCCAACCTTCTCGTCCAGAGCATTGATGAGCGCCATCAAAAGCTCCGGGCTGATCGGTCGAGCTGCGTCCTTTTCTACTGTCACGCCGTGTAACCCGGCCCAGTGCGCTTGCCGCCAGCGCGGATCATCTCGGCGACTCGCACCTCAACGGCCGTGAGCCGCTCCGAAGTCTCGCTTTTCAGCCCAGCAATCGACTTGGTGTGCTCGATTTCAAGTTCATTGAGCCGCTGGACGTTCTCGCTATGCCGCTGCTGATCCTTCTCCTCGTGCTTTTCGAGGATCTTGTGTGCGTTTTCGCGCGTCGTGTTGAACTGCCGTTCGAGCCACCTTCCCCCGAACCACGCGAACGCGAGGAGCGTGCCGAACCAGCTCAGCAATTGCGTCCAAAATTGCCAGTCCATCACGACACTTACGACCTCCGCTCGGGTCGGTGTCAACTGTCAGAAATGCCGATACCAGATCGTGAAATTATCGTGAATCATGATCGACCGCAACGGCAGGCCCCACGCGACCGCCAGCGCGAACCCGATCGCCAGCGCTACCGCAACGGCAGCGAGGATGCGCTTCAACGTCCCCAATGGCACGCCTGGTGGCCGCATATGGGTGATCCCTGCGCCACCGCGCGCCGATGGTGCCGCTCGTGGTGATGGTGCACCGCCACATGGTGCCGATGGTGGATCTGCGCCACGACCCGGTGCTTGTGCCCGTAGGCCCAGAGCTTGGCAACGGGCGCTCGGCTGAGCCCGGCGTCGACGTGCCCGCAGTCCTTGCGCGGGTGATGGAACGTGCAGCCGTCGCGCAGGCCGTGCGCCTGGATCAGCGCTGTTGAGGAGTACATCGGGTGCACGGTCTTGTTCCAGCCGCGCTGGGCGAAGTCGCAGGCGCGGCCGGTGTAGTGGAGGCTGTGCTTCACATGCCCGTGAGCGGCGAAGCAGTGCACGCGGCCGTGGAAGCCGGCTTGCACGAGATCTTCGATCAGGGCGACGAACTTGTGCGCGACGTCGGACGCCACCGTGATCGGCCCGGCCGCGGTGCGCACGGTCACTAGGTCGGCACGCGCGACGCCGGAAAAGAGGCAAAGCACGGCCGTGAGGGCGATGAGCCTTTTCATGGGATGCTCCTACGCGTTGAGGGTCTTGAGGATGGCAGCCGCGTTCGGGGCGATCACTGCCAGGTTGGGCGCGCCGATCGCCTCGATGATCTTCTGGATATCCGGCCCGTTCGCCTCGAGCACCGCAATGATGCCGCCGGCCGAGTACGCCTTTTCGATCGCCGCGAGGTGCGGTGCGAGGGTAATGAGGGCCTGGATCCCGATGGCGTTCGAGATCGCCAGCACCTGTGCGCTGTTGGCGGTCAGGACGTGAAAGATGCTCTGCGGGTCCATCAGTTCTTCTCGCTCGGCGCTTCGCGCCACGCGCACGATGCGCTGTAGCCAATAGCGCCGTGGGTGCGCAGGTCGTCGGTCAGATCGCGGTCGACAAACGCCTTGGCCCGATCGAGGCATTCCTGCAAGGTCGGCATCGCGGTCCGGTGGACGACATCGGGCTGCTGCCCCGGCATCAGGATCGCCACGATGAGCACGGTTTCCTTGATCATTTGCGCCTCTTGGGCTGTGGCCGCGCCTTGGGCAGCGGCGCGGCGGGCGGCGCCAGGACGGTCACCTGCCCGCTGCCGAACGAGAAGTTCGGGCTGATCGTGAAGGAGGGCGCCGGCAGCGCGTGAAGGATCGGGATCAGCACTGCCAGCGGGATGAGGAGGTGCATCAGCCGCCTTGCTTGATCAGCTGCTCGATCTCCAGCACCCGGGCCGGGATGTCGGTGCCGGGCGTCAGGAGTGTCATCGCCAGGGCGGCGGCCGACGCCGGCAGGCCCTGCTCGGTGATGAGCTTCGTCACCAAGTCCTGCTCGATTGCCGGGTTGCCGGCGAACTGGAGGAGCTGCGAGCACAGCGCGATCTCGGCCGACTGATTCGGATTGCTGGAGAGGCCGATCTGCTGGAGGATGTTCGGCATGTCGGCCGGGGTGACGCCGGCGGCGGTCAGCGACGTGGTGAGGTTGGACAGGGTTGTGCCGAGCGACGACCAATTGAACGCCATGGTATTCTCCTACTTTGCTGCCGATGAAGGGGTGATGGTGGTCGTGAACCACGTCTTCATGATCCACGTGACGATGTTGCCGATGACGCCGATCGTGACCACGATGGCGGTCTGCTTGTCGGCACTGAGCTCGATGGCGTTGCCGCTGGCCCAGCCGATCAGCATGGCGAACGCCGAGACGGCCTGCGTCCAATTGATCTTGGACGCCCATGCGGACTTGATGGGGACGGTGATCATGATGGGGTCGCTCCGTTTTTCACGCCCTGCACGTACAGCGGCATGTGGTGGTACGAGAACATGCCGAGCGTCGACCAGAGCGAGGGTGGCGGCGGCGCCGACACGTCGATCACGTCGGTCGGGTGCACGTACTCCTCGGGCGGCACGCTCAGCGGCAGGTCGGTCACGGTGTCGTGCCGCCCTGCTCCGGCGTTGCGGTAGCTGCGGTTGTCCGGCAGATTCGCGAGGATCCGCGCGAGTTGGTCGAATCCGGGCTTCGGCTCGCCGAACACCACGCGCCCGATCGGCGGCCGTCCGGTTGTCACCATGAGCCCGGCGAGGATCGAGGCGCGCGCGGCGCCGAGCGAGTGGCCGGCGAGGATTACGGGGTCCGAGCCGATGATCGCGAGCATTTCGCGCTGCACGGTGCGCATGCCGCTGTAGAAGCCCGGCGACACCGGGCCGATGTCGTCGTGGCACAGCGGATTGGCGACAGCGCACAGGTCGCGCAGCCAGTCGATGAGGGTGAAGGAGCCGCGGAACACCGCCACCCACGCCTCGGGGAAGCGCTTGAGGCCCCAGCACACGAAGTCGCTGTCGGTCCCCGGGTCGAGGTGATCCCACGTGACCGGGTTGCTGCCCGGCTGGCCGTAGATCGAGTTGCAGAGGTCGGCGATCTGGTAGTCGGTGATCATGCGGCGAAAACCTCGGGGAATTTCCCCTGCATCCGCTTGAGCAGCGCCGCGCACCCGATCTGGTGGTCGACCGCGTCTGGGTCGTAGTGGCCGTCGGAGATGTACTTGCCGGACTTGTACTGATCGGTCGATGCCCACACGTAGGGGCTCGGGTGCCCCATGTGGGCATAGCCGAGGCCGTTGTACTCCTCGAGCAGCGTGAGGCCGCCGCCGGCGCTCCAGTCCGTCCAACGCGCCGCGTAGGGGGCGCAATGCACCAGCGCGTCGACCGCGCCGGCCTCCCACGTCTGGAACGGGCCGCGGCCGGCCGGCACGTGCCGGGAGACGTGGTCGAGCGGGTCCCCCTGGGCGAGCTGGGAGCGCCAACTCTGCGACGCCTCGCGCTCGTGGATCACCGCGATGATGTACCAGGGGACGTGGGTGACCGATTCGACCGCCTTGTAGCGGGTGAGCGCGGCCGGGGCCGTGAGCCGGGCCACTACCTCGTCGATCGCGGGCAGGAGATGCGGTGTGATCGCCGCCGCTTTCCAGCGGCTTGCGTTCTCGGCCTTGAGCGCCACGATGTCGGTCACGGACACCTCACGAAATCGTGCGGTTCGCATACACCGTGTTGGCCCCGAGCGCAACCCCTACT
>Ga0187879_10000854_pt1 | contig 20630 bp, 19 predicted proteins | sample June2016WEW_19_1_FD_132423 | JGI IMG/M metagenome (GOLD analysis project Ga0187879, IMG submission 132423) | Peatland microbial communities from SPRUCE experiment site at the Marcell Experimental Forest, Minnesota, USA - June2016WEW_19_10 | ecosystem: Environmental > Terrestrial > Soil >... | reverse complement strand
CGCCGTGCAGCCCGCGCCCGAGGAGGTGGCGGCGCCGGCGCCCGACCTGATGAGCGCGCTGAAGGCGAGCCTCGACGCGGTGCGCGCACGCGAAGGCGCGGGCGACGGCGGTCGCGGCGGCGCCGCCAAACCGCGCAAAGCCGCCAAGAAGCCGGCGGCCAAGAAACCTGCAGCGAAAGCCGCGGCGAAGAAGCCCGCCGCCAAGCGTTAGGCGTGGACGACGGCGAGCCGGCCGCACGCCTGAAGCGCTACCGCGCCAGACGCGACTTCACTGCGACGCCCGAGCCGCCCGCGGGCGACGCCGCGCCGAGCGGCGTGCTGCGATTCGTGATCCACGAGCACCACGCGACGCGGCTGCACTGGGATCTGCGCCTGGAGCGCGACGGGGCGCTGGCGTCGTGGGCGCTCCCGAAGGGGCTGCCGCAGGCGCCCGGCGAAAACCACCTGGCGGTGGCTGTCGAGGACCATCCGCTCGAGTACCTGGACTTCGAGGCGGAGATACCGAAGGGCCAGTACGGCGCGGGCTCGGTGACGATCTGGGATCGCGGCACGTACGAGTGCCTGAAGTGGGAGCCGCGCAAGGTCGAGGTGGCGCTGCACGGCGAGCGCGTGGACGCGCGCTACGCGCTGTTCCCGATCGACAAGGACGAGCACCCGAAGAACTGGCTGATCCACCGCATGGACCCGCCCGCGGACCCCGACCGCGAGCCGATGCCGGCGCGGATCGCGCCGATGCTCGCGCGCGCCGGCTCACTGCCCCACGACGGCGGTTGGGCGTTCGAGGTCAAGTGGGACGGCGTGCGCGCGATCGCGTACTCCCAGCCGGGCGAGCTGCGCGTGGAGAGCCGCAACCTCAAAGACATCACCGACACCTACCCCGAGCTGTTCGGCTTGGGCGCCGCCCTGGGCTCGCACAGCGCCGTTCTCGACGGCGAGATCGTGGCACTCGACGGCACGGGGCGGCCCAGCTTCGCGGCGCTGGCGCAGCGCATGCACATCGCGTCTCGCGCGCAGGCGCGCAGGCTGGCGAAGGACACGCCTGTGACGTACGTGGTCTTCGATCTGCTGTGGCTGGACGGGCACTCGCTGATGCACGAGCCCTACAGCGAGCGGCGCCGGCGGCTGGCCGAGCTGGCGTTGAACGGCGCGAGCTGGCAGACGCCGGAGCACGTGGTCGGGCAGGGCGAAGCGCTGCTGGCGGCCACGGCCGAGCAGGGTCTGGAGGGTGTGCTCGCCAAGCGTCTTGACTCCGTGTATCAGCCGGGTGCGCGCACGCGCGACTGGGTGAAGATCAAGACGGTCGCCCGCCAGGAGCTGATCGTCGGCGGCTGGATGCCGGGGAAGGGAAAGCGCAGGCAGACCATCGGCGCGCTGCTGCTGGGCGTGTACGAGGACGGTGGCGCGCTGCGCTACGTGGGGCGCGTGGGCAGCGGCTTCAGCGACGAGGACCTGCGGCGCCTGTCGCGGATGCTCGCTCCGCTCGAGCGCCAGAGCTCGCCGTTCACCGCCGGCGAACAGCCGCCGCGGGAGGCGGTCTTCTGCGAGCCGCGGCTGGTGGTCGAGGTGAGGCTCACCGCGTGGACTGACGGCGGCAGCCTGCGCCACCCCGTATACGTGGGCATGCGCGAGGACAAGCCGGCGGAGAACGTCGTGCGCGAGGACGCCGCCGACGCGCCCGGGGAGGCGCTGGGGCCGTTGTCGATACGCCGGCGCGGCGCCAAGTCGGCGGAGACGACGATCGAGGGGCGCGAGCTGAAGCTGTCCAACCTCGAAAAGGTGCTCTATCCGCAGTCAGGGTTCACGAAGGGTGAGCTGATCGCTTACTACGCGGCGATCGCACCGGTAATGCTCGGCCACCTCGCCGGGCGCCCGCTGACGGTCACACGCTGGCCGGACGGCGTGCAGGCGAAGTCGTTCTTCCAGAAGCACGCGCCCGCGCACCGCCCCGAGTGGGTGCGCACTGCGACGGTGGCGAGCGAGCGCACCCTGAAGGGCACACCCTTGGGGGCGCACCCTGAAGGGCACAGGCAGGCAGGCAAGCCGATCGACCACACGCTCGCCGACGACCTGCCGACGCTCGTGTGGCTGGCGAACCTGGCGGCGATCGAGCTGCACGTCCCGCTCGCGCGCGCCGAGGCGATCGAGCGCCCGACGGCGCTGGTGTTCGACCTCGACCCGGGCGCACCGGCGAGCATCGTGGAGTGCTGTCACGTCGCCCTGCGGCTGCAGGGGATGTTCGAGCACCTGGGCCTGCACAGCTATGCCAAGACGTCCGGCATCAAGGGCCTGCAGGTGTACGTACCGCTGAACTGCGCCGACGTCACGTACGAGCGCACGAAGCCGTTCGCCAGAGCCGTCGCGGAGCTGCTCGAGGGCGCCGAACCGGACGTGGTCGTCTCGCGCATGACCAAGGCCCGCCGCACGGGCAAGGTGCTGATCGACTGGAGCCAGAACGACGCCAGGAAGACGACCGCGTGCGCCTACTCGCTGCGCGCGACCGAGCGCCCGACCGTCTCCACGCCGGTGGACTGGGACGAGGTCCGCACGACGCGCGACTCGCGAGATCCCGCCAGCCTCGTGTTCGAGGCCGACCAGGTGCTCGAACGCGTGGCCGAGCGGGGCGACCTGTTCGCGCCGGTGCTCTCGCTCGTGCAGGAGCTGCCGGAGTAGCTACTCGAACTCCGGTGCGCTCCACCCGGGCATCACGTCCGGCAGCCCGTCGCTGACGCGATCGGGGAAGCGCGCGGGGCGCTTCTCGAGGAACGCGGTGATGCCCTCGACCGCGTCCGCGGACTGTCCGCGGGCGACCATGCCGCGCGAGTCGGCGCGGTGGGCGAGCATCGGGTGCTCGGCGCCGAGCATCCTCCACATCAGCTGCCGAGCGAGCGCGACGGAGACCGGCGCGGTGTTCTCGGCGATCTCGCGTCCGAGCGCGCGGGCGACGTCGAGCAGCTCGTCCTTCGGGTGCACGCTGCGCACTAGCCCGCCCTCGAGCGCCTCCTGCGCGGAGAACACGCGGCCGGTGGCGACCCACTCCATCGCGCGGCTGATGCCGACCACGCGCGGCAGGAACCAGCTCGAGCACGCCTCCGGGATGATCCCGCGGCGCGCGAACACGAAGCCCATGCGCGCGTCGTCGGCCGCCAGGCGAATGTCCATCGGCAGCGTCATCGTCGCGCCCACGCCCACCGCCGGCCCGTTGATCGCCGCGATCACCGGCTTCGTCGATTCGAAGATCCGCAGCGTGAACTCGCCGCCGTTGTCGCGCATCGCGCCTGCGACGGCCTCGCGCTTGCGCGCGTCGAACGTGTCGCCGCCGCTCGCCAGGTCCGCGCCGGCGCAGAAGCCCCTGCCCGCGCCCGTCACAATGATCGCCCGCACCTCGTCGTCGGCGTCCGCGGCGTCGAACGCAGCCCGCAGCTCCAGGCCCATCTGCGCGGTCCACGCGTTCAGCCGCTCGGGCCGGTTGAGCGTGATCGTGAGCACGCCGTCGGCCACGTCGGTGGTGATCTGCTCGAAGTGCATGCTCGCGGGCATCCTATTCGCGAAGCATCCGATGGCGGCGGCTCGCGGCCTTTGCGCGCGGCTTATTACGCACCTCTAAGCGGATTTGATCGGACGATTGGAACCCGACCGCCACTTATCGTGGGGACATGAGGATGTTTGGAGCCACCGTTGCCGCGGCGGCGCTGTTGGCGCTGACAGCGTCGAGCACAGCCTTCGCCAGCTGGTCGACGCCACAGAGCCTCACCGTGCCCGCCGAAGCCACGAGCGAACTGGCGGTCGATGCGCGCGGCGACGCCGCGGTCGCGTGGGCACCGGTGCACAACACCGACATCGGGGTCTCCTATCGCACGTCCATCCACGTCACTGTGCGAACCGCTGACGGCCGTCTCCTCACCCGCACGGTGTGGTCGAGCAAACACGCAAGCCTAGGCGACATATCGCTCGTGATCGGCGGCGGCAGTGTGACGGTCGCCTGGAGCTCCTCCACTCGGTCCGAAGAGGAAGGTGGAGCAGGCACCGTCCGCGCCGCCTACGGTCCGCTGGTCGGGCGATGGCATCCGGCGCGAGTGATCGGGCGCATGTCCGTACCAGCCTTCTACCCGCCGGTCCCCTGGGTGCCGCACCTGGCGATCGCGCCCGACGGACACGTGCTGCTCGCGTGGAGCCACTGGGACGGCAGATACGGCAGAGGACAAGATGAACGCGGAGACGCCGTCGCGTGGCGCACACCAGGACACCCCTTCGGCGCGCCCCGAGTGCTACCCGATGCGCCGGGTGGCGCGATGCCCCGGTTCGACGCGGGCGGGACCGCCTATCTGTATGGCTACTGCAGTTCCAGCGTGCTGAGCGCACCGGCGCAAACCCATCGATTCGTGCGAGCGGGCGTGCCGACCACAGGGTCGATACTCGGATTCTCCCTGTCGCTGGCCGGCGTGGGCCAGGGTCTCGCCAGCTGGATCTCCGGCGAATGCTCGTTCGATGAGGCCGCTGGCAACACCCCCGGACTCATCTACGACAGCGTCCTGAGCGCCGGCAGGTTCAGCAAGCCGGTGGAGGTCAGCCCGCCCGGCACCGCGATCTACCAGTCGATCGTCGTCGCCGTTCCCGGCGGCGGCACGATCAGCTGGGGACTCTCGGGCAACCAGAGCGCCGAAGCAGTCAGCGTGCAGATCGGGCTCGACGGCCAGCCCGGCGCAACGCACCTGATCACCGATGAAACAATTACCGTCGCAGCCGACGGCGGCGGCGACGAAGTGCTCGCATCGCCATTCGGATGGCTGATCCATCTGCCGAGTCTGCCCCACCCGGGCCCGGTCGTCCGACCCGCGGGTGGCGGCGCCGATCAGCCCGCGCCCGGCTACGAAGGCAAAGTCGCCGTCGCCGCGCCCACCGGACGTGCCGTGGCGTCCGCGTGGAACACCGGCCCCGGCTTCAGCCGCCCCAGCTCCACGATGGAGTTGTCGGTCTGGCGCCCATAGCCCATCTGGCGCCCCTACGGGACGCGAACGCAGGCTCGCGTCACAGGTCTGCACAGCCGAGCTGGTGCTCGTACGGCCCGCGTCCCGTCAGGCACATCGCTCCACAGCGCGCGGCCAGCGCGAGCGCGTCCGCCAGCTCCAGGCCCGCGCCCAGCCCGTAGGTGAGTCCCGCCGCGAACGAGTCGCCGCAGCCGTAGGAGTCCACGCGCGCGCCCGGGAGTGTGGCCGCCGCCCACCTGCCCGTCGCGCCCGAGCGCGCGCGGTAGCTGCCGCCGCGCGCGCCCTCCGTGAACACCACCAGCTCCGCCTCATCCTGGGCGCGCGCGAGCTCGCCGCGCTCGATCGCGTCCTCGCTGCTCAGCACCAGCGCGTCGATCGGCACGCCGTGGCCGAGCGCCTCGCGGGCGCGCGGGCTCGCCACCAGCACCCGCGCCGCCGCGCGCGCGCCGCGCAGCGCCGCCTCGTCGCCCGCCGTGAAGTACACCGCGTCGACGCCGTCGAGCGCCTCCCACACGGAGCTGTGGTCGTCGCCGAGCGGCTCCAAGCGCGGCCCGAACGTCGTGATCGTGCGCTCGCCCGCGTCGTCCACCAGCGTCACCGCGGCGCGGGTCGGCGAATCGACGAACGCCGCGCGCACGTCCACGCCGAGCTCGCTCAGGCGCGCCACCGAGCGCCGGCCGTGCTCGTCCTCGCCGAGCGCCGTCAACAGCGCCGCCGCACCCGCCAGCCGTGCCAGCTGCACCGCCGCCACCGCGCCACCGCCCGCCGGCTCCTCGAATGGATCCAGCGCGTGCACCGCCTCGCCCGCGCGCGGCACGTGCGCGACGCGCGCGAAGCGCACCCACTCGACGTGGCCCACCACCGCGACCCTCGGCCGGCTCGACAGCACGGGCGCCAGTGTCACACACACCACGATCCTCCGACCCGAGCGCAGCCGCCGTCCGCGGAGCCGAGCCAACGCCATAGGATGCGCCGGCGATGCCCGACCTGCTGCTGCTCGACTCGCCCACGCCCGCCGTCCGCCGGCTGACGCTCAACCGCCCCGACCAGCTCAACGCGATGACCGCGGAGCTGTGCGAGGAGCTGCACGTGCAGCTGCGCGCGATCACGGCCGAACGCGCGTGCCGCGCCGTGATCCTGACCGGCGCCGGGCGCGGCTTCTGCGCCGGCCTGGACCTCCACGGCTACGGCGCCGCGCCCGGCAACGACGGCAGCGACGAGCCCCGCGACCGGCTCGCCAACCAGGAGCACATGTCCACGCTGATCCTCGCGCTGCGCGCCCTGCCCCAGCCGATCATCGGCGCCGTCAACGGCCCCGCCGCCGGCTTCGGCCTCGCGCTCGCGCTCGGGTGCGACATCCGCTACGCCGCCCGCGAGGCGGTGTTCCGTGCGGCGTTCGTCAACATCGGCGTGTCCAACTGCGACATGGGCACCAGCTGGCTGCTGCCGCGCCTGATCGGAGCCTCGCGCTCGCACGAGCTGATGCTCACCGGCCGCAGGGTCGACGCCGAGGAGGCGCTGCGGATCGGCCTCGTCGCCGACGTGCTCGACGCCGACGCGCTCGCCGAGCGCGCGCTCGCGGCGGCCGAGCAGATCGCGTCGCTGGCGCCGTGGGGCGTGCGCCTGACCAAGCGCGGCATGTGGGCCGCGCTGGAGATCCCCTCCGAGCAGGCCGCCATCGAGTACGAGGACCGCCAGCAGATCATGGCCACGTTCGGCAACGCCGTGCCCGAGGCCGTCGGCGCGTTCCTGGACAAGCGCCCCGCGGACTTCGCCGATTGATGGGATCGACCAGCCAGCGATGAGCGACCTGTTCGACGTCTCCGGCAAGACCGCGCTCGTCACCGGCGGCTCGCGCGGCATCGGGCTGATGATCGCCCGCGGCCTGGTGCACGCGGGCGCGCGCGTGATCGTCTCCTCGCGCAAGAGCGCCGACGTGCAAGCGGCCGCCCGGGAGCTCAGCGCGTCGGGTGACTGCCACGCGATCCCCGCAGACATATCCACACAGGAGGGCGCCCGGGCGCTCGCCGCCGCCACGCGAGAGCGCTTCCCGTCGCTTGACATCCTCGTCAACAACGCCGGCGCCGCGTGGGGCGCGCCGCTGGAGGAGTTCCCCGCGCTCGGCTGGGAGAAGGTGCTGAGCACGAACGTCGAGGGCGTCTTCCACCTCACCGTCGCGCTGCTGGGAGAGCTGCGCGCGGCCGCCAGCGCCGAGGACCCCGCGCGTGTGATCAACATCGGCTCGATCAACGGGCTGCAGCCGCCGCCCGTCGAGAACTACAGCTACAGCGCCAGCAAGGCCGCCGTGCACATGCTCACCCGCCACCTCGCCAAGCGCCTGGCCGCCGAGCACATCACCGTCAACGCGATCGCCCCCGGGCCGTTTCAGAGCAAGATGATGGCCTACGCGCTCGACGACCCAGAGATGCGCCAGGCGGTCGAAAGCGGCGTGCCGCTGGGGCGCATCGGGCGCCCGGACGACGTCGCCGGGCTCACGCTGTTCCTCGCCTCCCGTGCAGGCGCGTACCTCACGGGCACCGTGATCCCGCTCGACGGCGGCATCACCGGCTGCGGTTAGCGCAGCTTCGGCTCGCTCCGCCCGAGTGCGCTCAGCGCGGCCGGGCCGGCGCGCGACTCAGGGGACGAGCACGATCTTGCGGTGGGAGCCCGCCGCGAGGCGACGCCAGGCCTCGCCCACCTGATCGAGGCCCAGCGGATCGACGTCCACCTCGATCTCGTCGCGGGCGGCCGCGTCGGCCATCCGCGCGTACGCCTCGCGCTTGACCTCCGGCGGCGCGGCGAAGTTCGTGTGGCCCATCAGCACGAGCATCTTGCCGCGGATCGCCGCCGACGGGATCGTCGCCTCCGCGCCCGCGCCGGCGCCGATCTGCACGACGCGCGCACCGAAGCTCGCCGCACCCAGCGCCGCCACCAGCGGCTCTCCCCACAGCGGATCGAGCACCACGTCGATGCGGCCCTCGCCCGCCTGCGCCATCGCCGCCGACAGGTCGCCCGGCTCGTCCAGGCGCACGCTCGCGTCGGCCCCCAGCTCCATGCAGCGCGCGAGGCCCTCCGGAGAGCGCGCCGCCGCGACCACGCGCCCGGCGCCCAGCAGCTTCGCCGCCTGCACCGCGATCTGCCCGAGCACGCCGCTCGCCGCCAGCACCAGCACGTGCTCGCCCTCCTTCAACTCCGCGCGCCAGGTGAGCGCGAGCCAAGCGGCCAGCCCGGAGATCCCCAGCGCCACCGCGACGCCGTCCTCCACCTCGTCGGGCACCGGATACGTGGAGCGCGGATCGACCAGCGCGCGCTCGGCCATCGAGCCGAACGGAGCGATCGGCGCATCGAAGTACACGCGCGCGCCATCCAGCGTCCCCACGCCCTCGCGCCCCGCCACCGATGGCAGCGGCGGCTTGCCCGCGTAGAAGCTTCCCGCGCAGATCGCCACGTCCACCGGGTTCAGCCCCGCCGCGAGCACCTCCACCACGGCCTGCTCGGGCCCTGCCGAGGGCTCCTCGAACTCGTCCGCGCTCGGAACTCCGTACTCGTGCAGGACAGCCGCTCTCATCGTCCGTTGATCCTACGCGGCACGTGCTCGACGCGTGCGTCGGCGAGCGCCAGGCCGACGCGCTTCATCGGCGGTAGCTCGCGTATACGCAAACGTTTTGCGTATAGTGGTGAGGGTGGAACGTACCGCGATCGCCTACCTACCCCCACCCGCGCAGGGCGCGCCCGCCGAGGACGCCTCGCCCGCATACCCCGACGACGTCGAGGTCGTGGCGGTCGTGCGCGACGCGCATGGCGCACGCCGCGGCCGCCTGGGCGAGGCGTTGAGCCAGGTCGCGGCTCGACACGCCGCGGCGCTCGTGGTGGAGCGGCTGGGCGCCGTCGCCGGCTCGCTGCGCGAGCTCGTCGGCCTGCTCGACTGGCTCGCGGCCGCCGGCTGCGATCTCGTCGCGCTGGACGTCGGCCTCGACACTGGCACGGACGCCGGCCGGCGCGCGGTCGCCGCGCTGCGCGAGGTCGAGCGCTGGGAGCGCGAGCCCGAGCCCGGACGCCGGCCGCGCGGCCGACCCGGACTGGCGGCGCGCGCGCCGGAGCTGAGCGAGCGCATCGCGGCGATGCGCGAGCGCGGCCTCAGCCTGCAGGCGATCGCCGACGCGCTCAACGACGAGGGCGTGCCGACCCAGCGCGGCGGAGCGCACTGGCGCCCGTCGAGCGTTCAGGCGGCGCTCGGCTACCGCCGCCCCCGTCCGCCACTGCCGGGTGCGCCTCCGCCGCCGCCGCATCCGGGCGCACGCCCTGCGCCACCGGCGCACTCACGGCGCGCGGAGCCGCGTGCCCCGCGACGCGGCGGGCCCCGCCCATGACCGCACTGATCGAGCGCTTCGGAGCACTCGGCGTGTTCCTGCTGATGGTGCCCGAGAGCGCGTGCATCCCCGTGCCCAGCGAGGTCACGCTGCTGTTCGCGGGAGTGGCCGTGCACCAGGGCTGGATGAGCTTCCCGCTGGCGGTGCTGGCCGCCACCGCCGGCAACCTGCTCGGGTCGCTGCTCGCGTACGCGCTCGGCGCGAGCCGCCTGCTGGCCGGCGTTCCCGGCGCGCGCGTCGGGCTCGAGCGCTGGGAAGGGCTGTTCGAGCGCTACGGCACGCGCGCCGTCTTCGTCGCGCGGCTGCTGCCCCTCGCGCGCACGTTCGTGTCGCTGCCCGCCGGAGCGCGGCGCGTGCCGCTCGCGACATTCGTCGCGCTCACGACCATCGGCTGCGCGCTGTGGGCGGCGGCGTTCGTGCTCGCCGGGCTGCTCGCCGGGGCCGCGTGGACGTCGATCAGCTCGCTGCTCGGGCGGGTGCTGCTGGGAGTAGGGGTGGTGGTGCTGGCGCTGAGCCTGGCGCGGAGGAAGCGGCACACCTGAGAAAACGAAACTAAAATATCTGCCCGGCAACCCCGATGACCAGGTGATCCTGCGCCGGGCGGACGGCGCGGTCGACTACTACGCCGGCGAGCGCTGAGAGCGGATCAGAACGCAACCGTGAGGCCGCGCCACTGGTCTTGGGCAGGCCAGCGCTGGATGTAGAGCTCGATGCCGGCGACGATTCGCGTGAACTCGCTGTGGTCGAGCGTCCAGATCAGAATCAAGCCCGCATGTGCGCGTTGGGCCTCTGCCCACTCGCGTGCGAGCGGGGCGAAGTCGCGGCTGTTGCGCGTGACGAGGACTCGCTTCTCGGTGGTGGCGAGCTCCAGGACCTGCGGGTCGGGGAGGCCCTCGAAGGCCGCGTTCTCCGCGAGTGCCAGCACGTCGTGACCCGTCTCGCGCAGCCTGTCGGCGACTCCGCGCGGCGAGAGGTTCGCGTCGAGCAGTATGCGCAAGCGCCGCTACGCCGTTGCGTGGAACTCGACGAATGGGTAGAGCTCGTGCCAGTCCGCGGCGGTGCGGCGATTCTGAGCGATCGCCTCGGCGATCTCCTCGGGGTAGCCGTCTCGGTAGGCGACCGCGAGATGTACCTGGCGCTCGGTCAGATGCGTCTCCTGGACGAGGTGAGCGAGCGAGCCAAAATCCTCGAGCATCTGGATGATCTCCCAGATATCGAGGCCGGACCCGATCACCCACGGCCGGCGGAAAGGATCCTCGCCGCGGAAGCCTATGCCGGCGAACCGTCGGGTGCGCACGGCCTCCTCGGTCAGCGTCTCCACGACGGCGCTCTTCGAGCGCCGGGTGCGTCTTGCCTCCTCCAGGACCGTTCGGTCGGTGGATAGCGTAAAGCGGACACTGAACGGCTCGCCCTTGAGGGCCTTCTGACTTGCTCGTGGGGCCACTGCGCCAGTCTAACACACAAAACTTACGCCGTACGGCATACGCCCGACCGCGGCTACGCGCGCTCGCTGTCGAGCGTCGCCATCTGCGGCTCGGGGTAGCGCTCGCCGACGGCCGCGTCGCGCGGGATCGCGCGCTCGAGCGCGGCGATGTCGTCGGCGTCGAGCTCCAGCCGCCGCGCGCCGCAGCGTCTCCGGGCCGACCTCCGAGAGCCCGATGTGATGCACGTAGCCCGCCTGCACGAGCTCCGCGATCGCGCCGACCGTCTCCTCGATCGGCACCTTCGGATCCAGGCGCGCGGGGCGGTAGACGTCGACGTGCTCGACGCCCAGCCGCGTCAGCGAGTGCGCGAGCGCCGTCTTGACCGCCGGCGGGCTCGCGTCGTAGCCCAGCCACATGCCGTCGGGCCCGCGCTGGGCGCCGAACTTGACGCTCAGCATGTAGTCCTCGCGGGGGCGCCCGCGCACCGCCTCGGCGATCAGCAGCTCGTTGTGGCCCATCCCGTAGAAGTCGCCCGTGTCCAGCAGGTCGATGCCGGCGGCGAGCGCCGCGTCGATCGTCGCGATGCCCTCCGCGCGATCCGCCGGCCCGTACATCCCGGACATCCCCATGCAGCCGAGCCCGATGGCGCCGACCGCCGGGCCATCCGCACCCAGCCGTCGAACGTTCACGAGCACTCCATATATATAAAGACAATAGAGGCCACCGCTCCCTGGCGTGCCCGCGCGCTCAGGGAAAGTCAACTGGTTGGAAATATGTGTCCAGTTCTTGCGGCACGCTCATGCGCCGGGCGGCGCGCGCACGATGAGGACGCATGGCCGCGCGTCCGCACCTGGCAAATCTGCGCCCGCCGCGCAGGTGGCCGCTCGGTCGCTTCGTCGGTCGGCGCCGCGTGCTGGAAGCCGAGATCTCTCGCTACTTCGAATCGTCGCTCGACATCCTCGCGACGATCGATCGGAGCGGCCGCTTCACGCGCGTCAACCCCGCGTGCGAGCGCACGCTCGGCTACTCCGCGCAGGCCATGCGCAACAGGCCCACCGTCGACTTCGTCCACCCCGACGATCGCGAGGCGACCGCCGTCGAGCACAGCTCGCTGGCCGGCGGATCCCACGAGACGGTCGGGTTCCGCAACCGCTTCCGCGCCGCCGACGGGAGCTACCGATGGCTGGAGTGGAGCGCGACCGGCTCGCCGTCAGAGGGCGTGATCTACGCGACCGCGCGCGACATCAGCGCCCAGGTCGAAGCCGAGCGGCAGCTCGCCAACTACGCGCAGGCCCTCGAGCACGCGGTCGCCGAGCGAACGCGAGAGCTCGAGGAGTCTCGCGCCCACATGCTCACGCGGCTGGCGCTGGCGGCCGAGTACCGCGACGACGAGACCTTCCAGCACACCGAGCGCGTCGGCGCGAGCGCGGCGGAGATCGCCGCCCTGCTCGGACTCGACGAGCAGCGGATCGAGCGTCTGCGCGACGCCGCGCCGCTGCACGACGTCGGCAAGCTCGCGATCCCCGACTGCATCCTGCTCAAGCCCGGCAGGCTGAGCCCGCGGGAGTACGAGGTCATGAAGACGCACACCACGCTCGGCGCGCGCCTGCTCGACGGCAGCGGCGCGCCGGTGCTCGAGATGGCCACGGTCATCGCCGAGACGCACCACGAGCGCTGGGATGGCAGCGGATACCCGGCGGGCCTCGCCGGCGAGGCGATACCGCTCGTCGGCCGCATAGTCGCGGTGGCGGACGTGTTCGACGCGCTCACCCACGACCGTCCCTACAAGTCCGCGTGGGCCGTGGAGCGGGCGCGCGCCGAGATCCGTGGCGGCGCGGGGAGCCAGTTCGACCCGCGCGTCGTCGCCGCGTTCCTCTCGATCCACGACGACGCCGCGCGGGCCACCGGGGCCGGCGGGCCGCGAGCGGCGTCGAGCACGACCGACCCTCCGCGACGGGCAGGCTCAGCGCGCGGCCTGCGCGCCGGCGTCCCTGCGTGAGCCGCGCGGGAAGCGGCGGCTCGCGTGTCAAGGCGACCGACAGATGCGATCGGATCGGGCCCGCGTCACTGTTTTCGACCCTCGTGGTTCGGATGTACAAACCCGTTCGTCGATTTATGGCCAGCGGGCCAGTGCGCCGGACCGCGCCCTTGCGCAGGATTGACGCTCGCATGGGCGCCGACGTGATCATCTCCTACGACGGGACCGAGAACGACGACGACGCGCTCGCGCTCGGCAGGCTGCTGACGCGGGATGCGACCAAGCTGGCGCTCGCCTACGTCCGCCATGCGCCGGAGTTCGACCCGAGCCGCGAGGCGCTCGCGCAACACGACGCCGAGCAACGCCTCGAGCACGGCGCCGCCCTGCTGGGCAATCCCGACGTTCCGCGTCACGTGGTCTTCGGCACGTCGACCGGGGAGGGGCTCGAAGATCTGGCGGCGAGCGAGGGCGCGTCGATCATCGTGTTCGGATCCGACTACCGGACTCCACCGGGTCACGCCGAGCCGCCCACCTCGGCTCAGCGGCTGCTGGAGATCGGGGCGTCGGCGATCGGCGTCGCCGCGGCGGGCCTGCGCGCGGACCCCGACGCGACCATCGGATCGATCGCGGTGCTCCCCGCGGACGACGCGGCGCAGCAGACCGCCGACGCGCTCGCGGCCAAGCTCGGCGCTCGAGTCGTCGCGGCCGACGACGCGGCGACGGCAGACCTGATCGTGGTCGGCTCCCAGCCCGGCGCGCCCGCCGGCCGGATCGCGCTGAGCGGCTCCTCGCGCACGATGCTCGACGCTTCGCGCGGCTCGGTGCTCGTGGTACCGAGCGGCAAGCCGGTGCTCTAGCCCGTCGCGGGCGATGGACGCGCTGGCGCGTCGAGACGTTGGACATACCGGCAGCCATGCGCGAGACTGGTTGCGTGCTCGAACCGGGTCTCTCACGAGAGCGGCTGGCCAGCGTTCTGAATGCCGCGTTCGCCGAGGGGCTGCTCAGCGAGCAGACATTCTCCCATCGCCTCGGGCTGCTGTTCGGCCCGCGTCTGATCGAACCCCACGGCGTCGTCGGCGACCTCACCCTCCGTGCCGATCCGCGGCGGCGTCCGGCATGGCGCACGCTCGGGTCGGCCGTCGCCGCTGTGCGTGCAGGCCTCGCAAGGATCATCGGCAGCGGCGACTCGGACCCCGAGCCGCTCGTCCTGGCGCTCGACTGGACCGGCGCGCAGAACGACCTGTTGATCGGACGTGACCCGGGCTGTGACATCGGCCTGCACGACGCCACGGTGTCCCGCCGCCACGCGCGGCTGGTCTTCCGTGACAGCGCATGGGTGATCCAGGACCTCGCCTCGAAGAACGGCGTCACCGTCAACGGCACGCACGTCGGGCGCTGTCAGCTGCAGCCGGGCGATCGCGTCGGACTGGGACTTCAGCTCGTCGAGATCGATTGAGCGGGCGGATGCCGGCCGCCTGACGGCGCGGGGCGCGACTCAGCTGCTCGCGTACCAGCTGTCGGTGAAGCTTTCGCCGTTCGGGGCAAGCGCCCCGGGCGCCGCCAGCAGCGTCGCGCCGACCATCTCGAGCGGCTGGAACGAGAACGCCGAGATCGGCCCGCTCGTCGCGTTGTCGGTGGCGCTCGCGCCGGTGAAGCTCACGCTGCCAAAGTCGGAGAGCGCGCTCAGCGACCAGCCGACCTCGGGCCGCTCGGCGATCCACTCCGCCGAGGATCGCGCGGGGGCGGGCGACGGCGAGGCGATGCCGATGCTGTAGTTCCAGTCCCTGGTCGTGTCGGCGATCGCGAGCGTCCAGGTCGAGCCCGCGATGCTCACCGAGGCGGTCATCGCATCGCCGGGCGACACGGGGTAGCTCGAGCTCGACAGCGCCACTTCGGCGCCTCCGTTGACCGCTGCGTCGCCGTACATCTCATACCACGCGTCGTAGTGGGGCGTGCCCGAAAGGCAGCTCGCCCCTGTCCCGTCCTGCTCGACGGTGTCGCTTTCGTCGCCGTCGATGCCGATCCACTGCGACGAGTAGGTGGTCGTGTCGGCGGGGCACGTGACGCTCGGCACCGTCCAGCTCCCGCTCACGCTGCTGAACGTGCCGCCCGTGGCGACGTAGCCCGACCAGTTGCTCGATTCCTCTGCGACGATCAGCGTCGCGGCGCTCGTGGTGGCGCTGCCGGCCGAGTTGCTGAACACGGCGCGATACTCGTAGCCGTTCTGAGCGGAGCCCGCGGTGAACGAGTAGCTCGTCGAAGTGGCGCCGGCGAGCTCGCTCCACGAGCCGCCGCCGTCGCTGGAGACCTCCCACCGCACGCTCGGCGTCGGACTGCCCGACGCGGCGGCCGTGAACGTCGCCGACGCGCCGACGGCCACCGTCTGGGCGGCCGGCTCGCTCGTGACCTGCGGCGCACCGCCGCTCGCCGGCGCGGTGACGGCGGCCACCGCCTGGGCGGCCGGCTCGCTCGTGACCTGCGGCGCAACCCCGCTCGGCGGCCCGCCGCCGCTCGCAGGCGCGGCGACCGTGAGCGTCGCGGCCTTCGTGGTGGCGCTGCCGGCCGAGTTGCTGAACACAGCGCGGTACTCGTAGCCGCTCTCGACGGAGCTCGCGGTGAAGGAGTAGCTCACGCCACGGGCCCCGGCGATGTTCCTCCAGGTCCGGCCGCGGTCTGCCGAGCGCTGCCACCGCGCCCTGGGCGCCGGAGTGCCGGCCGCGGTCGCGGTGAAGCTGGCGATCGACCCGGCGGCGACGGACTCGCTGCGAGGCTGGGCGGCGACCGCGGGAGACGTTGCGGCGACCTTGCGGCGCCTTCGAGTCGGTCGCGCACGCTCGTGCGCCCGCAGGATGAGAATCGCCGGTGCCGCCGCGGCGATGCCCTCAGTCGCGCGCCTTGGGGCCGTTGGCGACGATGCCGTGCGGGCGGCAGAGCGCGCGTCGCCAGAGGCGCTCCTGCCACCGGCTACCGCCGCCAGGCCCGCCCCGAGCAACGTCAGGCCGGCGAGGGCGCCGACCAACGGCTCGCGGAACGCTCCATGAGCGCGCCTGGAGTCCGGGTGGCGCCGGGCGGCGGAGCGACGCGCGGCCTCGGCGAGAGAGCGTCTCTTGGGCACACCACGTCTTCGTCGCTGCGCTGGCTCCTCTGAAGCCGGCCGACCGGGGCTCGGCTAACGTCCGACCAAGCGCGAAGGCCCAAGCGGCCGGCTACGGCCGGCCGGCCAGCAGCGACGGGTCGTCGGCGAACGTGCCGGCCAGCCCGTGGCGGTCGCGCAGGAAGGCTTCGACGACATCGGGGGCAAGCGGTCGGGCGAACAGGAATCCCTGCGCCATGTCGCATCCCTCGCGCTGCAGCTCCAGCACCTGGCTGTGCTGCTCGACGCCCTCGGCGAGCGTCTGCATGCCGAGCGCCTTGCCGAGTTGGATGAGGGTGTGCGTGAGCGCGTGCGCCTCGCGCGAGAGCGACAGGCCGGTGATGAACGTCCGATCGATCTTGAGCGAGTCGACCGGGAACTGGCGCAGATAGGCGAGCGAGCTGTACCCCGTCCCGAAGTCGTCGACCGCGATGCGCACGCCGAGCGCCTTCAGCTCGCCCAGGAGCCGGGCGGTCTGGTCGGGCTTGCGCATCAGCACCGTCTCGGTGATCTCGATCGTCAGGCTCGCCGCCTGCAGGCCGCTGTCGTGCAGCGCCGCGCGAACCTCCTCGACGAACTCGGGGCGTTCGAGCTGGCGGGCGGAGGCGTTGACGGAGATGTTCAGCGGATATCCCCTGTCGCGCCAGGCCGCGCCCTGCCCGCAGGCCTCATCGAGCACCCAGCGTCCGATCGGCACGATCAGGCCGTTGGCCTCGGCGATCGGGATGAACACGTCGGGCGGGATCACGCCGCTCACGGGGTGGCGCCAGCGCAGCAGCGCCTCGACGCCCACGACCCGCTCGCTCTGGAGGTCGAGCATCGGCTGGTAGACCAGGAAGAGCTGGCGCAGCTCGAGCGCGTTCGCGAGATCCATCTCCAGGTGGATGCGGTCCTGCGCGGCCGTCTGCATCGCGGACTCGAACTTGACGTAGCCGTTCCTGCCGATCGCCTTGGCCTTGTAGAGCGCGAGATCGGCGTCCTGCATGAGGTCTTCGGCCGAGCCCGGGCGCCCGGTCGCGATGCCGATGCTCGCGGTTATGGAGATCGACGCGCGATCCTCCCCGGAAAGGTGGATCGGCTGGCGCAGCACGTCGAGGATCCGCTCGGCCACGAGCTCCGGGGCGGTGTAGAGCCCGACGGAGTCGATCAGCATGACGAACTCGTCGCCGCTGAGGCGACCGACCGTGTCGTTCTCGCGCAGCGAGGCCTTGAGCCGCGCCGCGACCTGACGCAGGACCTCGTCACCGGCCTGGTGACCGTGACGGTCGTTGATCTGCTTGAAGCCGTCGATGTCCACGAACAGCGCCGTGACCGGTACGTCCAGACGCCGTGCCCGGCCGAGGATCTGCTCGGCGCGGTCGAGCGCCAGGATCCTGTTCGGGAGGTCCGTCAGCGGGTCGTGCAGCGCAAGGTACTCCAGCTCGCCGGTCCTCTCTCCGACCAGGCTCCAAGCGCGCCGGCGCGAGCCCGACAGCACGCGATAGAGCACGAACACGAGCATCGTGACAAGCAGACCGAGGCCCAGGGCGACGACGCCCCTCGAGTCGGGCGACGCGAAGGCGGCCGCGGTGCCGGTCGTCTCGAGCAGCCATCCTTCTCCCAGCTCACGGCGGGAGGAGTAGCCGGGGGAGCGCCCCTTCGGGCTGGCTCCCGCGCGACCGATCAGCTGCAGGGGACCGCCGAGGTTTCGGTGGTAGAGCGCCAGCGTCAGCGTTGGACGGCCCGTGAGCACGGACCCGATCGTGGTCGCGCTGTCGAACGTCGTGCCGATGAAGCCCCTCAGCGCCGCCCGACGCGCGGACACCGTGGCGATCGACGCGCCGCGCCTGTACACGGCGGCGCCGATCGCCACCAGCGAGCGGCTGCTGCCGGTCGCGAGCAGTGGCATCACGATCAGCGACCCGCTGTCCGTCGCAGTGCGCACCAGCGCCGGGTAGGGCGAGCGGCCGCCGATGCCGGGGGCGATCGGAGCGCAGTAGTCCAGCAGCCCGGGATACAGGCTCGCCGCCGCGGCGCTGCCGACGATCGCCCTGGTCAGGCAGTAGAACGGGCGCCTGCCCGACGGGATCACCTGGAGCTTGGCGCCGAGCAGCCGGCGAAACGCTGGGTCGGTCTCGACCCGGCGCCGGAACGCCGCCAGGCCGGATGCGGGCACGACCTGTATGAAGGTCGCGACGACGTCGGGGGGAGAGGGGGCGCCCCGCTGCAGTTCCGCGTACCACTGGAGGAACTGCGTCTCGTCGTACTGGGTTTCCAACGCAGCGTGCGCCCGTATCGTGCGCGTGAGCACGACGTTCGCGCTCAGCTTCGCCTCCAGCGCGCTGCCCAGATCGGTGGCCGTCGCTTCGAAGGACTTCCTGTTGGCTTCCAGCGCGCTGGAACGCCATTCGGCGGCCGCGAACGTCGAGGCGGCGAGTCCCAGGACGATGACGAGCCCCCCTATCAACGCCGTGCGAGCACGTGCGGAAGGTCTGCGGGGGCCCGCGCCGGCTGGGGCGGGCGCGGAGCCCTTCGGCGCCGCGTCGGCGTCTTGCGCGTCGCCAGGCGGGACGAACCGCCGCGACCTCATCAGCTTGCCAACATCATGATTATCTTGAATCGACAGATAAATCGAATGTCTTGAGCAGCTGAAACTGTAGTCCGCTACCTGTCCGGTCTGGACGTTTGTTCGAGTCGGGCGCGCTCGACTAACGCTGGGCTGGAAAACCGTCGGGTTAGCTAGCAGGTCGAAGAGACCGGGGAGCCATTCCCCTTCCATCGCGGCGCTCGCCGCCGCAGTCAGGAGGCGCCCATGATCCGCGGCGTCCCACGAACGCACGAGTCGCGCAGCGGCGACTCCCTCGCAGCAAGCCGGACTCGTCGCGCCCGGGCTCGTCGCGCCCGGGCATGCGCCAACACGCTTCGCGCGGCGCTCGTCCTGCTCGCGTCGCTGTCCACGCTGCTGTTCGCGAGCAGCGCCCTGGGCGCCGCCGCGCCGGTGGGCCTGGGAACGGCGGCCAGCTTCTCGGTGCTGGCCGGCTCGACGGTCACCAACACCGGTCCGACGACGATGTTCGGCGACCTGGGCCTGAGCCCCGGCTCATCGGTGACCGGCGCTCCGCATGTGCTCGGTGCGACGCACGTCGACGACGCGGTCGCGATCGGGGCCAAGAACGCGCTCACGACCGCCTACGACAACGCCGCCGGTCGGCCGAGCAACGGCTCGGCCGGAACGGACCTCGCCGGCCAGGTCTTCCTGCCCGGCGTGCGCACCGCCAGCAGCTCGCTGCTGCTGTCATCGGGATCGGTGACGCTCGACGCGCAGGGCAACCCCAACGCCGTGTTCATCTTCCAGATCGGGAGCACGCTGATCACAGCCTCGAACACGAGCGTCCAGCTCATCAACGGCGCACAGGCCTGCAACGTGTTCTGGCAGGTCGGCTCCTCGGCGACCCTGGGAACGGGCACGAGCTTCGTCGGCACGATCATGGCCCTGGCGACGATCACCGCGAACACGGCCGCGACGATTCACGGCAGGCTGCTGGCGAGCACCGGCGCGGTCAACCTGGACACGAACACCATCACCACGTCCAACTGCGCCTCCAGCGAAAGCGGCAGTGGCGGTGGCACGGAAACGACGGGCGCCGGAACCGGCACCGTCGGCGGAGCCACCACCGGCGGCGGCACGACGAAACCGGCGACGTCAACCCCGAAAAAGGCCGCCAAACGCAAACACCGACACGTGCGCGCGCGGCCGGCGCTGCCGCACCATCACGGCGGCTTCACCGGATGAGCGCCCGACGCGTCCCGCGGCTCAGGCGCCTGGCGCTTGGCGTTGCGACCGCGTGCCTCGCCGGCGCGACGGCCGGCCTGGCCAGCGGTCCGGCGACAGCCGGCGCGGCGACGGCCGGCGCCGCCGCCAGATCGCGCGTGCAGGCGACCCAGGAACTGGTGGTCCTGCTGAACGCACACAGCGCGCACAGCGCGCCCGAAGCCGGCTCCCCGCGGGTCGCGCTCGTGGCGGCCAGCCGGCCGATCACGGGCGAGCCGACGACGCTGCCGGTGCTCGCGCGCTCGCTCGCCGCCGGCGGCGCGCGGTGGCTGCGGGTGCTGCTGCCGGGCCGCCCCAACGGCGCGAGCGGCTGGATCGAAGAACGGAGCACCCGCCCGTCGGTGACCGCGTGGAGCATCGTGGTGGATCTGGCGGCCCGCCGTGTGAAGGCATACAGCGACGGCGTCCTGGCGAAGGCCTTCCCGGCGGTGGTCGGCAAGCCCTCGACCCCCACGCCCACCGGCGACTTCTTCGTCGAAGAGAGCCTGCGGATGCAGGCGGGCGAGCCCGGCGGCCCGTTCGCGCTGGCGCTGAGCGCCCGCTCGAACGTGCTCCAGGAATTCGAAGGCGGCCCGGGCCAGATCGCCATCCACGGGCGCGAGAACCTCGGCGGAACGCTCGGCACGGCCGCATCGCACGGCTGCATCCGCCTGGCGAGCGCCAGCATCGACTGGCTGTCCACGCGCGTGGGCCCGGGAACGCCGGTGGCGATCGACGCCGGCTGAGGCCGCGGGTGCGCTGGCCCGTAAGCTATGGGCGTGTCACGATCGAAGAAACAATTCAGAGAATACTCACCCGCTAAGCAAGCCTGGATCGCTGTGCTCTTCGCTGTGTCGCTTGCGCTGGTGGCGGCATCGGAGCGCGACATCCAGCGTCGCCCGGCCGATCAGGTGCGGGGGAGCAAGGTGCTCTGGCGCCTGGTCTGTCTG
>Ga0187879_10000851_pt1 | contig 20658 bp, 18 predicted proteins | sample June2016WEW_19_1_FD_132423 | JGI IMG/M metagenome (GOLD analysis project Ga0187879, IMG submission 132423) | Peatland microbial communities from SPRUCE experiment site at the Marcell Experimental Forest, Minnesota, USA - June2016WEW_19_10 | ecosystem: Environmental > Terrestrial > Soil >... | reverse complement strand
CTTGCGGGCCATCTGGCGCTGCTGGAACGAGGGGGAGCCGCTGGACTTCCACGGCCGCTTCTACCGGCACGACCTGATCAGCTCAGGCCCCGGATCGCCGCAGCCGTCCGCCCCGGTTTCGAGCTGTCCTGCCCGGTGCTCGTGATCACCGGGCGCAACGGGGCCGAGCTGGGCGCGGCCCGCACGGCGGTCCGCCGGCAGACCGCGTTCTACGCCTCGACCCCCGCCTACCGCGGCGTACTCGAACTCTACGGGGCGGGTGATCTCGCCGACCGACTCCGGGTGATGGCCCGCGCCGGGGAGTGGGACGCGATGACGGACCTGATCCCCGAGGACCTGCTCCGCGAGTTCAGCGTCGAAGCCCCGGCCGGATCCCTGGCCGGGGCGCTGCACGCGCGCTTCGACGGTGTGCTCGAGCGGATCATGGTCTACGCGCCGTACCCGCTACCGGGAGACCTCTGGCGCGAGGCCGGGCTCGGCACCGCCTGATCAGCTCCTGCCCAGGGAGGCGCCGCGCCGCGCGTTCGCCCCCGCCCGCCCGGCTGGCTGGTACGCCAGCGCGGCCGCGTCAGGGCATCTTCCATAGGTATACGTGACCATTCGTATCCGTGGTGGCGAGCGTTTTGCCGTCCGGGCTGAACGCCACGGAGAATACCGCGCTGCGCAGGTCCTCGGTCAGGGACCCGGCGGACGCACCCGGCGGGTTGGTCAGGGTCTCCGCCGGCTTCGTGGCGGGCAGATGCCACAGGTAGGTCTTGCCGCTGGCATCCCCCGTGGCCAGCCACTTACTGTCCGGGCTGAAGGCCACGCTCTCGATGGCAAAGCTGCCCGGATCGGCCAACGTGATGCTGCGCTGCGTGGCCAGGTCCCAGACGTAGGTCACCCCGTCGGTCTCGCCGGCGGCCAGAGTCTGGCCGTCCCGGCTGTAGGCCACCGACGTGATTCCGGAGTTCCCCGGGGCGGACAGGGCGCTGATGTTGCCCGTCGCCGCATTCCACAGGTACGCCTGACCGTCGCTGCCGCCCATGGCGAGCGTCGTGCCCCGCGGGCTGAACGCCACGGCGTTGGAGCTCACACCCCCCTGGAGGGCCAGGACCGCAGGGATGGAGGCGGCGCCCCCGTGGGCCGGGGGTACGTCCCACACGTACACCGTGCCGCTCGCGTCGTTGACGGCGAGCATCCTGCCGTTCGCGCTGAACGCCACCGACTCGATGCTCGAATTATGGTTGTCAGTCAGAGTAGCGATCTTGCGCCGGGTGGCCACGTCCCACAGGGATATGCGGCTGTTGCTGGGACCGCCCGTGGCGGCCAGTGTCGTGCCGTCGGGGTTGAACGCCTCTACCCCGCCCCCGCTCAAGGTACCGATTTGCGTTCCGGTCTTCACATCCAGGAGATAGGTGATGCCGTTGGCGTGCGGCCCGGTCTGGCCGCCCTCCGCCCCCGCGGACAGCGTCTTGCCGTCCGGGCTGAACGCCACGGTCGACAAGGCCCCCGGGGGCGGCGGGACGAAGGCGAGCCGAGAGTAGGCCACGGGCGACGCCACGCGCTGGCCGCCACGAGTCCCCACGAACTTTGAGGTCACGACCATGATCAGGATCACCGCTGCGGCCACCGCCAGCAGGACGCCGGCTCCGGTCAGCGCTAAATAGGCGGGCCGGCGCCGTTGTAGCCGCCGCCCACGCCGGGCCTGGCCGGCCCGCCTTCCCGGCCCAGCTGGGGCGGCCGGAGGCTTGGGCGGGGTACCCGGCTGCTTACGTGGGGCAGCCGGCCGGTTGCGGCTGCGGTTCGGCCGGCTGCGTGGGATGCTCGGCCAGCTGCCGGGAGATGCAGGCCGCCTGGGTGGGACGCGTGGCTGCCCGGGGGCGGCCGCGGGCTCCTGGGCCGGAGCACGGGCAAGTTCCTGGGCGGGGGGGCCGGCGAGCTCCGGGGCGGCCGGTGCACTGGTGAGCTCCTGGACGGCCGGGGCACCGCTCAGTTCCGGGGCGGCCGGGGCGGCGCTGAGCTCCGGGACCAGGGCACTGGCGGGCTCCAGAGCTGGAGCGCTGGCTTCGCGGGCCAGGCGATCGGGCGGCGGGGGCGGGGCGCCGGGGTGGTTCTCTGAGGCCCTGAGCTTGTCCTCCCCGGCGCTGGGGTGGTTCTCTGGGGCGCTGGGGTGGTTCTCTGAGGCCCTGGCCGGGTCCGGTGGGATCGCCCGGAGGCCCGGGTCGGTCGCCTGGTCATCGGCTGTGCTCGCATCGTGCTCCTGCGCGAGCTGGCCGTGGTCCCGGTTCATGGCCGGCGGCCGGGCCGCGTAGATCGCGCTGGCTTCCGTGTCCTCCCCGGGAGGCGGAACGCCCACGCCGGCACCCGGACCAGGACCAGCACCGGCATCCGGGGGCGGGGACACGGCTGCCGCTGGCGACAGCGGACTGCCGCGGCCTGCCTCCTGGCCCGGGCTGCTTCCGGCCCGCGACAGCCCCGGGTCGGAGACGGAACTCAGGTCGTATGGCGCCAGGCCGACCGCGTCGCGCAGCGCGTCAGCAAACTCCCAGCAGCTCTGGTAGCGCTCGGCCTGGGCCTTCGCCAGGGCCTTGGCGATCACGAGATCCGCGGCGGGGGGCAGTTCCGGCCGTCGTTCCGTCAGCAACGGAGGCGGCTTGTTGAGGTGGGCCCAGATGGACGCGAAGCTCTCACTGCGGTGGAAGGGCGCCTGGCCGGTCAGCAACTCGAATGCCGCGCAGGCGAGCGCGTACTGGTCCGTCCGCCCGTCGACGGGCAGGCCCTCGATCTGCTCGGGCGCGGTGTAGTCCGGCGTGCCGAGGAACTGCCCGGCCGCGGTGAGCCCCAGCGACACTTCCGCGCTCTTGCTCAGCCCGAAGTCCGACAGGTACACGTGGTCAGGCCGCCCGGGCCGCCGGTCGAGCAAGATGTTGGCGGGCTTCACGTCCCGGTGCACCAGGCCGGCGGCGTGCGCGGCGTCCAGCGCCGACGCCACCGGGGAGATGATCGATGCGACCCGCTCCGGCGGCAGCGGCCCCTCGCGGCGCAGCAGTGATCGCGCGTCCCCGCCACGTACCAGGCGCATCGCGATGAACAGCACACGGCCGACCTCGCCGGCCTCGTACACCGGGATGATGTGCGGATCGTCCACGGCGGCGGCCGCCCGGGACTCCCGGATGAAGCGCTGCCGGAACATGTCGTCGGAGCCCAGGACCGGTGTCATGATTTTCAGCGCCACCAGCCGGTCCAGGCGCTCGTCGCGCGCGCGGAATACGACGGCCATCCCGCCCGCGCCGATCTGCTCCTCGAGCCGGTATCCTCCCAGCCGTGAGCCTGCGGCGAAGCCGGCCGCCAGATCGGCGTGATGCCCCGGCGACTCCTCGTTCACCCACGCCTCCACATTCCTGTGCCCTCGGCATCCTATGCTTCCGCCCGGCAGCCGCTCAGAGCGTAGGAACGCGGATATTAAGTACATAGCAGATACAGGTTTCTCGCGTCCGGCCGCCGACCGTGCCTCCTCTTCCCGTCACCGCTATGTCCTAACGCCGCCGGCCCGCGTCCCTTCGCTCGCAGGAGCCCCTCCCGCCACGCTCCTCCCTGTGCCGCGCCGGGGGCTCTCAGCCGCCGGGCGGCACGCTTCCACCGCGCTCTTCCTTTCCCCGCCCCCCGGCGCCCCGCCCCCCGGCGCCGCCCCCAGCCAATAACGCCGGGAACGGCGAACAGTACCTTCCGCCTATTCACGGGCACGGCGTTTGCCATCACCTCCGGGCGGCGAAAAAGAGTCAGTGAACGGGGGGCAGGAAATTGATCACGAAACGTGCGGCCCGGGCCGCCAGAGAAATCAGAGAAATTAGGGAAATCAGGAAAACCGGGCCATCGGTTAGGAAAACGGCCATCGAGGCTCGGGCCGGAGCCCGGGCCAGCAGACGGTCCTGGTTCGGGTGGTGCGCAGCCGCGGTGCTGGCGGCCGGGGTCACGGGCGGGTGCGGCCTGCTGAATCAGGCGGGGGCGCCCGCCGGGATGGAACGGCAGATCTCCCAGGGTGAGCGAGTCAGTGCGGCCACTCAGTCGCACCCGTCGACCCCGGCCCGATCCTCCGGCACCAGTAGTCCTGGCGCCGGCCTTCCTGGGACCAGCAACCTGGCCACGGGCACGCCCACGCCATCAGCCACCCCCAGCGAGGTCACGGGCAAGCAGGTCAGTGCGATCGGCGACTCGGTGATGGCGGCCAGCGCCATGGCTCTCGCCGCCGCCATGCCCGGCATTTACATCGACGCCAAGCCTGACCGGGAGATGCCTGCGGGACTGGCCATCGTGCGCAGGCTCGCGGACACGGGCCGGCTGCGCCCGGTCGTGGTGATCGGCCTCGGCACCAATTACCTCGTCACGACCCGGCAGCTCAACGAGCTGATGAAACTGCTCGGCCCGGACCGCAAGCTGGTCCTTATCAACACGTATGTTCAGGATGGGTGGAGTAAGCAGGTCAACGCGACGGAGGCGGCCTTTATCCGCCAGCATCCTGATGTGACTCCCGCTGACTGGTACGACACGATCAAGAACCGGATGTACCTGCTCTGGCCGGACCATATCCACCCCATAATCCCCGGGACCTACGTGTACGCGCGCATGGTGCGGCGGGCGGTCCAGGCCACCCGCGACGTCACGACGCCCTGATCCGGGAGTATCAAACCGGTCCCTGGGGCCGGGACGGCGCGCCTGGCTCGCCGGGCGGGGTGGCCGGCTTGGGGGGGTGCTTACGGGTGATGATGGTGATGTCACCGGAGTTGTTGCTGGCCGTGATCACGTTCCGGGCCGTCGGCGACCGCGGCACGGAGACGGTCGCGGTGCCGAAGGAGTCGCGGGTCTGGACCCGGTAGGCGGTGGCCCCGGCCGGCAGCACGAGGGTGATGTTTCCGAAGCTGTTGGTCACGTTCACCTGGTGCGGGACCTTGGAGAACGTCAGCGAGATGTCGCCGGAGTTGTTGCTGGCCACCACGTCGGCCGCAGCCAGCCCGGTCACCGAGATGGTCCCGAAGCTGTCCTGCAGCCGCGTGTCGCCCACCACGCCGGCGGCCTGGATGTCGCCGGAGTTGTTGGACAGCCGGATGCTGCCGGTGAGGCCGGAGGCGGTGATCGTGCCGAAGCTGTCCGACAGGTTCACGCTCCCGGTCAGCCGGGACGCGGTCAGGTCCCCGGAGTTGTCCGACAGCGTGACCGTGCCGTGCAGGCCGCTCGCGTCCACGGCGCCGAAGGTGTCGGTGACGCCGACCGGCAGCCCGGCCGGGACCGTGAGGCCGAAGTCCAGGGTGCAGTTCCCGGTCGGCACGCGGCACTGGGGATCGAGCGCCAGCCCGGCCGCGGTCGACCGGTAGCTGAACGAGGGCCGGAAGAAGCTGCTGCTCAGGTGCCCATGGACCAGGATCCGGCGGCCGCTTCCGGGCCGCACTGTGAGGTTGCTGTCCCCTCCTGTCACCCGGACCCGGCCATCGGCCGCCGGCACGCTGAACCGGACCGAATAGCCCACCTGGCTCTGGCCGGCCAGGTAGGTGACGGTCCCCTGGACCCAGCCGTACCCGGCAAACGCGATCAGGGCCGCCGCTACCGGGAGGCCGGCGGCGAGGACCGCGCGGCGCGCCGGGGTCAGGGGCAGTGCAGCAGGCATGACTATCCCGCTCCCAGGTAGCGCAGGACCGCCAGGACCCGGCGGTGATCCTGCTCGGCGGGCGGCAGCCGCAGCTTGGCGAAGATGCTGTTGATGTGCTTGGCCACCGCGCCCTCGCCGACGACGAGGGTGGACGCGATGGCCGCGTTGGACCGGCCCTCGGCCATCAGCGCGAGCACCTCGTGCTCGCGGGCGGTCAGGCTGGCCAGCGGGTGCCGGCTGCGGGCCAGCAGCTGGGCGACGACCTCCGGGTCCAGGGCGCTGCCGCCCGCGGCCACCCGGTCCAGCGCATCGAGGAACTCGGCCAGGTCGGCGACCCGGTCCTTGAGCAGATAACCGACTCCGTGCGGCCGGTCGGAGAGCAGTTCGGTGGCGTAACGCTCCTCCACGTACTGGGACAGCACCAGCACGCCGACTTCCGGCCAGCGCTGGCGGACCACCAGGGCAGCCCGCAGGCCCTCGTCGGTGAACGTGGGCGGCATCCGCACGTCGACGACCGTGACGTCCGGCTCATGCTTGCCCACGGCCCGCAGGAACTCCTCGGCCTCGCCGGCGGCCGCGACCACGTCGTACCCGGCCTCGGCGAGCAGCCGGGTCAGCCCCTCGCGGAGCAGGACCGAGTCCTCGGCGATCACGACCCGCATGGCAGCTCCGCCTCGATCACGGTGGGGCCCCCGGCTGGGCTGCGCACTGACAGCCGCCCGTCCACCCCGGCGAGCCGGTCGGCCAGCCCGGCCAGCCCCTGCCCCTGCGGGTCGGCACCCCCGATGCCGTCGTCGCCGATCACCACGCGCAGCACGTCGCCGTGCCGGGAGACCGTGACATTGGCCCGGGTCGCGCGGGCGTGCTTAGCTACGTTGGTGAGCGCCTCCGCGACGACGAAGTAGGCGATGGCCTCGGCGGACGCGGCCGGCCGGGGCGCCAGGCTGGCGCGCACAGTGACGGGCACGGGGCTGAGCGCGGCCAGGCCCGAGATCGCGGCGTCCAGGCCCCGGTCGGACAGCACCGGTGGGTGCACGCCGCGGACCAGGTTGCGCAGCTCGGTGAGGGCCTGCTTGGCCTCCTCGTGGGCCTGGTCGATGATGGCCCGCGCCCCCTCCGGGTCGTCGGCGAACCTGGCCCGGGCCCGGCCGAGGTTCATGGCCAGGGATACGAGCCGCTGCTGGGCGCCGTCGTGCAGGTCCCGCTCGATGCGGCGGCGCTCGGCGTCCGCGGAGCCGACCGCCTGGGCCCGGCTGCGTTCGAGCTGGCCGATCCGGACGGTCATGTCCGCCTGGCTGCCGGGGCCGATCAGGTAGCGGGCGACCGCGACGTCGGCGGCGGCCAGAGCCCGCGTCACCGGCGGCGCCACGGTGAGCAGGATGAGCCCCGCCGCCACCGCCGCAGGCATCAGCCCAGCCGCCGGCAAGCCGGCGTCCAGATGCCAATTCAGCCGGATCAGCAGCCAGCCGAACAGCGGCAGCCCCAGCATGGCCACCCCGAACGACCAGACCGCGGTCACGATGAGCGCCTCCGCCAGGCTGAGCGGGAGGCGGATCAGCGCGTAGGCGGCGTGGCGCCATGCCTTGCGCGACGTCAGCAGCCGCCACATCCGTCCCAGGCGGCGCGCCCCCGGGCTCAGATCGGCCGGAGGGGCCGGGATCTGCTCCCCCAGGGTGACCGCGAACCTCGCCCGCTCGGCCCGGCCGACCTGCAGGCCCAGCCAGAGCGCGGCCACCAGCACGGGCAGGCCGAGCAGGAAGAACCACAGCGTGGTGATCCCCAGTACGCCGAGCGCCACGACCACAACGAAGGCCACCGTCCCGACGACCACCCCGGCCATCAGGTGGATGACGGCCAGCCAGGTCTGCGCGGAGACCACCGGGCCGGCCACCCGCAGCGCAGCCGCGGCCAGCGCCCCCGTGCTCGTGCGCACGCCGCGCCCCGGAAGGCGGCCAGCGGGCATACCGGCCGCAGGCCCGGCTCCCGCCCCGCCTTCAGTCATCGTTCCTCCGCTGTGCCCTGGTCCCAGGACTGACGCTAGAGGAATTCACGGACCGCCGCCCATCCCGCTGGACCCCGGTTCACAGGGGGCGCCAGCACCACCATGGATCGGGGCTCTTGCGGGATGTCGCCACCTGCCCACTGTCCGCGACGCTGTCAGCGCCGGGCCGATCCGGCCCCGGCCCATTCTGGCCGGCACTGCTGCGGCCAGCACCGTCACGGGAGGAACACCGATGAACGCGGACATGAGCCTGGGCTGGGATGGCGGCGGGGACGCTGCTGAGCAGCCTGCGGAGCCGCTGATACAGCTCAGCGACGTCACCAAGAGATACGAGGACGACGGACAGCCCGCGCTGGCGGAGGTCAGCCTGGAGGTGGCCCCGGGCGAGGCGGTCGCGATCATGGGCCCGTCCGGCAGCGGGAAGTCCACCCTGCTCAACCTGATCGCCGGGCTGGACCGGCCCAGCAGCGGGACGGTCACCGTGGCCGGGCAGCGGATCGACCGGCTCAGCGAGACCGGGCTGGCCCGGTTCCGGCGCCAGCAGATCGGCATGATCTTCCAGTTCTTCAACCTGCTGGACGACCTGACCGTGGCCGACAACGTGCTGCTGCCCGCCCAGCTGGCCGGGATGCCGCGGCGGCAGGCCCGGGCCCGCGCCGACGAGCTGCTGGCCACGCTGCGCATCGAGGAGCACGAGGACGCCTACCCCGGGCGGCTGTCCGGCGGGGAGCGGCAGCGGGTGGCGATCGCCAGGGCGCTGGTCAACCGGCCCGCGCTGCTGCTGGCCGACGAGCCGACCGGCGCGCTGGACACCCTCACCGGCGAGGAGATCGGCATGCTTCTCCGTGACCTCAACGCCTCCGGGCAGACCCTGGTGCTGGTCACCCACAACCCCGACCTGGCCGGTCACTACGCCAGCCGCATCGTTCAGATCACCGACGGCCGCATTCTCCGCAACGAAAACCGCCAGGGCGCCAGTCAGCCCGCCGCGCCGGCGGGAGTGCGGCCATGAGAGGCGGGCCGGTCCGCCGGGCCGTGCGCGGCGGGGTGTCGCGCCGGCGGGTGCAGACTCTCGTGATCGGCCTGGTGCTGCTGGTGTCCACCGCGGCGTCCGTGCTGGCCCTGGCCCTGGTGGTGGACTCCAGCGCCCCGTTCGATCACTCGTTCGCGGCCCAGCGCGGCGCGCACCTGTCCGCGGTCGTCGACCCGGCCCGGGCCACCCCGGCCCAGCTGGCCGCGACGACCCGGCGGCCCGGGGTGACGGCCGCCGCGGGGCCGTTCGCGGAGGCGACGATCGCGCCCCAGGTGGCGCACGTGGCGGGCCCGAACGGATTCCTGCCGCCGATGACGCTGGCCGGGCGCTCCGCGCCGGGTGGCCCGGTCGATGACATCGTCCTGCAGTCCGGGCACTGGGCGCAGCGTCCCGGCCAGCTGGTGCTGGCCAGCAATCCGTCCAGCAACGAGCAGATCGGGCTCCCGCTCGGCGCGGAGATCACGGTCATGGGGGCCCCGGGACAGCCCACGCTGACCGTGGTCGGCCTCGCAACCTCGGCGACAAACTCGGCGGACGGCTGGGTGGTGCCCAGCGAGGTCGCCCGGCTGCGTGCGCCGGGCGAGCCGGCCGCCGCGCAGATGCTGTACCGCTTCCGCGGCGCGGGCAGCGCCGCGCAAGTCCGCGCCGACGCGGCCGAGGTGGGCGCGGCCCTGCCTCCGGGCGCGGTCACGGCCACCCAGTCCTACCTGGCCGTGAAGATGCAGGAGACGTCCCGGATCGGCCCGTTCGTGCCGTTCCTGGTGGCGTTCGGGGTGATCGGCATCGTCATGTCGGTGCTGATCGTGGCCAACGTGGTCAGCGGCGCCGTGGTGGCCGGCTACCGGCGGATCGGCATCCTCAAGAGCATCGGCTTCACCCCCGCCCAGGTCGTCGCGGCCTACATCGGGCAGATCGCCGTGCCGGCCGTGGTCGGCGTACTGGGCGGGCTGGCGCTGGGTGCTGTCCTGGCCACGCTCCTGCTCAAGCAGGCCGCCAACGCCTACGGGGTCGGTGCCCTGAGCGTGCCGCCCTGGGTCCTGGGAGCGGTGCCCGCGGCCATGCTCGGGCTGGTCGCCGTCGCGGCACTGCTGCCCGCGGTCCGGGCCGGGCGCCTGTCCGCGGTCCAGGCCATCGCGGCCGGGCGGGCCCCCCGCCAGGGGCGTGGCTACGCCGCCCACCGGCTGCTCGGCCGGCTGCCTCTCCCGCGGCCGGTGACGGTCGGGCTGGCGGCCCCGTTCGCCCGCCCGGCGCGCACCGCGGTCACCCTGGTCGCCGTCCTGCTGGGCGCGGTCGCGGTGACGTTCGCGGTCGGCCTGAACTCGTCCCTGAACCGGGTGGTGACGGGCCTGTCCCAGGCGTCGGCCCAGCCGGTGCAGGTCGGTCTCAGCTCGCAGAACGCCTTCATCATGGATGCCGCGCAGCAGCGGACCATCGAGGCGGCGCTGCGCGCCCAGCCAGGCACCCGCCGCTATGTGGCCGAAACTGACGGCCAGTTCGCCGTGGCCGGGCTGACCGGGCAGCACCCTCTCACCGCATTCCGCGGGGCCGCCGCCTGGACCGGCTACCCGCTCATCAGCGGGCACTGGTACACCGGCCCGGGCCAGGCCGACGTGTCCACCGGCTTCCTGACCCTGACGGGCAAGGCGGTCGGCGACACGGTCACGCTCGTCGTAGGCACCAGGCCGATGCCGGTGCGCATCGTCGGGCAGGTCTTCGCCAGCCACGGCCGGGGGATCTCCGTCCTTACCGACTGGCAGACAGTGCACGCCGCCAATCCCGGCCTGGCGGCGCCCGACCAGTACGACGTCGGGCTGCGCGCGGGCACCTCCCCGGGGGCGTACGGACAGGCACTCGGCAGCAAGCTGGGGTCCCGCTACATGATTTTCTACAACACCAGGAGTTCCGTCATCGTCACCCTCATGCTCGGCCTGATCGGCACGCTGACGCTGCTGCTGGCGGTCGTCGCCGGGCTGGGCGTGCTGAACACCGTCGTCCTGAGCACCCGGGAACGTGTCCATGACCTGGGCGTTTTCAAGGCGGTCGGGATGACGCCGCGGCAGACCATCGCCATGGTGGTCTGCTGGGTCGCGGGGATCGGGCTCGTGGCCGGCGTGATCGCGGTCCCGCTGGGGATCGCGCTGCACCACGCGGTGCTGCCGGTGATGGCCTCGTCCGCGAACCTGGGGCTGCCCGCCAGTTACCTGGACGTCTACCACGGCGCGGAACTCGCCGGCCTGGCGCTGGCCGGGATGGTCATCGCCGTGGCCGGGGCGCTCCTCCCGGCGGGCTGGGCGGCCCGGATACGCACCGCCTCCGCCCTCCGCGCCGAATAACGCCGTGGCCCTCGGCCGGCCCCCACGGGGGCGGGTCGGCCGAGGGCCCGGGCGGGCCGGCCGGGGCTGGCGTCCGTCATGAAGGCCCCGGGAGGACCGCCCCGCCGGCACCTTTGGTCACATTGATCATGGTGGCAGCGACATTTCCCGCGGAGCGTGCGCCGCGACGGGCAATCGAGCGGACGACCTCGGGCTGGCGCGCCGCGATGCGCATCGCGGCGAACCCGCCCATGGACAGCCCGGCCAGGTGGTCCGGCGGTTCGTACTGCCGCCCGTCGAACAGGAAACCGTGCAGGGACAGAACCGGTTCCCCGGAACCGCCCGTGTCTTCATAGTGAAGGTCCGTACCGCGTACCCGGATGACCGGCACGCCGCTCTTCTCGCTGCTGGCTCCTGCTTCACCGGGGCAGGCGGCCGCGCGCAATAACCTTGCAGTCACCGAGGTGGGCGGATCACTCAAGGGAGAAGGTCAGGTGCCCAAGCAGGCGGGGAACAGAGGCCGCGGCAACCCGGCCCGCAAGAACCAGGGCGGCGGGAACCAGGGCGGCGGGAACCAGGGCGGCGCAGGCAAGGGCCGCGGCAGCAAGGCGAACCAGGCCGCGGCCCGGGCGAAGGTCGCCGAGATGCGCGCCCGGGAGGCGGCCCGCAAGCGGCGCCGTAACTGGCTCGCCGGGATCGGCGCGGCCGTGCTCGTCATCATCGCCGCCGTGGCCATCACGCTGGCCGTCACCAGCAACAGCGGAAGCTCCAGCAGCGCCACGGCCAGCACGCCGAAGCTCAAGCTGGCCTCGCTGAGCACGCTCGGCTCTCTCAAGCCGCTGCCCTCGCCCGGTCCCAACGGCCCCGAGGGGGTGCCGGTCCCGGGAGCGCCCGCGCTGGCCGGCACGGCCACCGTGGCCAGCGGGAAGACCGTGGACGGGATCAGCTGCAACAGCAGCGAGCAGCTCGTCTACCACATCCACGCCCACCTGACCGTGTTCGTCGACGGTGCCGCCCGTCAGGTGCCCGCGGCCATCGGCATCCCGGGAGCCCGGGCCGAGAACACGCCGACCGGCCCGTTCATCGCCAGCGGCAGCTGCTTCTACTGGCTGCACACCCACGCCGCCGACGGGATCATCCACATCGAGTCCCCCGTGCACCGCACGTACACGCTGGGGGACTTCTTCGACATCTGGGGCCAGCCGCTCAGCGCCGGCCAGGTAGGCCCGGCCCACGGCCCGGTGACCGCGCTCTACAACGGCCGGGTCTACCAGGGCAACCCCCGCGACATCCCGCTCGAGAAGCACGCCCAGATCCAGCTGGAGGTCGGTAAGCCACTCATCTCGCCGGCCTCCATCACCTTCCCCAGCGGCCTCTGACCAGAGCTTCTCACCACGGGCGCTCACCCGGCGCCGCTCACCCGGCCCGGGGATCCCAGCGGAAACGCCGGACGGCGATGAGCGTCCCGGCCGCCCCCCAGGCGAGGAGGATCCCCAGGGCCTTCCAGTCGACCCCGCTGTGCTGCGCGAACGCCCTGAGCAGGGCCTCGTTGAACGGCCGGACCGGCAGCCATCCCGAGATGCGGTTCAGCACGGCGGAATGAATCGGCAGGTAAGTCCCCGAGATGAACACCAGGGGGAACAAGACCAGCTGCACCACGGCCGGGGCGGCCTCGGCGTTGCGGATCAACGAGGCCACCGCGACGCCCAGCGCGCAGAAGCTGGCCGCGCCCAGCACCAGCGCGGCCCCGATCGCCGCCCAGTGGGTGGGCAGCGGCACGCCGAACAGGTGGCCCACCCCGACGATGAGCGCGATATCCACGACGCTGACCACGATGCAGTGCGCCAGCAACCCGAGGAAGTACGTCCAGGCCGGGAGAGGGGTGGCCCGGACCCGTTTCAGCATCCCGTTCTGCCGCCGGGTGGAGAGGACGATCGCGAGCTGGCTGTAACAGGCGCCCAGCACGGACACCGCCGCGATCGTCGGCACGTAGTACTGCAGGGCCGAGAGCCCGTAGAAGTACGGGCTGCGGGCCACGCCGCCGAACATCACGCCGAACAGCGTGATGATCACCACGGGGAACACGAACGTGAAGAACGCGCTCTGCGGGTTGCGCCAGAACGACAGCTGCTCGTAACGGACCTGGTGCCACACCAGGGCGAGATCACGCTGCCGGTTCCGCCGGATCATCACCGGGCTCACCGGGCTCACCGGGCTCACCGGGCTCACCGGGCGCTCCTTTCCAGCGGGCCTTCCGAGGCCGTGGCCCCGGTCAGCCCGAGATAAACGTCTTCCAGGCTGGGCCGGTCCACCGTGAGCCGGTCCAGCGTCAGCCCGCGGCTCAGCGCCCAGCCGGTCAGCTGGTGCAGCGTCTCGGTCGGCATACTGGTCGCCGCGGTGACCAGCCCGTCGTCCAGCACCGGGTCAGCCAGCGCCGCGCCGGGCGGCAGGTCCGCGACCGCGTGCCCGCGGGGGAGCGCGAAACGGATCCGGGCCTGGGCGCTGGCCCGGCCGCCCAGGTCCGACGGCGTGCCCTCGGCCACGATCCGGCCGCCGGACATCACCGCCACCCGGTCGGCCAGGGCCTGGGCCTCGTCCATGTAGTGGGTGGTCAGCAGGATCGTGGTCCCGCAGCCGCGCAGGCCGCGAACGATCTGCCACGCGTCCCGCCGGGCACTCGGGTCGAACCCGGTCGTCGGCTCGTCCAGGAACAGCAGTTCCGGGTTCCCGATCAGGCCCAGGGCAAGGTCCAGGCGTCGTTTCAGGCCGCCGGACAGGTTCCTGACCTTCTTGCGCTCCTGCCCGGTCAGGCCGGCCAGCGCGATCACCTCGCCGACGCGCCGCGGCGCGGGGTAGTAGCCCGCGTTCCGGGCGATCGTCTCGCGGACCGTCAGGTAGGGCTCGACCGCGATGTCCTGCAGTACCAGCCCGATCCGCTCTCGCAGCGCCCGGCCCGACGCCCGGTCACCGGGGTCGAGGCCCAGCACGTCGGCCTGCCCGCCGTCGCGGCGGCGGAATCCTTCCAGGATCTCCAGCGTGGTCGTCTTCCCTGCGCCGTTCGGCCCGAGTAGCGCGAAGATTTCCCCGCGGCCGACCGTGAAGCTGACCCCGCGCACCGCCTGGACCGGGCCGTAGCTCTTGCGCAGCCCCTCGACCACGACCGCGGCCGCCTGCCCCGGCCGGGCCGGCGCAGGCGCCGTCAGGGTGCCGGCTCTCACTTGCGGACGCATCGGACCTCCACGGTGATGTCGAGGTAGCGACCGGCCAGTCCGGGGGAAGCCGTGACCCCGAACTCGGCCCGGTCGATCCGCACCGCGGCGCGCGCCGTGAACGAGCCGTCCGGCTGCGCGCTCACCTCGGCCGGCAGCCGGACCGGCCGGGTGGTCCCGCAGACGGTCAGCGCACCGTTCAGTGTGTCCCCCTCCATTTTTTCCGCAACGAAAACCAGCACGGGGTGCCGGCCCGTGTCCAGGAACCGGGGTGAGCGCACGGTGTTGTCGCGTATCCCGAGGCCGGTGCGGAAGCTCGCCGCGTCGATTTCCACCCGGATGCGCGAATCGCTCAGCGGCTCGGCCACGTCAACGGCCCCGGACCGGATGCGGAACGTGCCGCGCACCGGGGCCAGCCCGAACAGGTGGCGGGTCCGGAACGCCACAGACGAGGTCTCCGGGTCGATGTCATAGCGGCCGAGGTGGGGCTTCGTTGCGGAGAATTCTGGTTGTTTTGTCATGCCTCCCATGACACGCCGGTGTGGCCGGGGCGCGGCAGGGCGAGCCGGAGGGTTCCCGGCCGCAGAAGGTCGGGCCAGGACGGCCCGGATACGACTTTCGTAGGTTCCTGTCCCGCCGAAGGTGCGCCCAGCCGGGGCCGGCGGCCGCTGCTGACGTAGCGTGAAAAACGTGAGTGACGAACCTTGTCTGTCCGGGGGCTGGTGGCGGCTGCGGTCCCGCTGGCCGTCCCGGCACCGGGTCGCGACCGATGTGGGGATCGCGGTCTTCTTCGCGCTGCTCGACACGGCCGCGACCCTGGTCGGGATCACCTGGTGGCCAGCTCATCCGGGCACGCTGGCCTGGGTCCTGCTGGGCATCCAGGCTGCGGCCTGCCTGTCGCTGGTGGCCCGGCGCCGCGCGCCGCTGCTGGTGATCGCCGTCCTGGGCGGGTTCACGCTGGCCGTCACGCTGCTGATCTGGCCCGCCGGCGCCCTGACCCCGGTCGACATGAACAACGTGTGGGCGCCGTTCGCGACGGTCCTGGCCGCCTACGGGCCCTTCTTCTACGGGCGGGACCGGCGGACCGCGTTCCTCGCGGTCGCACTGCTGACCGTGATCGTGGCCCGGCCCTGGCAGCCGTCGATCGCGGTCATCACGATCGCGGTGCTGCGCACCGCGCTGGGGCCGCTGCTGGCGCTGTACTTCGGGGCCCGCCACGCGCTGCTGCAGTCGCTGCGCGAGCGGGCCGACCGGGCCGAGCGTGAGCAGTACCTGCTCGCCGAGCAGGCCCGGACCGAGGAACGGGCCCGGCTGGCGGGGGAGATGCACGACGTGGTGACGCACCGGGTCAGCCTGATGGTGCTGCAGGCCGGGGCACTGCGGATGACCGCCCACGACGAGACGACCCGGCAGGCGGCCGAGGACCTGCGGGTGACCGGCTGCCAGGCCCTGGACGAGCTCCGGGACCTGGTCGGGATCCTGCGCGCGCACCCTGACGGCGACGAGACACCCTCCACCCCTGGTCTGCCCGCGCTGGTCGCGGAATCGGTCAAGGTGGGCACCCCGGCCGAGCTGACGCAGGACGGTGATCCGGCCCTCGCCTCGCCGCTGGTCGGGCGGACCGCGTACCGCATCGTCCGGGAGGCCCTGACCAACGTGCGCAAGCACGCGCCCGGCGCACGGGTGACCGTGCACATCAGCTACGGCGACGCGCAGGTGCGGCTCGAGGTGCGCAACACCCCGCCGGCCCTGCCGCCCGGCAGCGCCCTGGACCTCTCCGGCCTGGCCGGAACCGGGTCTGGCCTCGGCATCGCTCATCTGCGGCAGCGCGTCGAGCTGGTGCATGGCACGTTGCGGGCCGGGCCGGCGCCAGATGGGGGATTCTGCCTCGAAGCCACGCTGCCGGCCTACGTCCCGACGGCCGAGCCGGTCGCGTGACCACGATCCGCGTCGTGGTCGTGGACGACGAGCCGATGGTGTGCGCGCACCTGCGGACGATCCTCGGCTCGGGCGGCACGATCGAGGTCGTCGCGGAGGCCCACGACGGGGCGGCCGGCGTCGAGGCGGTCGTCCGCACCCGCCCCGACGTCGTGCTCATGGACCTGCGCATGCCGGGAATGGACGGGCTGACCGCGATCGGGCGGATCGGCCAGCTGGCCGATCCGCCCGCCGTGGTCGTGCTGACCACCTTCGACGCCGACCAGTACGTGCTGCGTGCCCTGCGGGCCGGCGCGGCCGGGTTCCTGGTCAAGTCCACGCCGCCGGAAGATCTCATCGGGCTGGTGCAGGTGGCCGCGGAGGGGCACACGGTGCTGTCCCCGGCGGCCGCCCGGCGGCTGATCGCCGCCTCTGCCGACAGCCAGCTGGCCCGCGACCGCGCCCGTGAGCTGGCGGCGGCGCTTACTGAGCGGGAGGCCGAGGTGCTGGCCTGCCTGGGCGAGGGCTTGTCCAACGCGCAGATCGCGGCGCGGCTCTACCTGTCGGAAGCCACGATCAAGGGATACGTGTCGCGGACCCTGGACAAGCTGGGCTGCGCCAACCGCACCCAGGCCGGCCTGCTCGCCCACGATGCGGGACTAGTTCACCCATAACCGTCGGGCACCCACAACCGTCCGGCACCCACAACCGTCCGGCACCCAGACGGCCTAAACTAAACCGCAGAATCGGGGGGATCGGGCACGGAAAGGACACTGTTGTGTCGCTATACCAGGATCACGGTGCCTCCCGCGCCGCGGCTGACCGGCTGGTCTTCGATACCAACGTGGCCAACCCGGCCCGGATCTGGGATTACTGGCTGGGCGGGAAGGATCACTTCCAGGCCGACCGAGAGGCCGCCGAGAAGGTCATCGAGGTGATGCCGTCGATGCCGCTGCTGGCCCGGCTCGCGCGCCGGCAGCTGATCGACTCGGTGCGCCTGCTGGCCGGCACCTACGGCATACGGCAGTTCCTGGACATCGGGAGCGGCCTGCCTTCGGCCGATAACACCCACGAGATCGCGCAGCGCACCAGGCCGCAGGCGCGGATCGTCTACGTGGACAACGACCCGGTCGTGATCGCCCACGCCCGGGCCCTGCTGACCAGCGGCCCGGAGGGCACCACCGACTATGTTCAGGCCGACCTGCGGGATGCGGCCACCGTTTTAACCGGGGCCGCCCGGACCCTCGATTTCCGCCAGCCGGTCGCCGTGCTGCTCATGGGCGTGCTGCACTTCATTCCCGACGAGGAAGACCCGTACGCGATCGTGGCCCGGCTGATGGACGCCACGGTGCCGGGGAGTTACCTGGCCATCGGGCACGGGGCCAGCGACATCCAGGCCGACGCGGTGCCCGAGATGACGCGGCGCTACAACGAGCGGTCGTCCGCGCGCCTCACCCTGCGCAGCCGGGAGCAGGTGGCCCGGTTCTTCGACGGCCTGGAACTCATCGGCCTGGGGCTGGTCCCGCTCAGCCAGTGGTGGCCCGCGGACGAGGTCGACGCCGGGGCCGCCAGCGGGGTTATCGGCCACAGCGGGATGGCCAGGAAGAACGCTGGCCCCCGCTGACCATGTGTGCGACTGTGTGAGGACGGCGCTGTGCGGGGACGGCGCTGTGTAGGGACGGCGCTGTGCGGGGACAGTGCTTTGTGAGGAAAGCGCTGGGTGGGGACAGCGCTGTGTGAGGATAGAGCCCCGCGGGGTATGTGCTCTCCCATCTCGGCGAGCGGGGGCCTCATGGGACGCGACATTCAGGCCATCACGATCAGTGGTGAGGACCGGCGCAAGTACCGGGAAAAGGTGCAGCGTTCGCTGGACGTGTTCGCCCGGATGCTCCGCGAGCGCCGGTTCGAGGCCAGCCCGTCACGGGTGGGCGTGGAGATCGAGCTGAACCTGGTGGACTCCGATGGGGCGCCCTCCATGCACAACGCGGCCGTGCTCGAGGCGATCGCCGACCCCGCCTGGGCGACAGAACTGGGCCAGTTCAACCTCGAGATCAACGTGCCGCCCCGGCGGCTCGAGGGTCACGCGCTCGCGGACCTGGAGCAGGAGATCCGCGCCAGCCTCAACGCCGCGGACGCCAAGGCCCGCGACACCGGCAGCCGCCTGGTCATGATCGGCATCCTGCCCACGCTGGCCGAAGAGGACTTGCACGAGGGCACCATCTCCGCCAACGACCGCTACCGGGTGCTCAACGAGCAGATCTTCGCGGCCCGCGGAGAGGACCTGCGCATCGCGATCGATGGACCCGAGCAGTTGCTGACCCACGCGGGCAGCATCACCCCTGAGGCCGCGTGCACCAGCGTGCAACTGCACGTCCAGGTCAGCCCGGACGCGTTCGCGAGCTACTGGAACGCGGCCCAGGCGATCGCAGGCGTGCAGGTGGCCCTGGCCGCCAACTCCCCGTTCCTGTTCGGCCGGCAGCTGTGGGACGAGACCCGGATCACCCTGTTCGAGCAGGCCACTGACACCCGGCCGGACGAGCTGAAGCAGCAGGGAGTGCGCCCCCGGGTGTGGTTCGGCGAACGCTGGATCACGTCCGTGTTCGACCTGTTCGAGGAGAACATCCGGTACTTCCCGGCGTTGCTGCCGCTCTGCGAGGACGAGGACCCGCTGGCCGTGCTGGACGGCGGGGGCGTCCCGCAGCTGGCCGAGATGAGCCTGCACAACGGGACCGTCTACCGCTGGAACCGGCCCGTCTACGCCGTCGTCGGCGGCCGTCCCCACCTGCGGGTGGAGAACCGCGTCCTGCCGGGCGGACCATCGGTTGCGGACGTCATGGCCAACGCGGCCTTCTACTACGGGGTGATCCGGACGCTGGCCGAGACGCAGCGGCCGATCTGGACCCAGATGTCGTTCGCGACCGCGGCCGAGAACCTGCAGGAGGCCGCGCGGCACGGCATGGATGCCCGGCTGTACTGGCCCGGCCTGGGTGAGGTGCCCGTGGCCGAGCTGGTGCTGCGCCGCCTGCTGCCGCTCGCCCAGGAGGGTCTGTCCCGGTGGGGTGTCGATCCCGGCTCCGCCGGGCGGCTGCTCGGCATCATCGAGCAGCGCTGCCTGACCGGCCAGACCGGCGCGGCCTGGCAGGTCGCCGCCACCCGGGCCATCAGCGAGCGGAGCGGGTCCGACCGCGCGGAGGCGCTGCGGCAGATGACCCAGCGCTATATCGAGCACATGCACGCCAACGAGCCAGTGCACACCTGGCCTAAGCCGGAGTAGCACCGTGTGTCCGGGCCAAGCCCGGCCTGGCCGGGCCCGGCCAGGCCGCGGCGCCGGCGGCCCGCGCTGGGCGGCCCGCGCGGGCGCGACATTGTCACTATGTGAGACCTGGGACCGTCAGCCGACGTGCCAGGATCGGCGGGCAGACCGCAGTGATGCCGGCGACCTGGAACGAGGAGACATGAGCGACACGAAACCCGCATCGTCTCAGCCGCCGATGCTGACCGTCGCTCTCGACCTCCCGTCCGCGCAGACCCTCGCCGACCAGGCGTCGATCGTCTCGGATCTCCAGTTCGTCGTGGAATGCTGCAAGGGGCTGCTCGGCGAGCTGGACAAGCCCGAGGAAGACCGGGATCCCGTGGTGCCGCAGGCGCTGTGGTCGGCCGCCCTGGCCTCCTACTCTCGCTGTTTCAGCAAGGGCAAGCGGTTCGGCCTGGGCCCGGACGACATCACCAGCCTGCCCCTTGAGGGGGAGGTCATGACGTTCCACAAGTGGGTTATCGAGCAGCGCACCAAGCTCACCACCCATCCGGCCGACCCGTTCGACGCGGCCAAGGTGGGGGCGGCGCTGGCGCAGCCCGGGCGGGGCCCGCGCCGGGTGGAGGGCATCGCGATCCTGACCACCAGCCGCGTGCTCGTCGACGACACCGGGGTGCGGCAGCTGGGCGCGCTCGCGTCGGCCCTGGCCAAGCAGACCGCCGAGCGGGCCCAGGAGCAGCAGGACACCGTGCTCGAGGAGGCCCAGCAGCTCGACCTGGACCGGCTCTATCGGCAGCCGCCCCTCACCAGCGCCCACCCCCTGCCCAACCTCCCCACCCTCCCCGAACCATCCCATTCCCCCTGACCCCCCCGCACGCCGGGAGCGCATCGGCTGACCGCGGGGGAGCGGGCCGGCTGGCTGCGGGAAGCGGATTGGCTGACCGCATCGACGTAGCTCTCACTCAGTGCTTTTGAGTTCTCGTGGCAGGGTTTCGTGGCCCGGACGGCGTTCAGGGTCCGCCGTCCCGTCCGCGGGTCCATGCCCCGGTCTGCCGCCGTACTGCTCTCGGTCCCGCGAGTCACACTGGCCCCTCCCGTCCACGTTTCACGCGCAACGTTCGCCGGAAACGGACAAAACAACCGCCGGGACGCACGTCGGGCGTGAAATGTGGGGAAGAGCGTGGCGGTGCCGGACACCCGCACCACCGGCATCCTGGTCGGCTCGGCCAGCCCCATCCAGGTCGAGATCAGCGGCAACCACATCGCCCGCAACCACTTCGGGATCTTCCTTGAGGGAGTCGGGCCCGTG
>Ga0187879_10000849_pt1 | contig 20669 bp, 16 predicted proteins | sample June2016WEW_19_1_FD_132423 | JGI IMG/M metagenome (GOLD analysis project Ga0187879, IMG submission 132423) | Peatland microbial communities from SPRUCE experiment site at the Marcell Experimental Forest, Minnesota, USA - June2016WEW_19_10 | ecosystem: Environmental > Terrestrial > Soil >... | reverse complement strand
TAGGTGACGATGCGGCGATCGACGCGCGGGATCATGGCCTGCACCGCGGGATGATCGATGCACAGCACGGCAAATCCGTAAAACGGAATGTTGCCGACGAACTGGTCGTAGCCGGCCAGCATTGCCTCCGGCGTGCCCCAATGGTCGAGATGTTCCGGATCCATGTTGGTGACCACCGCGATCACGGCGGGCAGCCGAAGAAAACTGCCATCGCTTTCGTCGGCCTCGACGACCATCCAGTCGCCGTCGCCCATGCGGGTGTTGGTGCCATAGGCGTTGATGATGCCGCCATTGATCACGGTGGGATCGAGGTGGGCGGCCTCCAGCATGCAGGCGATCAGGCTGGTGGTGGTGGTCTTGCCATGGGTGCCGCCAACGGCGATGGACCATCTCAAACGCATCAACTCGGCCAGCATTTCGGCACGACGGACCACTGGAATGAAGCGGGCACGAGCGGCCACGACCTCGGGGTTGTCGGTTTTCACGGCGGTGGAAACCACAACTACCCGAGCATCGCCCAGATTGGCGGCGTCATGACCGATCGTTACCGGGATACCTGCTTCGCGCAGCCGCCAGACGTTGGCGGAATCAGAAATGTCTGAACCCTGCACGGAATAGCCAAGCGTATGCAGTACCTCGGCGATGCCCGACATGCCGATGCCGCCGATACCTACGAAATGCATCCGGCCGATCGAAAGTGGCAGTGCCCTCATGACTGGCCCGCCCTCATGACTGTCCCGCGCTGGGCAGTTCGCTGGTTCTTCTCGTTGTTGATCGGCCGGATTGCCCCCGTGACGGTCCCCCGGACGCCGGCTCTATCGCGGGTGCAGTTTCGCGCATCACCTGTTCCACCAGGTCGGCGAGGGCGTCGGCCGCGCCCGGTCTCGCAACCAGCTTCGCGTGCATCGCACCCAAAGCCAACGCGGCCGAGTCGGCCAACAGGCCACCAAGGTGCTTCGCCAAAGCATCGACCGTGAACCCGGATTGCGGCACGACCCAGGCTCCCCCGGCGTCAGCCAATGCCCTGGCATTGGCGCTCTGATGATCGTCGATCGCACCAGGCAATGGCACCAGAATCGAGGGCCGTCCGGCGATGGCAAGTTCCGCGACGGTCGATGCTCCGGCGCGCGCGATTACAAGGTGCGCAACCTGGAGTCGATCAGCCACGTCTGGGAAGAATGTCGCCAGCTCGGCGCTGATCCCTTTGGCGGAGTACGCAGCCCGTACCCGGTCGAGGTCCTCGGCGCGGCACTGCTGGGTGACCATCAGCCTGACCCGAATGTCGTCAGGTAGCCTCGCGATTGCCGGAGGGACAATTTCGCTGAATATGCGGGCACCAAGGGAACCACCCAGCACCAGAACCCGGATGGATCCACCAAGGATCGATCCATCGTGTTTCGGGCCGGGCGGAGGCTCGTATCCGGCGTCGCACAATGCGGCAATCGCCGGCCGAACGGGATTGCCGGTCACAAGGCGGCGCACTCTTGCCGGCACGCGGCTGGTGTCCGCAAAACTCAGCGCCAGAACGCTGGCGTGACGCGCCAAAAACCGATTGGCCCGGCCAAGCACCGCGTTCTGTTCGTGCAGCACAACAGGCGGACGCCCCCGCACCAGACGCGAGGCAAGAACGGGAGGAACGGCGGGATAGCCCCCGAACGCGACCACGGCGGCGGGCCGGATGCGGGCCAGGATGCTGCGCGCACGCGCCACTCCGGCGGCCAAGGCAAAGACCGCTTTGCCGGCTCGCGCCGCACCACGTCCGGCGATCCCGGCGGCCGGCAAAACGTATTGGCTACGCGCGTCGAACACACTGCCACGCGGCACGACGGCGCGGGCGTCAGTCATCAGGACGACCCAATGGCCGCGCCTGACCAATGCGGAAGCCAGAGCCTCGGCCGGATAGAAATGTCCGCCTGTGCCGCCGGCGGCAATGATGATGGGGCGCACTTCCGGGCCTCTCATGGCAGATGCCTCCAGGGCCGACCGGATTGCCGCGATGCGGCCAGGCAGTGTGTCCAAGAAATTTGGTGCAGCACGCTGGCGGAGGACCGCGAGCGGATCAGCTGCATTGCCATCGGACCAGGGATTGAACGGAGTTGAATTAGCTCACCACCGTCATGGTCAGGCCTGTCCAGACAACCTATACCCGCGCGAAGATCAACCTCAATTGAGGCAGTGTGCGTGCGTATCGATCCTCGGGTCGAGCCCGAGGATGCCGGTGAGGAGCGGATCATGCCGTGCTTCAGACGCAGGTTGGCGCACTTGCGAACGAGTCGTGGCATCAGGGCGGCCCGCATCATGCTGCCTCCCGAAGCATCATTGCATCGGGCGAACGACTCTCGCGCGTTCGCTCGTCCCGCGCCCTGGCACGGGTCAGCGACAGCAACATCCCCATTCCCAGACCTACCGCGACCGCCGAAGAACCGCCGTATGAGATCAACGGCAACGTCATTCCCTTGGTCGGCATCATTCCGAGGGTGGAAAACAGATTGACCATCGTCTGCAACCCGAAGCCGGATAGCAGACCCGCTGCCGCGAAGACGTTGAACAAGTCTTGCTCACGCATCAACCGCAGCAAGCCGCGAAGCACGATGAACGCGAACACGCCGACCAGCAGCACGCAGACGATCAGACCAAACTCCTCGCCAACCACGGCGAAAACGACGTCGGCATGCACATCGGGAATGCTGTCCTTGACCATGCCCTCGCCCGCGCCGCGACCGGTCAGCCCGCCATTGGCGAACGCCTCCATCACCTTGCCGATCTGATAATTGCCACCGTCTTTGCCGTACAGGAACTGATCGACCCGGCGGTGCACATGCGGCAGCAGGGTGTAAAGCAGCACGCCACCGGCGCCCGAGAGGCCAAGCAGCAGTGTGATGAAAAACATATTGATGCCGCTGACAAACAACTGGATCAGAAACACGGCACCGATGACTGCCATCATGCCCACATCCGGCTGCTTTTTCAGGATCGCCACGATCACCAGGAACAGTCCGAGCGCAATCAGAACGCCCGGAAATTTTGGATGGCGGCGCTGCCGTGCCAGCAGCCAAGCCGTCGTCAGCGCAAAGCAGGGCTTCAGAAATTCACTGGGCTGAATGCGGTTGCCGGCGATCGAGATCCACCTTGCCGCACCTTTGGCCTCGACCCCGACCACCAGTGTCATCGCAGTGGCGAGCAACGCCAGCACACACCCCACCAACGCCAGCCGCCTGACGGTCCGCGGCGGCAGCATCGACACGCCAACGATGACGGCCAGTGCGAATGCAAGAAACATCAATTGCTTGATGATGAACATGTCCCGCTCGGCATGGATCCGCTCCGCGACGGACGGGCTTGCCGCAAGAACCATGATGTAGCCGCACCCGATCAACAGACAGAGCGCGCCCAAGGTCCAACGATCGACCGTCATCCACCACCGGGCGATCATCGTATTGTTGGCACGGGTAAAGCCGCTCATCGGGCGATCCCCTCTCTCCGGTCAACGCGGGACGAAATGCTCTCGCCGACAGCTGACGTGGAGCGATGGTCGGAACCAGAGCACCTACCGTCGACTCCCTTTGCGAGCGCCAGACCCCGGGCCAGTTCAGCGAACCGTTCACCGCGATCTTCGTAACTTCTGAACTGGTCCCAACTTGCAGTGGCGGGGGACAGCAGAACGACCGGGGTGTGCTCGTTTTTCGCGGCAGCGAAGGCAGCGGGAACGGCGGCGTCCAGAGTTTCGACCAGGTCGAACGGGACACCATGTTTCGCCAACGTTTCGGCGAAGATCGGGGCGTCACGGCCGATCAGCATGGCACGCGCGATGCGCGGGAAATGCGGCACCAACGGGACGATGCCGCCCTCCTTGCCCATGCCACCGGCGATCCAGATCAGACGATCATAGCAGATCAGCGCGCACTCGGCGGCATCGGCATTGGTCGCCTTGCTGTCGTTGACAAAGCTAACGCCGTCGACGGTAACAATGTGCTGCTGACGGTGTGGCAGACCGGGATAGGAGGCAATGCCGGATGCAATATTTGCGCGGTCCAGCCCCAGAAATGATGCCATCGCGAACGCGGCAGCAGCATTTTGTGCATTGTGTGCACCGGGCAGTGCGATCGCGTCGGCCAAATGAAGGACTGGACCAGTGTTGTCGCGCAGTACGCCGTCCCGACGGAATACATCGACGAGTGTAGGACCCGCGACGCGGTCCGCAGCGGAGCCGGACACACGGGCAACCCTTGCTGGTTGCCGATCCAGCCAGGCGGCCATGGTGCGGGATCCCTGGTCATCGACACCGATCACCGCAAGGTCAGCGTTGGTCTGGCGGTCAAAGATCGCCCGCTTCGCCATTGCGTAACCGGCCATGTCGCCATGGCGGTCGATGTGGTCGGCGCTAAGATTGAGCATCGCCGCCACATCGAAGCGAACGGTTACGAGTCGCTCCAACATGTAGGACGACATTTCCAGGACATAGATCCCGTCGTCCGGCAACAGCGGCAGCGACAGGGCCGCGGGACCAAGGTTGGCGCCGGCCTCGGCGTTGCAGCCGGCCTGTTTCAGGATATGCGCCAACAGCGCCGTCGTCGTCGATTTGCCATTGGTACCGGTGATGCCGACAAAACGGGCACGCGAGCCAGAACGGCGAACGGCCTGATACAGCAGTTCCACGTCAGATACGATAGGGACACCGGCAGCGACGGCGCGCGCTGCGATCGGGTGCGGCTTTGGCAGGCGATGCGGGATGCCTGGCGAGAGCACGATGGCGTCGAAGTTGAACTCGCCCTCACACAGATCCTGCAACTTCACCCCCGATACCGCGGCGCGAGCGGTTTCGGAGTCATCCCACGCGGTGACCTCGGCCCCCATCGCGCGCAAGGCGTTGGCCGCCGCACGACCATTCAAGCCCAGACCAACCACGGCATAGCGTTCGCCGGCAAACAGGTCGGAAGAGAACACAGTCATCTTATCTTCAAGGTCGCGAGCCCGACCAGCGCCAGGATCATCGATATGATCCAGAATCGAATGACGATGGTCGGTTCGGCCCAGCCCTTCTTTTCGAAATGGTGATGCAATGGTGCCATGAGGAAGACACGGTTGCCGGTGCGTTTGTACCAGAACACCTGGACGATGACCGATACCGTTTCGACAACGAACAGCCCGCCAACAATGCACAACACGATTTCGTGTTTGGTGGCGACCGCTACCGCGCCCAGAGCGCCACCAATCGCGAGGCTGCCGATATCTCCCATGAAAACCGCTGCCGGTGGGGCGTTGAACCACAGGAACCCCATGCCGGCGCCAATCAATGCCGCGCAAAACACCATCAACTCACCGGCTCCGGCAACCCAGTGCAATTGCAGATAATCAGCGAAGATACGGTTACCGACGAGGAAGGCGATCAGCGCGAACACGCCAGCGGTGATAATTGTCGGCACGATGGCGAGCCCGTCCAGGCCGTCGGTCAGGTTGACTGCATTTGACGCTCCCATCATCACCAGCATGCCGAACACCGGAAAGAACATGCCAAGCGGTAACGCCAGTTCCTTAAACACGGGAAACATCAGCGCGGTGCCCAACGGATCGCGCGCCAGCCAGCTAATCCACATCGCCGCGAGCAGACCCACGCTACCCTGTACGATCAGTTTGAGCCGTCCATTGACACCCTTGGTGTCGCGCTTCGTCACCTTCAGATAGTCATCGAGAAAGCCCAGTGCGCCGTAGGCCAGCGTGACAAATAGTACAGCCCACACGTAGCCGTTGCGCAGGTCGACCCAAAGCAGCGTCGAAATGCCAACCGCAAACAGAATCAACAGTCCGCCCATGGTGGGCGTACCTTTTTTCTCGAGCAGATGGCGCTCCGGCCCATCGGTACGGATCGGCTGACCCTGGCCCTGCACCGATCGCAACCAGCGAATCAACGCCGGGCCCAACAAGAAACTGACGACCAAGGCTGTGAGACAGGCGCACGCCGAGCGAAACGTACTATAGCGCAACAGATTCACAATCGCGAAATGTTCCGGGAAAAATCGCGATAAATTGAAAATCATCCAACGCGACCTTGGTGCAGGTTAGCGGGCGCCGCCAACGCCGCATCATTACTGCGCGCGACCTGCGTCATGCCTTTTGTCTGCACGTCTGACACCGCGCCGTTGCTCGGTGCGGCTGCCGGGCCGGTCAGCGCATCGAGCGCTGCGACAATTACTCTCATGCGGCTTCCGAGGCTGCCTTTCACCAGGACCGCGTCGCCTGGTTCGATGCACGTCGCGACAATTGGAGCCAGCGCCGCAGCATCCTCAGCATGGTGACTCCGGATCGATAACGGAATGGCATCGAACACCCGCTGCATGAGTGGACCACAGGTGAACACGAGGTCGGCCGAGCGCGCGACGTCGTCGGCCAAGGCCGAATGCTCGGCTGGTCCGGCCGTGCCCAGTTCGAGCATGTCACCAAGCACAGCCACGCGTCGTGTAGCGGGTTGCAAGCGCAAGACGTCCAGGGCTGCCCGCATCGACGCACCGTTGGCGTTGTAACTTTCGTCGAGCAGCAATGCGGCCCCGCCTGGCAACATCAACCGCCGATGGGCGCCACGGCCAGGCAGCGGTGCGAAAGTTTCCAGGGCCTCGGCGGCAATGACCGGATCGAGCCCCAAAGCGGCGATTGTCGCAAGGGTGGCAACAGCGTTCATCGCCATGTGCCGGCCAGGCGCGTTCAGACGCATCCGCAACTCGCGGCCGGCGACATCCGCGAGCAGGATGGAAAAGTTGGCGCCCGGTTCGATATGCGTCAGTTGCGCTGCGGCCCCTGGAGCGGAGCCGAAACCGAGGACCTGGTGTCTACCAGCATGACCGCGTAGCAGGGGAAACCATGGTGAGTCTGCAGGCAACACCGCCACGCCCGCCGCACTCAGGCCTTGCAGGATCGTGGCCTTCTCCTCGGCGATCGCCTCCATGCTGCCGAGTTGGCCGATATGCGCTGCCTCCACCGTGGTGATCACGGCGACGTGCGGTTTGGCCAATCGCGCCAGCGGTGCGATCTCTCCCGCATGGTTCATCCCAATTTCCACGACGCAAAAGGTGTCACGCGCGGCGTGCGAGGATGTATGGGGCATCGAAGAGGTACTGGCCGCACGCGGGATGCGTGCCAGTGTAAGCGGCACGCCCCAGTGGTTATTGTAGGATGCGACCGCGGCATGGACCGGCCCGAACGCCGAGAGTGCGATACGCAACATCTCCTTCGTCGTGGTCTTTCCGGCGCTGCCCGTCACCGCCACCAGGCGTCCGGTGAAGCGCCCGCGGGCGAACGCGCCGAGACGCGTGAGCCCGGCAAGCGTGTCGTCCACGACAAGGCGATGAGCAATGGCGAAAGACTCCCGATGCACCATAACGCCGGCGGCGCCCGCCTCTATCGCCTTGGCGGCGTGATTGTGGCCGTCCCCGGATTCGCCGAGCAGCGCGACGAACAGATCGCCTGGCTGGATCGTGCGCGTATCGATCGAAACACCCGACGCATCGAATTGCGCACCGAAGCGCCCGCCGGTAGCCTCCAACAGTTCGGCCGCAGTCCACAGCGGGAGTTCGGCGGACATCATGACAGCACTCCGACCAATCCGTGGATCACGCTGACATCGTCGAATGGATGCACAACACCGCTGATCAGTTGCCCCTGCTCGTGGCCCTTGCCTGCTACGACCAACACATCGCCGGAGCCCAGATCGTTCAGTGCCGCTTCGATTGCGCTGGCGCGATCGCCGATTTCCTGTGCACCGGGGCAACCGGACAGAACTGCAGCCCGAATGGTCTGGGGCGCCTCGCCGCGCGGATTGTCATCCGTGACGATGATCCGGTCCGCGAGCCTGGCGGCCACCTCGCCCATTAACGGACGTTTGCCACGATCCCGGTCGCCACCGGCGCCGAACACAATGTGCAGCTTACCCGCGGTGTGCGGCCGCAATGCGGACAACAACCGTTCCAATGCGTCGGGCGTGTGCGCGTAGTCGACATAGGCGACCGCGCCGTTCGGCAATTGCGCCGCCAACTCCATGCGGCCCCGAACGCCCTTCAACCGCGGCAGAAGGTCAAGCACCGCGTCCAGGCCCAGTACGTAAGCGAGACCGGAGGCCACAAGAACGTTATCAGCCTGGAACCGGCCGGGCAGATTCAGCCGAACCTCATGGCGCACGCGCCCAGAACCACCATTGGCCTCCTCGGGCGCTTCCACAGTCAATAGTTGGCCATAGGGACACGGCACCGCTTCGATCAGGCGGAACAGAGAGCCGGCCAATCCCACCGTGTGAAATGCCAGACGCCGCGCGATGGCGACGGCGCGTAGTGCTTCCAAAGTCACCGGGTCCATGTCGGAATGGACAACGAACGGCGAGCGCGGCGGCAACAACGCCCCGGCCAGCCGCAATTTTGCCGCGCGATACGCCGCCGTGGTGACGTGATAGTCCAGATGATCGCGCGTCAGGTTGGTAAAGCCCCCCGCGGCGAGGCGCACACCGTCCAGCCGGAACTGATCGAGACCATGTGACGACGCCTCCATTGCCACGTGCTGGACCCCATGCCGGGCAAGATTGGACAGCGTTTCCACCAAGGTGACCGGGTCAGGGGTGGTAAGCCCGGGGCCCGGGTCGTAGCCGGGCGCAATCAGACCCAAAGTGCCGATACTGGCGGCGCGATGGCCTGCCAGGCTCCAGATCTGACGCAGGAATTCGACGGTACTGGTCTTGCCGTTGGTACCGGTAACGGCAACGACTGTCTCAGGCCGAACACCTGCCAGAACAGCGGCAATCAGCGCCAGCATCCGCCGAGGCTCCGGATCGGTCAGCAAGACCCGAGGCGGCACCTCGGGCGGCCAAAAGGTACCGTTTGGCGCCAGTACGGCAACGGCGCCGTTGCGGACGGCTTCAGGGATGAAGTCGCGCCCATCCACAAACACGCCGGGCACTGCGACGAACAGATCGCCGGGTCGAACCTGGCGGCTGTCCGCTGTCACACGCCCGATCTCCAGTCCGGCCACCACCCTGGGCAGCGGCCGGACCGGGCTGTGGAAAGGAAGGATCTGGCGGTAGATATCGCTAAGCAGCAACGGACGATGCCAATGACGAAATCCCACAAGGCCGGTCTGGCGAACAGTTCCTGAGGCGGGGAGAACTCACCAACCCAGCCGAAGCCTCGATGAAGCGAATGGGGCGCAGCAGTCCTGACGATTGTGCCTCAATGGGACCCTCGGGGGGTACAACCACGGGATTTCCGGGCACGGCATCGAACCGGGTCTTGTGCAGCCAATCGGGTTGCGGCTCCTCGGCCGGGGAAGCCTGGGGTCGCGCCGGCGGACGACGGGCCGGTCCAGTTTGCACTTTGTGCAGCAAACCGGGCTTCGACAGGTGAGCTGGGACAGGGGCCGGCCGTGCCGGAGCATTGGCCGGATCCGCCTGGGTCCGATGCGTCAGATCAGGCTGCGCCGTCTCGTCAGGGACCGGGGCAGCCAACGCCTCAGGACGGCGAAACTGCGGATCGGTCGACGGCTCCATCACCTTGATCGGCCCGAGTACCAGGCCATGCGCGGGTTGCAGGGGGATCGAAAGCGCCTGCTCAATTTCCGGCGCGTCCTTGATGTCTGGCATCAGGCCCATGATCGGCCCAACCCGGGCAATGACCTTGCCGGCAGCAGGGGCGGCAACCTGGCCCGCCGTCGAATATCCGCCGGTCGAGGCGTTCCCATGTGGTTCGTCCAGCATCATGTAAACCGCGTAACGCGGCGCCTGCATCGGGAACACGCACATGAACGCCGAAACGTTGGCGTGTTTCTCATAGCCATGGCCTTTGTTCTTTTCGGCGGTGCCGGTTTTGCCGCCAGGAAAATACCCGGGCACCTCGGCCTTTTTGCCGAACCCGTTGGTGACAACCAGCCGCATTAGCCGGCGCATCACGTCGGACGTGGACCTTTGCATGACCCGCCGACCCTCGGGCGGCTTATTGGGATCCACGGCGAGGATGGTGGGCTTCATATAAACGCCGCCATTGGCGATTGCCGCGGTCCCGGCGACAATGTTCAGAGGCGTCTCAGAGATACCGTGGCCGAACCCGACTGTCATGGTCACGACCTCACCCCAGGCGGCCTCGGAATGAATCTGCGGGGGCGCGGCTTCCGGTAACTCAATCGGGACGCGGTCGAACATCCCCATGTTCCTCAGCCAGGCCCGCTGCCGGGCAGCTCCCATAACCATGGCGATGTGTGCGGCGCCGAGATTGGAGGAGTACGCCAGAACTTCCGGCAACTGCAGGAAGCGGTGCTTGCCTTCGAAGTCGCTGATCGTGAACCGGCCGATGTGAATATCGTGCGCCGCGTCGAATGAGTCCCAGATGTGCACCAGACCGGAATCCAGCGCCATAGACGCGGTTTGCAGTTTGAATGTGCTGCCTGGCTCGTAGCGTCCGGTCAACCCCCGATCGAACCGGTCGTCCGGGGCTGCCGAGCCCAGATCGTTGGCATCATAGTCGGGCAGCGAGACCAGCGCGAGCACCTCGCCCGTGTTCACGTCCATAACAATTCCGGCGGCCCCGATGGCATGGAATTCGTCCTTGGCCGCCTCCAGTTCCTCCCGCACAACGTTCTGGACCCGCACGTCGATCGACAATCGTAACGGCTCACCATTGGTGCGGAGCCGCTTGTCGAACGCGAGTTCCGCGCCGGCGATGCCATTCTGGTCAATACCGACGCCGCCGAGCACATGCGCCGCAACCCTGCCAAGAGGGTAATTGCGCTCGAACGTGTCGTGGAAATCGACGCTTGGAATGCCGAGATTATTGATGCGGGCTTCTTCGTCGGGCGTGATCTGGCGTTCGATATAGACGAAGTGCTTGCTCGTGTCGGAAAGCCGTTTGATTGCGTCGGCCAAATCCAGCCGGGGCAGGATCTTCTTGAGTTGGTTCGCGACCACGACAGGATCGCCAATCGCATTGGGATCTGCGAATGCCTCACGCGTCGGCTCGGAGATTGCCAGCGGCTGACCGTTGCGATCGACGATCATCGCGCGCTGGCCCGGCGTGACGATGTCCGTGATCGGTTGTAGGGGCCCCTTGGCAATCAGCGGCATGGGCGGCTGCACGAAAACCGCGTGAACGGGGCGGATAACAGTGACCCAGGCGACCCGGAAACAGACCACAGTGAACAGGAACGCAAACATTCCGGCGGTTAGCACCAGTCGACCGCGGCTGCGCTCCATCGCCTCGCGCCGGCGCTTTTCGGCTGCGGTGACGTGGAAATGCTCCATCCGCAGCACTGCATCCTGGGGAGGCGCACCGCGGCGCATCCGAAGACGCCCAAAACGAGGCGTCGGTCCAACAGAGCCAAATGAACTGTCTGAGCTACTCATCGGTCCACCTTACCGGCCAGGGCCAAGGGAGCCGGTCCCGCCTGGACCCGACCAGTTTGCGTTGACCGGCGTCGGAGCCGGCAACGGCAGGGGCACAGAACTGCGCGACATCCCCAGCAAGGAACCGCCCTGCACCGGAGCCACCTGGGCTTGTTCCGTTTGGAGCTGACCTTGACGGCCAAACGGGGTTCTTGGATCGTGCGGCTCCATGGCCTGGCGCGGCCCTGGCTGAGGCTCGATCGGCCGGGTTTCCCGCGGCGGCTCGTTCAGACGGGTTTCCGTCGTGCGGGGTTCAGCGGGCCGGAGTGCTGACTGCCCCGACGCCTGGCCAATTGCGGATCCAGGCACATGTCCCTGGCCCTGGGCTGTAGGCCGGCCTGATCCTTGTGCCACCTCACGAGTCTGCCCCTGGGTCTGTAGTGGCGGCAACCCCGGAGCGTTCCGCGGCGCTTGCGCCTGCAACGGCGGCAGGCCCTGCACCTGCACGCCGGGACCTTGTGCGTTGATCGGTCCTGCCGGTCCCTGATGTGGCTCGCCTGGCGTCACTATTGCCGCGTCGGCGCGGAGGTCGTCTGACCCTTGAGACGAGGCAGCGGCGCGGGGCCGTGCCGCCTCTGGGTCCATCTGGTCGTCAGCCAGCCGCGGTGGTGAGACCGGTCGGGCCTGGAGCGGCAAAGCAGTTGCTGCTGCCGCTGCGGTGGCGGCCACCGGGACGGTGGCGGGCGGAATGGGAGGTACCGGAATATCGTCAGCGCCGGCAGTGTTTTCGCTCTCCTGGTCAGTAGCGGCAGGGTCCGAGGGGGCAACCTGGACACTATCAGCCTGATTGCCCGAGGGTTGACCTTCAGGTGAAGCAACTCCAGCCGACGCACCACCGGACGATTGCGCCACGACATCAGCCTGGTCTGCGGGAGGATCAGGCTGTGGCGGCGGCAGGCGAGCCGGCAGGTCACTCACTCGGGCAAACTGACCGGGGGCAATCGGCTGCAGGCCAAGATATTCATCGGAATACCTGTGCAATTGCTCCGGCTCGCCCAGACGGATCCATTCGTCCAGCAGACCTCGGCTTTCCACCCGCAGGTCGGCAGTTTGTTTCGCAATTTGGTCGATATGCTGATCTATCAACTCCACTTCGTGCTTCGCGTGATACAAATAGAGCCCCGCGCTGAGCGCCAGGATCCAGCAGACCAAGGTGACGGGTCTGATCATGCGATCACCGATTGGTTGGGAGCAGCGCTCATGCGGCCACCTCAAGTCGTTCAATGGCGCGCAATCGGGCAGAGCGGGCGCGCGGATTGGCCGAGGTCTCTGCCGTACCCGGGCGAAGCGCCTTCGGCGTCAGGAGCCGGAAGCGAGCGGAACCTGCACTGTCTCGTGTCAGGCCGCGTGGGTCATGGCGGGAAGGCGCCGGAGCACGACCGGAGACCTCGGTCATGAAACGCTTGACGATCCGGTCTTCCAGAGAATGAAACGAAATCACGACAACGCGTCCCCCGGGGTTCAGCAGCAGCGCGGCCTGCGCCAGACCGCGCTCAATCTCCCCCAGTTCGTCGTTGACCTTCAGGCGAAGTGCCTGGAAGGAGCGGGTCGCCGGATGATGCCCAGATCTATCCGGCGGAAGTACGGCGCGGATGATGCCGGCAAGACGCCCTGTCGTCTCGATCGGCGCCTCCGCGCGTGCGACTACGATAGCACGTGCCACGCGACGAGATGCACGCTCTTCTCCGAGTTGGAACAGAATATTCGCGAGTTCGTGCTCGAGCAGAGTATTGACCAGCGTGGCAGCGGTTAGTTCGCTGCCAGTACCCCCAACCGTCCCATGCCGTCCCATGCGCATATCCAGCGGACCATCCGCCATGAAGGAAAACCCTCGTGCCGGATCGTCAATCTGGAACGACGAGACACCAATATCGAGGACGATGCCGTCCAGCGCGTGCACCCCAGCTGCGGTCAGCAAGGTCAGCATATCGCCGAACCGTCCGTGCAGCAGATGGAGCCGGTCCGGGTACTGGGCTGCGAGGACGCCGCCGCGGGCGATTGCGGTTTCGTCGCGATCGATGGCCCAGACATGGCATTTGGCACGCTCGAGAATTGCCCTCGTGTAACCGCCACCGCCAAAAGTGCCGTCGAGATACACTGCCCCATCACGCGGCCTCAAGGTTGCCAACATTTCCGCCAGCATTACGGGAATGTGGGTTCCAATGGTCTTGCTTCCGGTGTCATTTGCAACTTTGGAAGAAGTCATGCAGCCACCTCTCGCTGGCGTGCCATCCGCGCGCGATTGGAGGCCTGGGCCAACGCTTTTTGCCCAGTGACATTGTCGGGGTGCCAGAGCTGAAACCGTGTGCCCATGCCGACGAATGCGACACTTCCTGTGCGGGAGATGCCGGCATGGCTCAACAGCGTGTCATGGATGATGATGCGACCTTCTTTATCAGTCTCAATCGGCCAGGCGTCGGCGAACAAAACGGTCGCGAGAGCGTCATATTCTTCGCTGAGCGGATCAAGCTTTTCGAGTTCGGCGACGAGAGCGTGATGCTTCACCTCCGTCAGGGCCTCAATGCATTGCACTTTCTCTGATGGGCGCAGCACCAAAGGTACGCTGACCGGACCTTCGGTGTTGGCTTGGATGGTCACGGCACCGGCGCGCAGCGGTATGCGGAACGAGGCGGGGACGGAAACCCTGCCCTTCGCATCAAAGTTCTGCACGTAGGTTCCGTTGAACAAAGCCATCGCAGCCCGGCCACCTCCCGGCATGGGTCGTCACGTCAGCGAAGGGCGGAGACTGTGAGGCGAACAAAGCGGTCCGATCAGGTTGTCCGCCAAACAACCTGGTCAAACCCCGCCATGGATTGGGCTGGAATTTCTTGGAGATCCATGGGCCTGCATGGGATAACATGGGATTCCGTCTCCTTACAAGGTGATTAGAAGGTCCCACGTTAAAAAAATGCGCTCGATGGAACGATTGGCCCACCGGATCGAACAACCCGCTGCTTCGCTGCATCGATTGGAGTGACTGGCTGTAAAAAACCACATGGATTCCGCACAAGACTACGCCGAGTTAATTCTGCCAGCTTCTTGTTTTGTTCTGAAGATTTCAATGCGCCTCAGGTACGGCGGGAGCCTGGCGCATGGCGACCTGGACTGGCATAGGGCAGACGGATTGCATTCGCCAACAGAACGCCGGCTCAGCATGGGGTTTTTGCAATCCGGAGCGAACCGACAGTGAGATGTCAGACGGCCTGTAAGCCGGGTTCTGTCCGCGCGATCAGCCGGATAAGCCGGAGGACCCCGCGAGGCGACCATTCCTCTGGGACGCACCTCACGGCGCGCCTCACGCGACCAACCCGGGTGGCGGGACGGGAATGTCCCTGAGCCCCCCGATCAGGTCGGAGAATGGCTCCGCCACCCCTATTCGGTCTTGCTCCCGGTGGGGTTTGCCCTGCCGCCGCCGTTACCGGAGGCGCGGTGCGCTCTTGCCGCACCGTTTCACCCTTGCCCGTGAGATATTGACCCAAGGAAGCGTTCCTCGGGCCCGGATCGCACGGGCGGTTTGTTTTCTGTGGCACTGTCCCTGGGGTCGCCCCCGCCGGCCGTTAGCCGGCACCGTATTCCCGTGGAGCCCGGACTTTCCTCCATACCCCGGATGAACCGTGGCACAGCGGCCGCCCGACCGTCTGACAAGAGGGACATGGGACTTCGTGGGCGGTAACGTCAAGCCGAATGGTTTTCGGGCCGTGGGAAGATACCAAAAATGTTACTGAATTCTTGACAATATTCGCTGATGACGCGGATGGCAGAGGCTTGGGTGCGGCGGCCACGCTGAAGTCCAACAATATTGGTTAATCAAATAATTACTGTTCAGGCAGACCTGATTTTGATGCGCACGGACCGCAGTCGTGCCGAAGTTTGTCGGCGGCGCGAGGTAGGCCCTCGCGCCGCAAGCCACGTCTCAGAGTGCGGCAAGGATCGTTTCTGCCTTGCTGGCCTCGAAGCCGCCTGGCGCCTCGACGCCGAGATGCGTCACTTTGCCATCTTCGGCGATCAGCGCGTAGCGCTGGCTGCGAACCCCCATGCCGCGCGCCGAGATATCCATCTCCAGACCTATTGCTTTGGCGAAATTGGCCGAGCCGTCGGCCAGCATCAGAAGTTTGCCGTCGGTGCCCTGAGATTTCCCCCAGGCGCCCATGACGAACGCGTCGTTGACAGCAATGCAGGCGATGGTGTCGACGCCCTTGGCCTTGAGCGCATCCGCGTTCTGCACAAAGCCGGGCAGATGTCTGGCGCTGCAGGTTGGCGTGAACGCACCCGGTACTGCGAACAGAACGACTTTCTTACCCTTGAATATATCGTCGGTGGACACTTCCTTCGGACCGTCCGCCGTTGCCATCATCAGTTTCATTGACGGAATCGTATCGCCAACTTTGATCGTCATGGTTTTCTCGCTCCCCGAAAGGGACAGGCCCGCTCTGGGCGCCCCGGTGATCACGCGCGAGTCCTGGCACGACTTCGAACGCGAGTCACGACCCCCGCGTCGGGGGCGCCGAACCGGTCCGCATTGAACCCTCTGGGATCCCCTCTGGGGTCCCTCTGGCCTTCCGCCCGGCCGGCTGGCATCTTCTCGTCATTGCGTGGGAGGAAGCTGCGTGCTGAGCATGAAAGGAAAGGTGGCGATCGTCACCGGCGCCGGCTCGGTGGGACCCGGTTGGGGCAACGGCCGCGCGACAGCGACTCTGCTGGCGCGGCAGGGTGCCGAACTGTTCCTGGTCGACATCAACGAAACTGCCGTACGGGACACGGTTTCCATCATCGAGAAAGAGGGCGGCACCACCCATCTGCACTGCTGCGACATGACGGTCGCCGCGGATGTTCTGGAGATGGTGCAGGCCTGTGTCACTCGGTTCAAACGCATCGATATTCTGGTGAATAATGTCGGCGGCTCCGCCCCCGGCGATCCTGTCGCGATGACCGAGAGCGTGTGGGACCGCCAGATCGACTTCAATCTCAAAAGCGTTTTCCTTGGCTGCAAATACGCCATTCCGGTGATGCTGGAACAGGCCAAGGGAGCGATTGTCAACATTGCCTCGGTCGCCGGGATGCGGAACGATTTTCTCAGTGGCCGGTCCCATGTCGGCTACAGCGCGTCGAAGGCGGGCGTAATCCAGTTGTCGCGCTCGGTCGCCGGCACCTACGCCAAACAGAACATCCGCGTGAACACCGTGGTGCCAGGACTGATGCATACGCCGTTGGTGGAAACCCGGCTGGCACGCACTGTCGGTGGCAATGACCTGCAAAAACTGATCGATGCCCGCAACGCCGCTGTGCCCATGGGACACATGGGCGACGCGTGGGACGTGGCTCACGCCGTGCTGTTCCTCGCCTCAGACGAGGCGAAGTTCATCACCGGCACCGAAATCATCGTCGACGGTGGCAGCACCGCGGCGATGCCCTGATAGCGGAACCAAAAAAGGAGATCACGATGTCTGAGAGGCGCTTTCCGGAGCTGACGCCGGAGACGATGACCGATGAACAACGCCAGGTCGCCGAGGCGATCCAGGCGGGACCGCGTGGCGCCGGACTACGGGGGCCGTTCAACGCCCTGATGCGCAGTCCACAGCTTTGCGATCTCGTGCAGCGCGTCGGTGCCTATGTACGTTACGCCACCTCGATCCCGGCGCCGTTGAATGAACTGGCGATTTGCATGGCCGGCCGCAAATGGGGAGCCCAGTACGAATTCTACGCCCACCGCAAACTGGGCATTGACGCTGGCCTGAACCCCGCGATCCTCGACTCAGTGGCGAATGGGCGCCGTCCGGAAAATATGTCGTCGGACGAAACCATCGTCTACGAGTTTGTCATGTCGCTTCTGGGCACCGGTCAGGTGCCCGACCCGCGCTATCAGGCGGTGATCGATCGGTTTGGCGAGCGAGGCGTGATGGATCTGGTCGGGGCGGTCGGATACTACAGTCTCGTGTCGATGGTGCTGAACGTCGCGCTGGTGCCGTTGCCGGAGGGGGTCGAACCACCACTGAAGGCGCTCTGAGGTTTCCTTGCCAATGCGGTGGAGCACGGCTTCACCGCGGCACACCCATGGAGACATGACATGCGCCCGGAAGATGCCATTGCCGACAAAGGCCGCCCATTTACGGGCGCGGAATATATCGCCAGCCTGCGCGATGGCCGTGAGGTTTATATCGACGGGGAACGGGTCGCAGATGTCACTACGCATTCGGCGTTTCGCAACGCTGTCCGCTCCATCGCGCGTCTGTACGACGCTCTGCATGATCCAAAAACCAAGGAGGACCTGACCTGCCCGACCGATACCGGGTCCGGTGGCTATACCCACAAATTCTTCCGGGTGCCGAGATCGCGAGAGCATATGCGTGGGGCACAGCAGGCGATCGCTGGCTGGGCACGGCTTTCTTACGGCTGGATGGGCCGCACGCCCGACTATAAGGCGGCGTTTTCCAATACTCTCGGCGGTTTCCCCGAATATTACGGCCCCTACGCAGACAATGCACGTGCCTGGTACAAGCGGGCGCAGGAAGCCATGCCGTTCATGAACCACGCCATCGTCAATCCGCCGATCGACCGCCACAAACCGCCCGAGATGGTGAAAGATGTCTATGCCTGCGTGAAGAAGGAAACCGATGCCGGCATCTACGTCTCAGGGGCCAAGGTCGTGGCCACCTCGGCCGCGTTCACGCATTACAACTTCATGGGCCAGTCATCGAAAACCGCGACCGAGGACCTCGACCTTTCGGTCATGTTCATGGTGCCGATCAACGCGCCCGGACTGAAGTTGTTCTGCCGCACGTCGTACGAGGCCGCCGCCGCGCGCAACGCCTCGCCGTTCGATTACCCGTTGTCTTCGCGGTTCGACGAGAACGACGCGATCTTCGTAATGGACAACGTGTTCGTGCCCTGGGAGGACGTGTTCATCTACCGCGATCCGGCGCGCGTGATGAGTTTCTTTCCCGGCAGCGGCTTCGTGCACGGTGCCATGTTCCAGGGCTGCACACGCTACGCCGTTAAGCTCGATTTCATCTCCGGCCTGCTGGCCAAGGCACTGCGCTGTACTGGCGGTGATGAGGCGCGGAACAATCAGGTGCTGCTTGGCGAGGTGATCGCCTGGCGGCACTTGTTCTGGGCTTTGTCCGACGCGATGGCGAACAACCCGCAGCCGTGGAAGGGCGACGCCGTGTTGCCGGAGTTGCAGGCGGGCCATGCTTATCGGGTGTTCGGGCCGGACTCCTGGCCTCGCATCAAGGATATTGTGCAGAAGACCGTGACCTCGGCGTTGATCTACCTGCCGTCATCGGTAAAGGATTTCGCCAATCCGGAAATCGACCGGTATCTGCGCCAATATGTCCGCGGCTCGCACGACATCGATCATGTCGAGCGCATCAAACTGATGAAACTGCTGTGGGATTCGGTGGGAACCGAGTTTGCGGGCCGGCACGAACTATATGAGCGCAACTACTCCGGCGGCTGGGAGGACATTCGCGCCCAGGTGCTGACCGGGGCGCAGCGGGGCGGTGGCCTGAAGGCGATGGAGGCGCTGGTGGATCAGTGCCTGGCGGATTACGACACGAACGGCTGGACCGGCGAGACCTGGATCAATCCGTAGCAGGTCCTCCGCCGTTGCAATCTCGTTTGAGGAATTCCGAGGCTTCCACCGCCGTGCGACGAAGGCTTTCAGCGCCGTCCTCGACGTTATGACCAATGCAAATCACGGCATCACTGAAACGCTGACAATCGCGGCAGGACGCGCTCGCCAAACAAACGCATCGACTGCTGCGCCACCGCCAGTGGCAAATCGTTAAAATTCACTTGTAACGAAGCAATCTCGAACGGTCCGATCTCCGCCTCATAGCTCGCGACGGTATCAAGAATGCGTTCCGGCGTGCCAACCCATGCGGCGCATTTCTCGACCTGGGTTTCGAAGGTTTCCTTTGCCAACGAGGCAATCACCTGATCGTAACCGGGATAGTCGGCCGACCGTGAGCCCGAGGTCCAGTCCGAGGCGGCATCAACCAACGAGCGCAAATAACGGTTGATCGGGCCAGCCGCCAGTCGCTCGGCCTCACGCTGATCCTCGTGACACAACATATGGAAGGCCAGCATCACCTCACCCGGCCCCTCGTGTCCCGCCGCGGCGCGAGCATTTCGAAAAGCGCCAATCAGCGCCTTCATCGCGCCACCCGCCATTGGAATCGCCATGATGCCGTACCCGTTCGCACCCGCGCGCTCGAACGACTCCGGCGTGCCGAGCGCCGCGACATAGAACGGAGGGCGCGGCGTCTGCGTCGGGCGCGGCAGCGAGGTGATATTGTGGAATGAGTGAAAGCGTCCCTCACTGGTGGCGTTTTCCTGTTCCAGCAACAGGCGGACCTGTGCCACGCCCTCGTCGAATCGCGCCCGGCTCTCGTCCAGCCTGACGCCGAAATGCATGAACTCGTGCGGCAGGAAAGCGCGGGCGAATCCGCAGTCCAGCCTTCCGTCGCAGAGTGCGTCGAGCATTGCCAGCTCACCGGCAATCTTGAGCGGATTGTTGAACGCCGGCAGCACCGCGCCGGTCACCAGCCGCGCGTGCCGTGTCACCTGCGCGGCAGCGGCGAGGAAGACCACCGGGTTGGGGCTATAACCTCCATACGGTAGGAAGTAATGCTCGACCGTCCGGACGTGATGATAGCCATAGCGATCGACCAGTGCCACGAGTTGCAGTGCCTCCTGCCAGTAATCGCGGGCGGATTTCACCTCTGGCCCAATATCGGGAAAAAACTGAATGCCGACCCGCATGATTAACCCTCCGCGCTGAAAACCGTACAGGTGGTTCTGACAGCCCGTTACCTTTGGCTCAACCCGTGCCGCGATCGTCCGATTGCAAACCCGCGTTGATTGGGGCGGCTTTTTGGCGGAGAACTCCGCCTCGCATCGATGAGTGCCCACCATGCCCGAGCTTTATCTGCACAACCACCTCACCCGCGGTAAGGAGCGGTTTGAGCCGCTCGATCCATCAAATGTTCGGATGTATGTCTGTGGCCCGACGGTCTACGACCTCGTGCATGTCGGCAACGGCCGCGCCGTCATCGTCTACGACGTGCTGTACCGGCTGCTGCGCCATCTATATCCCAAGGTCACTTACGTCCGGAACCTCACGGACGTAGAGGACAAGATCAACGCACGGGCCGCCGAACTCGGCATCCCGATCGCCACCCTCACCGAGCAGACCACGGCAGACTTCCACCAGGACATCGCCGCGCTTGGCGCGCTGCTCCCGGATGTCGAACCGCGCGCCACC
>Ga0187879_10000848_pt1 | contig 20679 bp, 19 predicted proteins | sample June2016WEW_19_1_FD_132423 | JGI IMG/M metagenome (GOLD analysis project Ga0187879, IMG submission 132423) | Peatland microbial communities from SPRUCE experiment site at the Marcell Experimental Forest, Minnesota, USA - June2016WEW_19_10 | ecosystem: Environmental > Terrestrial > Soil >... | reverse complement strand
GTGTACAGCGCCATGCGCGGCCCGGCGGTCACGACCCGTACGCGCTCGTCGATCTGCGCGCGCTCGCCTCGCTTCCACTGGCGCAGCGTCAGGTAGGTGACCTCGTGACCCTCGGCCGACAGGCGCTCCGCGAGGTCGCGATACCAGCGCTCGGCGCCCCCGACGGTGTGGGGGAACAGACAGTCGTACACGAGGCACACGCGCATCCCGCTAGCATTCCATCTCGCCGGCGCGGCCACCTTCGTGCGCCACTTTCCGCCCTGCCAGGCGTTATAAACGCAACGCTCGCCGTCCGATCCTCCGATCAGGGCCGCGGCGACCCTTCAGCCGATGAGCACAATCGTCCCGACAAGCGCCCCCCCCGCCGCGCCTGATGCCCAGGATGCGCAGCTGCCGCTGGTGTCGGTCGTGATCCCGTGCCTGAACGAGGCCGAGAACATCTCCTCGTGCGTGACCGCCGCGCTGGAGGCGATCGTGCGCATGGGCGTGCATGGCGAGGTCGTGGTCGCCGACAACGACTCCGAGGACGACTCCGCTCGCCTGGCCGAAGAGGCGGGCGCGCGCGTGGTGGTCGAACGCAGGCGCGGCTACGGCAGCGCCTACCTCGCGGGCTTCGCCGCCTCGCGCGGACGCTACATCGTGATGGCCGACGCCGACCTGACGTACGACTTCGACGAGATTCCCCGCTTCGTCGCCGCGCTCGAGGAGGGCGCGGAGATGGTGATCGGCGATCGCATGGACAACATCCAGCCGGGCGCGATGCCATGGCTGCACCAATACATCGGCAACCCGATCCTCACCGGGCTGCTCAACCTGTTCTTCCGCACCGGCATCAGCGACGCGCACTGCGGCATGCGCGCCGTGCGCCGCGAAGTGCTGCCGCGCCTGGACCTGCGCACGACCGGCATGGAGTTCGCCTCCGAGATGGTCATCCGGGCCGCCAAGGAGAACCTGAAGATCGCCGAGTTCCCGATCGAATACCACCCACGCGGGGGCGAGAGCAAACTGTCGAGCTTCCGCGACGGCTGGCGCCACCTGCGCTTCCTGCTCGTGCACAGCCCCAACCACCTGTTCATCGTGCCCGGCGCAGCGCTCGCCGGCGTCGGCACGCTGATCGTCGTGTTCGTGGGCGCGGGCCTCGACTTCTTCGGGCGCGCCTGGGGGCTGCACGCGCTGATCGGCGGCGCCCTGCTGATGATCGTCGGCACCCAGGTGCTCGCGCTGGGGCTGTGCGCGCACGCCTACGGCACGTACTTCATGGCCGAGCGGGACCCGTGGTTCGACCGCATGCGCGCGCGCTTTCGCCTCGAGCACGGCCTGCTGCTGGGAGGCGCGTTCATGCTCATCGGCGTGGTCATGGGAGGTCTGATCCTGGCCACCTGGATCTCGCACGGCTTCGGCTCGCTCGCCGACGAACACCTCGCGGTGATCGCCGCGTCGCTGCTGATCGTCGGGATCCAGATCTTCTTCTCGGCGTTCCTGCTCAGCATCCTCGGGCTGCGCCGGTCGCGATAGCGCGTCGGTGTCTCGCTCTCCCGTGGTTCGCGTCGCGTCACCGGCCACGATCGACCGCTCGGCCCTGCCCGCGGAAGGACGGCTCGTGCAAGCTCTGCGCGCGCTGCTCGCCCGGCCGCCGCTCGTGCTCGGCGCCATCGTGCTGCTCGCCGCTGCGATCACCGGGGTGTTCGCGGTGCAGATCGTCGGCTACGAGCCTGACGAGGTCGGCTATACGCACCTGGCGATGGGAATCGCTCACTCGGTGTCGCCGATCACATTCCGCGACGGCGGCGCTCAGCGCCTGAACCAGCTGTATCCGCTGCTGATCGCGCCCATCTGGGGTCTGTTCGGGAACGTCACGGCATTCCGGATCGCCCACGTCTGGAACGTGCTGCTGATGGCCACCGCCGCGATCCCCACGTACCTGCTCGCGCGCGAGCTCGTGCGAGCACGTTGGGCTGCCTATCTGGCTGCGGCACTGGTTGCGCTCACACCGTGGGTGACGCTGTCGCTCGCTGAGCTGACGGAGGTCGCCGCCTTTCCGGCGTGTGCCTGGGCGCTGCTGGCCATGCAGCGCTCGCTCGCGCAGCCGCGCTGGCGGCGCGACCTGCTGGCACTGGCGGCGATCGCGCTCGCGTCCTACGGTCGGCTGCAGCTGCTCGTCCTGGCCCCCGTGCTGGTGGTTGCGATGCTGCTCCACGAGTTGGGCTATGCCCTGGCGGCCGATGGCGGTCGCCGGGCGGCGCTGCGCGAAGCGTTTGCGCGGATGGCGCGGCGGCATACGCCGCTCAGCGCGTTCGGCGTCGTTGGGCTGCTCGTCGGCGTTCCTCTTCTGCTCAGCGGCAGATTGGCGAGTGCGGTCGGCTTCTATGGGGACACCCTCAGCGGAGCGACGCTCAACGGCGCCACATTCGCCATGGCGCGCAACTATCTCGTGTTCATCGCGCTCGGGCTCGGCGCACTGCCGGCGGCTCTTGCGTTCGGGTTCATCGGCGAGTCGCTGCTCGCGCCCGTCTCCCGGGCCGCGCACGCGTTCGCCTCGCTGGCGATCGTGACCATCGTGGCGCTGACGGTGCAGGTCGCCGAGGTCACGGTGCGCTTCGACGAAGGCGTCCTGCAGGAACGCTATCTCTTCTACATCGTGCCGCTGCTGGTGGTTGGCATGTGTGGCGCGCTGCTGCTCAGTCGCCATCGGCTGATGCTGATCCTGGGTGGCTCGACTGCGCTCGCGGTTCTGACGGCCACCATCAAATACCAGTCCGAGCGCAATGCCTTCTGGTACCAGGTCTCGCCGGCAATGACGAGCTTCTACGACTGGATTCGCCCGGCCTTCGGCGCCGCCAGCGGTCCGTCGGCAAACCCGGGCGCATCGCGCCAGGTTCTCGCCGGCGTCGTCGTGCTCGCGCTGGGGGCGGTCGTGGCTGCGCTTGCGCGACGGATCTCTCCCTCGCGGCTGCTCGCCGGCGTGGCCACCCTGGCGATCGTGTTCTGCGGCGCGGAGACCGTGCACGCATTGTGGCGGGTGGTTCACGGCAGCTCTGGTGGCCGGGGCTACGGCAGCGGCAGCCTCCGCGACGTCGATTGGGTGGATCGAAGCGCACCGCGCGGTGCGTCGGTCGGGCAGGTGGTCAGCAACGTGGGAGGGCTGGACCAGTCTCGCGGGCTGTGGGAGGACAGCGAGTTCTGGAACAGGTCGATCGTCGGTGCATACACCTTCGGCGGCATCAACGACTCCTACCTCGCGACGACGGGGCTGAGCATGGACAGCCAAACGGGTGCCGTCGTGCTCGCTCCGAACGGGTCGGCAGACGCAGGAGTACCCTCACAGCGCTACCTCGTCACGGCGGCGAGGGGCTTTCCGATCGAGTTCGCGGGAACGGTTCTGAGCCACTCCGCTACCGGCACGCTGGAGCTCGTGCGGCTCGCGACACCGTCGCACGCGGCCTGGGCTGTCCTCGGCGCCTCGAGCGACGGCTGGCTGGCGGTCGACAGTCCCGCGACGCTGCGGCTGTACATGCTCCGCGGCACCCCGGCTCGCTGCGTGAGCGTGGGCCTGACGCTGTCGCTCAGCCCGCTGTCATCGTCGACCCGCAGCCTCTTGCTCAGCGGCCGGGGCATCAGGCGGGAGGTCAGCTTCGCGCCGGGCCAGACGCAGACCGTCTACTCGCGCGTGTGCGGCCAGATCGCCACCACTCCTCAACTGCAGATGCTCAACGGCCAGAGTCCTGCCGCATCCGATCCCGAGGTGACGCTCCAGCTGCAGCGGGTGACGGTGACGTCGGCGTGAACGGCGCTCGGCGACCATGCGCCGCGGCGGCGGCGATGCTGGTCGCAGCGCTGCTCGCCGGCTGTGGCCGCACCGCCGCCAGCGGCGGCTCGACGCGGGCGAGCGCCGCCGCGTCACCGCCACCGGGCAGTGCGGCGGGCTGCCCGAGCAAGGTCCGTCTGCTCATGCAGTCGCGGCGCCACGTCGGCGTCGGCGCCGGGCCCCTGGCGGTCGAAGGCGATACCGCCTGGGTCGCGCGTCCACAGGCCGGCGACATCGTCCGGGTTGCGCCCGGCGCCAGCAGCACGGTCGACGTCGGCGGCGCTCCGATCAGCCTCGCCGTCGGGTTCGGGAGGCTGTGGGTGGCTGAGCGCGACGCCAATCGGGTCGCTTCGTTCAACGAGCAGACGCTGGCGCGGGACACGACATCGGGCTTGCCGGTGCCGGTGAGCGTCGTCGCAGGCCCGCTCGGCGTGTGGACCCTGAGCATCGACACCGCCTCGCTGTATCAGCTCGATCCTGTCAGTGGGGCGAGAAGTCGTCCGTTCGACTCGCCGGCGGCGAGTCCCGTCGACATGGTCATGGTCGGGGAAGAACTGTGGGTGCTCGGCGCGGGCGAAGAGGGGCTGTCGCCGTTCAACGGCAAGCTCGAACGGATCGTGCGCGCCGGGTTCAGCCTGCCGGGCCAGTCTCTGAGCGGCCTGAGCGCCGCCGGCGCCACGATCTGGATCGGGGAGACGTCGGGTCGGTCGCTGCTGCGGGTGGAAGCCGACAACGCGACCGTCCGCAAGCTGCCCGCTCCCGGTGGCATGCAGCCGATCGCCACCGCGATCGGCGCCTGTGGCCTGTGGGTCGCCGACGGCTCCGGCGAGGTGGCGCTCGTGAATCCGCAGACCGGTGCGCCGCTGGGAGCGCCGATCGAGGTGGGCAGATCGGTCGCCGCTCTCGCCGGCTCGGGCACGGAGGTGTGGGCGACCGACCCGCTGGACGGCACGCTTGTGCGCGTGGGCGTCTACCCGGCGAGCGGATGACCCCTACGCTGGTCCGCTCGCGGCCCTTTCGAGCGCCTCGCGCAGACCCGCTTGCAGCTGTGCCGCCGCCCGCTCCCACGTGCGCTCGGCGATGAGCTCGAGCGCCGCTCGAGACACTCGCTCCCTGCGTCGGGGCTCCTGCAGCAGGACGTCCACCGCCGCACACAGCGCCAGCGGATCGGGCTCGGCTAGCACCAGCGGTCCGTCAGCGCCGAAGCTCGCCATCATCGCCTCGCTCGCGAGCTCCACGCACGGCAGCCCGCAGGCCATCATCTCCAGCCCGACGAGCGAGGGGTTGGTCAGCGAGAGGACGACGCCGACCGTCGCCTGGGAGTAGAGCTCGGACAGCCGCCGGCGGTCGAGCACACCGAGATGGCGGTGCTCGAACGGCACCGCCAGCGGGCTGGCTTCGCCGTAGAGCGCGATCTCGATATCCGGACGCCGCTGGGACAGCTCGCCCAGTGCGAGCAGCCCCAGCGGCACAGCGCGCCGCGGGGTGGCAGCTCGCGCGTAGAACGCCACCAGGTCCTCGCGGCGGCGCGCGCCGGTGGGACGGTAGACGGAGTGGTCGGGCGCGAGATCGAAGTGAGTGGCGTGCGCGCCGTAGCGGGAGCGCAGCAGCTCGGCCAGCCATGGGCTGGCGGCGATGCAGTGCAGCCCCTGGCGGTAGGTCTGTTCCGCCCACAGCGCCTCGGCCGACGCTCCGTAGAAATCGGGCTCGTGGTCCTGCACCAGGTATGCACGCGCTCCGGCGCCGGGGAGCATCAGCGTACGTGCCACCGTTTGCCACCCCGTGGCAAGCACTACGTCCGCTCCCCGCCAGCCCTCGAAGCCGGTGTGCAGGTCGACGCCGTCGGCGCCGTAGAACTCGTTGAAGCTGCGCTTCGTCACAGCTGCGTGCTCGCCCGCGTGGCGACCCTCGCAGTCCTCCAGCCATACCGAAACCGAGTGTCCGAGCGCGGTCAGCTCCCGCAGCAGGCGGACGATCGTGGCGTGGCCGCCGCTGCCGCGCCGGAACGACGGGATCACGGTGGCGATGCTCAGCGGCGCTCGCGGGTCGGGGCGATCGGACGAGAGCGGCGCGGGTCCCGAGCGGGCGAGCTCCACCAGGGCGGGGGCGGAGGCGATGGCGCTCGTGCGTGAGCGACGGTGGCCGAGCGTCGATGCCATGAGGCTGCGCGGCCTCCTCGCGGCCTCGCCTGCCATCAGGAGAGCAGCCGGCGTGCGCGGCGGGTCAGCGGGCGCAGGGGGCGTGCAGCGACTTTCACCGCCCGATTGCCTCGCAGGGCCATCAGGCTCTGCCCGATCGGGCTGCTGCGCAGCCGTGCCAGGGGCCGCTCGTAGCGCAGCGCGCGGCGAGCGAAGTCCATGCGCTCGCGCAGGTGCCCGTTGTAGGCCTCGATGCCGCCGCGCAGGTCCGCGAGCAGGCGCGCCGCGCCGGCCGCGGCCGCCGCCTGCGGCTCGCGGTGTATGGCGAGCAGTGCGCCGGCCATGAACTGGCTCGACTGCTCCCACGACGGCCACGCCCGTGCGGTCTCCAGGGCGTTGGTGCGCAGGAAATGCAGCAACTCGCGATCGCGGGCGAGCAGGTCGAGCTGGCGGGCTGTGCCGCGGAGGTCATCCCAGTCGGTGAGCATTCCGTTCCAGCCGTGCTCGACGTACTCCTCGTGGCCCGTCACCGGTGTGACCACGCATGTGGCGCCACGGTGGAAGCCCTCGAGCGGCGGTCCGAACATCCCCTCGACGCTCGAGAGCTTGAGCACGACATCGGTGCGCTCGTACAGGTCGGCCATCTCGCGGTGGCTCAGCGGGCCGACGATCTCGTCCGCGACGACGTCCCCCAGAGCCTCGCGGTCGCCGCATACGACCGTCACATGGCGGGGTTCGCGCATCGCGGCGACCGCGTGTATCGCGTCATGGACGTGCTTGAACCACGCGCTCGGCGAGCCCTCGATGAGCACTCGAAGCGGCTGTGCGGCGTTGATGGGGGCTCGCTCGAGCGGACCGAAGGTCTCCTTGTCGATGCCGTTGCGCACCAGGTAGCAAGGCGCGTCCGGGCGCAGGTCGGCGAGCGTGTCGGCGATCCAGCGCGCCTCGGTGATGAACACGACGGGCAGGTCGAGAGTCAGGCCGGCGCCGAGCTGCTCGGCTTCGTCGTGGCGGTAGAAGCGGTCCTCCAGGCTCTGCACGAAGTACGCGCAGCGCTCGGCCGACAGCTCGAACAGCGTGAACGTCGTCTCCCACCATGTGGCCACGGCGACGTCGTAGTGGTCGGACAACGCCTCCTCGCGCGTGCGCACGTGCAGATGGGGCAGGTGCTCGTAGCCATGCCAGCTCGGCCCCTCCTGCTCGCGCACCAGGACGAGCGTGACATCCCAGCCTTCGATCCTGCTGAGCTGGCGCGCGTGCTCGACGACCACGCCCACTCCGCCGGAGAGCTGGAGGTCGTTGACGAGGAAGGCGACCTTCACGCCGGCGGCTCGACCGGCTCTGTGGAGTGTGAGGAGTCCTGCAGGTCCGCGGCGGCGCCTGTCTGCCTCTGTATGGCCTCCGCCGTCCCTGCCAGCGGGCGTCCCAGCTCCCGCTCGAGCTCGTGGATGTACGCGCGCCACTCGTCGAAGGTGGCGGTGTGTCCACGCAGCTCCTCGCGCTGCTCGACGATGATCCGCTCCTGAGCCTCGATCGCCGCCTTCTGCTCTCGCGCCATCTGCTCGGCCAGCAGGACGTTGCTCTCACGTTCGCGCTCCCACCGCCGCTGCTCGAGCATGTCCGTCTGGGTCGCCAATGCGCCACGCCAGAGATCGCCGTGCCGGGGGCCGAATGCCGCGATGAGATGCGAGGCCACCGTCCCCTCTCCCCCGGCCTCGACCCCGAGCTCGTGCTGGACGGGCTGGACGTCCCACTCCACCAGCGCCGAGCCGGCGATCGCGACCTGGCGCAGCAGCGTGTGCTCGGCGGGCAGCAGGCGACGCAGCTCCTCGAACGCTCCCTCGCTCCACGCTGTCAGGTGATGGGGGTTCTGGATCGACCAGAAGGCGTCGTTGGGCACGCTGATGGCAAACGTGGCGCCGCGCTCGCGCGCAAGCGTCCCCATCCACTCCAGCAATGGGAGGAAGGTGCTCAGGTGCTCGACGACCTCGAAGCAGGTCACCACCGGGTCGCCCTCGAAATGGCGCAGCGCCTCGTCGATCCGCTGCAGGTCGACGGGATCGGTGAGGTCGCAGGCGAGCTGGACCGCCTCGGGCATGCCCAGCTCGTGCGCGGCGAGCGCGACCACCGGCGCTTCGATGTCCACGAGCACCGCGTTCGCGGGCCTGGCGTCACCGAGCGCGGCGGCAGCCGCGACGCCGTTGCCGCAGCCCAGGTCCACCCACGGCCCGCCGCCGAGGATCAGCGGCCCGGCCATGCGATAGCGCAGCTCGTGCTCGGCCCGGATCGCCGGCGCCGTCTCGTGCGTGATTCGCTCTTGCCAGTCGGACATGCGCGGGTGGCCCCTCGCAGGGCGTCGCTATCGTACCGGTGCCGATGAGCAGCCCAGCCGTCGCCCCCGCCGCGCCACCGCGGCCCGTCGGAGAACCTCTCCGTGTCGCGTTTGTGGGCGCACCGGTATGGCTCGACGGCTGTTGTCCCCCGGCGCCGTCGCACGGGCTGATGCCGGCGCGCTTTGAGACGAGCGGCGCAGGCGACGGCGCGCGCACGTCGGATGCCCTGAACGACTTCCGGCCACACGTGAGCGTCGTCTTCGATCCGCCGTCCGTCCGCGTCGAGGCTCTGCGGGCGCTGCCGGGCGTCACCCTGGGCGTGCTCGTGGCGGGCGTGCCGGAGGGCCCGGCCGCGCGCGCGGCGGAGGGTCTGGACAGGCTCGTGTCGTTCGACCCCGCCCTGACCGGCGAGCACCTCGGCGCCCGTCAGATCTGGCGCGCCGTCCCGCCGCCGGTGAGCGACGCGCTCTACGCCGAGGTGCGCCCGCTGCACCGCGCGCCGCGCGCGATGTCGATCGGACGCTCGAGCGAGCATCGCGAGGCGATGCTCATGCCTGCCAAGCACCACCACGACCTTCTGCAGGTGATCCACGGCGTGCACGGAGCGCCGCTCGCGGAGCTGCTGGGGGAATGCGACGTCGGGGTGTACGTGGCCCGCGAGCCCGGCGGCGGCTTCGGTCACCAGGTGGGCATGCACCTGGCGGCCGGGCACCTGCTGCTGAGCGAGCACCTCTCACCCGCACACGGGCTGGAGCGCAACATCGACTACCTCCCGCTCGACTCGCCGCACGGCCTCGTCTGGGTTCTGGACCGGCTCCGGCGCTTTCCCGAGATGCACCGGCGTATCCGCGTACGTGGACGCCTGAAGGCCGAGCAGTACCGCGCCTCGCGCCTGTTCAGCCGTCTCGCCCACGATCTGCTGCTGGACGTCGGCGCATTCGGGGCGGCCCTGTGACATACACGCTGCACCCGCGGTGGCGATCGCTCGAGGGGTTGATCGAGGCGCACGCCGGTGAGGATGGGGCGCTCAAACTCGACCTGGGCTGCGGGTACGTCAAGCCCGACGGGTTCATCGGCCTGGACGACCTGACGGGGGCCGGGGTGCAGGTCCCCACCGAGGAGCGGGCACCGGACGTGTTCCTCGATCTGAACAGTGCTCCGCTCCCGTTCGACGCGGACTCCTGCAGCGAGGTTCGCAGCTCCCACTTCCTCGAGCACTCGGATCTCGACCACGTGTTCGAGCAGGTGTTCAGAGTGCTGGCGCCGGGTGGGACGTTCTTCTTCGTGGTGCCCTACGCCAACTCCGCTCAGGGGATGTTTCCCGGCCACCACATCTTCCTCACCGAGCAGTTCTTCCACGACAACCTCCACTTCCAGCGTCTCTTTCGCATCGTCCGGGAGGATTACTCGCCAAGCGATGTGTGGAACACCCTGCCCGAGGAGCTCCGCAAGCTGCTGCCGTTCGAGCAGGCTCGTCAGGTTCTGTTCAACGTGTGCCACCAGATGTCCGTCTGGGCGACCCCCCGCAAGGGCGAGTTCGCATAGGGGCCTGGATGGTTGATTCCACGGTCCTGCGGCTCTGGATGGCACGTATGGCCTTCGCGGGCCTTTGTCCTCGAGCTCGCCCTTGCCACCAGCAAGGGCTTCGCCCTGCGTCCGCGGCCCATTCGACCCTCCGCACCCCCAGAGCAAGCCACACGACCGCGAACTCGACCATCTAGCGGCGCCGCTCGCTCCCCCTGCTCGCCACGTCGCTCCGCGCATCGCGTATCAGCTCCGGATAGACCCGTGAGGCGCGAAAGCGCTCCGCTTGAGCGCGCCCGGCGACCTGTACCTCCGCGTAGGCAAGCGGCTCGCGCGCGAGCTCGTCGACCAGCTCCAGGAGCTGCTCCGGCGTGCTCGCCTCGAGATAGTCGACCCCCGACCGCAGCTCGTGGCGCGGGCTGAGCGGCTCGGAGATCACGAGGTTGCCCGCGGCCAGGGCGATGCAGACACGGTTCTCGAACGACGGGTAGGGGTTGTTGTGCAGGTTGAGCTGGACGTCCGCCCGGCGTAGGAAGCGGACCAGCTGCTCGCCGAAGAGCCCATGGCCGATGTGCACGATCTGGTGCGCGCGCTTGACCGGCGCGAGCATCCGCTCGCGATGCTCGGTCGAGCGTCCCACGAACAGCAGCCGCGGCGGCCGCGCGCGCTCCCGCACGTCCATGAACAGGCTGTCCGCTACGGGGATCGGCAGGGATCTCCACACCGGCAGTACGCTCGCGGCGGTCTCGGCGATGAGCGGGTCGAACGAGACGATGCGATCGAAGTTGCCGGCGTCGACCTGTTCGAGCCACCACATGCGTGCGCGCAGGTCGGGGTGATCGCTGCCGCTGGCGCGCGGCAGCGGCTCGGTCAGGTAGCCGATCGTGATGGCGCGCAGCGAGTCGAACAGGCCGGGCGGCACGATCTCGGGTCGGAAGACGAGCACCACGTCGGGGTCCAGCTCCCGCAGGCGCGCAAGCAGCGGCTCCGGGGGCGCGGCCGCGCGGAAGTCGATGAACACAGGGTCGAGCCCCGACGTCGCCCGCTCGAGGGCGCACTGGCGGAAATAGACGCTCTGCCCGACGAATGCGATGCGCAGGGGTCGCTCGGAGGCGGGGAGAGCATCGCCCGCGCCCGACGCCGACGCCGACGCCGACGCCGGCGCGGTGCCCTCGACGGGCGCGGCCGTCACAGCTGCTCGGCCACCCGCGGAGCTTCGCGGTCGAACAGCAGGAAGCCGCCGACGAGAGCCGCCACGCTGATCCCGATCGGGATCATCAGCAGGCCGTACCCGCCGATCGCGCTAGCCGCCGTGGGATAGCTGTGGCTGACGAACACGTGTCGCGCCTGCTCGAGGATCGCGGCGAACGGGTTGGCCATCAGCACGTGGCCCAGGTCGATGCGCAGCCCGAGCAGCTTGAGCGATCCGAGCGTAAGAATCGGGATGAAGATCCCCGACGCGTAGAAGGTCATCTGCTGCAGCACTTCCCAGATCGGCCGAATGTCGCGGTAGCGCACGTAGGAAACCGACAGGATCATCCCCAGGCCGGTGGTGAACAGGGCCAGGACGACCACGAGCAGCGGCAGCTCGAGCCAGCTCCACTGCGGCGAGCCGCCGGCGACGAGCAGGAAGATGACAACGGGGATGAGGTTGAGCGAGAGGTTCAACAGCGCGTTGAGCACGATCGAGAGCGGCACCGCCAGTCGCGGGAACTCGATCTTGCGCACGAGGTTCTCGCGGTCCACGAGGCAGCTGACGCCCCCGGACGCCGATTCGGCGAAGAAGTTGAACAGCACGACGCCCAACAGCAGCGAGGTTCCGAAAAACGGCTCGCTGCTCCCGGCGGCGAGTTTGGAGCGGCTGACCACGAGATAGATGACCCCGAACAGCAGCAGCGGGCGCATCAGCTGCCACAGGTAGCCGAGGGCCGAGCCGAAGAACGCGAGCTTGAACTCCGTCTTGGCGAGCACCCACGTCAGGTGCCACAGTCGCCTCGGATCCGACCCGAGCGCCGACGGTCCCTTGATCGGGCGTCCGAGACCCTCCAACGTCGTCGCCGACGCGGAGCCGGGCAGGCGACCCTCGGTGAGCCGAGTCGGCGGCGGGTCGATGACGTTCATCGCACCGCCCTCTGCAGGAACCCCTGTGGATGGCAGGAAATGCCGTAGATCTCGAGATCCCGCCGTACGTGGAAGTCGCGGCCCGCGGCGCTGGCGAGCCAGTCCTCGACCGCTGGCAGCACCCCTCTCGGCCAGTCTGGGTCCGCTCGCATCGGCTCGACGTCCACGCACCCGTCCTCGACCACCAGGAAGCCGCCCGGCGAGACGAAGCGAGCGAAGCCGTCGAGCGCGGCGCGGGTCGTGCGGTAGGTGTGGGCGGAGTCCTCGACGACCATGCATCGGTCGCCGCTCGCGATGAGCTCGGCGACGCGGTCTGGCAGCCGCGGATCTGTAACGTCCCCCTCGAGCAGCGTGATCGTCTCGGCGTAGAGCGGGTCGGCGGCTGCCAGCGCATCTGCCGCCGCGGAGACGTCGATGTCGATGGCGATGACCCGTACATCCTCCTCCAGCCCGTACTGGCGCAACGCGCGCAGCCGGTCGCGGAACCACAGAGTCGAGCCGCCGAACTGCACGCCGATCTCGATCACGACGTTGGGGCGCGAGATCCAGAGCAGGTGCTCGAATACCCTGAGATCCTCGGGGAACTGGAGCATCCTGACACCGGCATAGGAGTCCTCGAAGTGCTGACGCGTCCGGGCGAGCCACAGCTCACGGATCGTCGCGTCGAGCGGCAGCGAGACCGGCGCCGGGAGGGTCGCATGGGGAAGTGTGTGCCCACCGGACGCCATTCAGCTCTCCCGCGCGACCGCGATCGGGGTTTCACGATCGACGGTGAACCGAAAGGGGAGAAGCACGGCGGCGTCAGTGGCGATCGTGCCCGTCACCACCACGCTCGCAAACCGCTCGCGTCGGTCGATCCAGGCGGCCCCGGTGCCGCGGTGAGCAAGCGCGGGGGTGGCGTGATAGCGCTCGGGCGCAAGCAGGTTCTCGAAGCTGATGCGGAAGGTCAGTTGATCGCCGGCGCGATGCAGTCCGGTGTGCTCGTCGGTCCATTGGTTGGTCGCGCCCAGCACGTTGACGCGCCGGCTGTTCTGCAGCACGACGCCGAACAGCGGGTCGTCGACGTCATCGCGGAAGCGCACGCGCGCGGCGAAGGCGCAGGGCCGTCCTGTCCGCAGGGTTTCGGCGCGCTCTCCGTGCTCGTCCTCGAACCACGCCTCCAGGATCTCTGCCCGGCCATCCCCGTAGCGCTGAGCAGCCGCGTCGGCCCCTCGATCGCTCACCGCCACGGGTGCGATCGCGCTCACCTCCGAGGCAGCCGCATCGGACGTCCCTCCGTTCTCATGCTCCGCCTCGGCCGCTGCTTCCTCCAGCTGGCGGGCGTGCTCTGAGAAGTTGAGCTCCAGGTAGCGGTTGCCGATGCGCTCGGGACCGCCGAGCTCCACGGTGCGACCGTGCTCGAGCAGCAGGGCACGGTCGCAGAAGCGCTGGACGGCGCCCATGTCGTGGGTCACGAGCAGAACCGTGGCGCCGCTCGCGCGGATGCGCTCGAACTCGTCGTAGCACTTCTGTTGGAAAGAGGCATCGCCGACGGCGAGGACCTCGTCTATGAGAAGGATCTCCGCGTCGACGTGAATCATCACGGAGAAGGCGAGGCGCACGAGCATCCCCGAGGAGTAGTTCTTGATCTTCAGGTCGACGAACTCGCCCAGCTCGGCGAAGTCGATGACGCTGTCGAAGCGACGGCGGGCCTCGCGCGGGCTGAGCCCGAGCATGGTGGCGTTCAGCATCGCGTTGTCGCGCGCGGGCAGGTCGGGGTTGAAGCCGACGCCGAGCTCGATGAAGGTGGACATGCGCCCGTTGACGTAGATGCTGCCGCTGTCGACGCCGTAGATCCCGGCCAGGCACTTGAGCAGCGTCGACTTGCCCGAGCCGTTGCGCCCGACGATCCCGAAGAACTCCCCTGGCTCGACCGCGAAGGAGACCGCGCGCAGGGCGTGCAGCGTGTCGGTGACGTTGCGGCGGAACGGGTGCAGCGCGCGCTCCTTGAGCGTGCTGACCTGTTCGCGCGGGATCTCGAAGCGCTTGTTGACCCGGTCGACGACGACCGGTGGCAGATGGTCTTGGCTCATGCGTCTAGAAGGGTAGCCGCGCCTCCCCGGGCGAACCTGAGCATAGGTCGTGTGTGGATGAGGCGACCCGTCCGCTCAAGCCTGCCGGCCAAAGAAGCGATGCTGGGCATGTGATGGGCTGCCACGCGCGCAACGTGATCGATAGAGCCAGCGGTGGGCGACTTGCCCGCGCGATGGCGGCGCTGTTCCTCAGCGGACTGCTGATGGCCGTGATCGCAGCCGCGGGCGCCCCGCGCGCGGGCGCGGCGGAAGCGGGCGTCAACGCCTCCGATCCGAGCGCGACCGAGATCGCCGACATGAAGGCGCTGGGAACACATTGGGTGCGGATGTTCGTCAGCTGGCGGGCACTGCAGCCGACGCCGGGCGCGATCGCACCGAGCGCTCTGGCGTCCTACGAACAGGTCTTCGCGCAGCTGCCGCCCGGCACCAAAGTGATCCTCGACGTCGTGGGAACCCCGCAGTGGGAGACCGGCTCCCCCGAAGAACACGCGCCGCCGGCCAACCCGAACGACTACGCCGCATTCGTGGGCGCGCTCGCCGAGCGGTTCGGGACGAAGGTGGCGGCATACGAGATCTGGAACGAGGAGGACGCTCCCGCGTGGTGGATCGGCGCACCCGACCCGACGGCGTACGCGCAGTTGCTCGAGGCCACCTACCCGGTGGTCAAGGCGGCCGATCCGAGCGCCACGGTCGTGCTCGGTGGGCTCACCGGCAACGACTACCAGTTCCTGGAAGGCGTCTACCACGCGGGCGCCAAGGGCTCGTTCGACGCGGTGGCGGTGCACACCGACACCGCCTGCAACAAACTCTCGCCCTACGAATTCCTGCGCGGCCCCGAAGACCGCATGGTCCCCGACTCGTTCCTGGCCTACCGCGAAGTGCACGCGGTGATGCTCGCCAACGGCGACGACAAGCCGATCTGGATGACCGAGCTGAGCTGGCGCACGACGGAAGCGACCTGTTCGGAAGGGGCGTGGGCTGGGCAGACCGCCGCCGGGGTCAGCGAAGAACAGCAGGCGACGTATCTACGGCAGGCCTACCACTGCATGGCGGAAGACCCGTACGTGCAGGTGGCGCTGTGGTTCCCGCTGCAGGACGAAGGAGCGGCGGTGTCCGGGCTGCTGCGCGCGGACGGCTCGCACAAGCCCTCGTTCGCGGCGATGCGCACGTACGTGAAGGACGGCGACCAGCTGAGCGAACCGTGCGGGCAGTTCACGGGACCGAAGATCACGGTCGCCTCGCCTGCCGACCACGCGAGCTACTCGGGTCCGCTCCCGATCGACGTGTCGGCGACGAGCCCGGTGGGCGTGTTCAGGATCAGGCTCGAGTGGGACGGGAAACTGATCCGCAACTACGACGGGCCGGACTTCCCGAGTGCGCTCTCCGGGGCGATCGACTGGCAGGGCGCCAAGCACATCCCCTACGGCTGGCACACGCTCACGTTCCTCGCCTACGACAAGGAGCGCAACGTCTCCCAGACGAGCGTCCTCGTCTACCACGCGCGGCCCGGCTCCAAGGGCAACGCCGCAAACGGCGGGCGCGGCCACAAGAGCGCCTCCAAACGCGGTGGGCACCGTCGGCGCAAGCACCACTAGCCGGCGGAGACTCGCCGAGCTCGAAGCCCCCTACAGCCGCCAGTCCCAGCAGCGCAGCTCGCGCGCCGGGCGCTCGGCCGCCACCGCAGCCGCCACGTCGGGGCCCAGCTCGAGTTGCGCGATCCACGGCCTGCGCCCGGCGATGGCGCCGTCCGCGCCGCCGATGCCCACCCCCAGGCACTTCAGCTCGGCCTCGTGACGAGCCCACGCGCGCAGGAACTCCCGCCGGCGGGTCGCCGGATCGAGGGCTTGCAGGCGCCGCGCCTCGGCCGCGCCGAGAGCGCGCGCGGCGATCGCCACCTCGTCGATCGGCCGGCGCGCGACCTCCACGTCGACGCCAACCGCCCCAACCTCGCTGAACGCGTACAGCGCCAGTCGCCCCGAGTGCGACATGTTGAAGCTCAGCTCGGGAGGGCTGGGAGACTCCGCGGACGAGCGCCGCCGCGCCGCCGGCGACTCGTCGGCGTTCCGCGCGAGCACCGGCTTGCCGTGCTCGCCGGCGGCGAAGCGCAGCGAGCGCGGCTCCCGCTGGAGGTAGCGGCCGAGCAGCGCTCGCAGCAGCCCGCGCGAGCGCCTCCACAGCTCCCCGTCGCGCTCGTCCACCATGCGCTGCGCCCGCGCGCGCTCCTCGCCGCACAGCAGCTCTCCCAGGTCCTCCGCCACCGTCGCCAGGTCCGCTCGCCACACGTGGACGGCGCCGTCGGCAAGCACCGGGCTGTCGGGTCCTGGCGCCCAGGCGCCCTCGGTGCTGGCAGGCATCTCCTGCCCAATCTACCCAGCGCTCTGCGCGCGCCCGGTCCACGGCGGCTACCCTCTTGCGCCTGTGCGCGCGCTGTCGGTCCACCTCCCCGGCCTCGTGGTCATCGAACCGACCGTCCACGCGGACGAGCGGGGCTTCTTCTGCGAGACCTACAGGCATCAGTGGCACGCCGAAGTCGGCATTCCGGAAGACGAGCTGTTCATCCAGGACAACCACTCGCGCTCCACGCGCGGGGTGCTGCGCGGTCTGCACTTCCACGTGGGCGACGGCGTCGCCAAGCTCGTGCGCTGCGCGCGCGGACGCATCCTCGACGTAGCCGTGGACCTGCGCAGGGGCTCGCCGACGTACGGACGCTGGGAGGGGGTGGAGCTGGACGAGCGCAGCATGCGCGAGCTGTATGTGCCGGTCGGCTTCGCCCACGGCTTCTGCGTGCTCAGCGACGTCGCCGACGTGCTGTACAAGCAGACCGCCTACTTCGACCCGGATCTCGAACGGGGGATCGTGTGGGACGATCCAGAGATCGGCATCGTGTGGCCGCTGCCGGCGCACGAGCTGACGGTCTCCGAGCGCGACGCGGCGGCGCCGCGGCTGAGCGAGATCGCCGACGAATTGCCGTTCGAGTGGCATCCTTGATGACGATGTCCGCCCGTCTGCAGCGCCTGCGCGAGCGCACCAACGGCTACACCGTCACTCCCGAGCAGTACGTGCGCTTCGCCTACGCCGGGCTCGGCGCGCTCACGCTGATCGTGCTCACCGGCGCCGCCGTGCGGCTCACCGGGTCGGGCCTCGGCTGCCCGACCTGGCCGAAGTGCTACGGCAACGTGTACCCCCCCCTGAAGACGCACGCGCTGATCGAGTTCTCCAACCGGCTGATCACCGTGCCCGTGTCGATCGCCGCCGGCCTCGCGTGGCTGGCGGCCGTGCGCCGCCGCCCGTACCGGCGCGATCTCGTGTGGCTGGGGGCGCTGCTGCCGCTCGGCGTCGTCGCGCAGGCGGTGCTCGGCGGCTTCACCGTCAAAGGCCAGCTCGACTACGGCTGGGTGATGGGCCACTTCGCGCTTTCGATGCTGATCCTCGTCGCGGCCGTGGTGCTCGTGTGGCGCGCGCGCAACGAGCCGCGGGCGGCGTCCGCGGGTATGGAGAGTGGGGATGGCGCGGTGGCGGGAGATCGCGACGTGCGAGGCGCGCAGGGCGCACGGCAGACCGGTGCGGGCGGAGCGGGCGCGCGGCGCGCGGCCACCGACCCATCGATCGTGCGCGCGCTGCGCTGGCTGGTGGCGCTGGGAGCGCTGACGATCTTCGCGGGGACCGCCGCCACCGCCGCCGGTCCGCACGCGGGGGGCTCGCCGGGCCAGAAGATCAACCGCCTGAGCTTCGACGGGCGCGGCACGATGGACTTCGTCATTCACCGCCACGCCGAGATCGCGCTCGTGTTCAGCCTGGCCGCCGTGCTCGTGTGGTGGCTCGCGCGCCGCCGCGAGGTCGGTCCGGCGGTCCAGCGGCCGCTGACGGCGCTGTGCGTGCTGCTCGCGCTGCAGGGCGCGGTCGGCCTGGATCAGTACGAGACGCACCTGCCCACCGAGCTGGTGTGGGTGCACGTTGCGCTCGCCAGCGGCGCCTGGCTGGGCGTCCTGTGGGCGGCCTGCGCCGCCGGCTCGCTGGCGCCGTTCCGGGCCCGCAGGAGCGCCGAGCGGCCCGTGGAGGGGCAGTTGCGGACTCCCAGCGCCGCATAAGTCCCCGGAAATTAGGGCTTGTTTGCCTCGCTGATGCGGCGTTTGCGCGCCTCGCCGTCCTCACCAGCGGTTAGCCTGCTCGCAGCAACGACACTCGAGAAGGGAGTGGCATGACAAAGAACGAGCTGGGCGAGCAGGTCGCGGAGCGCACTGGGCTGTCCGCCAGCCAGGCACGTCAGGTGGTCGAGGCGGCGCTCGAGGTGGTCTCCGACGAACTTGCCGCCGGGGGTGAGGTCGCGCTTGCCGGCTTCGGCAAGTTCAGCGTCAGCCACCGAGCGGCTCGCCAGGGGCGCAACCCCTCGACGGGCGAGACGATCAACATCGCCGCCTCCAAGGCGGCGAAGTTCTCCGCGGCGAGCGCGCTGAAGAAGCGTCTCAACGGCTGATCCGCTGACGGCATACGCCGGTGTCACCGGCCCGCGTGGGCCGGTGACAGTGGCTGTCCGCGGTGGCTGCCCGCGGTGGCCGGCGGCCAGTGGCGGAAATGCGCGGCCCGGTGCGGCCACGCGCGATTCTCACCAATCCTTACCGGCTGGTAACCCGTGGTTTAGGCGCGTGGGAGAGGCTTCGCGACGAAGGCTTCACGTCGATCCCCTCCCCGCGAAAGCTGGTGTTGCCGTATGAGTCGAGCAGACGTCGCCATCGAGGCCCCGCCGCGCGAGCGCTACGAGTCGCTCGCGCGCTTCTACAACGCCGACGAGCGCCGCGTGCGCTCGCGCGAGCTCGACGTGGGGCTGTGGTGGCGCGAGGCCGCCGACGGGCCGCTGCACCGCGCGGCGTGGGTCAGCGACACGGGCGAGCTGTACCTCGTGCGCCTCGGGCCCGCTGCCGACGGCGGCGGGCGGGTGGAGGTGCTGGCGAGGGTCGAGGACCGCGAGCTGCTGGAGGGCGTGCTCGACGGCTGGCGCGAGCGCTGCGGCGAGCCGCGATCGCTGCAGTGGCTGCGCGAGCGGACCGCGCTCAGGCTCCCCGCGAGCGCGGATGGCGCACGAGCCCGTCCTCGGGAACCGGCTCCCAGGGTGCGGCCGAGTCGACGAACTGGCGGTACCGCGGTCGTATGCCCGGATCGCGGTCGAGCGTCCCCAGCCGCACCGCGACCTCCCGATCGGCGAACGGGTCGCCGCTGAACAGCGCCGAGCCGCACGTCGCGCAGAACAGCTTGGGCACGCCTTCGGGAGGCCTGAAGGAGCGCAGCTGCTCCTGGCCGTGCAGCAGCCGGAAGCCGTCCTGCGGCACGCGGCCGTTGGCGGAGGAGCCGGTGCCGGTGCGCCGCTGGCAGTGCGTGCAGTGGCAGTAGCCGGCGGACGCGAACGGAGCGCTGATCTCGAACCGCACCGCTCCGCACAGGCAGCCACCCTGCAGGGGCGCGCTCGGTGAGGGCGGGTGGGGGACGTCGGACATCGCTCCGATCGTACGCTCACCTGAGGTTCGTCGGGTCGTCGGGAAAACAACGCTCGGCTCGGCGCTCGCGCGTAAGATTTCCAGGCATGACATCGGGATACACCCGCCTGCTGGCGACTCAGCCAGACGAGCGGCTGCTCGAGCTGATCCGAGCGGGTCACGAGCGGGCGTTCGAGGCGGTCGTCCTTCGCTACCGGCGAGGACTGCTCGCGTACTGCAGGCGCATGGGGCTGTCGGACTCCCGCGCAGAGGACGTCCTCCAGCAGGCGCTGCTGAAGGCGTGGCTGGCGCTCCAGGGTCCAACGGAGGTGCGCGCGCTGCGCCCGTGGCTGTATCGGATCGTGCACAACACGGCCGTCAACGTCATCCGCGGCTCGCGCGAGGAGCTCGCGCCGCAGCCCGACGGCGCGCTGGTGGAGCTGTTGGAGACCCCGGACTCCGAGCTCGAGCGGGCGATCGCCGCCCGCGAGGCGCTGGGCCACGTCGCCGCGCTGCCGTCCATGCAGCGCGACGCGATTCTCCTGAGCGCGGTCTACGGCCGCTCGCACGAGGAGGTCGCGAGTGCGCTCGGCGTTACCAGTGGCGCCGTTCGCGGCCTGCTCTACCGGGCGCGCGCCGCGTTGCGCGCGGCTGCCGCCGCTCTGACCCCCGCGCCGCTCGTCAACTGGGCGTCAGGCACGGCCGGCCGTGTGGCCCCCACGGCCGGCAGGCTCGCCGAACTGACCGGCGCGGCGGGCGGCACCGACGTCGGCGGTGTGCTGCTGAAGGGAGCGGCCGTGGCCGGATCGGCTCTGCTGGCGGCGGGCGTGGTGCTTGCGCCGCTTCACGGCCGCGCTGCGCCCGCGCGCGGGCGCCCGGCTCTGCCCGCCACGCCCGCAAGCACCCGCGCGGGCGCGGCATCAACCGACGGCGGAAACGCGAGCACGCCTTCCGCGAGCGGCGGGGCCGGCTCCCGGGCTGCGAACGGGCCCCGATCCGGGGCGCAGGTCACCAACGCCGGCACGCCTCCCGCCGCGAGCGTCGTCACTCCCACCACGGCCCCCTCCAGGTCTGCGCCGGCGGCCACCGCTCCCACGGCGCCCGGCGCCGCGGGCCAGGCCCCGGTCACCTCGACGGCTGCGCCGGCGACGGCGGCGACCACAAGCCCGACCTCGACGGGCGGCGAAGCCGCCGGCGGCGGGGCCGCGGGCGGATCGG
>Ga0187879_10000845_pt1 | contig 20735 bp, 19 predicted proteins | sample June2016WEW_19_1_FD_132423 | JGI IMG/M metagenome (GOLD analysis project Ga0187879, IMG submission 132423) | Peatland microbial communities from SPRUCE experiment site at the Marcell Experimental Forest, Minnesota, USA - June2016WEW_19_10 | ecosystem: Environmental > Terrestrial > Soil >... | reverse complement strand
GCCGGGCCGAGCAGACTGCAGCGCGGGGGGCCCGGGGGGTCGTCCCCCAGGGCCAGCACCGAGGCTCGGCCCGCCGGGCCGAGCAGACTGCAGCGCGGGGGGCCCGGGGGGTCGTCCCCCAGGACTGCGCGGCGGAGCGGTGGACGGCTTGGGGGAACGGGGCCCCGGGCCGGCGCCGCTACAGGTACTGGCCAGTGTTGGCCACGGTATCGATGGACCGGCCCGCCTCGGTGCCGTGCTTGCCCGAGACCAGCGTCCTGATGTAGACGATCCGCTCGCCCTTCTTTCCTGAGATGCGCGCCCAGTCGTCCGGGTTGGTGGTGTTGGGAAGGTCCTCGTTCTCACTGAACTCGTCAACGCAGGCGGCCAGCAGGTGCGCGACCCGCAGGCCCTTCTGGCCGGTCTCGAGGAACTCCTTGATGGCCATCTTCTTCGCCCGGTCCACGATGTTCTGGATCATCGCGCCGGAGTTGAAGTCCTTGAAGTACAGGACCTCTTTGTCGCCGTTGGCGTAGGTGACCTCGAGGAACCTGTTTTCCTCCGTCTCGGAGTACATGCGCTCGACGACCCGCTGCATCATCTCGTCAACCGTGGCCGCGGCCGAGCCGTCGTGCTCGGTAAGGTCGTCCGGATGCAGCGGCAGGCTGGTCACCAGGTACTTGGAGAAAATGTCCCGAGCCGCCTCGGCGTCCGGGCGCTCGATCTTGATCTTGACGTCCAGCCGCCCTGGCCGCAGGATGGCCGGATCGATCATGTCCTCCCGGTTGGAGGCCCCGATCACGATCACGTTCTCCAGGCCCTCGACACCGTCGATCTCGCTGAGCAGCTGCGGCACGATGGTGTTCTCGACGTCGCTGGACACCCCGGATCCGCGGGTCCGGAATATCGAGTCCATCTCGTCGAAGAAGACGATGACCGGCATGCCCTCGCTGGCCTTTTCCCTGGCCCGCTGGAAGACCAGCCTGATGTGCCGCTCGGTCTCGCCGACGTACTTGTTCAGCAGCTCCGGGCCCTTGATGTTCAGGAAGAAGCTCTTGCCCTCCCGCGCGGGTCCAGCCGGCGTGTCAGCTGTCCCGTTTTCCCTGGCCAGTGCGGCTGTCCTGGCCGCCACCTGCTTGGCCAGCGAGTTGGCGACCGCCTTGGCGATGAGCGTCTTCCCGCATCCGGGCGGCCCGTAGAGCAGGACCCCCTTGGGCGGCCGCAGCTGATGCTCCTTGAACAGGTCGGCATGCAGGTAGGGCAGCTCGATCGCGTCCCTGATCTGCTCGATCTGCGACGCCAAGCCGCCGATCTCCGAATAGGTTATGTCGGGAACCTCCTCAAGAATGAGTTCCTCGACCTCCGCCTTGGGGATGCGCTCGTAGACGTATCCGGAGCGGGACTCGAACAGGAGCGAGTCACCCGCCCGCAAGGTAGCGGCCAGCAGCGGCTCGGCTAGCCGGGCGACCCGCTCTTCGTCGGCGTGGGAGATCACCAGCGCCCGGTCACCGCCATCAAGGATCTCCTTGAGCATGACGACCTCGCCGATGGTCTCGTACCCCTGGGCGATGACGACGTTGAGCGCCTCGTTTAGCACGACCTCCTGGCCGGGCCTGAGCTCATCGAGCTCGATCCCCGGGCTGACGCTCACCCGCATCTTCCTGCCACCGGTGAAGACGTCCGCAGCGCCATCATCCGCCGCAGCCAGGAAGATGCCGAAACCTGATGGTGGCTGGGCCAGCCGGTCTACTTCTTCCTTGAGCGCCACGATCTGGTCGCGGGCTTCGCGCAGGGTTCCCGCCAGCCGTTCGTTCTGCCCAGTTACGGCCGCGAGGCCCGCCTCAGTCTCCCGCAGCCGCTCTTCGAGCAGCCTGGACTGCCTTGGCGAATCTGCGAGCCTGCGCCGCAAGGCCGCGATCTCCTCCTCAAGGAAGGAGATCTGCGTGGTCAGGACCTTGACCTCGTCGTCATACCGGCCGGCGCGTGCGCTGTCGTCACGAGAGGCCATGCCCCTCACCTCCTCCCGAGATCCGACTTCACCTAGACCCTACCTATCCAGGACCCTTCCGTAACCTTACGGCAGGACCTGACACAGCTTTCTGCAGTTACGATCCGGGAACGGCCAGGTCGCGTTACGGCTCATCCAGGCCTCCTGCGGTCGGCTGGACCGGATCGGAAACGCCCGATGACCCCTTCGATGGCCTGCGCCGACGTGGCGGCGGCGTGACCCCGTCGGCCAGCCGCCGCGCAGTCACAAGGAAGCCGGTGTGGCCGATCATGCGATGTTCGGGACGCACCGCAAGTCCGTCGACATGCCAGCCTCGCTGCATCGTCTCTGAGGCCGCGGGCTCGTCGAAGTTGCCTTGCCCGCGAAGCGCCTCCACCGTCCTGGACAGCTGCGTGGTGGTGGCGACGTAGCAGCAGGTCAGGCCGCCCGGTATGAGCGCGGCTGCCGCCATGCCCGCGTACTCCCATGGCGCCAGCATGTCCAGGATGAGCCGGTCGTAGGCACCGCCCCCTGGCGCGTCAGGCTGGTCAGGCGCGGCGGGCGCGGCGGGCAGGTCGCCCACGATCAGCCGCCAGGCGAGGTGCGGGCCGCCGAAATAGGTCTCGACGTTGCGCCGGGCGATCTCGGCGAAGTCAGGCCTGCGCTCGTAGGAGACCACCAGGCCCGCCTCACCAGTGGCGCGCAGCAGCCAGCAGGACAGGGCGCCTGAGCCCGCACCCGCTTCCAGGATCCTGGCGCCCGCGAAGATATCGGCCTGCACCAGGATCTGGCCCGCATCCTTCGGATAGACCACTGCGGCTCCGCGTGCCATGGACAGCGTGTAGTCGGAGAGCAGCGGCCGCAGCGCGACGTAGGGGGTGCCGCCAGAGGAGACGACCACGCTGCCTTCCTGGCGGCCGATGAGGTCGTCGTGGGCCAGCCCGCCACGGTGGGTATGGAATGACCGGCCGGGCTCGAGGACCACCAGGTGCCGTCGTCCTTTGGTGTCGGTGAGCTGGACCTGATCGCCTGCAGTGAAGGGCCCGCGGGGCTGTTTGATCACGGTGGTCAGGCTAGCGGTGGATCAGACTCCGGCGAACGCGTGATCCAGGTCACTCGCCGCGAGCACGCCGAATACCTGCCCGGACGGCTCGATGAGCAGGTACTCGCTGGCCGGGGTCTTCCGCACGGCATCGAGCAGGGCCATCCCCGACAGGTCGGCGGACAGCACGAGTCCCGGGTCGATCGCGCGCGCCAGCGATCCGACCTCGATCCATGGCCTGCGCTGCTCCGGCGTCGCCATGACCGCGGTCTCGTTGACGATGGCGACCGGCGTCGAGTCGTGATCGACGACCACCAGGGCCCGCGCCTGGGCCTCATCCGCCCGCCTGATGCCTTCGGAAAGGGGCAGGCTGGCCGGGACCGGGATGGCCCTGCGGGCGAGCTTTCTGGCTTGCAGGCCGGGCAGTCGCTCGCGCACCTTGGCGGCGCGGATCGTCTGGCCCGCACTTACCCACATGAATGCGGCGATGACGAGCAGCCAGAGTCCGTAGCTGCTGTTCAGCAGGCTGAAGTTCGCATTGAAGAAGGCGACAGGCACTAGCACGAGCGCTACCGCGAGCCCCCGGCCTGACCAGGCTGCCCAGATCGTAGCGGTGCCGGGGCGGCGGGTCACCCGCCAGATGCCGGCCCGCAGGATCCGGCCGCCGTCCAGCGGCAGCCCGGGTAGCAGGTTGAAGATGCCGACCAGCACGTTGGCCAGCACGAGCTGGCCAATGAGGAGATGCGGGAGGCCGTGCGAGATGACGGCCAGGATCCCGAAGCCGACAGCGGCGAGCCCAAGCGAGACGGCCGGCCCGGCCGCCGAGATCAGGAATTCCTGGCCAGGTGTCGGTGGCTCCTGCTCGATCTCGGAGTATCCGCCGAGCGGGTAGAGCAGGATGCGCCGTACCGGCAGCCTGAAGGCCCTGGCGACGACGCAGTGGCTGAGCTCGTGGACGAGCACCGACGCGTACAGCAGGACCACGAAGGCGGCTGCGACCAGGTACCTGGTCGCAGCCGGGCGGATCGAGGCGTCGAGGTTGCTCGCGTAAAACAGGACGAACAGGCCCGCGATGAGGAACCAGTACGGCGAGATGAGGACCGGGATGCCGAACGGCCGCGCGATGACGAGGCCGCCCCTGACGTCGCGGCGGCCGCCAGCGGCGCCGGGCTCAGCCACGGGCCGCTGGTCCTGCTGAGGGTCCGGTTCTCGGGTTAGGCCTGCCACATACCAGATGCTACGTGCTGGCCGGTGCGGTGGCCGCTTCGCAGCACGATGAATCGGCCGCGTGCCGTCCGCGACGGCCCGCCTGGCGGCATTTGCGGCGCGGCTGTCGGTGCGGTCGCCTAGTCTCCGAGGGTGGCCAACGAGAACGGCGAGCCGGCCGACGTCGCTGATCCGGTTAGGGTGCCCTCGCTGTCACCGTCGCGCGCCGGTGATTTCCTGACCTGCCCGCTCCTGTACCGGTTCCGGGTGATCGACCGGCTGCCGGAGCCGCCGAGCCCGGCCGCCGCGCGCGGGACCCTGGTGCACGCCGTCCTTGAACGGCTGTTCGACGAGCCAGCGGCGAGCCGGACACCGGAGACTGCGCGGGCGCTGCTCCTGCCGCAATGGGACCGGCTGACCGCCGGGGAGCCGGCACTTGCGGAGCTGTTCGATGACGAGTCAGCGCGGAGCGCCTGGCTGGCCGAGGCCAGCGGGATGCTCGACCGCTACTTCACCCTGGAGGATCCCACCCGGCTCGAGCCGAGCCACCGGGAGCTTGCGGTGGAAGCGACGCTCGACTCCGGCCTCCTGCTCCGCGGCTACATCGACCGGCTTGACGTCGCGGCCAGCGGCGAGATCCGAATCGTCGACTACAAGACCGGCGCCTCGCCCAGGGAGGAGTTCGTGGCGCGCGCGCTGTTCCAGATGAAGTTCTATGCCGTCGCGCTCTGGCTCACCCGGCGCCAGGTTCCGAAGCTGCTGCAGCTGATGTACCTGGGTAACGGTGAGATCGTCCGGTATGCGCCCGACGAGGCGGACCTGCGGGCCACGGTTCGCAAGATCGACGCGGTGTGGCGGGCCATCCAGCGGGCCTCCCTGACGGGCGACTGGCGCTACCGGCAGAGCCGGCTGTGCGAGTGGTGCGCGCACCAGTCGATCTGCCCGGCCTTCGGCGGGACCCCGCCGCCGCTGCCCGAAGTACCTGGCGGCGCGGCCGGGCTCGCTGCCGCCCGGCTGCCGGATGGCCCGGCGGCACCGGACGGCGTTCAGCCCGCTGGGTCCCCTTAGCGGGCCGGCCGCGTTGTTCGCGCCGGACTACGCGGCCGGCGGGCCGGCGTCGGTGTTCTCAGGGAGGTTGGTGTTCTCAGGGAAATGGCAGGCGACGTGGTGACCGGGGGCCAGCGCGACCAGCTGAGGTTCCTCCGTCCTGCAGATGTCCTGGGCCTTCCAGCACCGGGTGTGGAAGCGGCACGCGGCCGGCGGGTTGAGCGGACTCGGCACGTCACCGGACAGCCGGATCCGCTGCCTGCGCTCGCGCTTGCCTTCCGCGCTGCGCAATGGCTCGGGGACGGGCACCGCGGACATCAGGGCGACCGTGTACGGGTGCCTGGGCAGGGAGTACAGCTGTTCTCTTGACGCGGTCTCGACCAGCTTGCCTAGATACATCACGGCCACCCGGTCGCTGATGTGCCGCACCACCGACAGATCGTGCGCGATGACCACGTAGGTCAGCCCGAGCTCGTGCTGCAGATCCTCGAGCAGGTTGATGACCTGCGCCTGGATCGAGACATCGAGTGCTGACACCGGCTCGTCGGCCACAATCAGCTTGGGCTTGAGCGCGAGCGTCCTGGCGATGCCGATCCGCTGCCGCTGCCCGCCGGAGAACTCGTGCGGATAGCGGTTGTAATGCTCCGGGTTCAGCCCGACAAGCTCCAGCAGGTCCTGAACGCTCCGCTTGGTCCCCTGCTCGGTCTTTACTTTCTGCAGCCGGTACGGGGCACCCACGATGGCTCCCACCGTGTGCCTGGGATTCAGCGACGAATAGGGGTCCTGGAAAATCATCTGGACGTCCCGGCGCAGCGGGCGCATCCTGCCCATGGACAGGTGGGTGATGTCACGGCCGTCGAAGATGATCCGCCCGCCGGTCGGCTCGAGCAGCCGGGTCAGCAGCCGCCCGGTGGTCGTCTTGCCGCAGCCGGACTCCCCCACCAGCCCGAGTGTCTCCCCCGAGTTGACCGAGAAGCTGACCCCGTCGACCGCCTGGACGGCGCCTACCTTGTGCCGGAAGATGATGCCGCGGGTGACCGGGAAGTGCTTGGTCAGCCCGGTCACCTCGAGCAGCGGGGCGGCCGGGTTCACCTCGTCACTGGTGGCTTCGGGCAGCGCGCTCGGGGACCGGGTTGTCATGGCGTCACCGTCACTTGTCCGCCCCGGATCTCCCGCCGCTGGTCGGCCGTCAGGTGACAGGCGACCAGGTGACCGGGATCGACTTCGCGCAACAGCGGCTGCTCGCTCTGGCTGCGCCCGCCGGTCAGCGACGCATAGTTGCACCGCGGGTGGAAGGCGCACCCGGATGGCACGTTGATCAGGCTGGGCGGGGTTCCCTCGATGGGGACGAGCCGGTCGAGCCGGGCCTCATCGATGCGCGGCATCGAGGCGAGCAGGCCCCAGGCGTACGGGTGAGCCGCCCGGTGGAAGACGTCCTCGGCCGATCCGTATTCGGCCGCGCGGCCCGCGTACATCACCACGATGTCGTCAGACAGCTCGGCGACCACGCCGAGGTCGTGAGTGATCATTATGACTGCGGAGTGGTACTCGGTCTGCAGGTCTGAGATCAGGTCCAGGATCTGTGCCTGCACGGTGACGTCGAGCGCTGTCGTCGGCTCATCAGCGATCAGCAGCTCGGGGTCGCAGGACAGGGCCATGGCGATCATCGCGCGCTGGCGCATCCCGCCGGAGAACTGGTGCGGGTAGTCGTCCACCCGGGTGGCGGCCTGCGGGATGCCCACCCGGTTGAGCATCTCGATCGAGTGCCCGCGGGCGGCCTTCTTGCCAACCTTGTTGTGAATCAGGTAGGCCTCGGAGATCTGCTGGCCGACCGTGTAGTACGGATGCAGCGCGGACAGCGGGTCCTGGAAGATCATCGCCATCTTGCTGCCGCGAAGCTCGCGCACCCGGGACGGGCCGGCGGTGACCAGTTCCTCGCCGTCCAGCCAGATCTGGCCGTCAATCCTGGCATTGCCGCCATGGTGCAGCCCGAGGATGCCCAGGCTGGTCACGCTCTTGCCGGACCCTGACTCGCCCACGATGCCGAGCGTCCTGCCCCGCTCGAGCGTGAACGACACCCCGTCCACCGCCTTGACCAGGCCGTCATCGGTCGGGAAATGGATGCGCAGGTCCCGGACCTCAAGCAGGGCCCGGGAGGCAGGGCCGCTGGTGAAGTCGGCGCCGGCGGCCGGGCCGCTGCGGCGGCCGGCGGCCCGGCCCAGGCTGCTGCCGAACCCGGCCAGGCGGCCGCCGCGGCCGCGGCGATCGGTGCTGGCAGCACCGTCGGTCGTCATCCTGTCCTCACTCTCGGATCGACCACGGCGTAGAGGATGTCCACCACCATGTTGGCAATCACGATGAAGAACGCGGCCAGCATGACAACGCCCATGATCTCCGGCAGGTCGGCGTTGCCGATCGCCTCGATGGTGAAGAGCCCAAGTCCGTGCAGGCTGAAGGTGACCTCGGTCAGCACCGCCCCGCCGAGCAGCAGCCCGAGGTCCATGCCGAAGATGGTGAGGATCGGGGTGAGCGCGGCCCTGAGCCCGTGCTTGACGATCACCGTCCGTTCCTTCAGGCCCTTGGCCCGGGCCGTTCTTATGTAGTCCTCGCTCATGGTCTCCAGCATGCCGGCCCGGGTCAGCCTGGCGTAGAGGGCCGCATAGAGGAAGGCGAGCGTGACCCAGGGCAGCACCAGGTTCCGCGCCCAGAGGTAGGGATTCTGCGTCAACGGAACGAACTGCACGTTGGGGAAGATCGGCCACTTGTAGCTGAACAGCTCCAGGGCGATCAGGCCGGTGAAGAAGATCGGCAGCGACACTCCGGCCAGCGCCACGCCCATCGAGAGGCGGTCGAAAATGGACCCTCGCCGTAGGGCAGACAGCACCCCGATGGACACCCCGCCGATCAGCCAGAGAACCGCCGCGCCAGCCGCCAGCGACAAGGTGACCGGAACATCACTGATCATCTGCGGCCAGACCGGCTGCTGGTTTCGGAAGGAGTAACCGAAGCAGGGCGGCGGGCAGTAGATCTTGCTCGGCCCGTCATTGTAGTGCGCGCCGACGACGATGCCGCTCAGGAAGTGCCAGTACTGCACCGGAAGCGGCAGGTTGAAGCCCAGCTTGATCTCGAGGTCGCGCACTGCCGCAGGCTGCGGGTTGCGGCCCACGTACTGCACCGCCAGCTGGTAGGTGCTCTGGCCGGCCAGCCGCGGCACCAGGAAGAAGATGCCGAACGTGATCATGCTGACCACGACCAGCAGGAACACGGTGGCGATCAGCCGCCGGACGAGGAAGGTGATCACTTCGGGCGGTACCGGTACCCGGCCTCGCGGCCGGGTACCGGCGCACTCCTCTCTGCTTGCGTTTCCCGGCTACTTCACGCCGAGGACTGCGTAGTTGTACATGCCGAAGTACGGGTCGACATAGACGTTGGTCAGGTTCGGGTTCCGGTACAGCAGCACCTTTTGGTACACCGCGGGCAGGATCCCCGCATCCGACATGATCTGGTGGTCGATCTGGGTCCAGATCGCGTTTCGCTGAGCTGGGTTCAGCTCGTTGGCGGCCTTGGCGAAGTCGGCGTTGGCCACTGGATCGTTGAGCTCCTCGATGTTGGTGTTGCCACCGGAGGTCACGATCGCGTTGCCGTTCGAGATCTCGTCGAGGAAGCCGTAACCGTCCGGCCAGTCCGCCCCCCAGCCGCCGAAGTCGATTCCCAGGTCATGGGAGTGGACGAAGGCGGTCGAGCCAGCGAAGTTGGTGTAGTACTTGCCGGACAGGTAGCCCTGCAGCTGGGCCTTGATGCCCACCTGCGACAGCGCCTGCTGGAGCGCCTGGGCGGCGAGTACTTCCTGGGGCCGGTCGGACCGGTAGGCGATGTTGGTGCTGAAGCCGGTCGGGTGGCCACAGAGCTTGAGCTGGGCTTTCGCGTCGGTCGGGTCGCCGGACGGCTCCGACAGCGCCTTGTACAGGTCGAAGCTCTGGTAGCCGATGATGGTCGGCGGCATCACCGTGCTGGCAATGTCCCCGCCGACGAGCGGGCCGCCGTAGGCGGTCTGCAGGGTCTGCTTGTCGGCGGCGTACTCGACCGCCCGGCGGCAGGCCAGGTTGTTCAGCGGCGGGACCTTGGTGTTGATGTAGGCGAACCGGAGGAAGCCGTTGAGCGGGTCATCGGCGTTCTGCTTGAGCGTGGCCGAGGAGAGGATCCTGGCCCGGGCCGCGGTCTGGACGCCGGTGCCGTCCTGGGCGACATCGAGGTCACCGGCCAGCAGCCGGTTGTCGATGTCGTTGGCGTTGACGTTCAGGTTGAAGACGATCTTGGCGGGCAGCTGCTTGGCCTGCGGGTCTGTCGCCGGATTCCAGTTCGGGTTCGGCACCAGCGTGAACTGCTTGTTCAGCGTGTAGCTCTGGAACATGTACGGGCCGGTGGAGATCGGGTGCAGCTGGTAGTTGGCGCCGGTGTCCTTGTTCGGCGGCACCGGCACGGTCTGCGGTATCGAGACCACGTAATCGAAGTCGGAGAACGGATGCTGCAGGTGGAACACGATCGTCGTCGGGTTCGGCGTGGTGACTGAGGTCAGGCCGAACTCGTTCTTTGACCGGTCGGTGTACGGGCCCGGATAGCTCGGGTCCTGGAGCAGCACCTGGAAGTAACTCGGTCCGTTGGGCAGCACCGACCTGGCGTAGGTGCGCTCGACCGCGTACTTGACGTCCTGCGAGGTGACCGTGGTCCCGTCCTCGAACTTGACGTCGGGCTGCAGGTGGTAAGTCCACGTCAGGCCGTTATCGCCGACGACGCCGAGCGCGCTGGCCAGCCCTGGCACTAGCTGGTCCCCGCAGCTGCCCGGGCAGGACTTGTAGGTGGTCAGCGGCAGGCCGTAGAGCCGGACGGTGTTCCACATGAACGCGTAGTAGGTGTTCCCCGGGTCGGTGGAGTCCGGGGTATTGCTGAGCCCGAAGGTCAGCGTGCCGCCCTTTTGGCTGGACGGGTTGACGACCTGGGTGGTGGCCTCGTTATAGCTGACCGCCGGCGACTTGGTGCCGCTGGATGAGCTACCGCTGCTGCCGCAAGCCGCCAGGGCCAGCGCGGCGACCGCGCTGACCGCGGCCAGGCCAGCGGTCCTACGTCTATTCATGAGTTACAAACGCCTCCTGTCGAGATCTGTTATGCGGACCAGCCCATCCGCCTACCGGCTTCTCGGATCGAGCGCGTCGCGCAGCCCGTCGCCGAGGAGATTGAAGGCCATGACGGTGATGAAGATGGCAAGGCCAGGGATGATCATGTACATCGGGTCGATGTAGTAGTAGCCGTTCGTGACGGCGTCGGAGAGCATCTCGCCCCAGCTCGGCGTCGGCGGGATCAGGCCGACGCCGAGGTAGGAGAGCGCCGCCTCGAACAGGATGTTGGTGGGAATCAGCAGCGTCGCGTAGACCAGGATCGGGCCCACCAGGTTGGGCAGCAGCTCGCGGGCGAGAATGTAGGGCCCGCGGGCGCCCAGGCTGCGGGCCGCGTCCACGAACTCCCGCTCCCGCAGCGACAGGGTCTGGCCGCGGACGATGCGGCCCATGTAGGGCCAGCTGAAGAAGCCGATGATGAAGATCAGCACGGCCAGCCGCAACGAGTTCCCGGTGAGCCCCCAGGCCGTCTGCGGAATGACGCCGACCAGCGCGAGCGCGAAGACCAGCAGCGGGAACGCAAGGAAAACGTCCATGGTGCGGGCGATCAGCGCGTCGACCCAGCCTCCGAAATACCCGGAGATGATCCCGAAAAAGACCCCGAGCGCCACCGCGAGGGCGGTGGCGAGGAACGCGATCAGCATGGAGTACTGCGTCCCGTCGACGATCCGGCTCAGCACGTCGCGTCCGGTGACCGGCTCGACGCCGAACGGGTGCGCCATGCTGATTCCGCCGAGCGGGCCGTAGGGCCGGCTGAACGTGGGGTTGATCAGGCTCGGGTGGTAGGTCAGCGGGCTCTGCACCAGGTGCGGGCCGACGATCGCGACCACGATAAGGAAGATCACGAAGACCCCGCCGGCCAGCGCAACCTTGTCGCGGCGCAGCCGCAGCCACGCTATCTGCCCGAGCGAGCGGCCCTGTATTGCCTGGGCGCTGACGCCGGCGAGCACCGCGTCCGGCGCGGCCCCGGCAGCACCCGGGGAGACGTCGATCGGTGCGGTCATCTGGCACTACTCTCCTGGCCTGACAGCCCAGATCGGGGCGGTGCCTGACGATCCGTCCTGGGTACTGCGAGTAGGACCCAAAGGTCCTCTACGCGAGGGTCTACCAAGGTTTGGGGGCGCGCCAGCCCTCTGCGCAGGTCGTGGCCCTATTGTGACCGAATGAAGAGCGGCCCGCGATGGCCGGCCAGAGCCCCGGCGCGCCTGCGTGACCTGCCCCGATGGCGAAGACGTGGAGCGGCCTGGCGAGCTTCCTGGTCAGCCGCCAGCGCGGTCAGCAGCCGGCCGCGGCGATCGCGTGCAGCATGCGGAGGTCGACCTCGCTCAGCGAGGCAGCCACCGCCCGGCCGGGGCGCTCCAGGATTGGCACCAGGCTCGGGACGGCGACCAGCTTGCATCCGGCCGCCTCGGCAGCGGCTACCCCGTTGGGCGAGTCCTCCAGGGCCACGCAATAACGCGGATCGGCGCCGAGCAGCGTAACCGCACGCAGGTATGGCTCCGGATCCGGCTTGCTCCGGCGGACGTCGCCAGCGCACACGGTGACCTCGAAACTCAGCCCGGGGTGGCTCAGGACGGCCTCCATTATCGGCCGCTCCGAAGAGGTAACCAGCGCGTGCGCGAGGCCGGCGGCGCGCACCTCGGCGAGCAGTTCGGCCGCGCCTGGCAGCACCCGCGGCCCGCGGGCCGCCAGCAGCGCGGTCATCCCGTCGACCAGCCAGCGGGCTACCTCAGGTGCGCTGGCCGGCCGGGCGGCCCTGGCCAGCAGGTAGGCCACCGTGCGCGGGAGCGAGCCGCCGAGCAGCGCGCGCTGATCCGCCTCGCCCCAGGCGCCGCCCAGCCGCTCCATGACCTCGCTCTCGACCTCGAACCAGAGCGGCTCGGAATCCACCAGAAGGCCGTCCATGTCGAACAGGACGGCTTGCAGCTGCCGGCCTGCGGGCGGAGCCGGTCTCGGCGTGGCGTGGCGCATGGTCAGGTGCTGAAGAATTTCGCTTCGGGATGGTGCGCCTCGCTGCTCCGCGAGCCGACAGTTACCAGCTGGACGGCTACGACACCCGGCTCGCCAGCCCGCTCGGCCTGAAGAAGCCGGCCAGCCACAGCCGCCGCGCTCAGCTCGGCCGGGCCCCGGGCAGCCTCGGTCGCGGCCCCAGGGTGCCGGCCTGCTGCCGCCCGGCCCGCGGGCTCGGTACTCAAGGTCATAGTGACCTTATTCTAGGTGCCCGCGCCCGGCAGGCTCGGGCGCCGGCGGCCGGGGCGCCAGCGGCCGGACGGCGGCCGGCCACCCTCCCGCGGATCATCGCCAAGCACGTAACCTGGGACCGGGATAACGAAGGAGGTGGTGAGAGATCGAGCTTGAGGCCGCAGGCAAGCTCAGCTCACCTGCTGTCATAGCGGCATTCGAAGGCTGGAACGACGCTGGCGAGGCAGCTAGCGGGGTGATCAGCCATCTCGGTACCGCCTGGCAGGCGAGGCCTATCGGCGAAATCGATCCCGAGGATTTCTACGACTTCCAGGTGACGCGGCCGGTGATGGAGGTTACCGACGGCCAGACCGAGCGGCTGATCTGGCCCACGACCCGGCTGTCGCTGGCACGGCCCGATGGCGTGGACCGGGACCTGGTCCTGGTGCACGGGATCGAGCCCAATATGCGCTGGCGGTCCTTCAGCGACGAGCTCGTGGCGGCCTTTACCGGGCTGGGCGCCGAGCTTGTGGTCCTGCTCGGAGCGCTGCTCGCGGACTCGCCGCACACCCGGCCGGTTCCGGTCAATGCCGCTGCATCCGACACCGCGCTCGCCGCGCAGCTCCATGTGGACCCGGTCGATTACAAGGGGCCTACCGGGATCGTGGGCGTGCTACAGCACGCCTGTGCCGCGGCAGGAATCCCATCTGTCTCGCTATGGGCGGCAGTGCCCCATTACGTGGCCCAGCCGCCAAGTCCCAAGGCCACGCTCGCGCTGCTGCGGGGCGTTGAAGACATCCTCGACATGACCTTGCCGCTTGCTGACCTGCCCGATGACGCCAGGGCATGGGAGCGCGGCGTGGACGAGCTGGCTGACGCCGACGCCGAGGTCGCCGACTATGTGCGGACCCTGGAGGAAGCAAAGGACGCGACCGACCTGCCCGAGGCCACCGGCGACGCCATCGCCCGCGAGTTCGAGCGGTACCTGCGCCGTCGCGGCGACCGCGGATAGCGCCGGGCGCGCTCGTCCTCACACCGGCGGCCAGGGAACCGCAGGCCAGTCGTCGGGCGGGTAGGGATGCACCCGGTGCCTGAGCAGCAGGTCTATCCGCTGCCTGGTGGCCGTCACCTCGCCAGGAGCCAGCCATCGGCCCAGCTTGGCACCGAGGCCGTCCGCGGCGAGCGCCCGCTGCAGCACCCCGAGCGCGTCAACGGCGCTGCCGGGCAGGCTCTTGCCCCGCCATTGCCACAGCACGGTGCGGAGCTTGTAGTCCTCGCCGAAGCAGACACCGTGGTCACAGCCGAACAGCGCGCCGTCGGCGGTCGGCAGCAGGTGGCCGATCTTCCGGTCGGCATTGTTCACGACCGCGTCGAAGACGGCCATCTCCCGCAACGCGCCGTGATCGGTCCGGCGGGCCAGTGCAACCAGGTCAACCGAAGGGTCCGCGTCGACCCAGAGCTGGCACATGCCGGGGCCGAACGGGCCGTCCCGGTAGACCGTCGGCGGGACGAGGTGCCAGCCCGCGGCCTCCGAGACCTGGTAGGCGGCCACCTCGCGGCCCGCCAGCGTGCCTGAGGGGAAATCCCAGAGCGGGCGTTCCCCCGCCACCGGCTTGTAGACGCAGGCCGCCTCGCGTTCCCCGTGGCGCAGGGTGCAGTAGAACGTCTCGTTGGAGGCCATGACGAGCCTGCCCTGCACGTCAAGGCTGCCCTGGGCGAGCAGGTCGAGGGCGGGCCCGGCTGCGTCGCTGGCACCCGCGGGACCGGGCGGCGCAGCTGGCTGCCGCTCGCCGCGGTGCGGTGGTTCACGCATGGCCGGCTCGATGGCCGTTCTGCCGGGGGCACACGTGCCCGCTTGCGTCGAGCGGCAGGCCGCACAGCGGGCACGGCGCCCGGCCCTGGCCGACCAGCTGGAGAGCCCGCCGGGAAAACGCCCGCGCGGCGGTGGCCGTGATCCGGACCCGCAGCACCCCGGGCCCGTCATCGGGGACGTCATCGGCTAGCGGCTCGACGGGCGAATCCGTTTCTTCCTGAACCTCGATCACGATGCGCTGCTCGTCACGATCCCATGCCAGCGCGATGACGCCCACCCGGAACTCCTCAAGCAACGGCAGGTCGAGCGGCTCATCATCGGCGAGGCTGGCAGGCGCCTCCGCTGGCACCTCCGAGTCCGGGCCTGCCTGCCTGAGTTCGTCGTCAAGAAGCTCGTCGAGACGTTCCGCGAGCCTGCTCACCTGCACCTTCTCGAGGGCAACGCTGGTGATCCTCGGGCCTGCGCTGGCCTGCAGGTAGAAAGTACGCTCACCGGGCTGGCCAACCGTCCCGGCCACGAACCGGTCCGGGGGATCGTAGGAAAAGACTGGCATGGTCCTATCTTCCAGTTCCGCCGCTTGGCGCCGCGCCGCCAGCCCCGCCGACGGGTGCCGCGAGACCGCCGTCCGCTGCGGCCGCGCCGCCGGCCCCGCCGCCGACGGCCGCATCGCTTTCCCCGTGAGCCGCCGCGCCGGACCGATTCGCCGCCAGGCCCTCGACTCCGCCGCCGGTGTCGTTCATCCGCAGCAGGAACGGGCGCAGCGGGGTATAGCGGATCACGCTCAGCGAGCAGGGGTCGACCTGTATCCGCTGCAGCATGTCGAGGTGCATGCCGAGGCTATCGGCAATCACCGCCTTGATCACGTCACCATGAGAGCAGATCAGATAGGCCGCCTTGGCGCCGAGCGTGGCATTCAAGTCGCGCACCGCGCTGACCGCCCGGTGCTGCATGTCCAGCATGGACTCACCGCCTTCGCCAGGGAACCGCGCGGCGCTCGGATGAGCCTGGACGACACGCCAGAGCGGCTCCCGTGCCAGCCGTTTGAGCGGCTTGCCTGTCCAGTCGCCGTACCGGCACTCACCGAGCCGCTCGTCTTGGCGCACCGCAGGGCCGCCGGCCGCGGCGATCGCCTCGGCGGTCTGCAAGCACCGTTCCAGCGGGCTCGAGATAATGGCGTCCAGCCGCACCGGCGCAAGCCGCGCCGCCAGGGCGGCCGCCTGGGCGCGGCCCCGGTCGTCCAGCGATACGCCAGGCGTCCAGCCGGTCAGCACCCCGCCTGTTGTCGCGGTCAGGCCATGCCGCACGAGAAGAACCAAGGTCACCCCCCGACAATAAGGGGTACCCGCCCGGGTCAGCGCCCGGCTGGTACGGCTGGCGTCCCTGATGGCGGCCGGCGGCGCCGGGATCAGGCTCCGATCGCGTGAACTCCGCCGTCGACGTGCACGATCTCGCCGGTGGTGGCGGGGAACCAGTCCGACAGCAGCGCCACGCAGGCGCGCGCGGCCGGCTCAGGGTCGGACAGGTTCCAGCCGAGCGGGGCGCGCTCGCCCCATATCGTCTCGAACCCGTCGAAGCCAGGGATGCTCTTGGCCGCCATGGTCCGCAGCGGCCCGGCCGCCATCAGGTTCACCCGGATGCCCCGCGGGCCGAGGTCCCGGGCCAGATAGCGGGAGCAGGACTCCAGGCCGGCCTTGGCCACGCCCATCCAGTCGTAGGAAGGCCAGGCACGGCTCGCGTCGAAGTCCATCCCGACGATCGCCCCGCCGGTTCCCATCAGCGGCAGCGCCGCCATGGCCAGCGCCTTGAGCGAGTAGGTCGAGACGTGCAATGCCGCGGCCACGTCCTCCCACGGCGTCTGCAGGAAATTGCCGCCGAGCGCCGAGGCGGGCGCGTTGCCGATGCTGTGCACCACCCCGTCCAGCCCGTCCACGTGCGCCGACACGCGCTCAGCCAGGGAGCTGAGCTGGCCGGTGTCGGTGACGTCGAGTTCGAGCACCGGCGGCGGATGCGGGAGCCGCCTGGCGATCCGCTTGACCAGGCTCAGCCGCCCGAATCCGGTCAGCACCACCGTTGCGCCCTCGCGCTGGGCGATCCGCGCCACGTGGAAGGCTATCGAGGCGTCGGTCAGCACCCCCGTCACCAGGATCCGCTTTCCGTCAAGGATTCCCATCGTGCGTCCTTTCGCCGGCCAAACGCTGGCCCGCTCTCAGTGGCCCATGCCGAGGCCGCCGTCGACGGGGATGACGGCTCCGGTGATATAGGCCGCGTCGGCCGAGGCCAGGAATTCGACGGCCGCGGCGACCTCGCCGGCCGATGCGTAGCGGCCGAGCGGAATGCCGGCCAGGATGGCCTTCCTCCTGTCCTCGGGCAGCGCGGCCGTCATGTCGGTGTCCACGAAGCCAGGCGCCACGACGTTGACAGTGATGCCCCGGCTCCCCAGCTCACGGGCCAGCGACCGGGCCAGGCCGATGAGGCCTGCCTTCGATGCCGCGTAGTTCGCCTGGCCGGCCGATCCGAGCATGCCGACCACTGAGGAGATGAAGATGATCCGGCCGCGGCGCATCCTGATCATCGGCCTGGAGGCCCGCTTGGCCACCCGGTAGGCCCCGGCCAGGTTGGTGTCGATGACCTCGGCGAAATGCTCCTCGCTCATCAGCGCGAGCAGCTGGTCGCGGGTGGTGCCTGCGTTGGCCACCAGGACCTCGACCGGTCCGTGCGCAGCTTCGGCGGCAGCGAAAGCCGAGTCAACGGCCGCCGGGTCGCGCACGTCGCAGGGCGCGACCGTCAGTCCTTCGACATCGTGCCCGGAGCGTGAGGTGATGGTCACCGCATCGCCACCGGCCGCGAGCCGGCGGGCGATCGCCAGCCCGATCCCTCGGTTGCCACCGGTTACCAGGACAGATCGAGCCATGCCTGAGGACACCTCCGTAGCTGCGAGACGGCCAGTCCGATCGTGGCGAGCGTACCTGGCCAGCCCGGTGGGTGCCGGCGTGGGATAGGTTGGCCTGCCGTGGATGACAGCGCAGCCAACAGCCAGCCAGAACAGCGGTTCGACCCGGAGTTCACCGGCTACCCATTGCGGGAGCTGGCCGGCGCGGCGCTGCAGCGGGCGGCCGACCTAGGTGCCGAGCACGCGGACTTCCGTGCGGAACTCATCAGGGGGCAGCACATCGGGCTTTCCGACGCTTCGCTCGAGACCCTCATCGATTCAGCCGAGATCGGCCTGGCTGTCCGGGTCGTGGTGGACGGGACGTGGGGTTTCGCGTCCGCCGCCGAGCTGTCGATGCAGGCCGCGGTTCGCGCGGCCACCGAGGCCGTCGAGCTAGCCAGGGTTGCCGCTCCGATCAACACCGAGCCGATCGAGCTTGCCGCCGAGCCCGCCTACGGCGACGTCAGCTGGATCTCCGCCTACGAGATCGATCCGTTCAGTGTCAGCGCAGCGGAGAAGGTAGCGCTGCTGGCGGACTGGAGCTCGGGCCTGCTCGGCCAGGCCAGGATCGATCACGTCGACGCGTCCCTGCTCGCGGTCAAGGAATGCAAGTTCTACTGCGATGGCGGCACCACGGCGACACAGCAGCGGGTCAGGGTGCACCCGGCGCTCACCGCGGTGTCGCTGGAGGCAGACGGCAGGTTCGAGACGATGCGCACGGTCGGGCCGCCGGCCGGCCGCGGTTACGAGTACCTGACAGGAACCGGCTGGGACTTCCCCGCCGAGCTGGCCGAGATGCCGGAGCTGCTCGCGGCCAAGCTGGCCGCGCCCTCGGTCCGGGCGGGTCGCTACGACCTGGTGATTGACCCTTCCAACCTGTTCCTGACCATCCACGAGTCCATCGGCCATGCGACCGAGCTCGACCGGGCCCTTGGCTATGAGGCAGCCTACGCGGGCACCTCGTTCGCCACCCCGGACAAGCTGGGCAGCCTGCAATACGGCTCGCCGCTGATGCACGTCACCGGGGACCGCACCGCCGAGCACGGCCTGGCCTCGGTCGGCTATGACGATGAGGGCGTGCGGGCCCAGTCCTGGGACCTGATCTCGGGGGGCGTACTGACCGGATACCAGCTGGACCGCAGGATCGCGCAGCGGTGCGGGCTGGCCCGCTCGAACGGCTGTGCGTTCGCCGATTCGCCTGGCCATATGCCTATCCAGCGGATGGCCAACGTCTCCCTGCAGCCCGCCGCTGGCGGCCCGTCCACCGCGGAGCTGATCGCCGGCGTCGAGCAGGGCATCTACGTGGTCGGCGATAAGAGCTGGTCGATCGACATGCAGCGGTACAACTTCCAGTTCACCGGCCAGCGGTTCTTCCGCATTGCCCACGGCCGGCTGGCCGGCCAGCTGAGGGATGTCGCCTACCAGGCCACGACGACGGATTTCTGGAACTCCATGGAAGCCGTCGGCGGCCCGCAGACCTACGCGCTGTTCGGCGCGTTCAACTGCGGTAAGGGCCAGCCGGGCCAGGTCGCGCCGGTCAGTCACGGCTGTCCTGCAGTGCTGATGCGGGCCGTGCGGATACTCAACACCGCGGAAGAGGGATCGGCATGACCGGGCAGCGGGCGCAGGACGATGTCGAGCGGGCCCTGCAAGCGGCCCGCGGTAGCGACTGCATCGTGATCGCCGAGGAGACTTCGTCGGCCAATCTTCGGTGGGCCGGCAACACGCTCACCACCAACGGTGTCGAGCGGTCCCGCAGGCTGACGGTCATCGCGGTCAGCTCCGGCCAGGCCGGGCCGGCCGTCGGGGTGGTCTCGAGAGCCGGCGTCCGCGCAGACCAGATCCCCGATCTGGTGGCCGAGGCGGAGCAGACGGCAGCCGATGGGCCGCCAGCGCCGGACGCGCAGCCGCTGCTCGGCCCGGACACCCGTTCGGCTGCCGGGGCGGCTGACGCCGCTGCCAGCCCGGACGTCGGACCTGCCTGGGACGATCCGGCGAGCGGTACCGGCCCGAGCGTGTTCAGCGGGTTCGCGGGGTCGCTCGGTGATGCGTTCGCGGTGGCGGCGGCGGCCGGCCAACGGCTGTACGGGTTCGCGCAGCACTCCGTGACGTCGGAGTTCCTCGGCAGCTCCACCGGGCTGCGGCTCCGGCACGACCAGCCAGCCGGGCGAGCTGAGCTCAACGCGAAATCCGCTGATCTCACCAGGTCCGCCTGGGCTGGCGCGGCCACCAGGGACTTCACCGACATCCAGGTGGCCGGCATGCAGGCCGGCCTGGCCACCCAGCTTGACTGGGCGGCCACGCAGGTCGAGCTGCCTGCCGGGCCCTATGAGACGCTGCTCTCCCCTGGCGCCGTCGCCGACCTGCTCATCTACCTGTACTGGTCGGCCGGGGCGAAGGACGCGATGGACGGGCGGACGGTCTTCAGCAAGCCAGGCGGCGGGACCAGGGTCGGCGAACGGCTCGCCAGCCTGCCGCTGACGCTCCGCAGCGATCCCGGTGCGCCCGGCCTGCTATGCGAGCCCTTCGTGGTCGCCCGCGCCTCCAGCCGGGAGTCGTCGGTGTTCGACAATGGCCTGCCCCTGGGGCCCACCGAATGGATTTCCGGCGGCGAGCTTGCCGCGCTTACCCAGACCCGTCATTCCGCGGCGCTGTCCGCGCTACCGGTGACTCCAGCCATCGGCAACCTGATCCTGGAGGTACCTGGCCAGGCACCGTCGCTGGCGGAGATGATCAGGGGCACCAGCCGCGGGCTGCTGGTGAACTGCCTGTGGTACATCCGCGAGGTCGACCCGCAGAACTTGCTGCTCACCGGGCTGACCAGGGACGGGGTCTACCTGGTCGAGAACGGCGAGGTGACCGGCGCGGTCAACAACTTCAGGTTCAACGAGAGCCCGGTGGGGATGCTGCACCGGATCACCGAAGCGGGCGCCAGCGGGCCGGCCCTGCCGCGCGAGTGGAGTGACTACTTCACCCGGGCCGCGATGCCGCCGCTGCGCGTCGACGGCTTCAACATGTCCTCGGTCAGCCAGGCGAGCTGACCGGCACCGCTGCCGTCAGGCGTCTTCGAGCCGGAAACCCAGCTTGAGCCCGACCTGGAAATGAGCGACCTCGCCGTCCACGATCTGGCCGCGGATCTGCGTCACCTCGAACCAGTCGAGGTGCCGCAGCGTCTCGCCTGCCCGGTGCAGCGCCCCCCGGATCGCCGGCTCGATCCCATCAGGCGAGGTGCCGACAATCTCGGTGACGCGGTAGGTGCGATCCGTCATCTGACCCTCCATACTGGACACTCTTGACTCCCGACGCTGCTGATTTCCTCGTCACCATCGGCCCGCTGGCCGACCTGACCGCTGCGGAGCATGCCGACGACCTTACCTTCG
>Ga0187879_10000844_pt1 | contig 20737 bp, 17 predicted proteins | sample June2016WEW_19_1_FD_132423 | JGI IMG/M metagenome (GOLD analysis project Ga0187879, IMG submission 132423) | Peatland microbial communities from SPRUCE experiment site at the Marcell Experimental Forest, Minnesota, USA - June2016WEW_19_10 | ecosystem: Environmental > Terrestrial > Soil >... | reverse complement strand
GATCCGGCCACCTCGGTGCTCGACGTCAACTGCAAGGCCCACGAGCTCGACAACCTCTACGTCGTGGACACGAGCGTCTTCCCCAGCATCGGAGCAGTGAACCCGGCGCTGACCGCCATGGCCAACGCGATCCGTGTCGGCGAGCACCTGCTGAGCCGGATGGCGTGAGCCGGCGCAATCAGGCCCAGCCCGACGCTTACCCGGGGGTTGTCCGGGGCTCCCCGCCCGGCGAGCTATCGGGGGCCTGAGAGGGTGCGGCTGGCCCCTCCGGCAGGGCCTGCGGCGTTGCGGCGCCCATGTCGGGGCCGAGGGAAAGCGCGTAGACGTCGTGCATTATCTCGATCTGCTGGGTGGTGAAGGTCCGCTCGCGGCGGACATCACGGGTGAAGGCCAGCCACCAGCTCAGCAGGGCGCCGAGCCGGTTGCGGTAGCCGGTCAGGAACGTGATGTGGATGAACAGCCAGATCCACCAGCCCAGGAAGCCGCCGACCTGCAGCGGGCCCGCTGAGACGACGGCCCGGCCGCGGGAAATGTAGGCCGCCGAGCCGAGGTCATGGTAACGGAACGGCTTCTCCTCCACATCTCCGGAGATCCGGTGCCGGATGCGGTTCCCGGTGTAGAGCCCGGATTGCATCGCCACCTCGGCGACCCCGGGGAGCTTGTCCAGGCTCATCATGTCGCCGAGGACGGAGATCTCGGGATGGTCGGGGATGGTGAGGTTCTTTTCCACCAGGATGCGCCCGGATCTGTCCCGCTTGGCGCCGGTGGCTGCCGCGAGGGCCCCGGCAACAGGAGGGGCCTCGACGCCGGCGGTCCACAGCACGGTGTTGGCGTCGTAGCGGGTCTGTTCGCCGGCGTGGTCGCGGACGAGCACGTAGCCCTCGTCGACGTGGGTGACGATCGAGCCCATGTGCTGCTCGACGCCCAGCCTCTGCAGTGTCTTGCTCGCCTTCTGCGACAGTTTCGGGCCGAACATGGCCAGCGGCGCGCTGCCGCCGTCGAAGAGCAGGACCCGGGCATCCTCCGGCTCGATGCTCCGGAACTCGGCGCGGAGGGTCTTGGTGGCGACTTCCCTGATCTGCCCCGCGAGTTCCACGCCGGTAGGGCCGGCGCCCACGAGGGCGAACGTCAGGTAGGCGCGGCGTTCCTGCGGGGTCGGCGCCGTCTCCGCCATCTCGAACGCGCCGTACACCCGGCGCCGGATCGCGAGCGCATCGGAGATGGTCTTCATGCCCGGCGCCCAGCGGGCGAACTCGTCATGGCCGAAGTACGACGCCCGGACTCCGGCGGCGACGATGAGGTCGTCGTAGCCGTACTCGAGGAGACCGCCGCCGACCCGCCTGGCGATAACTCTCCGGCCATCGACGTCAAAGTCGACGACCTCGGCCATCACGCAGTCGACGTTCTTATATTTCCTGAGCAGGTCACGCAGCGGGCTGGCGATCTTACCCTCGGACAGGATGCCGGTGGCGCACTGGTAGAGCAGCGGCTGGAATACGTGGTGCTGGGAGCGGTCGATCAGGGTCACCGAGACGTGGCTGCGCTTCAGCCTGCGGACCGCGAACAGCCCGGCGAAGCCGCCGCCCACGATCACGACCCGGCGTCGCCCCGATTGGTCTGTCATTGGATGCTCCGGTCCGTCGGTCAGCCTGCCGGGTTGTGCCAGGTGTCGCCGCCGGCCAGCAGCCGGTCGGCTTCCTTCGGCCCCCAGCTGCCCCTGGCGTAGGGGTGCACCGGCGTGACGTCACCGAGCACCGGGTCGACGACCTGCCAGGCGGCCTCGACGGTGTCCTGCCGGGCGAACAGCCACCGGTCCCCGGCCAGCGCCGCGCCGATCAGCCGGTCATAGGGGCGCATGTCCGAGCCGGGCTGCCCGGAGAACGCCAGGTCCTCGGGCTGCGGCTCCAGCCCGGCGCCGGGCTTCTTGCCCGCCAGCGTCAGGCCGACCGCGGTTTCCGGCCAGATCCGGAACCGCAGCGAGTTACGCACCGCGAACGGCTCGATCCCGAACACGTCGTGCGGCGGCCGCTTGAACCGGATGTCCACCTCGGTGGCGGTGACCGGCAGGCACTTGCCCGCCCGGATCAGGATCGGCACGCCCGCCCACCGCCAGGTGTCGGCGGCCAGCCGCACCGCGACGTAGGTCTCGGTGGTCGACTTCGGGTCCACGCCGTCCACCTGAAGGTAGCCGTCGTACTGGCCGCGGACGGTGTCGGCGGGGCCTAGCGGCCGCAGCGCGGCCACCACCCGCGACTTGGCGTCCCGCCACGATTCCAGGCCCGTCCCGTCCGGCGGGTCGGCCAGCACCGTGGCCAGCACCTGCAGCATGTGGTTCTGGACCACGTCCCTGATCGCGCCGGTCCGGTCATAGAACCGGCCGCGGTCGGAGACGTCGAAGGCCTCCGCCATCGTGATCTGGATCCGGTCCACGAACGTCCGGTTCAGCAGCGGCTCGAGCACCGAGTTCGCGAACCGGACGAACAGTACGTTCTCCACCGGGTCAAACGCCAGCCAGTCGTCGACCCGGAAGATCGCCTCCTCCGGGAAGTACTTGTGCATCGTGGCATTCAGCTGCCGCGAGCCGGCCAGGTCATTGCCGAACGGCTTCTCCACCATCACCCGGGCGTTCTTGGTCCGGCCCGCCGACGCGATCCCCTCCGCGATCCGGCCGAACAGCACGGGCGGCACCTCCAGGTAGAACAGCACCCGGCTGCCGCCTCCGATGGCATCCGACATCGCCTTATAGGTCGCGTCGTCGCCGAGGTCCCCGTCCACATAACGGAGCAGCCCCAGCATCTTCGCCGCGGCCGGGCTCTTGTCGTCCATGTGATTGAGCCGCAGCGACGCGGCCGCGTAGTCGCGGAACTGGTCCAGGCCCCAGCCGCTCTTGGCCACCCCGACCACCGGCACGTTCAGCACCCCGCGCTCGACCAGCCCCACCAGCGCCGGGAACGTCTCCAGCTTCGCCAGGTCACCAGTAGCGCCGAAAATCACCAGCGCGTCCATGCCGTCGTTCGCCATGTCATTCCCCTGCCAATCGTGTGCCAGGTACTACGATCGCGGATGTGGCACCGGCTGCGCCACCCGCGACGGGTGATATGCGCCCCGGGACGGGACGCCTTTCGGTCAGTTTCCCAGGCCTGCCGGCGGGCCGCCGGTAGTTGCCTCCGGCGGACGGCGCGCGCCCTGCGGCGTGCCCTGCTGGGGTGAAGGCTGGAATTCCTGCCGGCTGATGCGCCGCCGGAACACGTAGTAGGTCCAGGTCTGGTAGGCGAGCACGAACGGCAGGAAGATGATGACGACGACGGTCATCACCTTGAGCGAATAGGCCCCGGATGCAGTGTTATGCACCGTGAGGTTGTAGGCCGCGCTGGTGCTGGAGACCATCACGTTGGGGTACAGGCCAACGAAGATCGACACGATGCAGGCCGCCATCGTGACCGTGGTCGCGGCGAAGGCGAAGCCCTCCCGGTGCTCGTAGACCAGCCAGAGGGCGGCGATGGCGGCGAGCACGGCGAGCAGCTCGACCGGGTTGAGGAAGAACGTGCTGCTGGAGGTCACGTGCGTCCAGATAGCGAAGGCCACGACGGCGGCGCCGGTCACCGGGGCGACGCGGCGGGCCAGCCGCCAGGAACGCTCGCGCATCTCGCCGGTGGTCTTCAGGCACAGGAACGTCGCGCCGTGCAGCAGGCAGATGAGCACCAGGGTGACACCGGTGAACAGTCCGTATGGCTGTAGCAGGTTCCAGAACGACCCGGTGTACTCCTGGCTGGAATTGATCGGCAGCCCGTGCAGCAGGTCGCCCAGCGCCACGCCGATCAGCAGCGGGGCCGCCACGCTGCCCGCCGTCAGCAGCACATCCCAGGTGCGGCGCCAGCGGATGGCGTCACGCTTGCCGCGGTACTCGAAGGACACGCCGCGGACGATCAGTGACGCCAGCAGGAGCACGAGGGCGAGGTAGAAGCCGGAGAACAGGGTCGCGTACCAGCCGGGGAACGCGGCGAACATGGCGGCTCCGGCCACGATCAGCCAGACCTCGTTGCCGTCCCACAGCGGCCCGATCGTGTTGATCGCGGCCCGGCGGCCGGCCTCGTCCTTGCCGACCGCGCCGTGCAGCATCCCGACGCCGAAGTCGAAGCCCTCCAGCACAAAGAACCCCATCCACAAGACCGTGATGACGATGAACCAGAACGGGACGAGTCTCATCGTGACCTCAGTACTGAACGGCCGGCAGGGGCGCGTCCACGTCGGCGTCCGCGCGCGCGGGCGGGAGCTGCTCGCGGCCGTACTTCAGCATCAGCATCAGGTCGACCGTGGCGAGCACCCCGTACAGCAGGACGAAGATCACCAGGCTGATCACGATCGAGGTGGAGCTGACCGATGAGGAGATCCCGTTTTTGGTCAGCATGATGCCCTGCACGATCCACGGCTGCCGGCCGCTCTCGGTCAGCAGCCAGCCCGCGGTGTTCATCAGGAACGGCAGCACCGCGGCCCATATCGCCACCCACAGGAACCGCCGGGAGGCCGCGAGTTTCTTGCGCCGGATCAGCCACAGCCCCCACAACGACAGCAGGAGGACCAGGACCCCGGCATACGCCATCACCCGCATGGCCCAGTACTGGATGAACACGTTCGGCACGTAGTAGCCGGGCCCGTACTGCTTGCTGTACTGGGACTGCAGCGGGTTGAGGCCGACCACCTTGCCGTTCCAGTGGTTGGTCGCCAGCAGCGACAGCAGGTGCGGGATCTCCAGGATCTGGGTCGGGGTCTGGTCCTGGTTGCCGCCGCCGATCTGGAACAGCGAGAACGAGCACGGCTGGCAGGTGGTCCATTGCGCCTCGGCCGCCGCGATCTTCATCGGCTGGTACCTGGCCTCGATCACGCCGAGTTCGTCGCCCACCAGCATGGTGAACAGGATTGCCGGGACCAGCACGACGAGCGCGAGCCGCGCCGACCGGGCGAACACATCCTTGTCCGCGCCGTGCCGCAGCTGCCACGCGGAGACCGCCAGCATCACCGCCGCGCCGGTGACCAGCGACGCCAGCAGGACCTTCGCATATCCCCACACGAACACCGGGTTGGTGAACACCGCCCAGATGTCGTTCAGCTGCGGCTTGCCGTTGACCATCGTGTAGCCGACCGGATGCTGCATCCAGGAGTTCGCCGCCATGATGAACGCCGCGGACAGCACGGTGCCGAGCGAGACCGCCCAGATCGTCAGCAGGTGCACTCGCCGGGACAGCCTGTCCCAGCCGAACAGCCACAGCCCGAGGAACGTCGACTCCAGGAAGAACGCGAGCAGGCCCTCCATCGCCAGCGGCGCGCCGAAGATGTTGCCGACCAGCCGCGAATACGCCCCCCAGTTCATCCCGAACTGGAACTCCTGCACCAGGCCCGTCACCACGCCGATCGCGACGTTGATGACCAGCAGCGTGCCGAAAAACCTGGTCAGCCGCAGATACTCATCGCGCTTGCTGCGATACCACGCCGTCTGCAGCAGCGCCGTCAGGAACGCCAGCCCGATCGTTACCGGCACGAAGAAGAAATGGTTGATCGTCACAAACGCGAACTGCCACCGCGCAAGATCAACGTTCGTCATTTCCCCTCCGGTCCTGAGCGTTCCGGCAGCTAGCTTCCGCAGGACACGGCAGCCGCCGAAAGCTCAGGAAACGCCTGCGGGCCCGGCCGGCCGGCCGCCCTGCCAGGCCGTAGCGCCGGCCCCGGCAGCTGCTTTCGCCTGAGCCCACTTCGCCTTGGCGACCTCGCTCGGCGGCACGTCCATCTGCTTGACCCACCGGCGAGTGGCCAACACTACATGTGAGCCGCCCACGGCGAGGCCCGCCATTGCGAACACGGCACCGACTCCCACCAGCACCGCGCTCGTCATTAGCACGCCAGCGCTGAACTGCGGCCCAGCACTGCGCTTCGCATCGTTAGCCATGGCACCGTCCTTAGTGTGTCGCCCCTTGGTCGTCACTGTCATCGTGGCGCATGGCGCCGGGCATCATCCGCCAGGGGTGATTGCCCCGTCCTGCCTCCTGCCTGTTCCGCTGCCCGGAGCACTTGCCCGGCCGGGCGGGCCGGGCGGGCCGGACCGGGCCGGGGTAATGGCGAACGACACGGCGGCCAGGGCCGCGGCCACGAACGCGGTGCCGCCGAAGATCGCCGACAGGCTCAGGCCCGCCTGCTGCAAGGGTCCGACGCCGAACGCCGCGATCCCGTAGCCGACCTGGTAAAAAGCGATGATCCCGCCAGCGATCGCCGCCGACATGGCGGTGAGTTCCTCCTCGCCGAAACTGATCGTGAGCGGGAGCAGCGCGGAGCAGCCCAGCCCGGCCAGCCCGAAGACGGCGATCCCGGCCGTCGCGTCGGGCTGCGCCAGGACACCGACGATGGCGAAGGTGCCCACCAGCACGAACGGCAGGACGTGAAAGATGACGCGCGCGGACAGCCAGCGGTCGATGAGGGCGAACAACACGCGTCCGCCGGTAACCATCCCCCAGAACGCGGCCAGCGCCAGCGAGGCCTGGGTGGCCGAAGCGCCCAGCCGCCTGGTCATCTCAAGCTGGGACCAGTTGCCGTTCATCGTTTCGCAGCTGCCATACAGCACGGCGAATGCCGCGTAGCACCAGAACCGCGCGGGCATGCGCCTCCCCGCCTGCCGTGCTGCCGTGCTGCCCCGGGCTTCGGCGCGCAGCGGCAGCCGCACGCCAGGGAGCCGGCGATGGCCGTCGCCACCTGAGGCAGGAACATGTTCCCGTACTGGCTGCTGGAAAGCCCGTACCCGGTGGGCTCGGTGAAGATGGTGCTGGCCGCGGGAAAGGTGACCAGGACAATACCTTGCACCAGCCCGGCCGCGTTGACGACGGCACGCTCGGTTCGTGAGGCCATGCGCATGCTCCGGTAAGTCCGCGGTCCCTGGCGGGCCAGGTGCCGCCAGCTGAGGTTGTGCATTCCCAGCCTCCCCACCATCACCCGGCGGAAAGGATCAGCACGTGCTTTCCCGGCTGCATCACTCTTACCGGGTGATGTGCCGGCTCCGCGAGTTTCAGCAACCACGGCGCCGGCTCGGTCAGGCAGGCACTTTCGGGGCGCTATCGGCCAGGACCCGTTTTCAGAAAACGGTGGCCCAGTCGTTCTTCATGCTGACGACCGTCCAGCCGCTCTTGGCGGCCCGCTCCAGCGCCTGCTCGGCACCGCTGGTGTAGTCGAACTCGCGCTGGCCGTCATCGTGGAGGACGAGAAGGCGGAGGGACGGCTTGTCCTGATGCTGGGCGAATTCGAGCATCGGCAGGTCGCCGTTCGAGTTGCCGGCCGCCAGCAGCGGCCGGCGACCGGTGCGGCTCCAGATCCGGATCGGTTTCTGCGGGCCGTCGTCGAGATAGTCGGCCTCGGCCTTGTGCGTGATCGTGCCGCCACTGTCATTACTCGTGTACTGGAAGGTGGTTGCGCTCCCGATCACCCGGTCACGAGGGATCCCGTACACCTCCTGGCTGATCGGCCGCATGAAGTCACGGCCGCCGCCCGACGCGATGTAATTCGTGAACCCGTTCGCCTCCAGGTAGCCGAGCAACTCGACCATCGGCAGATACGCGCACTCCAGGTAACCGCGGCCGAGGGTCGGATGCCTCGTGGTGCGCAGGAACGCGTCCGACTTCGCCTCGAAATCCTCGACGCTGATCCCCTCGTAGGCGGCAAGGATTCCGGCCAGGAGCGTACCCACGTTGGCGTCGTTGCCCGCGTAATGCTCGGCGAGCACCGCGGCGAGCCAGCCATAGTCGCGCTCATGCGCCGCCTTCCAGGGCTGCCGCTCGCGCAGCCCGGGATCGGCCTGCGCCATCTCGGACAGCCGACGGAGAATGAAGTCGGCCTGGATCGGCATCGGCTTCTCGCACCACAAAGTGCCGTCGTTGTCGAACACCGCTACCCGTTCCCCGGCCGGAACGCCGTCCGACACCGTTCGCTCGACAAACTCCGCCACCGCCCGGCGCGTCGCGCCATCTTTCCAGCTGGCCAGCACCCGCGTCATGCGGCCAGCCTAGCCAGCGAGCCCGGCAGACAGCGCACCTGGCATCCGGTGATCATCATGACTCGCCGCTTTCCTGTCGTGGCTGGTCTGGCGGCGGCAGGCCCGGACCGGTGGCCGGGCGCGCTTGCTGCCTGGCGACTTGCACGGCTCCGACAAATACACGGATGCCCAGGCCCAAGGCCAGCAGGTCGAGGAGCATCTGGACGGTAACCACAAGCCTGGCGGACTGGCTGACCGCGGTGATGTCTCCGTACCCCACTGTGCTGAACGTGGTGACGGTGAAGTAGAGCGCATCGGTGCGGGTGAGGGGGCTGGTATTGAAGTTGGCCGTACTGGCGCGCGCCATCGCAAAATAAGCCGATGCAAACAGCAGCAGGAACAAGGGCACCGTGGTGGCCAGGGCCTGGACAGCTCGTACGGCCGGGTACCTGGCCCTGGTGATCGCGCGCAGCTGCCATACGGCCCCGGCAAGCAGAATCAGCAGCCCGCCGGCCAGAGCCAGGGGAACGCTCCTGATGTGATTCAACGGCAGCAGGTAGTACGCCGCGACCAGCACGACGGTCGTCACGAGTGAGCGAAGGAGCCCCAGCCCGATCAGCCGGCGGCGCCTGGCCGACGCCCGCCTGTTCTGGTCCGCCTGGATGCTCACGGCGTAGCCTCCGTCATCTCCGCACCACATCCCCGCCCATAGGCACCGCCGTCCCCGGCCCGGCCAGGTAACCATCTGCCGCCATCTCAGTATCGTCCGTTTCCTGCATACCTCCCGATAGAGGTCGAGGAAGACACCTTCCCCTCATCAGGGTGCGGATTTCCCTCGCCGTGGCACCTCGGCGCCGAGCAGAGTGTGCACCGAGGAGAGGCTTGCGGCATCACCCTGCACCGGGTGATCTCGCCGGCCGGGCTCGCCCGGGGTGGTACCGGCGGGCCGGGCTTCGGTGTCCTGGGGCTGGTCAGCAGGCGGAACACGTGGCCTGACAGCAGGCCTGGGAATCAGAAGCGCCGCGTGTACCATAAAAGAGGGGAAGTGATATAAGTGGTGCTCAACGTCGTATTGCAGGGCATAGCCGTGTCGCCCGGATCGCCGTGATCCCGCACGCCCCGGCCAGGCTGGCGCATCAGTCGCCGGCCGCGAGCGGGCAGCCCAAGGTGGTCATGGCCATGATCGGCCTGGGTGCGGTGGCACGTATCGTGAGGCACCGCCGCACCTACGAACGTTTGATCATCTTCGCGATAGTGGTGGCTGCGGCGGCAGGTATGGCACGTGAAAACCAGGCTCGCTCCAAAGAACGCCTGGTTGCCTGGCTTGAGCGGACTATGAGCGGGTAACGCCGGGTCGATGCTCCGCGATCCGCAAGGCGGATGGCTCGCACCGCGGGCGGGGGGAACTCCGGTCACGCCGGCGAGCGCGGGTCGCCCAGCACGACGATGGATCGAGGACCGACTGTGACGCGGTCACCTGGCCCCCGGCTGGCCGCCGCGGAGCCGACCGGTGACGCCGGATCGTAGCTGTCCATTTCCATCTGCCAGGCTGCCCGTTCCCTGGTGACCGGCACGACGAAGTCAAGCGGCTCCCACCAGGCGTTCACCAGGACCAGGAAGTCGTCATCGAGCAGGAGCGTGCCGTCGGCGGCCCGGTCCGGGTCATCGGATCCGTCGAGGTACAACGCGACGGCCAGCGCGCTCGCGTCCGCCCAGTCGGCGGCGTTCATCTCGCCGCCAGCGGGGGTGAACCAGCGCAGCTCGGATGCCTCCGCTCCGGCCAGGAACCGGCGGCGGCGGAACACCGGGTGCGTCTTGCGGAAGGCGATAAGCCGTCTGGTGAAATCCTGCAGCCCGGTGTCGGCCCGGGACCAGTCGAACCAGGCGATCTCGCTGTCCTGGCAGTATGCGTTGTTGTTGCCCTGCTGGGTCCGGCCCATCTCGTCGCCGCCGAGAAGCATCGGGACGCCAAACGACAGCAGCAAAGTCGTGAGCATCGCCCGGCACTGGCGCGCCCGCAGCGCGAGGACGGCCGGGTCGGTGCTCGGGCCCTCCGCCCCGCAGTTCCATGACCGGTTGTCACTCGTCCCGTCCCGGTTGGACTCCCCGTTCGCCTCGTTGTGCTTCTCGTTGTAGGAGACAAGGTCGGCGAGAGTAAAGCCGTCATGGACCGTGATCAGGTTCACCGATGCTGTCGGCCGGCGGCGCGAGCCCGCGTAGAGGTCCGACGATCCGCAGAAGCGGCTAGCGAACTCACCGAGCCCGACGCGGTGGCTGCGCCAGAAGTCGCGCATCGCATCGCGGTATTTGCCGTTCCACTCGCGCCACAGCGGCGGGAACCGGCCGAGATCATAGCTGTCGGACTGGCCGACATCCCACGGCTCCGCGATCAGCTTGGCCCTGGATACCACCGGATCCTGCGCGACCAGATCGAAGAACGCGGACACCTGCTCGAAGCCGCCGTCCTGGCGGCCAAGCGTAGTGGCCAGATCGAACCGGAAGCCGTCGACGTGCATCTGGGTCAGCCAGTACCGCAGCGAATCCATGATCAGCTGCAGTGTCACCGGATCGCCCGCGTTCAGCGAGTTGCCACAGCCCGTCGTGTCGACGTAGCGGCGCGGGTCGTTGCCATCCAGCCGGTAATACGCGGGATTGTCCAGGCCGCGGTAGCACAACGTCGGGCCAAGCTGATCGGCCTCCGCGGTGTGGTTGAACACGACGTCCAGCAGCACCTCGAGCCCGGCCGCGTGCAGCGCGTCCACCATTGCCTTGAACTCATCGACCTGGCCGCCCGGCTTCCCGGCGCGAACCGCCGCCGAATAGCCCTGATGCGGAGCGAAGTAGCCGATGGTGTTATAGCCCCAGTAGTTCGTGAGCCCGCGCTGCAGCAGGAATGACTCGGGCACGCTTTCGTGCACCGGCAGCAACTCGACGGCAGTTACCCCGAGGTCGAGCAGGTGGGCGATGGCCGCTTCGTGACCCAGGCCAGCATAGGTTCCGCGCAGCTCCGGCGGGATCTCCGGATGGCGCATGGTGAAGCCCTTGACGTGCAGTTCGTAGATGATCGTGTCGGCGAACCGCCGGTCGGGACGGGCGGCGTCCCGCCAGCGGAATGCATCGTCGGCTACCACCAGGCTCCGCGGGACGCTGGCGGCGGAATCCGCCGCGCTCGGCGCATCCGGGTTGTCGGCGGCGTATCCGAGCACGTCAGGACCGAACATGACCGATCCGCTGAACGCCCGCGCATAGGGATCCAGCAGTAGCTTCGCCGGATTGCAGCGCACACCGCGAGCCGGATCGTAGGGCCCGGTGGCCCGGTATCCGTAGGCCTGCCCGTCCCGGACCCCCGGTATGAAGGCGTACCAGACCCCGGCGTCGTAGTCCCGAAGCGGAATCTGCGTCTCCGCGCCGCCCTCGTTGAACAGGCACAGCGTGATCCCGTCGGCGACGGCGGAGGACACCGCGAAATTCGTGCCGCCATCAACAGCGGTAGCGCCCAGCGGAAACTGGCTGCCTGGCAGGGCGGCCGCGGGCTCGTCAGGCGCGGCGCTCATTGCCCGGTGTCCGAGCCAATGCGCCGGATCACGTCGCCAATGGGATCAACGGCTCCATGCCGGCGGCGGATCACGTCGGCGATCAGCCCGGTCCAGCCGGTCTGGTGCGCGGCACCGATCGCGGCACCGTTATCGCCGTGGAAGTACTCGCTGAAGGTCAGGTTATCGTGCCAGGCCGGGTCGTGCTGTAGCCGCTCGGTCCCGCCGAAGCAGGGCCGCCGGCCGTCGGGACCGCGCGTGAAGATCGAGATGAGCCGGTCCTGCAGGTCGGCACCGACCTGGTCCAGGGTGCGCTGCACGCCCGATCCGGTGGGGTACTCGATGGTGAGCTCGTCGCCAAAGAACCGGTAATAGCGCTCCAGGGCAGCGATCACCAGGTAGTTAAGCGGGAACCAGAGCGGACCGCGCCAGTTGGAGTTCCCCCCGAACATGGCTGTGGTGGACTCGGCCGGCTCGTAGTCGATGCTGGCTTGGATGCCCTCGATATCGAGCACGTAGGGATGCTCGCGGTGATAGGCCGACAGCGCTCGCAGGCCATGCGGGGACAGGAACTCGTTCTCGTCGAAAAGCTTCGCGAAAAGCTTCTCGAGCCGGCCCACCCCGGCCAGGCTGAGCAATAGCCGCTGCTGGCCGCGCTCCCCGCGCAGCAGCCCGATCTCGCTGAGCTTCTCCCGGTCCGCCAGGCCCCTGCGGGCCAGGAAGTCCGCGAACTGCTTGCCGACCCTGAGCGAGACCTGGAGATCATTCTCGTCGATGACCGCGGCCGCCAGGATCGGGATGATTCCCACCATCGACCGGACCTTTACCGAAACGGCTTCCCCGCCCGGGGTCAGGAGCCTGTCGTAATAGAGCCCGTCGGTCTCGTCCCACAGCCCGAGACCCTCGAGCGCATCGGTGATGGCGGCGAAGTGCTCGAGGAATTTGAGCACAAGATCCATGCCTGGCCGCTGGCCGGACCGGCTCAGGATCACGGCCATCGAGGCCATGGCGATCGCGTAGAAACCCATCCAGCCGGTGGCGTCGGATTGCTCCAGGATGCCGCCGACCGGCAGGTGCGAGCGGTCGATCGGGCCGATGTTGTCCAGGCCGAGGAAGCCGCCCTCGAACAGGTTGTTGCCCTCGGCGTCTTCCCTGTTCACCCACCAGGTGAAGTTGACGAGCAGCTTGTCGAAGATCCGGCTGACGAAGTCGATATCGCGAGCACCGTCGATCGCGAAGACCTCGACTGCGGCCCAAGCCTGTACCGGCGGGTTCACGTCACCGAAATCCCACTCATAGGCGGGCAGCGCTCCGTTGGGATGCTGGAACCATTCCCGGCACAGCAAGATCAGCTGGTACTTGGCGAACGCGGGATCCACATGGGCCAGGGCGACGCAGTGGAACGCCAGGTCCCACGCCGCGTACCAGGGGTACTCCCACTTGTCCGGCATCGACATGATGTCGAAGGCGTCGAAGTTGCGCCATCGCGAGTTGCGGCCCGTCAGCCGCTGCGCCGGGGGCGTCGGCTGCGTCGGGTCCCCGTCCAGCCAGCGGGCCACGTCGTAGTAGAACAGCTGCTTGCTCCACAGCATCCCGGCGAACGCCTGCCGCATGACCATCGACTCGTCGTCGGTCGCCCCGGGCGGAGTGAGCTCGGCGTAGAACTCATCAGCCTCGGCCCGCCGCTGGGCCATGACCTCGTCGAACTGCGTGCCGAGCGGGGCGCTTGCCTTTCCCCGGGGCGCCTTGGCGGGCGGCGGCCGCAGCCGCAGCCGCAGCTCAGCGGTCTGACCTGGCTGCAACGTCAGCTGGTACCAGAACGCGGCCTTGGTGCCCGTGCGGTCCGGGTTCACGGTGGCCGCTCCGCTCACCACATGGTCGTTGATGCCGTCCTTCGGGTACGGCGTCAACGGCGCGGCGCCGAACAGTCGCTGGTCGTTAGTCTCGTTCTCGCAGAACACCGCCTTTGGCACTGTCCCGTCCGGCCCAGGGCCGGCGATCAGCTCCATCGGGCCGATGAACGGATGATCGATCCCCACTGCCGAATCACCCACCGCCCGCATCGCCGGCCTGGGTGCGTCCTTATCCCAGGACCAGGTATTGCGGAACCAGGTGGTCGGCAGCACGTGCAGCGTCGCGGGCTCGGGGGCCGCATTGGTCACTTGGACGGTCATCAGCAGATCATCCGCGCTGGCCTTGGCGTAGTGCACCTCGACGATCCAGTACCGGTCGCCGTCGAACACCCCGGTATCCAGCAGCTCGTACTCGGGCTCCTCCCGGCTGCGCGATCCGTTCTGATCGATCAGGTCTTGATAGGGGAACGCGGCCTGCGGATAGTGGTAGCGCCACCGGTTCCACGCGTGGCTCGGAATGGCGTCCAGGTACCACCAGTAATCCTTGACATCCTCGCCGTGGTTGCCCTGGGCACCGGTCAGGCCGAACGGCCGCTCCTTCAGGATCGGGTCGCGGCCATTCCACAGCGCCAGGCCCAGGCACAGCCGCTGCTCGACGTCACAGAACCCGGCCAGGCCGTCCTCGCCCCACCGGTAGGCACGCGACCTGGCATGATCATGCGGCAGGTAGTCCCACGCCTCGCCGTCCGCGCTGTAGTCCTCGCGGACCGTTCCCCACTGCCGCTCGCTGACATAAGGCCCCCACCGGTACCACTCACCGGCCTCGCGAAGCCCGTCCTCGAGCTTGCCGAATCCCGCCACTCGCTCCCGTTCGGCGCCCACGGTAGCCTCCTCCGCCTCGATGCATGGCTACACTGGTACCTGGCTCCGACCACGTGATCCGGCGCGATCACAACGCATGGGATCGGCGATTCACAGTCGGCGTCAGCACCTTTCTAGCAGTCGGACCGGGCCAGTTCATCACCTTAGAAGGGTGATTTTCCCGCCCTATCCCCTATCGCCTCAGGGAGGCGCGAACATTAGCTGGCCGGCTATTGCCGTGGCCAAAAATCTGGCGTGAGTCCTGACACGTGAATGGTTGGCAAACAAACGACGAACCTGCGCCGACGACACCATCGTCTCACTGGGTCCGGCGCGCCCTGGAGGACCGCTCAGGCGATCGGCAGGGCGCCGCCTTCGGCTGCCTCGCTCTCAGCCTTATCCGGCACGCCGCGGACCAGGATGATGATCACCACGGCGATCGCGGCGCCGATGAGATCGCCGAAGACGTACACCCACCAGCCGGTGAAGTTAACGGCCACGATGTCTGGCCCGAGGGTACGGGCCGGATTCATCGACGAGCCGCTGATCGGGCTGGCGAACAGCCCGAGCAGCGCCACCGTCGACCCGACCGCGATCGCGGCGTTGTGGCCGATGCTCCGGCCGCCCGTCGCCGTGTGCAGGATCACGCTTACCAGGATGGTGGTCAGGACGATCTCCATGACGAACGCGCGCCAGTCTCCGCCCGGCTTGAGGATCGGGTAGTTCCCGCCCGCGCTGACGTCGCCGAACATGGCCTGCAGGAACAGCGCGGCGCCGATGGCACCGGCGAACTGGGCCACCCAGTACGGCACCACCCAGCCCGGCGGGAAAACCCTGCGGCTGGCGAACGCGAAGGTTACCGCCGGATTGATGTGCAGTCCGGACAGCGGGCCCCAGGCATAGATCAAGGCCATCACCAGGGCGCCCGGCGCGATCACCGCCGCGGTCCGGCTGATCGGACCGCCCCCGGCGTAATGGTTGATCACGCCAGATCCCGCTGCCACGGTCACGAGCATGAAGGTGCCGAGAAACTCGATGATCAGCCGGATCCGCAGCGGCCGCTGCTTGAGCGTGTCTTCTTCGAACCTGATGAGGTACCGGCGCCGGATGGCAGCAGCCTGCTCCTCATCCTTTGCGTTTACGGCAGCAGCCACGCTCGCTCTCCCTCGGCGGCCAGGCGTTGGGTGATTCCGGCCGCCAGCGGTCGGCGGCCGGTCAGCTCAGCCCAGGACCTTCGCCTTCTCGCGCTCGAACTCGTCGGCGCTGATGACTCCCCGGTCACGCAGGTCAGCCAGCTTGGCCAGCTGATCCGCGGTGCTTGTCCCCGCGGACTGCTGGACATAACTCCGCCAGGCCTCATCCTGGCGCTTTGCCTGCCGTTCCGCCCGCTCGTGCATCTGGCCGCCGCGGGCGATCAGGTAGACCAGTACGCCGAGGAACGGCAGGATCACCACGAATATGACCCACAGCGCCTTGGCCCAGCCGGACAGGTCGTGACTGCGGAAGATGTCGATGAAGATCCAGATCAGCAGCCAGATCCACAGGACCCACAAGAAGAACTCGAACATCGTCCAGAAAATGTTCAGGAGCGGATACGAGGACGACGAAGCGGCGATTATCATTCACTTCTCCTTAGCGCCAGGCTGGCCACCGGGCATGACGACACCGCCATGCTCACTGTGCAGGGCTCTCTATGCAGTCTCAGCTTTCGCCGCTAGTCGATCACCGGCATCACCCGCCACGGGTGAGACAGCGAGCCCCGGCGGCCGTTGTCCGGTCACCCCGCGCCGTCCGGTACACCCGGCCGCCGGGCGAGCGCCTCCGCCCTCGCGTCCGGGCTTGGTGCAGACAAACCAGGTCCGGTTCTCGCCATCGTCATTGACAACGCCGCCGTCGCTGTCGATAGTAACTATGCTGGAAAACCTTCGGCTCAGCGCTTCCCGTATCTTGTCGTGCGGAAATGATGCTGTCCTGATGACGTCAGTGAGCAGCATGTACGTTCCGCTCGGCTGGAGCTCACATACCTCGATGTCCCAGTCGAAGACTCCCTGGCCGGTCGCCCGGACCCTGGTCAGCAGATAGTTGTCGCCGAACTGTTGCGTCGGCTGAGGGGTTCGAGCCATCATCTTGAGGCTGTCAATGGTAATTATGTCAAAGATCAGCACCCCACCATCGTTAAGGTGCCGGTAAGCGCAGTCGAAGAAGCTTTCCCATTCCGAGAAGTCCAGCAAGTGGTTGATCCCGTGGTAGACGCAAACGATGGCGTCGAACGTCACGCTGAGCTCGAACCTGCTCATGTCGGCCAGGTACAGGGGCGCGCCCCCGGGCAGCCTCTCACGGGCTATGGCCAGCATCGCCGGCGATATGTCTAGGCCGCTGACCTGGTATCTGGCCGCCAGCGGAGCAATGACAGCGCCAGTTCCGCAGGCCACCTCGAGCAGCGTCACAGCCCCGGGGCGAGCGCGCTCGATAATTCCGCTGACAAAAGAAGTCTCCGTAGCGGAATCACCTGTTACGGCATCGTAATGCGCGGCAAGCGAATCGTAAGCTAGCATGTTGCCGAGATTATCTGGGGCGCTGAAATGATGCAATCGCCTGGAGAGGCGCCTATGCCGGACGACGATCCAGGCCGCGGCGGCAGCATCGGCCCCTTCGTTACCTTTGCCGACCACGTGCAGCCGGACGGCGTGGTAACTCGCTGGGAGTCCCGCCGCCACCGCAAGCATCTGCACGGCTCATCGGCCGCTGGCTCGATGTGGTGGGCGCCGGCGGCCCGTGGCTGGTGGATCGCCGTCCTGTTCGCCGTGGGATCGCTGCTCTTTGCCCTCGGCGCCGTCCCCGGGTATGCCAGCGCCGTCGGGGCCCGCTGGGACGCCGTAACGTTCTTTGTCGGCTCGCTGTTCTTCACCTCGGCTGGGTTTCTGGCCTACCGGGAGGCCGTCGATGCCGGGCCGCAGGCGCCCGGCGCTCGCCGGCGGCGCTTCTTCGTTTTCCAGCCCCGCAGGATCGACTGGTGGGCGACCGCCGTGCAGCTGGCCGGGACCCTCTACTTCAACGTCAGCACCGGGAACGCGATCCGGGTGGACCTCACCGCCCAGGCCGCGAGCCAGCATGTCTGGCGGCCCGATGCCGTCGGCTCGATCTGCTTCCTGGTCGCCAGCGGACTGGCCTGGTTCGAGGTCTGCCATGGCTGGGCGGCCTGGCGTCCCCGGTCCTGGTCCTGGTGGATCACGCTCGCCAATCTGATCGGCTCCGTCGCTTTCGGCGTGTCAGCGGTGGCCGGATACATCAACCCGGCCACCGGCCAGCTGCACAACGCCGAGCGCTCGAATCTCGGCACTCTCATCGGTGCGGTGTGCTTCTTCGCCGGTGCGCTGCTGCTCATGCCCGAGCGCACCGAGGAAGCCAGTGCCACGGTGACCGCTCCGACCGCCAGCAGCACGTGAGTCGACAGCCGAGTTCCAACGCGCGCTCCTATGTCTCCTCGGGTGTGCTCCGAGATCTCCGCAAACTCATCCAGTCCGAGATATCGCGAATTCATCCATCCTGGGTGATGACGTCCTCGGCCCTCCCCGCCAGCATTGGTGGGGAACTGCGTCTCCTGCCGATGAGCGGCGCCGACCAAGGAGAGCCCATCATGCCCCTGCACGACCGCGACAGCATCCGTGACCAGCTGGAGGAATCGGTGTTCGCCGGGCACAACCTGACCCGGCCCGTGCCCAAGTACCGGTTCCCGCGGGACGAAACGCTGCCGAGAGAGGCGTTCCAGGTGGTGTCGGACGAGGTGATGCTCGACGGCAACGCCCGCCAGAACCTAGCCACGTTCTGCCAGACGTGGGAGGAACCGGAACTCCTCGCGCTGATGGCGCTCTCGGTTAACAAGAACATGATCGACAAGGACGAGTATCCACAGACAGCTGAGATAGAAGCCCGCTGCGTGCACATGCTTGCCGACCTGTGGAATGCGCCTGGGGCGGCTAACACCGTTGGCGCCTCGGCCATTGGATCCTCGGAGGCCTGCATGCTGGCGGGCATGGCGGCCAAGTGGCGCTGGCGGGCCAAGCGGCAAGCCGAGGGCAAGCCGACGGATAAGCCGAACATGGTATGCGGCCCAGTGCAGGTGGTATGGCACAAGTTCGCCCGCTACTGGGACATCGAAATGCGCGAGGTCCCGATGTCTCATGGCACCTATGCCATGAATCCAGCCTCGATGCTTGAGCGGGTGGACGAGAACACGATCATGGTCGTCCCCACCCTCGGCGTCACCTACACCGGCGCCTACGAGCCGGTGGAGGCCATGTCCCATGCGCTCGACCAGCTGCAGGCCGATACCGGCCTTGATATCGACATTCACGTGGACGGGGCCAGCGGCGCCTTCCTCGCGCCATTCTGCGCGCCTGAGGTGGTTTTCGACTTCCGTCTCCCCCGGGTCAAGTCGATCAGCAGCTCGGGGCACAAGTTCGGGCTGGCTCCGCTGGGCGTCGGCTGGGTCATCTGGCGAGATCGCAAGGAGCTCCCTGACGACCTGGTGTTCCATGTCAACTACCTGGGCGGCGACATGCCGACCTTCCAGATCAACTTCTCCCGCCCGGCCGGGCAGATCATCGCGCAGTACTACAACTTCCTGCGCTTGGGCCATGGGGGGTACAAGCGCATCCACGACGCGTCCTATGAGATCGGCCGGTACCTCGCCACCGAGGTCGTCAAGCTGGGCCCCTTCGAGCTCCTCTGCGACAGCAACCCGGCCACCGGGATCCCGACAGTCACCTGGCGGATCCGTCAGGGCGAGGATCCCGGCTACACCCTGTTCGACCTGGCCGACCGGCTGCGCACCCGGGGCTGGCAGGTGCCTGCCTACACCCTCACCGGGACGGCTGCCGACATCCCCGTCCAGCGCATCCTGGTCCGGCTGGGGGTGAGCCAGGACATGGCCGCCTTGCTTCTCGACGACTTCAGGGATGCCGTGGCCCACTTCTCTAAGCATCCGGTCACGGTGTCGATGTCGAAGGAGGAGTCAGGCGGGTTCAGCCATCTATAACGCCCAGCTGGCTCAAGCCGCAGCGGCGCAAATGGAAGCGCTGCCACGCCGCCGGCCCCGCCTCCGGCTGACGGGGCGGCCGATATTCTGAGCTGTGCACCAACATCCGCATCACCCGCCACGGGTGGGCCAACATGCCCCGCGACCGATCCCGGCACCTCGCACCAGGAGACGGGGAACACACGGGGACGGGCATAGGCCATCGTGCGCGGTTGCGGGACTGTGCCTCGCTAGGCTAGGCAACTGTCATCGGCGTCGTAATTGACTGTCCCGACCGTCCCTGCGCGCTGACGTGCCGCCTCTGCCTAAGCGGCCGAGGCCCACCCTGGCGCAGCGCCTCCGCCGCGCTGATGGCAAGCGTCGTGGTCAGGGAGAGAAGCAGGTAGCTATGACTGAACCGGCTGGGGTCCGGGTGCCAGGGCCGCTGGCGGCGGATCCGCGTGGGTTCTGCGAGCGGCTGGCTACGCTGGGGCGCTTGTGATGCCAGGCCCCTCCGGCGAACAGCAGCAGGAGCGGGGCCGAGGACGCCGTTACCGGCGAATCGTAGCGGCGTTCTCTTCGCCGGACAGCTACGGCCTGGTGCTCCTTCTCATTATCGTCACGTACGCCTTGTCGGCAGCACTGACGGCGACCTGGGAGGCGTCCCTGGTGCTGGCCGTGCAGATCGCCACGGTGTGGGTGACGCTCCGGGCGTCCCGGGCGCGCCGGCCGGTCCGGAGGTTCGCCGACGTCGCGCTGGCTGCGGTGGCCCTGGCGGCGATCGCGAACCTCTTCGTCCATGATCAGTTGCAGCACGGCAGGCTTGTCACCTGGGTCAGCTGCCTGCTGTACCTGGTTGCGCCGGTTTCGATCGTCAGGCACCTCGTGGCCAGGCGGGTGATCGACATTCAGACGGTTCTGGGGGCGGTCGCGGCGTACCTGATGGCCGGGATGTTCTTCGCGTTCCTCTACCATGGCCTTGGGTTCAGTCAGACGCAGCCGCCGTTCTTCGGCTCCCAGGGCACCGGCACGTTCCCGCAGGACCTGTTCTTCTCGTTCACAACGCTCACTACCACCGGGTACGGCAACCTTGTTCCGGCCGGGAACCCGGGCCAGACCTTCGCCGTGCTGGAGATGCTGATCGGTCAGCTGTTCCTGGTCACGGCGGTGTCCAAGGTCGTCAGCGCCTGGCGACCGCGCCAGGGAAAGACAGGACTGCGAGAGGATCCCGGCGACGAATGACGGGCGCGCAACGGGCCGCGCTATCCCTTATGGATAGCCCCCGGATGATGTCCTGGATCCCCTGAATCTCTCACTGGCCCAGCCACGCCGGGCTCTCGGCCATCACAGGTCAAACATCACCTTGAAGTCGTTTTGCATGCTCACGACCGTCCAGCCGCGTTCTTTGGCCTTAGTCAGAGCCTTCTCCGCACCGGCGTCGTAGGCGAATTCGCGCCCGGCGTCG